>Ga0180432_10000056_pt1 | contig 160787 bp, 117 predicted proteins | sample SS_ome_10_FD_132414 | JGI IMG/M metagenome (GOLD analysis project Ga0180432, IMG submission 132414) | Hypersaline lake sediment archaeal communities from the Salton Sea, California, USA - SS_1_MS_2 metaG | ecosystem: Environmental > Aquatic > Non-marine Saline and Alkaline > Hypersaline >... | reverse complement strand
TCGGGAGGAGACGATCGCTGAGAAGCTGGCCGGGTTGGATGAGCAGATCGCTGCCTTGGAGGCGGAATGGACGCTCGCGTGCATTACGGTGAATCTGGGCATTCTGCTGCGTAGCTGGCAGGAGGTGCGAGCCGTGCCCCAAAAAGGCAGCCAGGGGTGGGTCTGCGCAATGATCGTGCCCTGCCCAGTGCCCCCGCAGCCGTCGCCTGACCCACAGTGGGCTGATCCGACCCGGTCGACGCCGCGCGGCAAAACCTCGACTCGCCAGCCATCGCCAGCGTACATGGCCAGCTATTCATCGAAGGTATTTCGACAGCCTGTTACGGTCGGGTCCCTGAGTGGGATCGCGTCTCTGATGCGTCCATACACGAAGGTCGTGCGATGTCCTCCTGCCAATGCTTCATCCGCTCGGGTCGATTCTGTCAGGGACCCGCAGGTAACCGGACCGCTCGCGTCCGGGACCTACCGCCGTCGCAGGATGTTGGCGGGGGCGTAGTCGTCGGTGAAGATGGGGCCGTGGCGTTTGTAGTCCGCCTTGCGCTCGTAGGCGTCGGCGACGCCCAGCAAGTCGAACTGGAACTTGTGCTTCTCTTGCAGGGCGCGGGCCCGCTTCATGAGGTCGTCCGGGGCGACCTTCGTCTCGACCGGCAGGGCGCAGACCACGGTATTGCCGCCGCCCTGGAAGGCGCGGCAGGTCGCGAAGACCTTGCGGATCGTTCGGCGCTGGTAGTCGTAGGTCTCGAAGTCGGTCCGCATGTTGCTCACGACCAGGCCACCCGGCTTGAGCGCCCGTTTGCACTCCTCGAAGAACTCCTTCGTCGTCAGGTGGTAGGGGATGAAACCGCCCCGATAGGCGTCCAGGAGGATCAGGTCGAATCGGGGAGCTCCCTTGTTGAGGGCTCGCTTGATGTACACGCGGCCGTCGCGGACGACCACCTTGCCCCGCCCGGTTTCCTTGAAACCGAAATGCCCCTTGGCCAACTCGAAGACCTTGGGGTCCAGCTCGACCGTGACGACGTTGGCATCGCCGAAGTAGTGGGCGAACATCCCGCTGAGCATGCCGCCCCCCAGCCCGACCACCAGGATGTCCTTGGGGTCGGGACAGTACAGAAGGCCGCTGAACATCAACTCGGTGTATCGCATCTGTGGGCGAAGCGGCGCGCTGAGGTCGACGGCCGATTCACTGTGATCCACCCCGCGCCGACGGAACAGCAGCCGCCGGATCGAGCCATCCGTCTCCACGATGATGTGGTGGTAGAGGCTCTCGGTCTCGACGATGACCTCGCCGTGCGTGGGAGCAGACGCCGCGAATGCAGCGACGGCACCGGCCACAAGCATCAGGGGAACGCGAATCATCCGCATCGGCGTCATTTCTCAGTCCGTTCTGGGCCTAGGGAGGAACCAGCATAGCACGGCGATCACGACAAGCACAGCGGCCATGCTCATCAGGATGGTCGACACCCTGAACCACAGGACGAAGTAGAACGACGTCAGGATGCAGCCCAGGAAACTGCCCAACGTGCTGACCGAGTAGAGCAGCCCCGCGCTGGCGCCCGCCCGTCCGACCTCCCGAGTGGCCAGGCGGACCGCGAACGGCGAGACCGTGCCGAGCAGCAGGCTGGGCGCCAGGAACAGCACCGTCGCGCTGAGCAGCGCCCCCCAACGGTCCTCGAGATCCAGATCGAAGATGGCCTCGTTGACGTCCCGAACCACCGACGGGATCAGGGCGAACGCCCCGGCCGTCAGCAGGATGGTCACCGCCAGGACCCGTCCGTCGGGCCGCCAGACCGACAGCGACCCGCCGATCCAGTAACCGACGGAGAGGGCCAGCAGAAAGATGCTGATCACGCTGCCCCAGACGAAGATGCTGCTGCCGAAATCGGGGCTGAGCAGCCGCGCCCCGAGCATCTCCAGCGACATCAGCGCGAACCCACACCCGAACACGACGACGGCCAGCAGCGATGAGCCGAAGCGAGATGGGGCCTGTTGTCCCGCACGCCGGTCTGCGACCACGCAGGAATCCTCCCGAGCCCTGCCCGGCTGACCGCCGCCGGGCAAAGCGGCAGCATCCCAGGTTGGCGCGGAGAATCAAGTCCAAATCGCTCGGGCGGCGCGCGATCCATGCGCGGTCCGGAGGGCATGGGCCCGCCGGGCGTGGTCAGATTGCCTCGGGGGGGATCTCCAGGACGATCACGGTCACGTCGTCAGGCGGATGGAGGCTACCCTCCTCGGCGTCGAGCATCAGGCCGAGGCGGCGGATCAGCTCATCGGTGGGGAGATCGGCGACGGTCTCGAATTCCTGCTTGTATCGTGGCTCGGCCCCGGTAGCCCCGCGGCCCTCCAGAAAGGCCATCTCGATCCCGTCGCTGTAGAGCAGCAGCTTCTCGCCAGGCTCCAACCGCGTCGAGACGGTATCGAACTCCTCGCCGCCGAAAACGCCCAGCAGCCCGCCGGCGGATCGGATCTCCGTCAGGCTGCCGTTCGTGCCGATGCGGATCGGATAGGGATGCCCGCCGCGCGCGACCTTCAGCTCGCGCGACTCGCAGTCGTAGGTGCAGTAGCAGGCGGTGACGAATTGGCAGTTGGGCAGGTTCTGGCCCCTCAGCGTTTCGTTGAGGTGGGCCAGCACCTCGCCGGGGGGCACGATCTCGTAATCGTTTTCGTAGATCCGCTTGGGCACGATCGCTCGTTTGATGAACATGGTCAGCAGCCCAGCAGCCATGCCGTGCCCCACCGCGTCGGCCACGTACATCCCGATGTTGCTTTCGTCGATGCGGAAGACATCGTAGATGTCGCCGCTGACCCAGCTGGCAGGCCGGAAGAGCGTCGCCAGGCGGACTCCGCCGACGGCGGGCGTCTCCTGGGGCAGGAAATCCCGCTGCAGCCGGCTGGCCAGCCTCATCTCCTGATCGATCTCGGTGAAGTGGTGGTTGAGTCTCCTGCCCAACCGCTGCATGTTGCTCAGCTCGTGCTCGAGCCGTCGGATGACCGGCCCGTATCGGGCCATCGTACTGAGACGACCCAGGAGTTCGTCACTGGTCGTGTCCGGTCCGATGGCTTCCAGATTGACCGGTGTCCGGAACGGCATCTGCGTGCCGTTGTCATTGGGCATCATCAACACGACGCCGACGCGACCGGGACCGAACCGTTCGGCCAGGTGGTTGGCTTCAGCCGTGATGCTCGCCCGCTCCCCATCCTCCTGACTGGTGTTGATGACCAGCGCAGCGTCCAGTTCGGTGGCCAGGAGGTCGTCGTCCACCTGGCTGAGCTGATCCACCGTCGTCGCACGCAGGCGACTGCTGCCCAACAGCGCGGCGACGCTCTCGGGCAACGGGCACCCGTTGCTCACCAAAAGCAGCGAAATCGGATCGTCCGGCATGGTGACCCGCCCCCACCGGGAAGATAAGTCGTTGCGACGCGGCGGCGTGCGCGGCTTGGCCGACCATGGGCACGTCGCACTCCTGATGTGTCTGTCGGACTGCTGGCGCTATGGCTTTAGCGCCTTGAAGGTAATCTGCGCGACATCGCCCTGACGGATCGATAATGCCTCCAGTCGACCCGCGTGGACCTCCAGGGCATATTGGGCGGGCCGGACCGAAGGGTATTGGGACGTGTCCAGGGCCTTCATCGTGTGGGTCTGGACGATCTGGCCTTGTGCGTTGATGTAAGCAATATCAAGAGGCATAATGGTATTTTTCATCCAGAAGTAGAGCTGACGCTCCCGCGGGAAGACGAACAACATCCCTTCGTCCTGGCCGAGCTCATCGGACGCGACGTTCATCAGGCCAACCCGCTGCTCGTCGGGCGTCCGCGCAACGGCCACCTGGAACTCGTGCCCCTTGATCGTGACGGTGGCCTGCTCCATCTGCGATCGATCGTTCCTCTCGGCCTGTTGTCCAGGCCGCAGGTCCGACCCGCGCTCACACCCGCAGCCACCGATCAGCAGACAGCCCAGACACGCAGCCGTCGCCCTCAGCACGTCAAACCGCCCGTGCCCGTGTCTCATCTCTCCTCGTCGGGGCGGGTCTCTCCGGTCGGGTCGCATTGCCCCAATTCCTCCTTGAACATCTGGCGGGCGGCCATCAGGAGCCGTTTGCGGAGACGGCGGACCTCGGCCAGGTCGACCAGGGCCAGGACGCACAGCCACACCAGCATCACCAGCAGCACGATCCAGAACAGAAGCGACAGGTTGGGCTGGGGACGGGGATCGATGTAGTTGGCGCCGAGGAAGAAGACCACGCTGATCAGGGCCATGATGGCCATGCCCAGCGTCCGGCGGCGGCGGCGACGGTCGTAGACGTGCGGCAGGTCGAGCCGGGCCCAAAGCGCCCGAGCGGCTGAGTCATCCTTCTGGACGGCCCGACCGACGAAGTAGACCGCCGGGACGACCAGGCCCACCCCGCTGATCAGCCCCGTCAACACCGTGTGTAGCTCGGCCACGCTGAGACCTCGGGAACCCCATTTTTCACTATAGGCAAGCGGCTTGGAGAACGCAATGGACCTGGGTCCGGCCCGAGTCTTGACGGCCCGAGCGGGGGCAAACGTCGGTCCGCATCCGGGATGTCGCGGGACTGTCGCGGCTGAAGTCCCCGGCTCGAGACGCGATCTCGGCAAGAGCTAGGCGCCCCAAATGTCGATATAGGACCTATGCGGCCCTAGCGGGACCGGTCCAAGGCGCCCTGCAACGCACGGGCGACTCGCTGCATACGACTGTCACCGTTGCATCTCGAGGCTGCTGGCTCGTCAGAGACCGGGGCGGATGCGGGGTGTATTTCGATGGCCTGCGTCACACGAAGACGATCGTTGAGAGCGGCGTTGGCCGGCGTCGTGGTGATCGGCGTCGGGGGTGGAGCCGCATTCGGGGCCCAGGCGCACGGGACGGCGCCCGACGCGCATCCGGCCACTCAGCACGCTGCCGCCGGACATGAAGAGGGCCATGACGAAGGGCATGCTGCAGGTCATCACGCCTACATGCCGCATCCGTTGTGGGTCGTCCCCTTCGTCGTCTTGCTGCTGTGCATTGCCCTGCTGCCGCTGATCCACAAGACCGAGCATTGGTGGGAGAGGAACTCCAGCAAGCTGCTCGTCGCGGTGGTGCTTGGCGTGATCACCGTCGGGTACTACCTGGGTCGCGGTGAGGGCTTCCACGACGCCGAGCCCGGTCTGCCCACGGTGGGGCTGGTCCTGAGCCACGCCATCCTGGCCGACTACGTCCCCTTCATCGTCCTTTTGTTCAGCCTCTATGTGATCAGCGGAGGGATCAACCTCAGCGGGGATTTGCGGGCCCACCCCATGACCAACATGGCCTTCATCGGCATCGGCGCCCTGCTGGCCAGCTTCATCGGGACGACGGGGGCGTCGATGCTCCTGATCCGCCCACTGCTGCAGACGAACAGCGAGCGTAAGTACGTCAAGCACACGGTGATCGTCTTCATCTTCCTGGCGTGCAACATCGGCGGATGTCTGCTACCGATCGGGGATCCGCCGTTGTTTCTGGGCTATCTGCGGGGCGTGCCGTTTCTCTGGACCTTCAGCCTGTGGAAGCCGTGGCTGTTTCTCAACGCCGTCGTGCTGCTGCTCTACTACTTCTGGGACTCGTACCTCTATCGCAAAGAAACGCCCCGGGACATCCGTCGGGACGAGGTCGAGACAAAACCGATCCGCCTGCAGGGGTGGCCCAACATCTTCCTGCTGCTCGGGGTGGTCCTGGCGGTGGGAACGCTCGTGCCGAAGCAGGATTTCCTCGGCACGGGCTGGATCGTGCCGGACATCTGGCACGGGGTCGGGCTGCGTGAGCTGGCACAACTTGTGCTGGCGGGCCTCTCGATGTGGTACACGCCCAAGGCGATTCGGCGCGCAAACGACTTCAACTTCACCGCCATCGGTGAGGTGGCCTGCCTGTTCATCGGCATCTTCGTGTGCATGCAGGTCCCCATCGAGATCCTCCACGCCGTCGGGCCCAAGCTGCCCGAGTACAACCTGACCAGCCCCCGATTCTTCTTCTGGGCCACCGGCATCCTCAGCAGCTTCCTGGACAACGCCCCGACCTACGTGGTCTACTTCGAGACGGCGCGGTCGCTGGACTGGCCTCACCCCGAGCAGTTGCTGACGCTGACGACGGGCGGCAAGATCGCCCTGCCGCTGCTGGTCGCCATCTCGCTCGGCGCCGTCTTCATGGGCGCCAACACGTACATCGGCAACGGCCCGAACTTCATGGTCAAGAGCATCGCCGAGCAGTCGGGCGTCAAGATGCCCAGCTTCTTCGGCTACATGGCCTACAGCGTGGTGATGCTCGTGCCCATCTTCGTCGTGGTGATGCTGATCTTCCTGAGGTAGCGCCGGCCGGGAATTGAAGCGCACCGTCTCTCCGAATACCATCCGAACCACGTTCCTGGAAACCGACTCGAGGATCGGGAGGTCCCCAACATGAAGGCATTCGCGCCGGCGGTCTGGACAATGGCGGGGCTACTCGGCGGCGCGGCCGGTGCGGCCGAGCCGGTCACCATCGTGGCCTTCGGCGACAGCACGACGGCCCCGCGGGTCGTCGGCGGCAAGCCCCTGACCGTCTACGCCGATCTTCTCCGGAAGAGACTGCCCGGCAAGGGCGTCGACGCCGTCGTCGTCAACGCCGGGGTCGGCGGGAACACGACCCTGCACGCCCGGGCCCGGTTTGCGCGCGACGTGCTGGCGCATCGGCCGGACATCGTGATCCTCCAGTTCGGCATCAACGACTCGGCCGTCGACGTCTGGAGGAAACCGCCGGAAACCCGTCCCCGCGTCGCCATCGCCCGGTATGAGAAGAACCTGCGCTACTTCATCCGCAGGCTGCGGGAGACGGGCGGGCGGGCCATTCTCATGACGCCCAACCCCCTGCGGTGGACGACCAAGCTCAAGGCGATGTACGGCAAGCCCCCCTATCGACCGGACGACCCGGACGGGTTCAACGTCTTGCTGCGTCGGTACGCCGAGAAGGCGCGGCAGATCGCACGGCAGGAGAAGGTCCCGTTCATCGACATCTACGCGGGGTTCGAGGCGTACGGCAAGACCGAGGGCCACTCAGTTGATGAGATTCTCCTGGACGGCATGCACCCCAACGCCAAGGGACATCGGATGATCGCGGACCTGCTGATCGCGCAGATCGCTCACGTGACGTCGCAGGACCGGCGGGGTGGACGGATCTCGGATCCAAGCAGCACACGCAGAAGAACAGCGACCTCACGCCCCAGACCCGTAGCGACGTCTGGGCCCTCCAGAGTCACGACGGCACGGTCGGTCCAGCCGCCGTCGAAGCGGCGATAGGCGTCACTCGCCCGACGGATCGTCCCCCTTGCGTCCCTCACGTTCGGCGACAACGGGGAACGCCGACGGCTCACGGGGCCCCGCCGACTCGGCCATGGGAAACGCCGGCGGCGGGCCAGACATCACCTCGCGACGGGTGAAGCGGAGCTGACCGGACGTCGGCGCGGGGCGGACGAAGCTGGCCAGGTATCCCGCCACCACCGTCACGATGACGGGCGAGATGATGAGCCACATGAAGGAGATCTCGTACTTGTCGCCGAACCACTGACCCGAGAACGTCATGATCAGGCCGACCACGAAGCCGACGAGGGGACCGGCAATGGCCCCGAACTGGTTGGTTCGTCGCGTGAACATGCCCAACGCGAAAAGCCCGAACAGGGGCCCGACGACGCAGCTCGTGCTCTTGTTGGTGACCACGACGATGTTGCCCTCGATGTTCTCGACGAACAGCGCCAAGACCGTTGCCATCAGCCCGAGCGCCAACGCGAGCGTCTTGGCGAAGCGGAGCGATTGGCTGTCGCTGATCCGCCTGAGACGCCAGCGCTGGTAGAAGTCGACGGTGATGACCGTCGAGAGGCTGTTGACGCCCGAGTCGAGGCTGGACATGGCCGCGGCGAACAGGGCGGCCGTGATCAGCCCCGTCACGCCCGCGGGCAGCTCGTGAGCGATGAAGAAGGGGAAGACGTCGTCGGCCTCGTCGAAGAGCTTCCCGGACATCTCCCCGGTCAGCAGATGGGAGTTCTGCGTGTAGAAGGCCAACAGCGCAAAGCCCACCGCGCTGAGGATGACGGTCAGGAAGAGGCCGGCGATGCAGGAAATCAGATACGACCGCCGGGCCGCATGGGCGTCGCGCGTGCTCAGGTACCGCTGGATGACGACCTGATCGGCGCTGTACGTGCACACGACCCACGCGAACGTATGCAGGGCGATCCCGAGGACGGTCAGCCGGAGGCCGGGATCCCAGCTCCACAGGGGGGCGAGCGGTTCGCTGGTCTGATAGGCGAGGCTGGTCATGTTCGAGAAGCCCATCTTCCACGAGACGAACCCGATGGCGAACACGGCGCCGCCCAGCAGGATGAGGAACTGGATCACGTCGGTCCAGATCACCGCGCGGATCCCCCCGAAGGCCGCGTAGAACGTGGTGACCAACCCCACGCCCAAGATGACGACCCACAGCGGCGCACCCGTCATCCGCGCCATCGCCCCACTGGCGGTGTAGACCACCACGCTCATCCACACGACACGAACCAGGACGAACAGGACGGCGCCAAGCGTGCGGGTCTCGCCGCCGAACCGCACCTCCAGGTACTCATAGGCGCTGGTGATCGGCAGGCGCATGAAGAAGGGAATGATCCAGTAGGCGACCGCCACGTAGGAGAAAGGCACGGCCAGGACCTTGAAGAACAGCCCGGGCCCGTTCTGGATCATCTCGCCGGGATTGGCCAGGTAGGAGATGGTGCTGAGCAATGTCGCGATGATGCTCAGCCCGACGACCCACGAAGGCATCGACCGGCTGCCGAGGAAGTACTCCTTGGTCGTCCGCTGGCGGCGGGCGAAGTAGGTGCCCATCCCGATGATGCCCGCGAAGTAGACGACGACGACGGCCCAATCGGCAGGTCGAATCGCGCTTTCGGCCAGTATCATACAGTCTCTCCCAGACCCTCACGACGGGGGACTCGATTGGCACCCCTCATGCGTCGGACGCATCGACATCCGCTGGCGTTACGGGCCGGGCGCGTGACATGACGGCCCGCCACGTGAACTGGAGCTGCTCGTCGGTCGGACGCCGTCCCGACAGGCTGGCCACGTACCCGACCGCCAACGTCGCGAGGACCGACGCCGGTATGATCCACATGAACGAGATGTCGTACGCCGGATCGACCCACTGGCCCCAGAAGGTGACCAGCAGCCCCACCAGGAGGCCCGCCACCCCCCCGACGATCGCGCCAATCTGGTTGGTCTGCCGGCTGAACATGCCCAACGCGAACAGGCCGAACAGCGGGCCCACGATGCAGCTCGTGCTCTTGTTGGTAATCTCGACGATGTTGCCCTTGATGTTGCCCACGAACAGCGCCAGCACTGTCGCGGTCACGCCCAACCCCAAGGCCAATCCCTTGGCGAACGTCAGCGAGGTCGTGTCGGTGAGTCGCTGGCGTCGCCATCGCTGATAGAAGTCCACCGTCACCACGGCCGAGACGCTGTTGACGCCCGAGTCCAGGCTGGACATAGCCGCGGCGAACAAGGCCGCGATGATCAGACCCGTCAGGCCCACCGGGAGCTGGTGGGCGATGAAGTACGGGAAGATGTCGTCGGCCCGGTCGCGGAGCTGGCCCGCGAAATCGCCCGTCAGCAGGTTGCCGTGTTTCTGGTACAACGCCAGCAGCGCGAACCCCACCGCCCCGAGGACAATCATCAGGAAGACGTCGCCGATGCAGCAGACGATGAAGGACCGCCGGGCGGCGCGACCATCACGAGTCGTCAGATACCGCTGGATGACGACCTGGTCGGAGCTGTACGTGCATACGTGCCAGGCCAACGCATGAATCGTCACCCCGACGACGGTCAGCCGGACGGTCGGATCCCACGACCAGACCGGGGAGGTCAGCTCGGTGTGCTCAACGGCCAGCGACACCCAACTCGACAGGCCCATGTGATACGTCACGTACCCGACTGCGAAGACCGCACCCCCACACAGGACGATGAACTGAACGACATCGGTCCAGATCACCGCGCGAATACCCCCGAAGGCCGCGTAGAACGTGGTCAACGTGCCCAGTGCCAGGATGACCATCCACAGCTTCGCGCCCGTCATCGCCGCCATGGCGCCGCTGGCGGTGAAGACCACCACGCTCATCCAGAAGATGCGGATCAGGATGAAGTAGACCGCCCCCAGTGTCCTGGTGTGGCCCCCGAAGCGCGAATCCAGGTACTCATAGGCGCTCGTGATCGGCAGACGCATGAAGAACGGGATGAAGATGTAGGCGACGACCACGTAGCTCAGCGGCAGGTTCAGCAGGCTCAGGAACCATCCGAGCCCGTGCTTGATCAGCTCGCCGGGGACAGCCAGGTAGGAGATCGTGCTGAGCAGCGTGGCGATCATGCTCAGACCGACCACCCACGACGCCATCGACCGGCTGCCCAGGAAGTACTCGCTGGTGCTCCGCTGGCGACGGGCGAAGTAGAAGCCCATGCCGACGATGCCCAGGAAGTAGAGCCCGACGACGGCCCAGTCCGCGGTCCGAATTCCACTGGCTGCAAGGATCATGAACGCACTCCGCCCCTGCTCCGCGATCACGACGGCTGCCGGATCATCCCCACATCAGTCGCTCAGTTCCAGCAGCATCGGCTCGAGCGATTGGGCCTCGGCGGGCAGACGGACGTCTCGCAGTCCGATAAGGTCGCGCGCCGACCGTTTCGTATCGCCCTGGACGCGCAAACCGAACCGGATCGGCTGCTTGGTCAGGTTCACCAGGTTGACGAGGACCCGACCGTTCCGTCTGACGCTCTGCCACTCGATGCCAAGCACGGGCTTGCCGTCCGGATCGGTCAACGCCGCGAGCGGCTCCACCCCTGCGGCAGCGAGGATCGGCATCAACGCGTCACGCAGCGCTGCAGGCAGTCTGTTCCGCTGTTTCGTCGCGAGGGCGGCGCCGATCGTGATGCATCCCGAGGCGCGTCCCCGATTCCCCTTCACACCCGAGATCCGCATCGGGTGGCCGTACTCGTCGCGGGTCAGGCAGTCCTTCCCGACGAGGAGGACCCTCCGCCCCGTCGCCGCAAACCTGGCCACGCCCTGCGCAGCTGCCAGCGGCGCGTGCACGACGCGCGGGACGATCAGCACCTTGGTATCGCCCCAGTCGCCGGTGGCGAGTTGCCTTTCACTGACGAACCGCACCGGCAGACCCGTGAAGCTCAGGGCCTCGTACGCACGCTGGAGCGCCGGCAGGTACTCTCTGTCATGCACGATCGCGGTGATGCTGAACACCAACCCGACCTGCCGCGGCGCGTTCTGCAGCGCGACGACGTCCTCGCCGAGCCGCATCAGGTCCAGGTGGGCCCGACCGGCGGCGTCGACGTTCTCGGGACGGTGCAGGATGCTGCCGGCGAAGTCGTGCTTGCGGTCATACGTCCGCTCCCAGACCCATACCGTCGACGCGCCGAGCCGGTGGATCGCGCCCTGCCACAGCACCGTGTACGTGTGACCTGCGGGCACGGGCAAGGTGTCGCGGTCGCGGATCAGATGGTCTTCCGTGTTGATGATGGGTGCGGTCCGCATCGACGCCAGCAGGTCGTAGAACATGCTCTCGGTCAGCCAGGTGCAGGCGTAGCGGCTGCCCCGCGACCGGTTGATCATGTGCCAGCAGTCATTGCCGTTCAGGTTGCTGACGCGGCAGAACTGCTCCGGGTCGACGCCGTAGACGATCGAGCTGCGCGTCCAGATGGTCGGCATGATCTTGGCGTGGACCCACACCTGCGGGGCGATGCCATGGACGACGTCGCCCATCCACCGGTGCCAACCACTGAACCGCTCGTTGTTGAACCGAACCCAGTCGTACAGAAGGGCCATCTTGGCACGATGCTTGGCCGCCGCGGAGGCGCCGCCGCCAGGCGGCGCGGGCACGGCGGGACGGGGGATCGACACGTCCTCGAACGACCGGTAGGCCGACCCGTGGCCCTGGTTGAGCCGCTCGATCGTCTGGTGGCGGCGTTTCAGGTAGGCCAGCCACATCTGCTGCGTGGTCTTGTCCTTGCGACTGTCGACGTAGATGGGTTCGTTGCTCAGGCAGATGCTGTGCAGGGCGGGCGAGGCCTTGACGCGATTGGCGACGGCCTTGAGATGCGTCTCGTGCACCCGACGCGCCTCGGGCGGGTCGATGGCGAACTTGATAAACCCGCCGCTGGCGTCGGCTAGGTGCGGCCACTTCTCGCACGCCCACTGCGGGAAGTAGTGCGGCGAGGTGAGCAGACAGACCATGATGTGGTGCTTCGCACCGTTTCTCAATGCACCCATGATGTAGTCGTCGAAGGCCCGCATGTCGGTGCTGAAGTCCGGCCTGACGGTCGACCTGGGGCCCTGTTCGATCTGGATGATGTTCGCGCCGAAGGCCTGGAAGTTGGGGATATCCCGGCGCGACTGGGCGAAGTGGCCGTAACCGTTGAAGAACACCGGACGGCGCCGCCGCTGCCCCGTCGAGGGGATCTCCGTGTCGGCCACGAAATGCCACTTCTCCAGCTCGACCTTGCTCGTGCGAAAACGCGGGGCGGCCGGCAGGGAACGCTTGCCCGCGAGGGCGTCGGTCAGCTCTCGCCGCGCCGCGTCGAGAAGCCGCTCGAGGTGGTCGGTCACGCGGCCGGATCGCTCGATGCGACGATGGGCCAGGTCGTCGCGGCCATAGCCGATGAACCGCTCGACGACGGCAAGCTTGAGCTGCGGATAATCGATGGCGATCTTCTTGGCGCGGGCCTGCTCGAGCAGTGTCTTGACCGCCGGCAGCCGACTGGCAACCGCGTCCAGGCGTTGGCGTGTCTGCTTCATGGTCTCGGACTTCGTGATCTTGATGGGGCGCGTCAGGAGCTGGCCCTGTTTCAAGGACGCGATCAGCTCGTGCGTGCCCGATGGGATTCTGTCCGGTGGGAAGACGAAGACGACCTCGGCCGCGCCCTGACGGACTTCGATCGGGCACTGCAGAACCGTCCTCGCTTCGCCGCCCCCTGCCGGATGCAACTTGACGAGCAGCTCTTCACCGGCTGGGGGTGGCTTGGGCAGGACCAGGTAGACGTGGCCGGTCAGGAAATCCTCATCGTAGAGTCCGCGTTGGCGCGGCCTGAGCAGCGCGATAGGCCGGCCGGGTTGGTCCGGCGCGCTCAACGCCATCACCGCAAACGCAGACGGGTCCTTCCGACGTCCGATGCCTTCGGTCCACTGGACGTACCCGCGCCGACCCCGGCCGTCGTCGTCGTTGACGAGAACGTTGAACCCGATCGCCGTGCCCACGGCCGGGTCCGCGACCCCGAGCAACGGCCATTCGATCGCCAGCTCGTAGACTGTCTGATCGTCGGTTCGTCTCACGCGAGCGCCGAGGTGTTGCGACGCCTTGTCCCCGCCGTGCCAGACGTGGGTCATGACGTCCCGACCCGCCAGGGCCACGCCGATCTCCAGGTCGTTCTCGTCATAGCCAAGCGCGGTCCGATCGCACCCGGGGTCGATCGCCAATTGGATTGAATCGCTCAGCCACATCAGGTGGGCCGGCTGGGCCTGGACGTGCTGGTCGTCCTTGACGACGACCAGGAGGTACAAGGCCTTCGCGTCGTAACAGCCCTGCAGCGAGAAGCTCAAGTCGTCCGGACCGCGATGGTCGGCGAAGGTAGGCTTGGCGGCCTCGGTGGGGAAGGTGAGCTTGGGGCCGATGCCCGGCCAGTCAGCGGCGTCGCCGTCGACGGTGGGCGGTCGGGCGATCGTCGCCACCGGCCACAACGATCGGGCGATCAGGTCCCCGGTCCCCATCCAACGGATCACGCCGCTTTTCACGTCCGGCCCGAGACGCTCCACGGTGATGTCGTCCACCCAGAGCGCGGACGTGACCGAATCGATGTTGATCCGGAAGTCCCAACCGAACGCGTTTGGGCCCGTGGCGAAGACGCCCTCAACCGCCCGCCAGTCGTAGGTGCCCTTGGGAATCCCGAACCGTGTCGACCAGCCTGGCCCGCCCCCGAACCAGGCCGCTCCCACATCCCGACCGCGGACCCACACCCGCACCCGATACCGGCTGTGCGGTAGCAGGCCGTTGATCCACTGCTTCAGGCCGCCGTAGACGTGCGGGGCATGGCCGGATTGGCTCGCGAACCGCACCGAGGCGCGTCCGCCGTGTCGCACCTGTGCGTCGCGGGCGATGGTCGCCTTCGCCTGCCGGCTGACGCCCCAGACCCAGTCGTTCGGTTGCCCGCCGTCCCGCCAGGTCTCGAACCCCGGGTTCTGAATCCGAACCAGCGAGGCGGCATGGGCTCCTGTGAACGTCGCACTCGAGACCAACGCCCAGACTGCGATTCGGAACCGCATTGCCGAGGTCTCCTACCGCCGATCAAGCAATCAGAACGGACCACAGAAGCGGAGAGTATGGGCGAGCGGCCCCCGACAATCAACACCTCGCAGCGTGGGCCAAAATGCCGTGTTCCGCGGTTCACGTACGGCCATCGGTGCGAGGGCCTTGCAATGCACGCCGGGCGCTGGATACTGGAGAGGGCGCGCTCCACCATCACGCATGGCGAACCGCGTCGGCCCTGACCTCCCCCCAGGGGAAGGCAGGATACCGTCGGGAATCTGACCCGCCCGGGGTGAGTCTCTGAGAGTAGGTCTGGCCAAGTGAGGCAACCTTCGCTGACATTCCGACTGTCGTTGAAAGAGACACAGGAGCGCTTCGCCGCGTGCGACATCTGCTGCGTGGATCTGGACCAGTGCGTATTCCCGACGTTCACGCAGATCGCGCTAGGCACCCTGGCGGTGGGTCGCGCCGCGGTCACGCCGAGCCTGTGGCCCAGACTGCGACAGCTGATCGCGGGCGGCTCGTACATCGCCCACGCCCGGCTTCGCAAGTTCAGGGGCGAGCGGCTCACCAACGAGGAACTGATGCATCGGTTCTCGAGCGTCATGTCGGGCATGCCCGTCGACATGCTCGAATCGATGGCCAGGCTGCTGCCGCGGGTATCATTCCCCGGATGGCGCGACGCGCTCGCGTTGATCTCCGAACGCATGCCCACGGGCATGCTCAGCTTCGCCATCCAGCCGATCATTGACGCCTACCGAAGGACGCGTGGTTGGCGGGGACGACCGATCTTCGACATGGCCTCCGGCACCCCCATCCAGGTGGCAGGCAGCGCCAACGGGCCGGTCCTGCTCGGCTGCTACGGCGATGACAGCGATCTGACCGGACAGGCGAAGCTCAACACGCTCAAGGGATGGATGGCCGACCGGGGGGCCCGTGTGCCGCTGGTCATCGGTCACGGCCCCGACGAAGCCCCCATGGCCGACTACGCCCGCCAGGAGGGCGGGCTGTCCATCGGTTTCCGGGCCGCGCCCGACTGGGCCGACCACTTCGACGTCCGGATCGACGCCATGACGTGGCGGCCGATGACGCGCCTCTTGCGTCTGCTGCAGTCGGCGGCCTAGGGCAACGGGAGTGCGAACCATGGGCGATCAGGTGCTTGGCGGGTCCAACCCGCTCGCTGAGGCCGCCCAGCGGCGGCTGCGGCGCTGGCTGGATCGGGAGCGGCTGCGGGAGCAACTCGAGCGGGGGCGGTCGGCCGAACACGTCGCCGAGCGGTCCGGACCGTATGTCACGATCTCCCGCGAGGAAGGCGCGGGCGGGAGCGAGATCGCCCGTCTCGTAGGCGAGCGGCTCGGGTGGGACGTCCTGGACCGAGAGCTGCTCGACTACATCGCCGAGCACCATCACCTGCCGCGGAACGTCCTGGAGTTCGTCGACGAGACGACGGCCAACTGGTTGCACGAGGCCTTCAGCAACCTGATCGATCGGCAGGTGATCAGCCAACAGGCGTACGTGAAGCGTCTGGGCAGCGTCGTCCTGCTGGCTGCCTACCACGGCAAGGTCGTCTTGGTGGGCCGGGGGGCGCAGTTCTTGCTGCCGGGCGAGAACGGCTTCGCCGTCCGCGTCCTGGCGTCGGAGCCGTACCGGATCGAGCAGGTGATGCAACGGGACCGGGTCGACCGCCAGACCGCCCGGAATCTCATCGAGGAGCGGGAACAGGGCCGGCGAGACTTCGTGAAGCGCTACTTCCGTCGGGATCTAACCGACCCGCATCTCTACGACCTGACCATCAACGTAGAGAAGCACGGGCCTGCTGGCGTGGCCGACCTCATCGTCACGGCCGTCACGTCCTGGCTGGAGCGGACCGGCCGACGCGACTGAGTCGAGGCATTCCTGCCCGTGCCACGCCGCTACCACTTCTGATCGATCCACTCGTACAAGCCGAAGAGGTTGCGGACCTTGATGACCCGGCCGTCGTCCAGTTTGACATGGCCGTTGTACAAGCCGAACGCCGGGCGGCCAATCGAGTGGAGCGAGCCTAGATCCACCTGGACGTTGCGAACCTTCTCCGGCGTCAGCGTCAGATCCACCTTGCCGTCCTCGCTCTGCACCCGCCACGGCTGCATCAGATCACCCTTTGGCACCTGACATCGGCAGACGCCGATCTTGTGGAGGCGGCCGTCGTAGAAGACAGCGTTCTCCACCGACTCGAACGCACGGTTGTGGTGCCCCAGGTTCCAGCCGATGAGTTTCCCCGCGTCGTCCCGACCGGAGGCGGTGATCCAGTACCAAAACATCTTGGAGGGGTAGTAGCCCCGACCGAAGTCGAGCATACCGAACGCGTCGGGGGGGGCCAGCCGAACCGTCTCGTCCCCGAGGCGAAACTCGCCGGTCGCGGTGGTGCAGTTGATCTTGTGGCTGTAGTGCGACCGCTTGGGGTTCGTCAGGTGCGTGGCGCAGATCGATTCATGGTCGGCGGGCTGATGGAGATCGATCTTGGCCCGCAGGCCGACGTCGGCGAAGGTGGGCCAATCGACGCGGAGCTTGCGGACCTCGCCGTTGACCTCGAACGAGGTGCGGACCTTCTTGCAGGTGTACACCGTTCGGCCGGCTGCGCTGGTTCGCATCATCGCCAGTTCGGGGTACGCCGAGCGGATGTGGATATCTTCCAGGCATTCGCGGGACTTGCGGGTGTAGACCAGCGCGGCGCAGAACGCGGCGTAGCCGATCCACGCGATCAGAAGGCTGATGTAGTGCGTGGGCGTGACCATGTGGTACATCTCCCACTTCTTCATCCGCAGGGGCTGGGCCGAGCGGATCCGAAGGAAAGACGCGTCCTCGAAGTTGAGGTCCAGGTACGGCCTGCGCGACCACGACCGCTGCGACGTCCCGTCCGGAAGGATGATGGGACCGGGCTGGGTGATCTCGGTCAGATTGGGGGCGTAGTAGTGATAGGAATCGTCGATCGTCGGTGGCCCGTCGATGACGCCCTGTGCCGCCAAGGCCCGCCCGACGCGTCCCCCGAGCACGCAGCCGAACGCCGCCGCACAAGACCGCGTCACGAACCCCCGTCGTGAGAGGTCGCCTGTTTCACCCAACAGGAAGAGATGTCTCGGCTCGTTCATCGCTTGTCCTCCCAGCACGCTTCGTGGACACCATACGGCATCTGGTAGGTCAGATCGAGCCCCGGGGCGCATCCAGCGAATCCTGCCGATCCACTCGGGTGCGAACGGCGCTACCCGAGCCGTGGGATTCATCCCGCGCCGTCCGGTCTCCGCGCGGGATGAATCCCGCGGCTCGGGCGCACTTCGAGCCCGGCGCGAGCGCCGAGAATAAGGATGGCGTACGCCGTCTCAAGCCGTTACCGTCAAGGCGCGATTGACCGGAGCCTGAGCGGCGTCATGTCGAAGACCGCGGACACCTTCGTGCTGACCGGCTGTGCGAGTGGGATCGGACGGCACCTGGCCGATGTGCTGGTCGGGCGTGGCGACTGCGTCGTCGCTACCGACGTCGATGCGGACGCCCTGTCGGAACACGCCGATGCGCAGGAGTGGCCTGCGGACCGCGCGTGGGTCCGCAAGCTGGACGTCCGTGATGCCGACGCCTGGGCGGCGGTGCTGGACGAGACGATCGCGGCGTTCGGCCGACTCGACGTGTTGGTCAACAACGCGGGCTATCTCAAGCCGGGCCCGTTCCTGGAGACCGCGCCCGACGAGATCGCCCGACAGATCGACGTCAACACGAAGGGCGTCATCCTGGGAACGCACGCCGCCGCCACGATCATGGTCAAGCAGCGGGCGGGCCACATCATCAACATCGGCTCGTTCGCGGCGTTGGGGCCGATCCCGGGAATCACGGTGTATTGCGGGACGAAGTACGCGGTGCGGGGCTTCTCGCTGGCGGTCGCGCAGGAGCTGCGGCCGTTTGGTGTGTACGTCACCGTCGTCTCGCCGGAATCGGTGCAGACGCCCATGCTAGCGATGGAAGCACACTACGACGAATCGGCCGCGGCGTTCGCCGCCCCCCGGCTGCTGACGGTCGACGACGTATCGACCGTCATCCTGGATCGCGTGCTGAACCCGAAGCGGAGACGCAAGCCATTTGACGTGTTCATCCCGAGACGACGCGGGATGCTGGCCCGCCTGCTGGATCTGTTTCCCCAGACGACCGCCCGCCTCTTCATGCCCGGGCTTCGGAAACGAGGCCTGGCCAAACAGCGAGAACTCCGCGAACAGAACTGACCGTTCGGGCACGCCGCGCGCTCGACTGGCCTTGGCGCGGTGTGCACCAAGGCCAGTCGATCCGCGCAAGATCGTGAGATGTCCGAGGGCTACCTGCTACGGCAGCGACGCACAACGGTCAGACCGCCCAGCGCCAGTAGCACCACAGGCAGGAACGGCGCCAGTCCGCTGCCGCACTTGAAGTTCCCCTGGACGTTCTTGTCGCTGTCCATCGTCAGGAACAGCGGGTTGTTGGAGTCCACGACCACATCATTCGGGTCGCCCGGGTAGTTGGGACCGAAGATCTTCCACACGCCAAAGCTCTTGCCGTCGTTGGGGCGCGCCTCGAGGCGGACCACAGTGCCCAGGCAGTATCTCCGAAGATTGGGATCGAAGGGGTCGACGCAATTGGGGTAGACCGTGACCGTTCCCCAGCCGGGGTTGAGGATCGTCAGCTTCAGCTTCTCGAAGTCGGGCGCCGGCGTAGCCGCCAACGCAGCGTCTGCGTTGACGCGCCCGTGCCCGTAGTACTTGTTGTAGCCGCCCGAGTAGGACTGACAGCCAATCTCATCAGCACTGTCGTGAAGGATCGTGCGCACATCGGCAGGACTGAGGCAGGTCTTGGACAACATCAGGGCCACCACCCCAGCCGCGAGCGGCGTGGCCGACGACGTCCCGCCGAACGTGCTCGTGTAGTTGCCGGGATCGTACCCATAGGACCCCTCGATGTCGGTCGTCGTGATGCCAGCCGTCAGATAGCTCCGTCCGCTGCTTGGCGCCACGATGTCCAGTACGTTCACCAACGTCTCGTCGTACTGGCTGTAGGCCGAACGGCGGTCGAAGGTGGTGCTGGCGCCGACCGCGATGCACTCAGAGTAGCGCGCGGGGTACTCCACGTCATAGATGGCGTAGCCTGCATCATCAATCCAAACGTAGCCGAGGCCCTCGACGTACAGGTACCCGTAGTCATTGTAGTACTCACAATCAGTCCACGCGTAGAACGACACGTCGTTCGTCGTAAAGGTCTTCTGGGGGCTTCTGAGCCACGTCGTCTGGCTGTGGGAGATGCTGCCGGACTTCGCCGAATAGCACCCCGATCCGAGCACGTGTTTCGACTCTCCGTATTGTGTCCACGGCGCACTGCCGCCGGTGGTCCAGCCGGAAGGAGGGAAGCTCCCCTCGAACCCCTCGGTTGACCCGTCTGGGAAGACGATGTCGTCGATCCACATGGCGTCCTCGCCGCTGCTAATACTGCCGTTCTTGACGTATCCGAACTCGAAGTAGCGCGTCCCCCCGGATGTGTTTACCACGTACCGAATCCAACAGGGACTCGAGTTGGTTCCGTCCGCGTCGTTGCCGGATGCGAACAGCACGACCTTGCCCTTGCTGTTGACGGCGTACTGAATGGCCGAGTGGATCGTGGCGTCGTCTCCCCCGCCGCCCCAGCTGTTGCTCAGCACGTTGGCGATGTCGGCGGCGTAGCGGATGGCGCTGCCGATGCTGGCAGACGAAGCGAAGGTCCCGCTGTCGGAAGAGAGTTTGACCGGCAAGATCTTGCAGTTGAAGGCCACGCCAACGCCGCCCAAGGCGTTCCCCTCCACGGCAGCGGCCACACCTGAGCACGCCGTCCCGTGCGGTTCCGGGCTGGGATCCCCCGCGGCGGTCGGATCCGGGGTGTTGTCGTTGTCGTAGAAGTCCCAACCGTTCACGTCATCGATGTAGCCATTCAGGTCGTCATCGACCCCGGGCGTTCCACCCGCCTCGAGTGGGTTCTGGTAGATGTTGCTCTGGAGATCCTCGTGGTCGAGGTCAACGCCGCTGTCGATGATGGCAATGACCACATCGGAGTGCCCACCTTGCGGCGTGTCCGGATCGTCCCATGCCTCCGGCGCGTCCACGTCGGCGTCGGCCGTTCCCCCGGCCTGCGCCGTGTTGTGGAGATGCCATTGGCTCGAGTAGAGCGGGTCCGTCGGCGTATAGCGAAGCTTCAGCCGGATGATGAAGTCAGGACTCGCCCATGCGGTGGACGCGTCCTGATGATACACCTCGCACAGCGCCAGCGTCTCGGGGGCCGTTGCGCCCACCTTCTGGCAGACGTACTCGCGATCCGTTCCGTGGAGCTGCGAGACCACTGCAACGCCCTGCGCACGGTTGAGGGCATCCAACGCCGCACGCGCAACCCCCGGCGCGAGGCGGACCACGAACCGATCGGTCACCAGCATCTCGTTGCCTGTCTCTTCGTTGATGTACACCGGATCGGTGTCGGCGACGCCTAGCGCAGCGTTGAGAGACACCTCAGTGAGCCGCTCGCCAGCTTTCAGGACGTGCAGTCCTGCGGACGGGACGGTCGCTTCAGCCGCGAACTCCGCGTCGGCAGCCGCGTTCATCTGCCCCAGTGCCGCCGCAGGATCCTGAGCCCGAACCGCGACCTTATCGAGCGACCGGAACAGACGTATCTTTCGACCGGAAGCCCGGTAGAACTCTCCCGCATCCACAGCCGCGCCGGCCTTGACCAACCCGAACCCCCGGGCTGGCACGACCTCTATCCTGACCGGTGGCGGTCCCGCGCGGTTCGGAAGCTCCGAGTACGCGTTGATCACCTGATCTGGCGGGTTCGCCGCTTGTCCGACGACCGACCCCGCCAAGACGCCCAGGCACACCAGTACTGCCGTCGCTCCAATTCCCAGCTTCATCGTGCCTCCTCCTCAATCAGCGTTGGGATCGCGCCCCGCAAGGTCGCCCTCGTCACCGACCAAGGACGACTCGCGTAACCACATCCCCAACTTGAACCCTACACGAACGTATCTGCAGCAACGTGTCTGCCTCGCGGCCCCTCGGCTTGTCTTCTTTCCCAAGAGGGCAGGTTCTGGAGCAGGCTGTCTCAGAGACGCCACTGACCGGCCTGATCAACCTATCTCCAGAGTGGAAAGGCTAAGCTAGAACGACACAGAAGAGCAAGAGAAAACTGTTGAAAATTGAGGCGAAAAGTACCGCGCGACCGTATATGACTGGAATAAACGGGCTTTGGTTTCTCTTTTCAGGGGCAACGGATACGCAATGAAGGACCGCCGCCACGCCAGCCCTGCCGCGCGCCGCAAAATGGCCCGTTTGTGTGCCTGAGGTTCAAAAGAGTGTGTAGACAAACACGCCCGCGCCACTGCTACCGACGGAAATCAGCACGCCGAGCAGGACCAGGACGACCACGATGGGCAGCAGCCACCATTTCTTGTTGTGCATCAGGAAATCGAGGAACTCCCGCTGGAGAGAAGGACGGGCCTGCTGGGACTGCTGAACGAAGTCCTCGGCGGTCTCATCCGGCCGATGCTCATCCACCATCATCGTCTCCTCGCGGAACAAGGAAGTCGGTCGTCTCTTACCGTAGCGGCCCCAAGAGGGCTTCGCAGAAAAGACTCCCGACCCCTTTGCCTCCCTGATACCCTACGGACTAGATCGGCGTCAAGGACCGAGGACCTTAAGCGCCCGGTCGAAGACCCGGCCCGGGGGCGTCACCGCTGCGTGGTCGGCTTGGGCTTGGGTCGGGCAAGCCCGTCCTCGATCTCCTTGAAGTAGTCCTTGACCGGCCGGTGATACTGGCGGGGGACGCGGTCGCGCTCGACGGCCTTGGTGGCCTCGCGGACGGCGGCGCTGATGGTCTTGACGGTCTTCTCGGTGGCCTGCCCCTTGAGCTGCTCACCGTCGACGAGCATCTCGGAAATGACGGCCCCCGGCGACTGGGGACCCTTCAGCCGCTCGCGCTTAAACTTGATCGACGTCTTCTTCATCGGTACCTGGCCGCCGGCGCCTTTGCCCATCTGGCCCATGCCGGCCCCCGTGCCGCCGGTCTGGCCCGGCCCCTGACCTCCACCTGGGCATTCTCCCTCGCCTTCACCCTCTCCCTCGTTGTCCATCAACCCCTCCTTCTGGTTGGCCAGCTCGTCGAGGGTGGCCTGAAGGTCCATCATCTCCTGCTCCATCGCCTCCAGGGCGCTGAGCTGCTGATTGGCCTGGGTCAGGTCCGAGGCCGCCTGGCCGGACTCCATATCGCCGCTGCCCTTCATCGCCTGGGCCGCGCTCGCCAGCGAGCTGGCCAGCCCCTTGCACTTGCTGCAGGCCGACTTGCTCTTGGCCATCTTGTCCATCATCTTCTTGATCTGCTCGGGGCTCATCCCCTGCTTCTCGAGCTCCTTCTTGATGTCTGCCGGGTCGCGCTTGGACAGATCCTGGACGAGCTTCTCGATGTCCTTCTTCTTCATCCCGGCCTTCCTCATCTCGTCCTTCAAGCGCTTGTGGTCGGCCAACTTCTCCATCTGCTTGGCCAGGTCGGCGAGCTGCTTCTGCATGGCGGCGATCTGTGCCTGGTTCGCCGGCGTCTTGGCCTTGGCAAGCTGCTCCTGCATCTTCTGCACCGCCTCCATGGCGGCCCGAAAATCGCCCTTGGCCAACCCCTGACGGAGCTTCTCGACCGGCGTCTCCGCGCGACGCTGCATGCCCAACCGTCGCAGGGACCGCTTGATCTCCTTCAGTTCATCGTATTGGCCTGACTCCCGCTGCTTCCGCAGCTCGTCAGACAGCTTGTCCATCCGCTTGATGGCCTCGCGCTTCAAGTCGTCACCGTCCATCGGCCCGGCCATGCTGAGCTCGGCCAGGTCCTTCAAGGCCTTCGCTTGCTGGAGGGCCTTGCTGTCGGCCATCAGCTGCTTGACCTGCTCGATCGACTGCTGAACGGCCGCCTGAGCGGTCTTGAGCTCTTGGCGTTGCTTCTCCGTCGCTTGCTGCTTAGCGAACGCGCCCCGCAGGTCGTACAAGGGCATCAGCCACAGCACCAGCAACGCCGCCGCCACCGCACACGTCGCCCAGTTGAACGATCGGGGATATCTCACGCCCAGGTGCCGGGTGACCGTGACCCGCTGGACCGCGTTCATGGCGTCGCCACACACGGATTGTGCGAACGGCTCTTCGCTGTCGGCGCAGTACAGGGCGCTCGTGACCCGCTCCCGCAGACCCGCCGCGCGGTCCAACGCCTCGGCGGCCGCCACGCGGTCCTCATGCCGGACCGCCAGCCACACGACCGACCCCACGACGGCCAACCCGAGCAGCAACCCCGCGGCGTTCACCAGAGGAATGCCGAGATACAGCAGACGTTCCGCGACGACCGCCACGATGAAGGCGCCCGCGCCAAACGTGACCATCCAGCCGAGATGCCCGAGCCAGCGATTCAGCCACAGCCGCCGACGGGTGCGTTCGACCTGCTGCCTCAATTCGTTTGTTTCCATGGGTAGCGCCCCCGGACCCAGGGCGGTCCTGAATTACTCAATTGTACGGGCTGTTCCCCTGGTCAGGCAACGCGCGCGCCGCCGAATCGCTGTCAGGTTCCCTGCGGATCCGCCGCAGCCGTCTCTGCCGGCAGGGCGCCGGGGCCGCATTTGGACCGCTTCGCCGCCGCAGTGGCCAATCGGCGGATCGACTGGCGGTACTGCTCCTGGTCGCCCAGCTCGCCCGACCTGGGGATGCAGATGAAATCGAACCCGGAAGGCAGGTCCCATTGCTCGATCCGGAACGCCTCGCGGATCAGCCGCTTGACCCGATTCCGCCGAACGGCGTTGCCGAACTTGCGCCCCACGGGGATGCCCAATCGAGAGCGGTCCAACCCGTTGGGGGCGACGTAGACGACCAGGTATCGGTCGGCCACACTGCAACGGGCCGCGAACACGCGCTGGAAGTCGCGCCTTCGATGCAAACGCTTCGATTTGCCGAACAGCAGGCGTCGTGACATCTCTAGCGATTATACGTCCCGCCGCCAAAGACCGACACGGCCCCCGCCGCCGCCAAGACCTCACAGGGAGATGCGATCGCAAGCCCAGATCCCGAACTCGCGATGGCCGAGGCGCTCGCTCGCCGACCGCTCGCCGCCGGCGACCGACAACACCCGATCGAAGATCCGCTGCCCGACCTGATCCACGGTCTCCGTTCCATCGATGATGGTCCCGGCGTTGACGTCCATATCGTCAGCCATCCGTTCGAACATGGGGGTATTCGAAGCGATCTTGATCACCGGGCAGATCGCGTTGCCGAGCGTCGTGCCCCGGCCGGTCGTGAATCCGCACACGGTCGCCCCGCCCGCGACCATGCCGCCCAGGCTCTCCGGATCGTTGCCGGGCGATTGCATCAACGTCAGGCCGCGTGTCCGCACCTTCTCGGCGTAGTCGAGCACGTCCTCGACGGGCGTCGTGCCGGCCTTGGCGACCGCGCCGAGGCTCTTCTGGGTGATGTTGACCAGCCCGCCCGCCTTGTTGCCCGGCGAGGGGTTCATGTTGGCCGACTGGCCGAACATGCCCGCCAGACGCTCGAACCACTGACTGAAGGCCAGGACACGATCCGCCAGCTCCGGCGTACGGCATCGACGGGTCAGCAGCTGTTCGGCGCCACAGATCTCCGTCACCTCGCTCAGGATGACCGCCCCGCCGCACCGGACCACCAGGTCCGCACAGTGTCCCAGCGCCGGATTCCCCGACAGCCCGCTGAATCCGTCCGACCCGCCGCATTCCGTGGCCAGCACCAGGTCACCCGCCGGGCACGTCACCCGCCGCTGCTTCTCGGCGTCCGCCAGCAGATGCGGCATGACCTCCAGGCCGCGACGGACGGCCGCCGCCGTCCCGCCGATGTCCTGGATGCTGATCGCCTCGACGGGCTTTCCCAACGTGTCAAGTCGCCGGCCGACGATGCCGTAGAACACCTGCAGGTTCGTCTTCTCGCACCCCAGGTCGATCACGATCGCCCCGGCGACGTTGGGATGGTCGACCATGTTGGCCAGCGTCCGGGCCAGCACTTCGATGTTGTCCCCATCGCTGCAGCCGCAGCCCTTGTCGTGCGGCAGCGCGACCACGCCGTCGACGTGCGGGTACTTGTTGGCGAAGCACGGCGCTGATTCGGCCAGTGCAGCGATCCGCATCGCCTGGTGCGACGCGCACATGCTGGTCGGGCAGACGACCACGTGGTTCCGCGTACCGACGCGCCCGTCGCTGCGACGGAAGCCCTCGAACGTCGGTATCTGATCCGCCGGCAGCGGATCGACGTCCACGACGGCCGAGCACGGCACGTGCGTCGCGGCTGGCAAACGGTTCTCGATCCGATCCTGGGTGATCCATTCGCCAGCCCGGCAACCCCGACTCATGGCCACGGGTTGGCCGTATTCGATGACGCTCTGGCCGGGCGGGATAGCGCACAGGGCGATCAGGTGACCGGCGGGCATGTCCTCGGCTGCGTCGATCGACGTGCCCTGATCGTCGCAAACGACGCGCTCACCGGCCTCGAGGTCGCGCACGGCGACGCCGACGTTGTCGATTCCCCGTCTGACCACAAGAATGGCAGGTCGATCGCTCACCTTGACCTCACAGGCCGAACCCAGATATCCTATCGGCAACCGTCCACAACAGCGAGGACGTTCGCCCAAAACGTGAGGACGACCAATGAACTTGGTTACCGGCGGCACGGGACTCCTGGGAAGTCACATCGTCGAACAGCTCTGCAAGCGCGGTCAGCCCGTGCGCGCCCTGGCACGGGCCAGCAGCGACACGTCGTGGCTCGCATCGCAGGACGTGGAGATCTTCACCGGCGATCTGGCGGACCCCGACGCACTTGGGCGGGCCTGCGAAGGCGTGACGTGCGTCTATCATGCGGCCGCCCGGGTCGGCGATTGGGGGCCGTGGCCGGAGTTCCAGAAGTATACGATCGACGGCACGCGTCACCTGATCGACGCCGCCATCGCCGCCGGCGTGCGGCGCTTCATCCACGTCTCGTCCGTCAGCGCGTACGGCCACGGAAACGATCACGGCCGGATCCTCGACGAGAACGACCCGCTCGGTAAGGACCTGTACCGCTGGGCCTACTACAGCAGGGCCAAGGTGGCGGCCGAAGAGATCGTGTGGCGGGCGCAACGCGAGGGGAAGATCGCGGTGACGGTGATCCGACCGGCGTGGATCTACGGCATCCGCGACCGCAAGACGATCGAGCGGCAGGTCGCGGCGATCCGGAACGGGAAGGTCAAGATCATCGGCGACGGCAAGAACCGCCTCAACGTGGTCAACGCGGCCAGCGTGGCGATGGGGGCGATCCTGGCCGCCGAGAACGACCAGGCGATCGGCGAGGCCTACAACTGCAGCGAGGACGGCACGCTCACCCTCCAGCAGTACTACGACGCCATCGCCGACGCCCTGGGCGAGCCGCGTCCCACCAAGCACATCCCCTACGGACTGGCGTATGCCCTGGCGTTCCTGCTGGAGTGCTGGGGGCACCTAATCCACAAGAAGACCCCGCCGCTGGTCACCCGCTATTCGGTCTGGCTGATGGGCCGCCAGTGTTTCTTCTCAGCCGACAAGGCCCGACGCGAACTCGGCTGGCAACCCGCCGTCAGCTACGAAGAGGGCATCCCCATGACCGTGCAGTGGTATCTGGAGCAGGAGCGGAACAGGCGGGCAACGTAAGGCGGCAGCGCTTCAGTCCTTCCACCTTCGGCAATCGACATCGGGGCGCAACACCGTAGCCAGTGACCGGGCCGCCAGTGACGTGGCGATGCTCTGGTGTTTGATGCCCGCCGCCTTCCGCTTCTCGGGCGAAAGCAGGAAGGTCACGAAGTTGCGGATCGCATCGGCCACCCTCGGGTCACGCTCGATGTGCATGTACCACCACACCAGGAAGCTCCCGATGCCGTGGGCCCGCCACTGTTCGGGCGCGTTGAGCTTGGCGAAGCTCCCGTCGGGGTTTTGGTTCCGGAGCAGCCACTCAATCTGGGGCCTCACCATCCGCTCGAGTTCCGCGCGCCAAGCGGGATCGTCGAGGTAGACCCAGGCAGCGATCGTCCCCTCGCCCACGTACGTCGATGCATTGAAGGGCCAGCTCGGCTCGCGCAGTTTGCCCTCCCTATAGAGGACGAAGCGGCCGTCCTTCGTCATCGACGTCGTGTAGCACCAGCGGGTCGACCGCTGCGCAATCTGCTTGTACGGCGCCTTGCCGGTCAGGTAGTACATGGGCCCGAAGGCCGCGGGGCCGGCCAGGGCGGTGGCGATGGTGTAGCTCCCCCGACTGGCCGTCTCGTGCTTCTGGGTCTTCCAGTACCCCACGCCGATGCTGCCGTCGGGATTCAGCCACTTGCCGTGGGGCCTTGCGCCCTTGCCTTCGAGGAAGTCGCAGTAGCGGGTCATGGCGTCGAGGACCCGCCGCTGGCCGGCGGCGTCGAGGTGCTTGCAGAGGTTGAACAGCAGGGCGAGGGCACAGCCGGTGTCCGCGAAGTAGACCGTGTCGTAGCCCGAGTCCCAGTAGCCCTCGGGAAACTGGGCCTCCAAGAGCCGGTCCGCCCAGGTCTTTACGTGATCAAGGTAGCTCCGGTCACCGGTGATCTCGTAGAGCGCGAGCGTGGCACGCTGGTTGTAGCCCTCGACGAAGATCTTGCTGTCCGGATGCGTCATCGTCCACTGGCAGATGTCGATTAGACAGTCCAAAACCGGCTTTGGGCCGACAGGAAAGCCGTAGCTGAAGGGAACAGCTTCCAGACCGTTGCGGCGCGCACAGGGCCCGGTCACGTGGAGTCGCGCCATGCCCTGGGGCGCATCCCCCGCAATCGTCAGGTCCGCCCCCTCCCAAACACGCCCGTCTTCGCTCCAGGCGCCGCCCGCAACCTCCCTGCTCGACCCACCAGGCAGCACGAGACGGATTCGCGGGGCGACGTCGGTCTTCATCGGCTCACAGAACCGCACCGAGAGCTTGAACGTGTCGCCTGGCCTCGGGAGCATGCTGTCGAAGCTGACGCCCTTGATCGCGTCCGGAAAGCCCAGGTGCACCCGCTTGATCGGCGGCGGACTGGACTGAGACGGCTTCCAGGTAACCCGGTACTGAATCCAGGCGCCGGGGGGAAAGGGAATCGGCATGTCACGTTCTGTGATCGGCGCCGACCAGGCGGACCATCGGCCCGGCTTGCCGTCCGCGTCGGGAGCCGTCCGTGTCGCGAAGCCGAAGCGCTTCGGCTCCGCGACGTCCGCCTCCCATGAGATTCCCCCGAAGTCGCGCCGCGCACCGGCGAAGTGCGGAGCCGAGACCCATTCCCCTGCAACCGCATCCACGGTCTTCTTGGCGACGACGACCACTTCATCGATGCCCATCCGCGTCCCGTAGGCCGACCGCATGATGTCAATGCGTACCCGGGCGGTCGTCAGCTCGGGACACGCGTGCTCGACCCACCCGCTCCGCTCGTTGTCCCGGACATCGGCCACGATGCGCCAACCGCCGTCCTGCCAGCACTTCACCGCGTAGTCGCGGCTGCGATACACCCGGGGGCGCTGGTGAAACACCCGAATGGCCCGAACGATCCTCGGGGTCTGATAGCGGAGCTCAACCCATGCTGAACGGGGATTGGACTTCGTCGTCAGCCAAGTCGTTTCCCTCCCGTCGACCTTGCCGTTGACGACGTTCGTGGCCGGCCAGAGCGGATCCTCGCTGCTCGCGCTGACGGCTTCGTCGCGGAACAACGCACGATCCGTCCACGCGTAGGGAATCGCCTTCTGAGCATCTGCCGTACCGGCAAAGGCATGCATGACAAGGCCGGTGAGCAAGACGGCAAGATGCATGTCGGGTTCCACCCTCATCCCGGGGCCGTTCGGGTTGCCCGGCCACACGGCGGGCGCTACGCGATCAGGTCTCGCAGGGCGGCTAGGAGGGCGTCGTTCTCGTCGGGCTTGCCGACGGTGATCCGTAGGCAATCGTCCAGCCGCGGCTGGCGGAAGTACCGGACCAGGATGTTGCGGGCCTTGAGCGATTCGTAGAGCTGCTCGGAGGACGGCTCGATGATCGAGGCCAACAGGAAGTTCGACTGCGACGGCAGGACATCGAACCCCAGCCCGGTCAGCTCGGCCGTCAGACGCTCGCGTTCTTGGCGCACGCGCTGCCAGGTCTCTCGGGCGTAGTCCTGATCGCGGATGGCAGCGGACGCGGCGGCGATGCTGACGGCGTCGACGTTGTAGCTGTCCTTGACCTTAATCAGCCCCTCGATGAGTTCCGGCTGGCCGACGCCGAATCCGAACCGCATCCCGGCGAGCGCGTAGCCCTTGCTGAGCGTTCGCAGGACCAGAACATTGGGGAACTCGCCGACCAGCGACATACAGTTGTCGTCGGCGAAGTCGACGTAGGCCTCGTCGACGGCCAGGACGCCCCGGAGCCTCCGCGCGAGCTCGGCGACCTGATCGACGGGCACGTAGGTGCCAGACGGCGAGTTCGGGTTGCACAGGTACGTCACCCGTCCGTCGGCCTGGACCAGCTCGTCGACGGGCAGCTCGTAGCGTGGCCCGAAGGCGACCTCTGTGACCATAGAGGCCTCGATGGCGGCCAGGACGGCGTACAGCGTGTACGTCGGCGACGGGTAGACGAGCCTGGCTTCCGGACCGCTAAAGGCCCGAACGGTCATGTTCAACACGTCGTCCATGCCGTTGCCGCAGATGATCATGTCCGGCCGGACCCCCAGCACCCCGGCCGCGGCGTCCCGGAACGCGTCGCCTTTCGGAGCCGGATACCGCCGGAGCTGCTCCCCCGTGATCGCGCGGACGGCCTCTAGGACCCGCGGCGAGGGCGGATAGGGGTTCTCGTTGGTGTTGAGCTTGACGACGTCCGGGTCGGTGGGCTGCTCGCCCGGCTCGTAGCCGTCCAGCATCTCGATATGGGCTCGAAAATAGGGCATGGTCACGATCCGCCCAAGCGGTCCGGTGCAATCTGTAGCAGATCCCCAGGACTGGAGCAAGCCCGGGCTGAATGTGCTATACTGCGTTGACGGCCGCCAGAAAGTTAGTGTATACTAGCACATCCCTGTCTGGGCGCATTCTGGTCCCGGGGGATTGTGTTGGAGGATCTTTTGTCAAACCCGGCATCGCCGGAAACGAGGACGAAGCCATGGCCGAGTCGACGACTTCCGTGAAGGGGTGTTCATTTCTGATCGACGATCTGCCTGCAGAGCTGATCCGCACGACCGAGGAGCTGTCGGATGACGTCCACATGATGGCCGACACGATCCGGAAGTTCGTCGAGAACCGGATCATCCCTCAGGCGGATGACATCGACGACATGAAAGAAGGCCTGATGCTCGAGCTGTTCCACGAAGCGGGCGAACTCGGTCTTCTGATGACCGAGGTCCCGGAGGAATACGGCGGGATGGGCATGGGCTTCTTCGACGCGGTCTACCTCGTGCAGTTCATGGCTGGCGCCGGAGCGTTCGGGACGGCGAGCATGGCCCACGTGGGGATCGGCACGCTGCCGATCCTGTTCTTCGGCCAACCGGAGCTGAAGGAACGGCTGCTGCCTCAGTTGGCGACGGGGGAGAAGATGGCCGCCTACGCCTTAACCGAGCCGGGCAGCGGATCGGACGCCATGTCGGCCAAGTGCAAGGCCATCCCCACCGAGGACGGCGAGCACTATCTGCTCACCGGCAACAAGCAGTTCATCACGAACGGCGCCTGGGCGGAAGTGGTCACGGTGTTCGCCAAGATCAACGGCGAGGACGACAAATTCACGGCCTTCGTGGTCGAAGCGCCGTGTGACGGCTACGAGGTGGCCCCTGAAGAGCACAAGATGGGCATCCGCGGCAGCAGCACGTGTGCGCTGCGGCTCAAGGACGTCAAGGTGCCCAAGGGGAACATCCTGGGCGAGATCGGCGACGGCGGGAAGATCGCGCTAAACATCCTGAACCTCGGCCGGCTCAAGCTGGGCATCGGCGCCGTCGGGGGTGCCAAGATCGCCATGAGGACGTCGGTGCAGTACGCGATGCAACGAGAGCAGTTCAACACCCCGATCGCGAAGTTCGGATTGATCCAACAGAAGATCGCGATGATGGCCAGCGGGATCTACGCGGGCGACTGCATGACGATGCGGACGGCGGGGCATTGCTCGGACGCCATCGAGGCCCTGGGGGCCGAGGCGGGCTCCATGGCCAAGCTGAAGGTGCTCGAGGAATTCCTGATCGAGTGTGCGATCGACAAGGTGTATCAGTCTGAGCTGCTGGATCGCGTCGTGGATGAGACGGTGCAGATCTTCGGCGGGTACGGGTTCACGACGGAATACCCGGCCGAGCGGATGTACCGCGACGCCCGGATCGCGCGGATCTACGAAGGCACGAGCGAGATCAACCGCCTGGTCATCGCGGGCACGTTGTTCAAGCGCGTGGCCCAGGGCCGGCTGCCGCTGGCGCCGGCGGTCATGAAGACGATGGGCAGCGTCATGGGCGGCAAGCTCGAGCTGCCCAAGTTCGACGGGCCGCTGGCCGACATGAAGCAGCGCATCTGGCAGGCCAAGCGAATGCTGCACCTGACCGCCGCCGCGTTCCAGCAGGGCATGGGCAGCAAGATCAGCGACCCGGCAGCGGTCATGGGTCAGCAGGAGTGCCTCGGCTGGATGTCCGACATGGTCATGGAAATCTACGCCATGGAAAGCACGACGCTGCGGACCGAAAAGCTGATCAAGAGCAAGGGCGAAGACGAGGCCGCTCTTGCGGTCGCCCTGACGCAGTACCATGCGGATCGTTGCAGCCGGAACATCCTGTCGACCGCGCAGAACGTGATCACGGCGATCGCCAACCCGGGCGCAGCGGTCGGATTGCTCAAGGCGGCCGAGGCGCTCAATCCGTATCGGCCGACCAATATGCGTGATCTCTGTCGGCAGATCGCCGAGGCCGTCATCGCCAGGGACGGCGAGCTGGATGTGTAGCCGCAGGCCGAACGGACGAACGCCGGCAGGGGTGCCACGGGCGGTTGGTCCGCCAGTGGGCACGGGCAGACAAGCTGCCCGTGACACCCGACGAACCTGCACGAATGAAATGAGGGCAAACGGATCCCGGCGAGGAGCGCCCCGTGCGGGGGCCTTCATATAGAGTCAAGGTACAGAGAACCGCAGGGTGATAACCAATGGCTGATCTGAAAGTGTTGGTGTTGGTCAAGCAGACGTTCAACACCGAGGCCCGCATTCAGCTGACGGGCGACGGCGGCATCGACGACAAAGGCATCAAACTCATCTGCAATCCGTACGATGAGTTCGCCATCGAAGAGGCCGTGCAGATGAAGGAGCGCGGCGACGCCTCGCACATTCGGCTGCTGACGATCGGGCCGGACAAGGCGGTTGAGGCCTTGCGGCAAGGCCTGGCCATGGGCGCGGACGAGGCTGTTCGGGTTTGGGACGATGCCCTCGCTGGCGCGGACGGCGGCAGCATCGCCAACGTACTGGCCGCCGCCATCAAGAAGTACGAGTGGGACCTGCTGCTGTGCGGCAAGATCGCCGTGGACGACCAGGCGTTCGAGGTCCCGGGGCGGCTGTCCGTCCTGCTCGATACGCCCGTCATCAACGCGGCGGCCAAGATCGAGCTGGCCGACGGCGGCGTGAAGGTCACGCGGGACACGGACGCGGGCACCGAGACGCTGCTGACGAAGCTGCCGGCGATGATCACGACGGAGAAAGGACTGAACGAACCGCGATATCCCCCGCTGCCGAAGATCATGAAGGCCAAGCGCAAGCCGATCGAGGACCTGTCGCTGGCCGATCTCGGGGGTGATCTGGTCAAGCAGATGATCAGCGTCACCGGCAACGAGCTGCCCCCCGAACGGAGCGGCGCGACGATGATCAAGGGCAGTGCCGCCGAGCAAGCCGCAGAGCTCGTCCGTCTGCTGAAAGAGGAAGCGAAGGTCCTGTAAGAGCAATCGCAGCCGGCTGCGGCCCGGCCGGAACGTATGGCAGTCCATCGGGAGAACGCATCCATGGCATCACCCGTTTACGTTTATGCGGAGTTTGACGCAAAGGGTCTTCGCAAGACGACCCGGCAGGTGTTGACGGTGGCCCACAGAATCGCGGGCGGCGGAGACGTGGTCGCCGTCGTCGTAGGCCCGGCCGACGCCTCGGCGGTGACCGGGGCGGGGGTATCGAGCGTCCTGACGATTCAGGCGCCGGCGTTGGAGACGTACACGGCCTGGGCGTACGCCAAGGCGTTGGCCGGTGCGGTGGAATCGAACGGCGTGGGATCCGTCTTGCTGGGCTGCACGAGCCAGGGCAAGGAAATGGCGCCGATGGTGGCCCAGCGACTGGGCCTGGCGCTGGTGGCCGACGTCACCGGGACCCAGGGCGAAGGGGGGGAGATGACGTACGTCCGGCCGATCTACGCGGGCAAGGCCCTCAGCCAGGTCAAGCCGGCTGAGGCGAACTACGTCGCAACGATCCGACCCAACGCGTTTCCCGACCACGCAGGCGACGGGTCGGCGGAGGTCAAGGCGGTCGAGGTGGCCTTCGATGAGGCCGACAGCCGCGTGACCGTCGAGAGTCTGGAGGTCAAGGCCAGCGAACGACCCGACCTGACCGAGGCGGAGTACATCGTCTCGGGCGGTGTGGCCGTCGGGAGCGCAGAGGGATTCAAGCCCGTCGAGGAGGTGGCCGACGCCCTCGGCGCGGCGGTGGGCGCTTCGCGTGCCGCCGTCAACGCCGGGTACATCGACGTCTCGAATCAGGTCGGCCAGACGGGCAAGACCGTCGGCCCGCAGTTGTACATCGCGCTGGGAATCAGCGGAGCGATCCAGCACCTGGCCGGCATGAGCACGTCCAAATGCATCGTAGCCGTCAACACCGACGAGGACGCACCGATCTTCAAGGCCGCCCACTACGGCATCGTGGGCGACCTGTTCGAGATCGCGCCGCTGCTGGCCGAGGAGATCCGGAAGGCCAAGGCGTAGGGTGCCTTGTCGACGCAGTCGACAAGGACAAACGTCGAAAAGCCAAAACGCCAGAAAGTCGAAACGTCGACACGTCGAAACATCGGGACGTCAGAACGGCAAAACGAGCGGGTGACCCGTTGCCTCAGCGATGGGCCACCCGTTTCCTGCAGACAAGTCGAGTCGCTCAGCCTGGGAATCGTGCTATCCGGGTGGATGGCGGAGATGAGCTGGGGGTGCCATGATTGCATCTAGCGTTTGCCTCGCGAACACGGTGGTCACCTTGGCCTTGCTGGGGATCGGTCTGGCCGTCTTCGGTCGGACGATCCTGGGACGCTACCGCGCCTTGACGGCGATGAACCGGGACGTGCAGATCGGACGGATCGGCGAGCGGATCGGCACGTTGCTCCGGGTGGGCATCGGACAGGGCCGGTTCATGCAGACCTGGGAGATCGGCGCGGGGCTGATGCATGCCCTGATCTTCTGGGGGTTCCTGGCGGTCGCGCTGCGGACCATTACGTTGTTCGGCCACGGCCTTGCAGGCATGCCGGCCGAGGAGTGGCATCTGCCCCTGTTCGGCGAGCACGGCTTGGGGCCGATCTACACCATCCTGTACACGCTCGCCGAGATCTGGGTCCTGGCGGCCGTGCTGTACGCGTTCTATCGTCGGCTGATCGTCCGGCCCGAACGCGTCCACCTGACCGGCGAGGCGCTGTTGATCCTGGGGCTGATCGGCGGGCTGATGGTCACCGACTTTTTGTTCGACGCGACGGGCATCGCACGGCATCCCGACGCCTGGCAGGCGGGGTATGCGTTCGTGGGCCGGGCAATGAGCGGGTGGTTCGACGGCGCGTCGGCGGCAACGGCCGGCGTGCACTACGTGGCCTTCTACTCGCACCTGGCGATGATCCTGTTCTTCTTGAACCTGCTGCCGCTCAGCAAGCACTTCCACGTCATTACCGCGCTTTTCAACGTGTTCTTCGTGAACATGAAGCCGCGCGGCGAGATGCCACGGATGGACCTGGAGGACGAAGACGCCGAGGTCTTCGGCATCAACAAGATCGAGGATTTCACCTGGAAGGACGGACTGGACATGTACACGTGCACCGAATGCGGTCGGTGCACGGCGAACTGCCCGGCCAACATCACGGGCAAGCCGCTCAACCCCGCCGAGGTCGTCTGGCACCTGCGCGACATTCTCTACAAGGAGCAGCCTCGGCTGGCCGCGCAGGGGAAGGCCAAGGCAGGCGGCGACAAGGAGAATTCCGACGGCGACGCCGCCGACCCGCTGCCCTGCATCGACGACGTCATCACCCACGAGGTCCTGTGGTCGTGCACGAGCTGCAACGCCTGCGTGGAGATCTGCCCCGTCACCATCGACCAGATGGGCAAGATCATGGAGATGCGGCGATACCTGGCGCTGATGGAGTCCGACACTGCCCTGACGCCCGAGATGACCCGTGCGATGACGGGCATGGAGAACAACTCGAACCCGTGGAACCAGGGCGCCCATACGCGCGGCGATTGGGCCAAGGACCTGGATATCCCCACGATGGCCGAGGGCCCCGAGGACGTCGAGTACCTGTTCTTTGTGGGCTGCGCGGGCAGCTTCGACGACAACGCCAAGAAGGTCAGCGTCGCGCTGGCCAAGATCCTCAAGGCGGCCGGCGTCAAGTTCGCCATCCTCGGTGAGGAAGAGATGTGCACCGGGGACTCTGCCCGACGGCTCGGCAACGAGTACCTGTTCGACGCGATGGCCCAGGCGCTGGTCGAGGTGCTCAACGGCTACGAGGTCAAGAAGATCGTGACCGCCTGCCCGCACTGCTACAACACGCTCAAGAACGAGTATCCTGCTTACGGCGGTCACTATGACGTCATCCACCACACCGAGCTGATCGAGCGGCTGATCCGCGAGGGCAAGATCAAGCTGACCAACCCCCTGACGAACGGCACCGCCAAGGTGGTCTACCACGACTCGTGCTACCTGGGGCGGTACAACCAGATCTACGAGGCCCCGCGCAACATCATCGACGCCATCCCCGGCGCGAGTCGCGTGGAAGCGGACCGCAGCCTGCACAGGTCCTTCTGCTGCGGCGCGGGCGGCGGCAGGATGTGGATGGAGGAGACCATCGGCAAGCGCGTCAACGTCGAGCGGAGCGAGGAGTGCGTCGCCACTGGCGCCGGGACGGTCGCGGTGGCCTGCCCCTTCTGCAACATCATGATCACCGACGGCACGAAGGAGATCGCCGACCAGCCCGACCAGGCCGCCGCGGTCAAAGACATCGCCGAGATCGTGGCAGAATCCGCTGGACTGTAGTCGGCCCCGTGTCGGGAGCCCATCGAATGCGATCCACGATCGGCCAGCGATGCCTTGTGTTGGCGCTCGCGCTCATCGTTGCGCACACGTGCAGAGCGGCTGACGTCATCTCCGCAGGATCATACGCATCCATCCAGAAAGCCATCGACGCCAACCCGGGCAAGATGATCCTCGTGCCGTCCGGGGACTACGTCGTCGACAGGAAGATTCGGATCGCCGCGGACGGCGGAGGGCTGTACGGCAGCGGCCGAATCATCCAGGCCAACCCCGCCCAGGCCATTCTCGAGATCGAGCACGCCAAGCGCGTCCGAATCGAAGACCTGACGCTGACGCGTGCGAAGGGATGCAAGGAGGCCACAGCCGCAGGCGTATTCTGCTGGGACAGCCACGACGTCGTCCTGGACGGGCTGACCGTCATCGACAATCGCGCCCGCGACGCGGCCATCGAGTTGCGAGAGACCTCCGGCTGTACCGTCCGGAACTGCCGCGTTCTCAACTACAAGCGAATCGCCGTCGACGACCGAACCGATTCAGCGCATTACGGCTATGCCTTCTTCTGCATCGACGGCACGGGCATCCTGGTCCGGCGAAGCACGGGCACGATGATCCTGGGCAACCGGATCGTCGCGCGCGATCTCCTGCCGACCCGGGAACTGAAGCGGAAGCATCGCCTGGGCACGTTGACCGAGGGCAAGCACCCGTCCAAGGTGGGGACGCTCGCGGTGGGGGCCTTCGCGAGACGCTACGTCAACAACTGGCATCAAGGTTCGGCGATCGTGGTGACCAGTCCGGAATCGACGCATCACACGATCATCCGCGGCAATTACCTCCAGAACGCAGCGCAAGGGATCGACCTGCACTCGGACCACGTCATCTGCTCCGAGAACGTCGTCGATCACGGCCTGATCGGGATCAAGGCCACGCACGGCTGCAGGAACCTGATCATCGCCAACAACCTCCTCACGCACGTCGACCTGTGGGGCATCCTGTTGAACCCGGGGACCGCCTCTCATGGCGCCGAGCCGGCCACGGCGGACAGGCCTGCCCGCCCGGCCAACGTCGACGGCGGCACGACCATCGTCAACAACGTGATTTCCGACTACGGCTATGGCCACGAGTACTGGAACTGGGGCGGGGCCACCGACGACCAGGCCGGCAGCTACGCCATCGCTCTGCGCGAAGGACAACTGCCCACCAACCCGCCGCTGACTGACGTCTTGGTCCAGGGGAACATTGTCTACGACACCGGTCGCGACAAGGTGTTGGTCGACGGCAAGCCGCGCGTCGCCGCGCCTCGCTATCGGTACGCCGTGTACGTCGGCGCTTGGGGTCCTGAGACGGCGAAGGGACCGACCTACCCGAAGGGCATTCGGTTCTCGGGCAATCTCTTCCACCCCGGGACGCGCGGCGTGTCCAATGTACCGCTGAAGTAGCGGGGTTGCATCAACGGAGTATCTTGAAGCATCCGCAAGTGGAGCATTGCCTGATGGTGACTGTTGAGGACATCCGAAGCGCCACCCGCGATCTGGCGTTGTCGGGACGGCCTCTGTGCGTTCATTCATCGCTGAGCTCCTTCGGGCGAGTCGAAGGGGGCGCGCCAACTGTCATCGAGGCGCTGCTCGCCGAGGGCTGCACCGTGATGGTGCCCACGTTCTCGTGGGGCTTCGCCGTGCCGCCGCCGCCAGGTATCCGCCCCGAACGGAACGGCTGGGACTACGACGCCTGGCCGGGGCCGACGGACGGCATCGGGCGGATCTACCGTCCCGACACGAACGAGGTGGACACCGAAACCATGGGCGCCGTCCCGGCGGCCGTCGTCGGTATGCCAGGGCGCGTCCGAGGCAACAACCCACTCAGTTCCTTTACGGCCATCGGGCCGCTTGCGGGGGGCCTGATGTCGGGCCAGGCGCCCCTGGACCTGTACGCGCCGTTCCGTGCGCTCACCGAGGCGCACGGATCGGTCGTGCTCATGGGCGTCGCGCTTGTTAGAATGACGCTGTTGCATCTGGCCGAGAAGATGGCGGGACGGAACCAGTTCAGGCGGTGGGCCAACGGTCCCGACGGACAACCCATGGTCGTCGAAGCCGGCGGATGCTCGGGAGGGTTCGGCAAGTTCGAGACGATCCTGTCGCCGCTCATGACGCAGCGAACGGTCGGCAAGAGCGTCTGGCGGGTCTTTCCCGCAAGGGAGGCACTGCAAGCCGCGGCCGATGCCATCCGGCGCGACCCGCACCTGACCCATTGCGGGGACCTTGAGTGCGATCGATGCGAGGACTCGGTTCGGGGAGGCCCCATCCTCTCCGGCGAGACCGCGCTGACCAGAGGCGATAAACCGGGGGCCTGATCCCCCAGAAAGGCAGCATAGACATGAGCAAGATCGAGAAGGTCGCCATCATCGGCCTGGACTGTGCCGATCCGCACCTGATGTTCGAGCGGTTCGTGGACGACCTGCCGGCGCAGAAGGGGCTGATGGCGGCAGCCACGTACGGCAAGCTGGAGAGCTCCATGCCACCCATCACCGTGCCGGCCTGGTCGTGCATGGCCAGCAGCAAGGACCCCGGCACGCTGGGGATCTACGGGTTCCGGAACCGGGCCGACTACAGCTACGACAAGCTGAGTATCGCCACGTCGCTGGCCGTCAAGGAACCGCGCCTGTGGGACATCCTCAGCCAGCACGGCAAGAAGGTGATCGTCCTCGGCGTGCCCGGAACCTTCCCCATCGTCCATCCGCCCAACGGCATCATGGTCACCAGCTTCATGACGCCCAGCAAGGACAGCGACTACACCTGGCCCAAGGAGCTCAAGGCCGAGATCGACCAGGTCGCGCCCGACTATCAGCTCGACGTCCGCAACTTCCGCACCGACGACAAGGACTGGCTGATCAAGCAGATCTACGACATGACGACGGAGCGGTTCAAGCTGGCCAGGCACCTGGTGACCACCAAGGAATGGGACTTCTTCTGGATGGTCGAGATGGGCCCGGACCGGCTGTACCACGGGTTCTGGCAGTACATGGACCCCAACCACCATCGCTACGAGCCGGGCAACCCGTTGGAGAACTGCATCCGCGACTACCACAAGTTCCTCGACGAGCAGATCGGCGAGTTGTTGGCGGTGATGGATCTGGACAAGACGGCAGTGATGTGGGCCAGCGACCACGGCGCCCAGTTGATGCACGGCGGCGTGTGCTTCAACGACTGGCTGATCCGGGAAGGTTACCTGACGTTGAAGGAGACGCCTGCCGAACCCACCCGGCTGGCCGATGTCGAGATCAACTGGAAGAAGACGCGGGCCTGGGGCGAAGGCGGTTACTACGCCCGCTGCTTCATCAACGTCAAGGGCCGCGAGCCGAACGGTCAGATCAAGCAGCGCAAGTACGAAGCCTTCCGCGACGAACTGATCGAGCGGCTCGAGTCCATGGTCGACCACAACGGCAAGCCAATGGGCACGAAGATCTACAAACCCGAGGCGATCTACCGGAAGGTCAACAACATTCCACCGGACCTGATCGTGCTGTTCGGGAATCTGGACTGGCGGAGCGTCGGGACCGTCGGCAACCCGAGCATCTATACGTTCGAAAACGACACCGGCCCCGACGACGCCAACCACGCGCGGCACGGGATGTATCTGCTGCATCACCCGTCGCTGTCGGCCCGCGGCCGAGACGACACCGCGTCGCTCTACGACGTCGCGCCGACCGTATTGACGATGCTCGACCTCCCCGTCCCGGGCGACATGCGCGGCAAGAGCCTGGTGTAGCGACGGGGAACCGCAGGGAAGACCCTACCAACACCTGCAACGGCCCGTGAGGCGCGGCGATGACGTGTGTCATGACATGAGGGTACGGTTGTGGGCGTTCGCCGTCTCCGGCTCAAGATCGTCCTGCTGCTGGCGAGCATCGGCGTTGCGCTGCTGGTCGGCGAAATCGTCCTGCGCGTACTCAAACCCCTGTCGCTGGGGCTGGAGCACCAGCCGGCGATCTACCAACACGATCCGGACATCGGGTTCAGATACAAACCCAACGCAACGGGCTGGATAGGCCGGCACTTTGAGATCGACAACCAGGTCATCATCAATTCGCGCGGATTCCATGATACCGAACACGATCTGAGCACGGGCATGCCCCGCGTCGTCGTGGTGGGTGATTCGTTCACGGCCGGGCTGCACGTCCCGATCCCCGATACCTGGACGCAGGTCCTGCAGTCGCGTTTGAGGGCCACGCGCGAGCCGTCCATTCACGTCATCAACCTCGGCCTGGACGGGACGGGCACCGACGTTCATCTGGCCATATTGAAGGAGAATCTCGGCGATCTCTGCCCGAACGTGGTGATCGTGGCGTTCTACGAAGACGACATCGCCGATCTCCAGCTCTGTCAGGTGTACCGAGAGCTGCACCGGGGCTACGTCCTGGCCTACCAAACCCCGGAGCAACCCGCCAAGATGAGGGCCCTCGTCGATGAGGCCCTGGGGCGGCGCGCGTCGCTGTGGTGGTACAGGCGGCTATACCTGGCGCGTCTCGCAATGAACTGGGGGAACTGCCGTCTGTTTCAGACCAACTTTGTCACACCCCTCCACCTGGGCGAGCGAGCGCTGTTGCGCCCCGCATACGGGGCTGGCCGGAGTCCGGACGCCCTCTTCAAGGCGTTCGTGGATCTGTCGAAGCAGCATGGCTTCAAGCTGCTGGTCGTGCCCGTTCCCGCGAAGCACGACCTCGAAGCCAGTCGCAAGACACTCCGGCAGCACGCCCGCGCGGGGAACCTGACCGTGGTGGATGTCGCGCCGATGGTCCGCGCGTCGCTGGCCAAGGACGGCAAGGCCTATCACGACATGTTCTGGCGTCACGACGGCCACCTCAACGCATACGGCCATCGCGTCTTTGGCTTGGCCACTACAGCGACGGTATCCGACCGTCTCGCGTTGCGACGGCCCGCAGCACGCGCGGGCAACGATCCCCCAGACGGGTCAGATTAGTCCCTTCTGCGTCCGACGTCGCAGCCAGACGCCGGACAAGCTCAACCCCAACGCCGTCAGCCCGCCCAACGCCGGATCGGGCACCATATGGACCGTCCCCACGATGTCGAGGGTCAGATCGAAGGTCAGCGTCTCGCCGATCCCAGTTGACCCGTACTCATAGCCGAACGTGCCGTGGAGACTCGCCTGAAGGGTATCGCTCTGACTCGCCGATGTGGTGAGGGTGACGGTCCAATCCGACGCCTCGCCCGCCCAGGACCTCGTCATCAGCCACGAGTCCATCAGCCCGGTGATGATGACGAAGGCGTCAACGTATACATCGGTGCTGACGCTCGCCTGACCGCCCGGCCCGAGGTGCCCGGCCGCCGCGGGTGCGAAGTCGAGGATGTGGGCGCTGCCCGGATAGACGTGAACCGTGAGCATATTCTGAAGATGCACTTCGAGGAGCTCGGTGTTGTACACGTCACAGTCTGACAGCACCAACGTGTCGGATTCACCGATGTGACCGTCGCTCTGATAGACGGTGAGGCAGAATGTTCCGTCCTGCCCCACGGTGACCGGGTCTGGGGTGATCAGGCCGCCAGGCGTGGCATCCAACGAGATGCTGCCGCTGATCACATCGAACGTGTAGGTGACCGGATCCCCCAACGCCGGGGCCACCACGACGCACAACACGCCCACGAACGCAACGGGGCTCATGAGTATGCCCCTTTCCGCGATGCGCCTTGGACATGGCTAGGCAGATACGTCCCAAGGGAGCGATCGTCCGGCTCGGGACACTCTCCCTCCTGCTCCGTTCCCATGCCTCAACGGCAATTGTACCGCCTCCGCCAGAACCGACAAGGCATTCGTTGTGAATAGGTGAGTCACCAGCCAGAACGTCGCTCACCCGAGTCATGCCCTCCCGAGCCGGTCACGGACCTCGGGCCCAGCGATACCTCATGCGGTGCGATGCGTGTCTTCTGCTGCTGGAGGGCGGGCAAGAGGATCGAGGACCGCAGACGAACTGGGAACTGCAAGTACTTGTTAGCTCATAAGAAAAGCGACGCCTCGCCGCAGACTGCGTGACGTCGCATTACCGACAAAAGCGAGGCCGACGGGACTCGAACCCGCAACCCTCGGATCGACAGTCCGATACTCTAACCAATTGAGCTACGGCCCCGACTATGCGGTTCAGCCTCGCTATGGGAGCGCCCGCTTCTAGCTTGTACTGTCGGTCATTTTACGGGCTCCCACCCGTCTGTCAAGGACTCCTGCCTAGAAATGGCAGATCAGAGGCTCGACGGGCTCCAGGGGCCTGCGGGAAACCAGTGCCAAAATCGGAGGGAAAAATGTCACCGGCTTCGGGCAGAGCCCGGAAACGCCGTTTACACACGCGACCCGATCCCCGAAACTCCTCAGGCAGAACACCGGGGGATGGAGCCGACCCATGTCGTGGGGAGACACAGATCTCCGCGTAACCAGAGTCCTCGTCGCCGACGGCGAACCCCACGTGGCCAGATTCCTCGAGTTCGTCTTGCGAGAGGCGGGGTACGACACCCTCGTCGTCTCAGACGGCGAGAAACTGCTGGCCGTGGCCGAACGGTTCCGGCCCGACGCGATCCTGCTGGATCTGGCGCTCCCGGGGACGTCAGGCTGGGAGATCCTCAAACGACTGAAGTCCAAGGGCGCCCCCCCGCGTCCGGCCGTCCTGGTTCTGGGACAGGAGAGTCCGCAACGGATGCGAGACAGCGTCCTCAAAGCCGGCGCAGATGCCTATCACGCCAAGCCGATGTCCCCGTCGACGTTCCTCCAATCGCTGGCCGACCTCGGCCTGCCACCGACCTTGGGATGAACATGGCGAACGAAACACCGCGGGGCCTCTCGCCGGCTCTTGGGGAGCGCGGGCTACTTCTTCCGCAGCGCATACCTGGCCCGTCCGAGCAGCTTCTTGGCCCGGGGGATCTCGCCGCCGTCCAGGTCGTTGCAGGCGGGGTAGAGCTTGATGGCCCGCTCGAGATTGGCGACGGCCTGCTTGTGCTGCCCCTGCTCGTGGAACACCAGGGCTTGTTGGTATAGGGCGCTTGGCACGAGGCTGTCTTTGGTCTTGCCCTCACCGCGTCGGATGAGATCGGCATAGACTTCGATGGCCTGATCCGGCCGCTTCGCGGCGCGGAGGTACTTGCCGAAGCTGTACTGCCGCCACAGCCGGTCCCGAAGCGGCACACGATCGTCGGCGATCTCCTTCTTGAACTCGGCCACCGCCTGGTCTACCGTCATCTCCCGGCGGTACGCCTCGATCGGAAACCGGGTCTGCCGAACCTCGACGTCGAACTTCGGCCCGAAGTGCGGCATGCACGTCAGGAAGAAGTTGTCGGGATACTCGACTTCCGCGAAAGCGCACAGCGCCTCGCGCTGGGCCGGGTGCAGCACGACGGACAGCGCGTACGTCCGATCGCCCGTCTTCTGCATGCCGGCCTTGTGAAACGTGTACGAACCGTCCAGGCTCCAACACAGCAGCACGCGCTGGACGGGCAGGCACGGGTCGACGTCCAGCGTGAAGGCGACGTCGTTCTCCTTGCCGACCTTCACGGACAGCTTGGGCGTGGCCGGGACGGGGGGGCGCGGCTTGCCCGCCTGGGGTGGATCGAGATGGCGGTGCAGCCACCAATGCGCCGAGCCGAACACCCGCCGGCCCCACTGCGCCCGGTTGTCGTACATCTTGAAGTCATCGTCAGGCTTGGTGAAGCCGCCGTGGTCGGCGTCGTACACGATGCTGAGCCGGCAATGCTTGGGCATCTTGGTGAACGTGCGGGCCAGGCAGGTAATCGGGAAGGGCTCGTCCTGCGCCCCGCAGACCAACAGGCACGGCCCGTGGTGCGTAGGGGCGTAGTGGACCCCATCGAGGTTCTTCAGGAAAGCCTGAACGCCCGGGTGGTCCATCTTCACCTTGAGCGCATCGAGGATCAGCCGGCTGAACCACGTCTTGCCGTCCCGCATCTCGGGTTCGTGTGATCCGCAGCCGCACACCGGCACGGCGGCGGCGATCCGCGAGTCCAGGCCGTTGATGATCGTCGTGCACATCGCCCCCATCGACCCGCCGATCACGCCGATCCGCTTCGGGTCGACCCGCTCGTGTGACGTCAGGTAGGTGATGGCCCGCATGGCTGCGTAGGGGTACTGATACATGAACGAGTTGCGAACGTCCTTGTCCGCGTCGATCCAGTGGGCGGTGGCATCTCGCCGCCCGGTCGACTTGCCCTGGCCGGGCCCGCTGATCGACATGCCGACGGCCCTGAACTCCTTGGCCCTGCCCGCCGCGTCGCCGGCCGATCCCGCCCCGCCGTGTCCGTGCAGCGACAGGACGGCCGGCAGCTTGCCCTTCGGCTTCGCGGGAATGACCACGAACGCCTCGATGCGAATCTCCTGCCCCTGCCAGGTCTGGGACCGATAGGTCAGGTGCAGCTTGCGGTGCGGGAACGCCCCGTCGAGCGCCGGCTTGTCCTCCAGGATCTTGACGTCGAGCGGCTTGGACCGGATTGCGTCCATGTCCCACAGCGCGCGGACATCGGCGAACGTCGGGGCCCAGGCCAGCAGAACTGTCACGAGGAATGCAGCGCGAGCGCGTTGCCGATACCGTGTCATGGATCTGACTCCCTGATCAGACAAGCACCGTCTGTCCCATCGCCGTCATCGTAGCGTCGATCCATCAACCGGGAAAGTCACCCAGAGGAGGCCGAGCCCCATCTTGATGAACGTGCGTCGATCGTCATAGACTGGGCGCCTTCAGCGAAAACGGTATCGGCCCGGAGGGGCAACTTGACTGCAAGAAACGACGTCGCTAATCGATCTGTACGACTGTACCTGGTAGAAGCCCGCAAGATCGCTGCTGCGTCGCTCGCGCTCGTTCACCTGCTGCTGGCGCCAGCCGCGCCAGCAGCCGAGAAGTCCCCGGCCGTACGGTACCTCGACGGGCTTGCCGCCGAGGTCAAGGCGGCTACGCGTGACCTCCCGCGACTGACCGAGTTGGCCGAGCAGGCGGCCCGCGGACTCCTGGACGGCGGCGAGTTGTATGCGCCGCCGGTGACGCCGTGGTGGACGGCCGAGCTGAGCGGCCGGGCCGGTGGACCGATGCGGGTCCTCCGCGATGCGTCCGGGGGCGGCGAGAAAGACGTCGCCGTCTTTCCGCTGCCACATCCGGCGCTGGCGACACTCAGGACGGCAACCGCGCTGCAGAACGTCCTGAGAGGCCGGGCCAACCTGTACGTCTTGGGATCGGACGCGATGGTGGGCGACTACCAAACGCCCGACGGCACGCTGATCGGCGCGACGCGGCGGCTCGCCTGCCTCGGCGGGCCGAACGTCGGCGCAGGGTTGTTCAAGCGCGACAATCTGCCGCCCCTGGCCTGCTACCGTCCCGTCATCGAGATGGTCCGCGGCTGGGTCTTCGTCGGCGAGCTGGTGGCCGCCTGCACGCAACGCGGCAAGATGCCGACCATCTGGCAGTCCATCGTCGTGCCGGGCAGCCGCGCTCGAAACGCGTCGTTCAAGATCGCGTCTGGGCCGCAGGCGGGCCAGTTCCCATTCTTCTGCGCCGATCGCCGCGTGTCGCCCATCCCGCCGGGCCGGGCGGGCAGGCAGTACCTCGAGGCAATCACGCGATACCTCCGCGGCCTCCGCGGCCAGGCGGAGCAGCTCAAACGCGCGGGTCAATGGATGGCCGAAGCGCGGCAGGCGGGACATCGCGTCGTGGCGATGGCCCAGGGCCATGCGCCCGCGCTGATCGTCGGCACCGACAACGAAACGCAGCTGCCGATCGACATGTACCCCGGGGACTACGTCAAGGGCATCGTCCCCCACGCCAAGCCGGGTGACGCGGTGGTCGCGTTCTGCTACATGGTCATCCCCGCCGACAAGGTCCTCGAGACGCTTGGCAAGGGCTGCAAGGTGGCCATCGCCTGCCCGCACGGCCTGCCGGCCGAGCTGCGCGGCAAACCGAACCTGCTGTGGCTCGATCTGGGCTGGCCCGTGGGCGACGCGGTCGTGCCCGTGCCCGGCTACGACGTCAAGATGCTCCCCGCCAGCGCAGTGATGCAGATGTCCGCCCTCTACGCCCTGGTGGCCGAGATGGTCGCACGGGATCCGTCGCTGCACCCCAGGAAGTGACGGGGGCACGTCGCGCGTTGGCACATCCCCCACGGTGACATGGGCATCTTGCCCATGAACGTCCACGGGCGAGACGCCCGTGCCACGTTGGTCGGCTCCGTCCCTCGGACGACCTGGACTCCTCGGCCTTCGGCGCAGGTGACTCAGCGGCCGAACAAGAAGTGGAAGATGCCCGCCATCTCGGCTCTCGCGGCATACCCCCTCCCGTAGGAGGAGGTGCGAAGCTCCTCCTTGATCTGCTTGAGGTCCCTCGACCGCTGGACCATCTGTTCGCTCAACAACTCCCGCTTGGCGATCGCGTCGAGGTTGCTCTGCTCGGGATGGTCCTGGAAGTACTCCCAGTAGATCTGGATCTTCTCCAGCTCGCCCGGGTCCAACCAAATCCCCCCGCACTTCTCGCAGCGGTCGATGATGATGTCGTCCCAGTCCTTGAACCGCTCCTTGACCATGATCTTGGCGCAGGTCATGCACAGGAGGGGCTCGGTCGAGTCGCTCTGCTCGGCCATCTGGAGAAACCGCTCCTTGACGGCCTCGCTGAAGTCCATCTGACGGCGGTTGGCGATGGCCTTCAGCGCGATTGGCGTGACCCAGTATCCCCCGCACTCGCCGCACATGCGGACGTTCGCGCCTTCATACTCGACGCGCGTCACCTGCACCTTGCATCGCGGGCAGCGGTTCATGGTCAGTACCCCTTCGCTCGCAGATCGTCCTCGCCCAGGCCGAAGTGATGGCCCACCTCGTGCAGCACCGTCGTGCGAACCTGCTCGACGACCTCCTCTCGCGAGCTGCAGCAGGCCTCGATGTTCTGCTTGTAGATCGTGATCCGATCCGGCAGCCGACCAGAGTGCTCAACGCTCCGCTGCGTCAGCGGCACGCCGTGGTAGAGACCCAGCAGACTCCGCCGGTTCCTCAGGCCCAACTCGCGAGCGGTTCGGCGATCGGGCAGGTCGTCGATGTCGATGACGACGTTCTCCAGACGCCGCTCGAACTCCGGCGGCAGGCTGTCGATCGCCCTCTCGACCAACGCCTCGAACTCGTCCTCGGACAGTCGAATCACACCGACAACTATGGCCCGCCGCCTCATCGACGTCAACGTCGCCCCGGTCCGCGCTGACCGAACGCCCCATGACGACCATTCACTGGGGGTGCCCCATCCTTCGGTCTGGCTCGCGGAACGCGAGCCGGAGGGTAAGGGTGGGGGACGGATGCCCGAAACGCACGCATGTCTCGGTTGGACCGTCCCCCGCCCTTGGCCCGCGAACGGCTGACGCCGTCGCAGGCCAACGATGGGGCACCCAGCCTTGTCGACGTCAACGTCGCCCGGGCTCCTGCGAACGCGACGTCCACCGACTACCATCCGCGGATGTAGCCCGACATCGCCACGAAGGCGCTCAAGAAGATCAGCTCGGCGATCTTGCCGGCCGCCAGCATGCTGCGTCGCGTCTGGCCGCCGCCCCGACGCGCGATGGTCACGCTGGCGACGAACGTCAGTCCCAGGACGATCAGGGCGATGATCGTGCCGATGATGACGTTCCCGCTTCGGCTGCAGTAGGCCGCCGTCAAGACCAGCGGCAGGATGAAACTGCCCATCACGAGACGAGGACTGGAGCCTTGCGACAGCCCCGCCGCGGCCGGGTGTGACCGATGGGCCACGCGCCCCAGGCTGGCCGCCAGGAGGATCGCCCAACGTCCCCACAGCGGCGCCAACAAGAGCGGCCGATAGATCAGACGCGGATAGGCGAAGTTCAGGTAGCGTCGCCAATCGGACGGCCACCACCACGCACCGGTTCGCAGGGCGCTGATGAGGATGAGCTCGAGCAGAATAGCCACGCACAGCACCATCGCGGCCGGCAGGAGCAGGGGGATGCGCTCCTCGTGCTCAGGCTCGGGCTCGCGGGCGTGCCGAGGCCCGGTGAGGGCGTTGATGGTGGCCGCCAGTCCGCCAAACAGGTAGTAGCCCGTAAACAAGACGTCGACGAGCACGACGGTCATCGCGGGGACGAGCCGGAGGCTGGTCACCTCCTCCCCGTACAGTCGCCACACCGCCCGGAAGACGCCCACCCACAACAGCCCGATCACCAGACCTATGGGCACGAACCAGTGGCTGGCCCGACGCCAGGCGTCCGGATGGCCCTCGCGCACCTCCCCGAGCGGTAGAACGAATCGAAGCGCCATCCACAGTGATTGGAGGTGTGACACGCGCTGCGTCGCGCCGCCTCTAGGATCTTGGTCGAGGGAGGCCACCCCAGACGCACCCGCGGCGCTCGGGTCTTCGGCGCTGTCGTTGACCGGATTGGGCATGACCAAGTCGTCCTGCATCACCGCTGCGGCGGTAGCCGAATCATACCACCTCGTCCGCAAATTGATATCGAATTCGGGTTCCGATCAGATCGACGGACGGCCCTGGGCCGTCGACGGCAAGGCCAGCGTCCCGGTCAATGCCAGGTACCCGGGGGGCATGAGAAAGGCGAAACGCTCGTCGTTCTAGACGTGACCGATACGATCCGGCCTGGTGCGCCCGACACCGCCCGCGGCCGGGCAGTCGAGGTGAGCGCGAACCCAAGACACCGCCGTCACGATACCCCGTTCTGACCTCCGAAGAGATGCCCCGGCATGGGCCGCACTTCGCGGATGATCGGTCTGTAATCCATCAAGCCCAGGACCTGGGTCTGGATGTCGATGCCCGGGGCGATCTCGACGAGCTCGATGCCTTCCTCCGCCAGCCGAAAGACCGCGCGTTCCGTGACGTAGATGACCTCCTGCCCGACCTGTCGGGCCCGGTCTGCGCTGAAGGACACCTGCTCGACGTCTGTCACGAACTTGCGGATCTTGCCCTCCGCGACAATGCGGAGTTGGCCTCCCTCGGCTTCGACCCGAAGCCCGGACGCCGTGAAGGTCCCACAGAACGCCAGCCGCTTGGCCGTCTGCGAGATGTTGACGAACCCCCCCACGCCCGCCATCTTCGTGCCCACCTTGGACACGTTCACGTTGCCGCGCGCGTCAATCTGGGCACCCCCCAACGCCGCGAAGTCCAACCCCCCGCCGTCATAGAAGTCGAACTGCGCGGGCTGGTCCACAAGCGCATCCGGATGGATCGACGCCCCGAAACTCAATCCCCCCGCGGGAATCCCGCCGATCGGCCCACTCTCCACCGTCAGCGTGAACTGATCCAGCAGCCCACGCTCGGCGGCGATTCTGGCGATCCCCTCGGGCATGCCGATCCCCAGGTTCACCACGGCGCCGGGGGGGATCTCATCACACGCCCTGGCCGCGATGATCCGCCGATCGTTCATGGGCATCGGATCCAGACCGGCCCCCAGCAGCACACCAGCCGGACGGGCGGCGCAGTAGGCCGGGTTGTACTCCTCGGCAAACGTCTGGTCGTGCTCGTGGGCGTCGGCGACGACGATTCGATCCACCAGGACCCCGGGGACTCGGACGTGCTGCGGGTTGGCGGGCTGGTCCAAGAGCTGCATCACCTGGGCGATCACGATCCCGCCGCCGTTCCGGGCCGCCTGGGCGATGGGGAGGACCTCTCCGAAGATGGCCTCCTTGTCCATGACCAGGTTGCCGAGCGGATCGGCGGCCGTCGCGCGGATCAGGCCGACGTGGACCGGGAACGACTTGTACCACAACCAGGTCCGCCCCCCGAGCTCGACCCGCTCGACGGCCCCAGCCGGGGTAACCTGGTTCAGACGCCCGCCCCGGACGTCCGGATCGACGAAGGTGTTCAGGCCGATGTGGGTGATGCATCCAGGCCGACCGGCCGCGATGTCGCGGAACAGCTGACAGATGACCCCCTGAGGAAAGTTGTACGCCTCGATCAGACCATCGACGGCAAGCCGGCCGAGCTTGGGCGCCAACCCCCAATGCCCGCCGATCACACGCATGAGGAGGCCCTCGTGCGCGAAGTGGTTCGCGCCACGGGTGTCCCCGTCTCCCTGGCCGGCACCATACACGACCGTCAGGTCTCGCGGGTGACCCGTCTCGAGAAACCGTCGCTCCAGCGCCGAGGTCAGCGCCTCGGGATGCGCAGCGCCCACGAAGCCGCCGGACGCCACCGTCCGGCCGTCTTCGATCAGGGCGACGGCCTGGTCGGCGGTGCACAGCTTGGCATCCAGGACGCCAGTCACCCGGCCCATCCTCCGCGAACGAGAACCCCCTCGGACGGCGGCCAGTACAACGTCGCGGCTTGCGGCCGTCAAGCGGAATGATAGGGTTGTGTCCGTCAGTGAACCGTCCAGCCAACGGGATGACACGACTCCATGCAGGAGAACTCAGGTGCGACACATGTGCGCGAAGACCAGGATCGTCGTCGGTGTGTTCGGTGTGCTCGCGAGTGAGGCCATGGTTCCCGCCACCCCACCGGCCGACGCAGCGCAGCCTGGCAAGCGCGTGACCGTCAAGGTGATCGAGGGAGGCGAGTCAGCCGTTGCCGCGGCCAAGTGCAGGCAGATGCTCGTCGGACCCAAGGTCAACCCCCCGAACCCGTTCCCGGGATACGCGGGCTTCGTCGGGTGGGAGTCGCCGCTCCGGCTTCGGGACGGGACCATGCTGGTCGGGTTCTCGACCGGGTACTGGCATGCCTCGCCCCCCACGCCGCTCCGGCTTCCCCCCAACACGCTCGAGTCGTGGAAGAAGCTGGGCATGCCCACCGACGTCGACGCCCCCCGCGGCGGACGGGCGATGATCATTCGATCCACCGACGGCGGCCGGACGTGGACCAAGCCCGCGACGCTGATCGACACGCCCTGGGACGACCGCCATCCCAACTTCGTCGAGCTGCCCGACAAGACCCTCCTCTGCTCGTTCTTCACCTGGCCGGGGCGCGGCGACCTGGCTAAGGAACCCGACCTCGCCTGCCGCACCCGGATCATCCGCTCCACGGATGGAGGCAAGACGTGGGAGCAGAAGCTCCGTTCGCTGCGATCGGACTTCATCTGGGACGCCACCGACGGTCCGCCCATCGTCCTGGCGGACGGGTCCGTTCTGCTCGTCGTCTACGGCTCACCGGCCGAGGGCGTCCCGTCGCAGGTCGGCGTGTTTCGCTCGACGGACAGCGGCCGGACCTGGAAGCTGCTGTCGGTCGTCAAGACCGACCACGAGATGAGCGAACCCACCGTGGCGCAACTGAAGGACGGCCGGCTCGTGATGATGGCCCGGCCGGAGGGCGACATCGCCTGGTCGGACGACGGCGGCCGAACCTGGACGAAACCCGTGACGTTCGGCATGCGGATGTTCGAGCCCGGCCTGATCGCCCTGCGTGACGGCACGCTGCTTTGCCTGCACGGTTCGTACGGAAAGGGCGGGTTCCGGGCGATCTTCAGCACGGACGGGGGCCAAAGGTGGATCGCCCCGTCACCGAAGTACGGATTCGCCGTCGACGCCCACGTATACGGCTATGCGAAGGGCATCCAACTTCCCGACGGATCGGTCTACGCGGTCTACATCCACACCGGCGGCCATCGGACCAAGGACGCACAGACCAACGCGATCTGGGCCATCCGCCTGCGCGTCCGGCCCGGGCACGATGGCATCGACCTCCTCCCCGCGTCCGGGCGATGACACCGCGTCGCCGATGCGAGACCGAGGGCGACGGCGGCGCGTGGTATGCTTGACCGTCCTACCCGACCGAAGCGATAATCCCCCAGTTGCCGTTCGGAATCTAGGAACGGGGGATCAACCACGGCGAGGGTCTCATTGTCGGCTCCCGCCCCAACGACGCGCTCGACGTCAGCAATGGAGACCCACCCATGACGCAGGATCAGACGCCCAACGTTCCGCCCCCCCCCGCCGCCCCACCGACCCAGCCGGGGATGATCGGCCTGCCCCAGCGGCCCTCAGCTTGGCCGAAAGTGATTGGCATCATCGCCATCATCCTCGGGGCGCTGGGCGCTCTGGGAGGGGTGTGGGGCGCGATCACACCGCTCTTCGCCGATGCCCTGGTGTCGATGGCCCCGGCTGGTCAGGCAACGGGCATGGAGGCAATGCAGCAGTATAAGGTTTGGACGGTGGTCAGCTCCCTGCTCATGCTGGGCGTGGCCGTTCTCCTGTTGGTCGCCGGCACCGGCCTGGTGCGGCGCCGTGGCTGGGCACCGAAGATCAGTGTGCTGTGGTCGATCGTCAAGATCGTGCTCGTGGCCGTCAACAGCATCTTCTCCTACAAGATAGCGCAAGCGCAGTTCGCGGCCCTGGCAGACGATCCGGGAATGGCTCAGGTGCCGTCGAGCTTCCTAAGCGCCTTCAGTGCGGCGGGCCTCGGCGTGGGCCTCTGTTGGGGGTGGGCGCTGCCCATCTTCATGCTGATCTGGTTTACGCGCGGCAAGATCAGGGCCGAGGTCGCCGAATGGGCGTGACGCGGCGGAAGGCCGGGCCGGGCGGCGATGCTAGACCGTCCGGCCGATGGGGTGGCTGATGCGCTGTGAGATCTGTGGCTACCGCCTGTGGAATCTCACCTCGCGCCAATGTCCCGAATGCGGCACGCCGTTCCTGCCCAGTCAGTACGAGTTCGTTCCCAACAGCGTCCAGTTCTGCTGCCCCCATTGCGGCACGGCCTACTACGGTACGGGTGAAAAGGGGCACCCGTCCCCAGTGGAATTCAACTGTGTCTCCTGCGGTCGGCGCGTTCACATGAACGAGATGGTGCTCCTGCCGACCGAGGGCGTGGCCGAGGAGCGGACCAAACCCCGGGACATGCCCTGGCTAGACCGGAAGGAGCGCGGTCGGATGAGGGGCTGGCTGGCGACGGTCGGCAAGGCGCTCGTCGCGCCCGTCCAACTGATGCAGGCCACGCCGGTGGACAGCTCGGTCGGCCAGGCGTGGTGGTTCGCCGTTGTGACCTGCCTGGCCATGCTCGTCGCCTTCGTGCCGTTCGTTCTGATGCCCATCTCCTTCGCGGGACTGTTCCCCGGTATGGGAGCGCCTAGCGGCGCGGGCCTTCTCGCCGGCGTGGGCATGGCGTTCGGGATGGTAACGGCCATCGTCGTCGTGGGGTCGCTGCTTGGCATATCGATCTGGGGCGCCATCACGCACGGCCTGCTGCGTCTGACGGGCGGAGCGCTCGCGGGGATCGGGCGGACGTATCAAGCGATCTGCTACAGCTCGGGCGCCAACACCGTAACGGCGGTGCCCTGCATCGGGGTCTACTTCGGGTGGATCTGGTGGCTGGTCAGCGCGGTTCTGATGGTCAAGGAGGCCCAGCAGGTGCACGGCGGACGGGCGTCCTTCGCCGTCCTGTTCTTGCCCATCCTGCTCATCGCTACGCTCATCGGGCTCTATGTCTGGTTGATTATCTCCTCGATCAGCGCGATGGGCGGGGCCTTCCCGACGACGATGCCTAGCGCGATAGGGATGATGGCCGAGAATCAGACCAGCGGCATGGTCATGAGAATCCATATGTACGCCATGGACCACGACGACCGCGGACCCCGACACGCCATCGAAATGGCAGACGACCCCGATGATGCCGACCGATTCGTCGTGTTCGGATCGGGCACCACAGCCGCCAATGTCCCCGTGGGCGACACCACGCTCGAGCAGTTCAAGTCGCTGCCCAGAGCCAAGCGCCGCGAGGTCATCCAGCGCGCCATCGACATAACGCCGACCGACACGATCGCCCACCGGCTTGGCGATTTCGTCTTCGTGTACCACGGCATCGATGTAGACGAGCCGGACAGGGGGCTGTGGCTGGTGATCTTCTCGCCGGACCCCGAGTCGGGCGTGACCGTCCCATACGATAGCGTTCACATCGGGCTGGCCGATGACAGCGTCGTGACCATCCCCAAGTCCACGCTGGCCGGACGGCTCGAGGAACAGAATACTCTCCGCGCCAAGTACGGCCTCGCCCCCCTGCCCGACCCGAGCACGGTGACGCACGCCAAGCCCGCCGTGGCTGGACGTCCGGCACCAGACACGCAGCCCGGCGAGTAGACCGCACCGTCCTGTGGGCACCCGCCAAGAGGCCTGTACAATGCTCCCATGCACCATCACGCGATTTCCATTGGCATGGCGTTGCTCGCCATGGGTGTCTTCCTAGCGTCCCACGTCAGGGCCGCCACGAACCGAGGTGATACTGCCACATCTAGTCAGAGCACAGGCTCCCGGACGACCACGGGGCGCTCTCATCGCTTGACCGGGCCTGCCGAGGCGTTCGAACGGTTCTTCGAGGATTCCTGGCCGCCGTTTCGTGACACCGACCACGGCAGCGGCCGCTTCGGCCGCTGGATCACCGACGCTGCGGGAGACCCCGCCTATGCGTACACGATGGACCAGACGCAGGACGCCCGCGCAGCCTACTTCACGTCCGCCGGCTCGTCGCGCGACCATTGGCACCTGATCGGCAACGACCGCATCGCCGCGACCGCCCACAACGGCGGCTACGTCCAGTTGTATGATTGGACGCGGGGTGGCAAGCTCCTCAATCGGTGGTGCCCGGCCGAACACAACTTTGCCGGCGGCTTCAAGTTCGTCCAGACACCTGGCGGCGCTTTCAACACGCTGTGGAGCCTCCGACCGCCGGGGGCCACGCAGCGACGCGTCTTCGGCGTGGGGTATTTCGAAAAGACCACGCGTCACCAGGACCTGACGATCACCGAGCGGATCGAGGCGCCCCCGGGCGACGACCCCGTCCTGCTGTCCCGCACGATCGTCGAGAACCATTGCAGCACCCCTGTGGACGTATCCATCGTGGAGTTCTGGGACGTCAACCTCCATCAACTCACGCCCGCGCTGATCATGACCAAGAACGCGGGCAATGTCGCGCAGCGGCGTCGGGCCGGGCTGAATCGTCGGTTCGTCATGGACGCTCAATGGGACGGCGCCGTTGGCGCCCTGCAGGTCCATCTCGCCGCGGCCGATCCGAAGAGCGCGCCGGGGCCCAACGACGTCGCCCAGGTGGACTACCATCCCAAAACGGTGTTCCTCGCCGCACTCGACCCGCTGCCCGACGGGTTCGGCGGATATGCGGTCGACCAGGATCGGTTCTTCGGTCCGGACGGAATCGCGAAGGCCGACAGCCCGCCGCCGGGCGTGTCCGGGGCGGCGGACGGTCAGCTGTTCGAGCGACGATTGGCCTACGGCGGCAAGGCCGTCCTCGCCCTTCGCCGGACGATCCATCTTGCGCCCGGTCGGCCCATCACATTGCGATACCTGTACGGGTATGCTGACAAGACGCGCATTGGCCAACTCGTGGCCCGCTATCGGCGACGATCCGAACCCGTGCGTCGTCCCGCCTTGGAACTCGCTGTCCCAGACCTGCCCTGGCTCGGTCGGGAGCTCTTGTGGCACTCCTACTATCTCCAGGCCGGGGCGTTCTATCAGGACTTTTACCGCGCGCACTTCGTCGATCAGGGGTCGGCCTACGCCTACCTACAGGGCGGGACCGGCGCGCATCGTGACTTCGCGTTGTTCACCTTGCCCATGGTGTACCTCCGGCCCGACCTGGCCAAGGAGATGCTCCGCTTCTCGATGGCGTCGCAGGACCCTTCGCACGGCGGCCTGCCATACGTGCACGCGGGGTACGGGTTCATCTCCGGCGCGCTGGTCCACAGCAAGAGCAGCGACCTGGACCTGTTCTTCCTGTGGGCACTCTCAGAGTATCTCGCGGCGACACAGGATCGGGCATTCCTCGCCGAGAAGGCTCCGTACTACCCACCCCACGCCGGCGTGTCGGGAACGGTGCTCGACCACGCCCGCGCCGCCTTCCGCCACCTGACCAAGACGGTGGGCGTCGGGCCGCACGGCCTGATCCGCTGCGGCACGGGCGACTGGAACGACGTGCTGATCGCCCAATCCCCCAAACCGATGGTCACGATGCGGAAGGGCGAGTCGTCGCTCAACGCCGGCCTCGCCACGGTGGCCTTGCCTGCAATGGCCGATGTGGTCGTGCACGAAGACGCGAGCTTCGCGGCCGAGCTGCGGAAGTTTGCCGCCGCCCAAGCGCGGGCGCTCAAATCGCTGTGGACCGGCAAGTGGGCGGCCCGCGGCTATCTGGGCGAGGGCGACACCAAGCTGGGCGTCGATCGGATCTACCTGGACACACAATCCTTCGGCGTGCTGGGCGGCGTGTGGGAGCGATCGCAGATGCAGACGCTCTTCGAGCAGATCCAATCGAAGTGCGTAACCCCGCAGCCGGCCGGTGCCCTCTGCCTCTGGCCGCCCATCCGCGGACCGTTCCTGGAACTGGGTTCGGACACGAACGGCGGGACGTGGGCGGCCGTCGACTCGTGGGTCGCGTGGGCCTGGTCGAGGCTGAACCCGGCCGCCGCATGGGACTTCTACCTGACCACCACGCTGGCCGCCCGCGCCACCGCTTATCCCTACGTCTGGTATGGCGTGTGGTCGGGACCGGACTCGTACAACGCCCACTACCACGACCGACCCGGCGAGACCTTCAACGTCAACTTCACGCCGATGACGGACTTCCCGGTCATGAACATGAACCGGCACGCCGGCCCGCTGACCGACGCCATCAAGCTGGCCGGCATCCAGCCCCGCGGCGAACGGATCGTCATCGACCCGCGCCTGCCCTTCGATACCTTCGCCATCCGGCTCCCGCTCGTCGGCGCCGCGTACCTGCTCGACCGCCACCGCGGCTACTACGCCCCGGTCGCCCCAGGAACGTTCCGCTTCGCGATCCGCCCCCCGGCACGCGTCCCCCCGAAGAAGGCAACGCTGCACCTCAACGGACGCAACGCAGCGTGCACCGTAGACGACGACGGCCGGATCTGTTTCGAATCGGCCGGCACGCCGGGTCGAAGGATCGTCTGGGAGATCCGGTGACCCGGACCGCGCCAACGGATTGGTGGGTTGTACGGTACCGGCCTCGTCTGGGTCACTTGCCCGTCGGACGGACGAATCGGCTGCCCCCCTTCAGCCACTTGCCCGGCTTGGACCACAGCGTCTGCTCCACGTAAGCGGTCCGGTCGATCCGGTCCAGCGTCTCGAGCAACGCCGGATCGCCCAGCTCACGGAAGAGCGGGTCGCGAGGATTGAACCGGTTGAACGTGTAGATGCCGCTAACGCCGGCCTTCCAGGCGTTGAGGGCCTCGCCCCGGAAGCGCTTGATGACGTGTTTGGCGTCCTTGTCTTTTCCCTTCGGCACGATCCGCCGCTTGGCCAGGCAGGCGTAGACGGGCACGTCGTGTTTCTTGCCGAGCGCCACCAGGTTCTCCCACGGCTCGAACTTGAAGTAGCCACCCCCCGTGACGATGTCCACCAGGTCCTCGGCCAGCCACCGGACCACGTCCAACCCCAACGCCTTGCAGTAGCCCATCGAATCGGGGATGCGAATCGCGATCAGCAGCGGCCGACCTCGTTTCGCTCCCACGCGCTCGGTCATCTCCCGTACCCGTCGCACCAGCCCCGTCATCAAGTCGCAATGGGCTTGCGTGACGGGCTGGCCCGTCACCTGCGGCTTGAACACCACGGGGTGCCGGAAGAAATCCATCTCGATCCCGTCGACGTCGTACCGCGTGCAGACGTCGGCCAGGATGCGGTAGACCTTGTCGCGGACTTCCGCCCGGCCATAGTCCACCGATGACCACCGTCCGCAGCCGTACCGGGGCTTCTGGTCCTGCTTGCCCACGAGGTACTCGGGGTGATCGCGTTTCCACTTGCACAGCAATTCCGGCCTGGCTGAGTCGTGCGTGTCGTTCATCCGCATCGACCAGAATACCTCGATGCCATGCTTGTGGCCGAATCTCGTCATGACCTCCAGCGAATCCGTGCCCTGCCGGATGAGCTCATGGATATACCGGGCGGCTGCCTTCTCGCTGGTGATCAGTTCGGACTCCTTGCTGCGGTGGGTGTAGAGGTTGAACACGCCGGTGCAGTAGAAGATGGCGTCGACGTGGGAGCCGAGCAGCGGGGTGGTCCGCATGCTGAGAAACGTCTCGGGCGTCTTGGGCTGGTCGGGCTTGGTGCGGTTGAAGTCGTTGCCGTCGTTGTTCATGATGATGCGGCGTTTTCGATGCCGGGCCTTCTTCCTGGCCTTGACCAGGGCAGCCCGGTCCATCGTCGCCGGCACTACGGTGTCCGGCAGCACGAAGGACGCCGCGAGCCATCCCACAACCAACAGAAGTCCACACCGACGCCAGATAACACCCATCATAGGAAGGCCTCCTCCTGCCAAGCCATCATGTCCCTGCGTATCTTACTGGTTATCCAGCTCGCCGTCGGCCCCGTCGTCTGGTGGCGTTGGTCGACGTAGAGCCCGGCGCGGTCACCGTGTTGCACGGGCCCCCGCATATCTGGTAAACATGCGTTTCCCGCACGCGGGCCGTGTTCGGATACCGCAATGCCTTGTGTTCGAGTGAAAATGCGGAGGATTCCATGCCAAGAAGCGTGACGCGACGCGAGATCCTGACAACGTCGGTGGCTGCGGGGACGATGGCTGCCGCATCGGCCCTTCGACCCGACGCGGTGCGGGCTGCGTCGCCGGCCCGGACAACCGATGCAGCCGGATCGTTTCGCATCTGCCTGAACACCAGCACGCTCCGCGCCCACAAGCTGCCGATCACCAAGACAGTCGACATCACGGCCGCAGCCGGCTACGACGGCATCGAGTTGTGGGTGGACGAGATCGATCGACATCTCAAATCGGGCGGCACGCTCAAGGACCTGGACAAGCGGATCAAGGACCACGGCTTGGTCGTTGTTGGCGCCATCGCTTTCTTCGAATGGATGGTCGACGACGAGGCGAGACGCACTCGCGGGCTGGCCAAGGTCAAGCAGTACATGGAACAACTGGCCCAGATCGGCGCGACGCACATCGCGGCCCCGCCCTGCGGCGACGTGAAGAACGTCGACCTGCTTCGGGCGGCGGATCGGTATCGCGAGCTGTTGGAGGTCGGGGCCGCCTGCGAGGTCACCCCCGCCGTGGAGGTATGGGGGCCCGCCAAGAACCTCTACCGTCTTGGCCAGGCCGTGCTGGTCGCCCTCGAAGCCAGACACCCCAACGCCTGCATCCTGCCCGACGTCTACCACCTCTACAAGGGCGGGTCGGGGCTTTCGGGCATCGGCTGGCTCAACGCGAACCTGCTCGCGGGGTTCCACCTGAACGACTACCCCGCCGATCCGCCGCGCGAGACCATCCGCGATAAGCACCGCGTCTACCCGGGAGACGGGATCGCCCCGCTCAAGGCGCTGCTTCGAGACCTGCGGGCGATCGGGTATCGCGGACCGCTGTCCGTCGAGCTGTTCAACCCGGCGCACGCGCGGCAGGACCCGGCCCTTGTCGCCAAGACGGCCTTGGCCAAGACCCGAGCCGTGGTGCGGGCCGCCGCGGCGGCATCAAACGGATGATGGGTCGGCGTGGGTGATCTTCCGTTGTCGAGCCAGGGAGCAGCCGTATGACACAGACATTCGATAAGGCCTTCATCTCCTTTCGAATCGGCATCACCCAGTGGCTGCGCGACGCATGCTTCGAGGGACTCATGCGCCTGTTCGAGGCACACAAGGGCGTGACCGACGAGGTGACGTTCTTCACGTCGGAGACCCACGCGCCGCTGCCGCTCGAGACGATACAGGAGCGCGTCGAGGTCCTCGCCAAACGCATGCCAGCCGTCCGCAAGCTGGGGTACCGAACGGGCATCAACATCCTGGCCACCATCGGCCATCACAACGAGAACCTGCCCAACTCGCTCGCCGCCGATTACACCCGCATGACCGACCTGGACGGCAGGACCTGCCTCGGGTCCTTCTGCCCCAACGACGAGAACATGCGCGGATACATCAAGCGGCTGTACCAGCTCGTGGCCGGCGCGAATCCCGACTACATCTGGATCGATGACGACGTCCGCCTGTTCGGGCACATGCCCATCCGCTGCGGGTGCTTCTGCGATCGGTGCCTGGCCCTGTTTGCCGAGGCGTGCGGCGTCCGCCACACGCGAGCGTCGCTGCGCACCGCCCTGGACACCGGATCGCTCGAGACCAAGCTCCAAGTGCGTCGGGCCTGGCTCCAACACAACCGCACCACGCTCGACGAGCTCTTCAAGCTGATCGAAAGAACGGTTCACGAGGCGAAGCCCGGGCTGCCCCTGGGGTTCATGACGGGCGATCGCTTCTTCGAGGGATACGACTTCGACACGTGGGCGAACACCCTCGCCGGGCCGGACCAAGCGGAGGTCATGTGGCGACCGGGCGGCGGCACCTACACGGACCACTGGCTGGACGCCATCGCCCAGAAGGCCCATCAGATAGGCCGGCAGACCGCCCTCCTGCCAACCCGCGTCCGGTCGATCCAGTCGGAGCTAGAGAGCTTCCCCTACCAACGGTTGAAGAAGAGCACCCATGCCACCGCCCTGGAGGCCTGCTGCTACATCGCAAGCGGCTGCACGGGGACCGCCTTCAACGTGTTGTCCATGTACGACGAACCCCTCGACGAATACGCCCCGCTGGTGGCCAGGCTGAGGCAGACCCGGCCTTTCCTGGATCTGCTGGCGCGATCATTCGGCAGGAACCGGCCCGTGGGCATTCACGGCGGTTGGGTCAAGGACAGCTTCGCGGCCAGGAACGCGGGCGGGGGACGTTGGTTCGACGGGGGCGGCTGTCCTGGAACGCACCACGCCGACGAGCTCCTGGCCACGGGGATCCCGGCCGCCTACACCGCATCGGACGCTCGTGTGACGGCCTGGGCCGGTGACAGCGTGCTCGTGCTGGACGAGGCCGAGATCAAACGGGCGCTCTCGTCCGGCGTCTACATGGACGCCCAGGCGCTCCGCCGGCTCAACGAGATGGGGCACGGTGCCCTGACCGGCTTCACGATCGAACGGGTGATCGACCACGATTGCATCGAGCAGTTCACGGCCCATCCTCTCAACGCAGGATTCGCCGGGCGACATCGCAATGGCCGTCAGTCCTTCTGGCATTCGCAGGCCTTCGCATTGGTACCGGCTGGCGCCGAATCGAAACCGCTCGCCCGGATCGTCGACTACACTTACCAGGAGGTGGCTCCCTGCTGCATGGGGATCTTCGAGAACCGACTGGGCGGTCGGGTGTGTGTGGCCGGTTACTACCCGTGGACACAACTGCAGAACCTCAGCAAGTCCAGTCAGATCAAGTCGGTGATGCGCTGGCTGTCCAAGCGCACACTGCCGGCGTACGTGGCCTCGTTTCACAAGGCCAACCTGTGGGTGAGGGCGCCCGAGAAGGGACGGCTGGCCGTCGCGGTCGTCAACGCCTATCTGGACCCGGCCCGGGATCTGACCCTCTCGCTGCTGACGGATCGCAAAGAAGCGCACGTCTTCGACATGGCGTGCCGTGAGACGACAATTCGGGCGAGCTTCGCAGACGGGCCGTACAAGGCGCTCACGCTGCCGGAAGTTGGCGCATGGGAGATGCGATTGGTCACCATCTGACACTCAGCGGGAAACCACCTGCCATGAACGATCGCGAGCGACTCCTTACTCTCCTGAACGGCGACCCACCGGACCGCGTGCCGTGGTTTGGCGATCTGGACTACTGGGCCGCCGCGATGGAACACCGGGGGGAGGTCCCCGCGAACTTCCGCGGCAGCGAGGCGTATTTCGAGCTGCACCGCGAGCTGCGCGTCGGCTTCTACCTGCAGGGGTATTGGCCGTTTCAAACGATATACGATGACACGGTGACGGTCCGGGACTGGCAGGAGGGCCACGACCGCTACCGATCGATCCACACCCCCGTGGGCGATCTTCGGGAGAAGTGCACGTTCCTGCCCGAATCCGCCACGGAGGCGCGGACCGAGCACCTGATCAAGTCCCCCGAGGACCTGTCCGTTCTGCGATACATCTACGAGCACACGACCTACGCGCCCGATTACGCCGAGGCCGAGCGCCGGCGCGGCCTGGTCGAAGACATCGGTGTGGTGTTGTGCTACGCGCCCAAAAGCCCGTTGATGCAGCTCGTGGCATTGGATGCGGGCATCGAGGCCGTCACGGATTGCGTGCTCGCCGGGGAGGACGAGTTTCGCGAGACGCTCCGCGTCATGGAGGCGAAGCTGAACGAGGCCATGGACGTCGCACTGGCCTGCCCGGCGGAATGTCTGATGATCCCCGAGAACCTGTCCTCCGAGGTGGTGGGCAAGCGGTTCTTCGAGGACTACATGCGCGCGTGTCACGAGAAGTGGACCGCGCGGATTCGGGAGGCGGGCAAGTTCTCGTTCATCCACATGGATGGGACGCTGCGGGGATTGCTGGCCGAGGAGGGTTCCGTCGGGTTCACGGTCTTGGAGGCGCTAACGCCCAGTCCGGTGGGCGATCTGACGATCAGCGACATGCGTGAGCTGGCCGGCCCGGACCCGATCATCTGGGGCGGCGTGCCCGGCATCTACTTCACCCCGCTCGTGAGCGACGAGGCGTTCGACGGGCTGGTTCGCGAGGTGCTCGAGGTCATGCGAGGCGAGCCCCGCTACGTCCTCGGCGTGGCCGACCAGGTCCCGCCTGACGGTCTGCGAGACCGCGTCCAGCGCGTCGCCGCGTTGGCAGAGGAATACGGGCAGTATCGTTGACCCAAACTGGCGAGCGAAGCCCGCCACAACTGCGCGCGTTTAGCGGGGCCGCGTGCGGCCCCTCCCCCGACGCACGCGGCGGGGCTAAGCTGACAGGACGACCGCTTGCGTAAGGAGCGACAGATGCGGATACTCTCACGACACCTGGTCATCGCGGGGACGCTTGCCGTGGCAGCAAACTCAACGGACGCAGCCCAAGCACAGAAGGACTACCCGGTCAGCCCGGTGCCCTTCACGAAAGCGCGCTTCGACGACGACTTCTGGGGACCGCGACTGGAGACCAACCGCAAGGTGACGGTCCCCTACGACTTCAAGAAGTGCGAAGAGACCGGTCGCATCAGCAACTTCGCCAAGGCCGGCGGGTTGATGGAAGGCAAGTTCGAAGGGATCCGCTTCAACGACTCGGACGTCTTCAAGATCGTCGAAGGCGCCGCCTATTCGCTCGCCCTGCACCCCGATCCGAAACTGGAACGCTATCTGGACGACCTGATCGTCAAGATGGCCGCCGCGCAGGAGGACGACGGCTACCTGTACACGACGCGGACGATCGATCCCGAACACCCCGCCTCGGGCGCCGGCAAGACCCGATGGTCGAACACCCGCGTCGCCCACGAGCTGTACAACGTCGGGCACATGTACGAGGCGGCGGTCGCGTTCTACCAGGCAACGGGGAAGCGCTCGCTGCTGAACGTCGCGATCAAGAACGCGGATCTGATCGACCGCGTGTTCGGCCCCGACAAGAAGCACGACGCCCCCGGCCATCAGGAGATCGAGATCGGGCTGGCCAAGCTGTACCGCGTGACCGGCGAGGCGAAGTACCTGAAGTTGGCCAAGTTCTTCCTCGACGAACGCGGCCAGCGCGACCGGCGAAAGATCTACGGCGCCTACTGCCAGGATCACGAACCGGTCGTCGAGCAGCGCGAGGCGGTGGGCCACGCCGTTCGGGCCGGCTACATGTACGCCGGCATGGCGGACGTGGCCGCCCTCACCGGCGATCGCGCCTACGTCAAGGCCATCGACCGTATCTGGGACAACGTCGTGTCCAAGAAGCTGTACCTGACCGGCGGCATCGGCGCCCGCCACAAAGGCGAAGCGTTCGGCGACAACTACGAGCTGCCCAACAGGACCGCCTACAACGAAACGTGCGCCGCCATCGCCAACGCCATGTGGAACCACCGCCTGTTCCTGCTGCATGGCGACGCGAAGTACCTCGACGTGCTGGAGCGCGTGCTCTACAACGGGTTCCTGTCGGGCGTGTCCCTGACCGGCGACGCGTTCTTCTATCCCAACCCGCTCGAATGCGACGGCGCGTACAAGTTCAACCACGGCGCGGTCGTGCGACAGCCGTGGTTCGGATGCTCGTGCTGCCCCTCCAACGTCGTCCGGTTCCTGCCGTCGCTGCTCGGTTACGGCTATGCACACCGCGACGACGTCGTCTACGTCAACCTGTACGTCGCCGGCAGCGCGACGATCGAGCTGAAGGGCAACACGGTCCGACTCGAGCAAGAGACGCGCTACCCCTGGGACGGAGCGATCAAGATCACCGTGAAGCCCGAACGCCCGGCCGAGTTCGCGCTGCACCTCCGCATCCCCGGCTGGTCCCGCGGACATCCCGTGCCCAGCGATCTATATCGCTACCGGAACGAGGGCGCGGAGGACGTGACGCTCGTGGTGAACGGGAAGACCGCCGGACTGGACCTCGACAAGGGCTTCGCCCGCATCCGACGGAGCTGGAAGCCCGGGGACGTCGTCAAGCTGAACCTGCCCATGCCGATCCGACGCGTGCTGTGCCATCAGAAGGTCACGGACAACCGCGGCAAGGTGGCGCTCGAGCGAGGCCCGATCGTGTATTGCGCCGAAGGCGTCGACAACGGCGGGCAAGTGTTCAACCTGATCCTGTCGGACGACGCCGCCCTCGAGACCCGCTGGGAGAAGGACCTACTGGGCGGCGTGATGGCCATCCGCGGCGAGGTACCCGCCGTGAATCGCAGCAAGGACGGCTGGCCCATCGCCACGGCCAGGCAGGCCTTCGTCGCGATCCCCTACTACGCCTGGGCGCACCGCGGGGAGAACCCGATGGCCGTCTGGCTGGCGCACGACCCCTCGATCGCGAAGGGCGCGCCGTCTCCCACGATCGCGTCCGCCAGCCGCGTCAGCGCCTCGCACGTGTGGTCCCGCGACTCGACGTCGGCCTTGAACGACCAGGCCGAGCCGAAGAACTCCATCGATCATTCGATCCCGCGCCTCACCTGGTGGAGTCACAAGGGCACGACCGAGTGGGTCCAGTACGATTTCAACAAGGCCCGGAAGGTGGAGGCCGTCGAGGTCTACTGGTTCGACGACACCGGCCGAGGCCAATGCCGCGTGCCGCGCTCGTGGAAGCTGCTGTACAAAGACGGAGATGCGTGGAAACCAGTCCGGAGCACCGGCGCATACGGCGTAGAGAAGGACAGATACAACGAGGTGACGTTCGCCCCCGTCACGACCACGGCGCTGCGGCTGCTGGCAGTGCTGCAGCCGAAGTTCTCCGGGGGCATCCTCGAGTGGCGGGTGAGATAGGCGCAGCATCGAGAAAGGAAGAGACGATGGCAAAGGCCGTTCTTGGCGCACAGTTGTATACCGTTCGCGACTACACCAAGACGATCGAGGACGTTCGCGCGACCCTGAAGAAGGTGGCCGACATCGGCTACACCGCGGTCCAGATTTCGGGGTTCGGCCCGATGGACCCGAAGGACGTCGCCCAGGCGGCCCGGGACGCGAACCTGACCGTGGCCGCGACGCACATGGGCTGGCCGCGATTCCTCGACGAGATCGACGCCGTCATCGAGGAGCACAAGCTGTGGGACTGTCCGCACTCGGCCATCGGTGGGCTGCCGGCCGAGTACTTCAGCCTCGACGGCCTGAAGCGATTCCTCGACGAGCTGCCCGGCGTCGCCGAGAAGCTCGCCGCCGAGGGGATCGACTTCTCCTACCACAACCACCACCACGAGTTGGCGCGTTACGGGGACAAGACCTGGCTCGAGATGCTCTACGAGCAGGCCGATCCCAAGCATCTCAAGGCCGAGATCGACACGCACTGGATCCAGCGCGGCGGTGGCGATTCGGCAGCGTGGATCCGCAAGTGCGCTGGCCGCCAGCCGCTGCTGCACCTCAAGGACATGGCCATCACGCCCGAGCGCGAGCCGATCTTCGCCGAGATCGGCGAAGGCAACCTGAACTGGCCCGCCATCCTCGAGGCGGCCGCAGAGGCCGGCGTCGAGTGGTACCTGATCGAGCAGGACGACTGCTACGGTCGCAGCCCGTTCGAGTCGCTGGCCATCAGCTACCGTAACCTGCAGGAGATGGGGCTGAGTTGACAGGGCATCGAGCTGCCTGCCGCGTGCGCTCGACTCAGTCCGGCAGCCGTCGGAAGTAGTAGAGCATCCCGTGGTCGCTGCCGGCGACGACGTCCAGGTGGCCGTCGCCGTCGAAGTCGTGGAACTCCGCCATCTGGTAGTGTCCGCCCGGGCGCCGGGTCGGGAAGCCGCCGACGTACTTGAGTCGCGGCTGGCTGCTGGTGCCGACGTTCTGGAAGCAACGGAGTCGCTCGCCCTTGGCCCGCATCCCCGCGACCAGGTCCCAGTCACCGTCGCGATCCCAGTCGACCACGGACAGGATCGTCCGGCCGTTCCATCGACCCGTTCCCCCGACCGCCACGAGCGGCGCTCCCTTCTCATCGGGCACGGGCGTGCCGGTCCTCAACTCGGTCAGGGGGGCGCTGGGGTCACGCAGGTGGAGCATCAGGTGCCCCTTCAGATCGATGTCGAGCAGGTCTGGCGTGCCGTCGCCGTTGGCGTCGACGGTCTGCGGACGCACGCGATAGCCGTTCGGCAGTTCCCGGCCTCCGGGCAACTTCAGTCTGCCCCGTCCCGAGAAACGAGCGCGTTTGGCCGTGCCGACGTTCTCGTAGAACTCGATGAACGGACCGATGCAACCGACCAGGAGGTCGAGATCACCGTCCTTGTCCCAGTCGGCCAGCACCGGCCCGGTGTAGCCCCACAACACCTCGAGCGGACCCGTCAGGTTCCGCGGGGTGGTGATCCGAATGGCCTTGCCGTCAGCCGCCAGGGGAACGCCCGCCCTGAACGACGCGGGCGCCCCCGGCCCAGCTGCAGGCTTGTAGAGGACGCCGTCGTAACGAACGCCAGCCGGCTTGGCTGTCGACGATTCCGCCTTCCCGCCTGCGTTCTCGAAATAGACGACGAACCCGTCTTCCGTGCCGACGATCAGATCCGGCCGGCGATCGGCGTTTAGATCCGCCACGGTCGGCACGGCGAAACCATCAACGGCCACGGGCGCTCGCCTGCAGAGGATCTCTCGAAGCGGATCGAATCGCGGCGCGGTTTTCGTACCGGTGTTCTTCGCAAAGTAGAGGAATCCCGGTCCGAAGAGGATCAGGTCCGTCAGCCCGTCGCGGTCGAGATCCGACGCGAGCACGCCGAGCCGCTGAAACGGCAGGCGGTCCGCCCCACCGACCGGGAGGACCCGCGCCTCGCCCAGCCGGGCCGTCCCGGCAGACTGGACGCGCCGAAACCACAGCAACCGATCGAACGTGCAGACCAGCAGCTCCTCCCGCCCATCGCCGTCGAGGTCGGCCAGCTCGCAGGCTGCGTCGTCAAACGTGAACAGCGGCAGCATCCCTGCGCCAACCCGAAGCGGCTTGCCGACGGTGAACCGCGGCGCCGACGCCGGCCCGACGTTCTTGTGCCAGACGACCGCGCCGAGCGAATCGTTGCCCAGCCACGTCCCGTCGGGCCCGAAGCTCGCCGGCCAGCCCCACCCCCCGGGCGGCTCGATCCCCAGCGGCGAGCTGTAACCGGTCATCCGGATCCCGCACAGAAGGTCCCGCCGACCGTCACCGTCCCAGTCGACCATGCGGAGCGTCGGCTCGATGGAATTGTGCAGCGGCGGCGCGAGCGGCTTGCCCGCGCTGGCCTCGAGCAGCGGCACCTCGTCGCCGAGCGCATACCCGCCGACCGTCCCCTTGAGGGCATGTCGCGCATAGCCCCCCTTGCCCCGTGTCGCACCGATCCACTCGGGCCGACCGTCCCCATCCAGGTCGCCGATCTCGCCGGGCCCGACCGGCACCTCCTTGGGCGCATCAAACACAGGGGCCCCCTTCTGCCATTGCCCCAGGTTGGCGAACACGAGATTGGGAATGTGCTGCGGCTGACCGATCCACAGATCGTCGTCGTCGTCGCCGTCCCAATCGACGAGCCGGACCTGCGCCCAGTTCGCCGCCACTCGGATCGGCCCGGCCTCCGCCCCACCACCATGCACGATGAGCTGCGGCCCGCTGAAGCGGGGAGGCCAGCGATCGGCCCCCAAGGCCGGCGCGCTGCCCAAGCCAATCGCCCCCTGACTCCAAGCGAGACAGACAACCCAGCCCGTCCACATCCGATCGCTCAATCGTGATCGATGCTTCATGGCACGACGATGGCGAAGGCTTCGCATAGCCTGGTCTCCTGACAAGTCCTCTGCGAAACGGAAGAACCGACGCAGGGCTCCCCAACGAAGGTCTCGCCATGCCGGGTCTCCGCACAACAGGTTAGCTTCACATCACCACCCGATACAGTCGCGGATCGACGGGCCGGAGCGCTTCTGCGAGTTTGACAGTATCCCCAACGGTACCCTAAAATGTGGCCTTGGCCCTTGGTGCGTCGGGGTCGAGCGGTGCTGGCTTGCCATGTCTGAAACACTCTCAGAGTTATGTAACTTCCTGCAGGAACAGGGACTGTCGTCTCAGATCGAGGGGGACGGCGACGTCCGGATCCACGCCGCCAACACGCTGGAGGAGGCCCGGGCCGGCGACATCAGCTTCCTGGCCAATCGACGCTACACCCGGTATCTGGCCGGCACGCGCGCTTCGGCCGTGGTGGTCGACTGGAACCAGGAACGCCCCGACGGCCTGACCCTGTTGCGGTGCGACAAGCCATACGCGGCCATCGCCTTGTTGATCGTCAAGCTGCACGGCTACCGGAAACACCCACAGGTCGGCCTTGACGCCCGCGCAGTCATCCACCCGAGCGCCCAGATCGGCGATGATGCGAACATCCACCACAACGTGACCATCGCCGAGAACGTCGTCATCGGCGATCGAGCCAGGATCTACCCCGGCTGCTACATCGGGGCGGGCTGTCGCGTCGGGGACGACCTGTTGTTGATGCCCAACGTGGTGGTCTACGACGGCTGCATCGTCGGCCATCGCGTCACGATTCACGCCGGCACGGTCATCGGCAACGACGGACTGGGCTACGCGCCAGTCGGCGAGACCTGGCAGAAGATCCCGCAGGTGGGCATCGTCGAGATTGGCGACGACGTGGAGATCGGCTCGAACTGCAGCATCGACCGGGCCACCCTCGGCAAGACGGTGATCGCATCGGGCACGAAGATGAGCAACCTGATCGCTATCGGACACGGCACGAAGGTGGGCGATAACTGCATGCTGGTCGCCCAAGCGGGAGTAGCCGGCTCGGTCACGGTCGGCCAGCACGTCACCCTGGCCGGCCAGGTCGGCGTGGTCGGACACATCACCATTGGCGACAACGCTACGGTGGCCGCGAAGGCAGGGGTCACGGGCGACGTGGCGCCGGGCATGACGGTTCTCGGCCAGCCGGCGCTCCCCATCCGTCAGAAGCGACGCGAGATCGCCATCCTCGGCAAGTTGCCGGGAATGTGGAACCAGCTCAAGGGGCTGCCCAAGCGGGTCAAGGCGTTGGAAGACCGATTGGCCGACAAGAAGGGCCAAACCCGCAGTCCGGACAGGACCGGCCCCGAGGCGAACGACTGACGACACTCGCCGATTCGCCCGACATCGGCACGGGACCCCACTGACCGCGAACGGCATTCGTGGACTCCTTGAGAAAGACCATCCGGACCGTGACGGACGCACACCCTCCCAATGCGGATGCCTCTGCTCTGGGCCTGATCGCCGGGGCTGGCGAGTTCCCGTGGCTCGTGGCGCGGGGGGCCAGGCAGGCGGGATGCCGCCTGGTGGTGGTGGGCATCCGCGGCCTGGCGGACGAGGGCCTGCGAGCCCAGGCCGATCGGTTCTATTGGGCCGGCATCGCACGGCTGGGGCGGTGGATCCGCGTCTTGCGACGTGAGGGGGTCTCCCGCGCAATCCTGGCGGGCAGCGTCCGAAAGACCGACATGATGGCGTCGTTCCTCCCCTTGCGGTATCTAGCCGATTGGACGACGATCAGGATGTGGTACTTCCGCCTGCACGACCGGCGGAACGACACGGTGCTCCGTGCGGTCGCCGACGAGATGCGGCAACGAGGAGTCACGCTCGTGGACTCGACGCAGTACTGTCCCGAAGCCATGGCCGACGTTGGGGTGATGACCCAGACCCGCCCGACAACCAGTCAGCAGCGCGACGCCGATTTGGGGTGGCAGGTGGCCAAGGAAATGGGGCGACTGGACATCGGCCAGTCGATCGCCGTCAAGGACGGCGACGTCATCGCCGTCGAGGCCATCGAGGGCACCGACCGGATGATCGCGCGGGCGGGAGAGCTGTGCACGAAGGGAGGCTGGGTGCTCGTCAAGGTGGCCAAACCCAATCAAGACATGCGCTTTGACGTCCCGACCATCGGGCCGGACACCATCAGGGGCCTCCACGCTGCCGGGGGCTGCTGTCTGATCGTCGAAGCCGGCCTGACGTTGATCGTCCATCGCGACGAGACGCTGGCGCTCGCCGATCAGTTCGGCATCGCCATTGCGGGACGCCAGGACGCAACTGAGGCCTCAGACGCAGCTGCCTCGACCGACGTAGCCGGGCAAGACCGGCTCCGCGGACCAGACGACACGTCTCAGTAACGATCAGGGAAGTATCCAGGCCGGACACCGGCGCCGCGACGCTACCAGCATTGGCTTGCGGGTCCCAGGAGGCTCCCGGCAACGCGACGAACGGCCTGGGGGGTTCCGGCAAACGTCCACAACTGCGAGGCGTCCGCACTTCGGCACGTATTGCCCGTTGTCACGGTCGGGGCGTGGTGTTCTGCTTCTCCGAATCCGCCATAGTGCCCGTCATCGTTGTAGCACTGAACCGCGAAGCAGCGGAGGTCTGGGTCGGCAATGGGGAAGTCGGGGTAGAACCCACCGGGTACGGGCTGAAGACCGCGAACGAACAGCGACCAGCGATCGTCGCTGAGCCGGCGCAAGTAGCCGAGTCGCCCGCACACCACCGACGAGTCGAGGCCAAGCTTGTGCTGTTCCGCGCCGGTCACCGGAAAGACGACGGAACCAGGCTCGACGCGACACCACCGGGCCACCCCGGTCGCAAAGAAGTCGTAGGGCTTGGCAGTCTGCCACGTGGGGATCAGGATATCGCCCGGCGGCGGGACTTGGGCAAGCTGCCACAGGTTGACGCGGGGCGCCGGACCGCCGTCTGTACGCGCCTCGATCCACGAGGCGAACTCGTACCCCACGTAGTCCAGGCCGGCAAGGTCGCTGACCGGCGGATCGGCCGGCCGAACCACGCGCTCCGCCTCGAAATGGACGTCCACCGCCTCGCGACCGTCACGCACGACGCCCGACTGCCGCATGACAACGACATCCCCGTCGGCACGGAGGTCATACGATCCGGGATCGATCGCCAGCGGCACGAACTCGGGTCCGGTCGCTTCTGCGCTCTTGACGAACAGGTTCAGCTCGGGCGAGAACCACAGCCGATCGCCGCCGAGATTCCAGTCGCCGGAATCGACGGCCGCCTTCAGCGACTCGGCAGTGCTGCAGCACGCCGCCAACCAGAAAACGTTGTCGTCGTCCGGGCCCGGCCAGGCGCCGAGCACCCGCGCCCCCTGCGGACAGATTACGTAGCCGCCGCGGCCTTGCCGGACCACATGGTGACCCACCCCGGCCCGTCCGAGGGTGTCGGTGAGCTGATCGAGTTTCATATGCCTACCATGCGAAGTGGGCGAACGCCCGGTTGGCCTCGGCCATCCGATGGACGTTCTCGCGGGTGGTCATGGCGGTGCCCTCGCGGTTGAACGCGTCGACGAGCTCGCCGGCCAGACGCTGTGCCATGGGTCGACCCTTCTTGTCTCGGGCCGCCGTGATGATCCATCGCAACGCCAGCGACTGCTGGCGCTTCCTGTTGACCTGCATCGGGACCTGGTAGTTCGACCCGCCGACGCGCCGGCTGCGGACCTCCAGGTTCGGCCTGACATTGTCGACGGCCGTCTCGAAGACCTCCAACGGCGGCTTGTCCTTCACCCGGTCGGCGATGATGTCCATCGCGTCGTAGAAGACCCGGGTGGCCACGGCCTTCCTGCCGTCCCACATCAGACAGTTGATGAACTTGCTGACCAGCTTGCTGCCGTACCGCGCGTCGGGACGGAGCTGGTCTTCGGCCTTGGTGAATCTCCTGCGGGCCATTGTCTCTGCTCCTTCTGGCGTGAACGGGACCGGACATCCGCTCACTACGGCGACGAATCACTCGCCGCTCACCATACTCGACGGGCTACGCCGTCGCGTGCGCCGGTCTGAACCGGCGCTCCTTAGCTCGGGGCGGTCACGTCCCACCCCGCAAACGCCTCGCGCCAGGACGCCTACTTCCGCTTCCTGACGCCGTACTTGCTTCGGCCGCGGCTGCGGGGCCGGCCGGCCTTGTCGGCTTCGACAGCGGCACAGTCCAGCGCCCCGCGGACAATGTGGTAACGAACGCCAGGCAGGTCGCGCACCCGACCCCCGCGAACCAGCACAATGCTGTGCTCCTGAAGGTTGTGGTCGACCCCGGGGATGTACGCCGTCACCTCCTTGCCGTTGGTCAAACGCACCCGGGCCACCTTCCGCAGAGCGGAATTCGGCTTCTTGGGCGGTTGCGTCTTGACCTGAAGACACACCCCTCGACGCTGCGGGCACCGATCCAGGTCTCGGACCTTCGACTTCCTGGCAACGTCCTTCCGCGGACCTCTGACTAGTTGGTTGATTGTCGGCATGATCTTGTCTCTGGTCTACCAGGTTAGCTCCTGTATTGGCAACGTGGCCTTGCAGGACCCGCTGACGTCGGGTCCCGTCAGCTGCCGCCCTCCGTCGCCTCGCCCGATTGCTCCTCCGCCAAAGCCAGCTCGCGCTTCAGCTCCTCGTCCACTGTGGGCGGGATCTCCTCCTCGATGGTCACCGGCTCACCGACCCGCACCATCCGCAGGTTGAGGTGCGGCTTGAACGCCGTCCCCGCCGGGATCAGGTGGCCCAGGATCACGTTCTCCTTCAAACCGACGAGCTTGTCCTCCGAACCACCCATCGACGCCCCCGTCAGCACCTTGGTCGTTTCCTGGAACGAGGCCGCCGAGATGAACGAATCGCTCTGCAGGCTCGCCTTGGTGATCCCCAGCAGCAGCGTCTTGGCCGTCGCCTCCTTGGGACGCTTCCCCTTAGAGGGCGCGCCGCCGTCCTCCTCGATCTGCTGGTTGACCTCGTTGTACTCCTCTCGCAGAACGATCTGACCCACCTCAAACTCGCTGTCGCCCGCATCGGAGATCTTGACGCTCTTGCGAAGCCGCTCGTTCTCCTCGCGGAACCGGAACTTGTCCACCACCTCTCCCGGCAGGAAGCACGAATCGTGGGCGGCGTCGATCTGAACCTTCCGCAGCATCTGCGTCAAGATCACCTCGACGTGCTTGTCGTTGATGCTCACGTTCTGACTGCGGTAGACGCCCTGGATCTCGCCGAGCAGATAGCTGTGCAGCGCTTCCTCGCCCTTGATCCGCAGGATGTCGTGCGGAACCAACGGCCCCTCCACCAGAGGATGCCCGGCGTCCACGTTGTCTCCCGCGTGCACCAGCAGCGGCTTGTCCTGCGGGACGTGGTGCTCCTTTTCCATCGTCTGGCTGCGGACGATAATCGTCATCTTGCCTCGACGACGGTCCGACCGCAGCTCGACCGTCCCGCTGATCTCCGCCATCACCGCGGGCTCCTTGGGCCTGCGGGCCTCGAAGATCTCCGTCACCCGGGGCAGGCCACCCGTGATGTCCTGCGTGCCCGAGATCGACCGAGGACGACGGGCCAACAGCGACCCCGGAGAGATTTCCTGGCCTTCCTCCACCTCAATCCGAGCACGAGGCGGCAGGTACCAGTACTCGAGGATCTTCCCTTCGGCATCCTCGACGATGATCTGCGGCGTCTTGTCCCCCTTGTGCTCGACCATGATCAGCTTGGCGTCCTCACGCTCCGACTCGCGTCGGGCCGTGTCGCCCTCGACGATGTCTTGCAGCCGGACGTATCCGCTGGCCTCGGCAAGGATCGGCGTCAGGAACGGATCCCACGTCACGGCCTGCTGACCCGACTTCACCGTCTCCCCGTCCTTCACCAACAGCGTCGCACCGTAGGGAACGACGAATCGCTCCAGCTCGCGGCCCTTCGGGTCATTGATGATGACCTCGCCCCGCCGTTTGAGCGCCACCGTCCGCGTCTCCTTCGTCTGGGGATCGGTCACACGAACGGCGTTGAGGTTGTGGTAGGCCACCTTTCCGCTCTGCGTGCATCGAATGGCCCGGTCGGTGATCCGATGGTCGGCCACCCCACCGGTGTGGAACGTCCGCATCGTCAGCTGCGTGCCCGGCTCCCCGATCGACTGGGCCGCAATGATCCCGACCGCCATCCCCTCCTCCACCATCTTGCCCGTCGATAAGTCCACGCCGTAACACATCGAGCAGACACCCAACGGGCTTTCGCAGGTCAGCGGGCTGCGGACCCGGATCGACTCCAAACCCAGGCCGTCCGGAGGGGGTTGGTCAATCCGAAGGGCGATCTCCTCGGTGATGACTTGATTCCTGTCCACGATCAGCTCGTCCGTCACCGGGTGCCGGATCGGGTCGCGGGCGATTCGGCCCACGATCTGCTCACTCAGCTGCACGCTGACGTTCTCGCCCTCGAAGATGGCCTGCTTCGTGATCCCGTTGACCGTTCCGCAATCGATCTGGTTGGTGATGACGTTCTGGGCGACATCGGCAAGCTTCCGGGTCAGATAGCCCGAGTCGGCCGTCTTCAACGCCGTATCGGCCAATCCCTTCCGGGCGCCGTGCGTCGAGCTGAAGTACTCGAGCACGCTGAGTCCCTCCCGGAAGTTCGACCGAATCGGCGTCTCAATGATCTCCCCGGACGGCTTGGCCATCAGCGCCCGCATCCCCGCCAACTGGCGGATCTGGTCGATCGAACCACGGGCGCCCGAATGCCGCATCAGGTGGACCGGATTGAGGTACAGCTTGCCCCGTCCACCGTCAAACGGCAGGTAGTTGTCCTTCTCGTCTCGCATGTCGCTCTGCAACTCGACGCGCATCGCCTCGGTCACGCGCTCCCGGGCGTGAATCCAGGTGTCGATCAACTGGTGGTACCGCTCCTGATCGGTAATGGCTCCCTTGCGGTGGTCACGCTCGATCCGGTTCACCGTCTTCTGCGCGGCGTCGAGGATCTTCTGCTTGGCCGCCGGCACGCGCAGGTCGGTCACGCCGAATGACAGCCCCGCCAACGTCGACCACTTGAACCCGATCTCCTTGATGTCATCCAGCAGATCGATGGTCGCCGACCGGCCCAACTGGCCGTGGCAGTCCGCGATGATGCGACTGCACCCTTCCGAGTCGATGTGGAAGTTGTAGAACGGCATCTCCACCGGCAGGATATCGTTCAGGATCAGCCGGCCAACCGTGGTGATGATCTTCTCATTCGAACCCAACTCCCGTGGTTGTGCCTTGAGCTCGTCAATTACCTGCGGCCGATCGATGCGGACGGCGATATGCGTGTGCAGGCCCAGCTCCCCGCGGTCGTACGCCAGCAACGCCTCCGCGACCGACATGAAGCCCCATTCCTTGCCCGCTTCTCGTTCGCCCGGCTCGTCCGGATGCCACGTCGTCAGGTAGAAGATGCCCAACACGATGTCCTGGGACGGCGACATGATCGGCCGGCCATCGGCCGGACTGAAGATGTTGTTCGTGGCGAGCATCAGCACATGGGCTTCGGCCTGGGCTTCCACGCTCAACGGCAGGTGAACGGCCATCTGATCGCCGTCGAAGTCGGCGTTGAACCCGCGGCAGACCAACGGATGGATCTTGATCGCGTTGCCCTCGACCAGCACCGGCTCGAAGGCTTGAATCCCCATCCGGTGCAGCGTCGGCGCCCGGTTCAACAGGACCGGATGCTGGTAGATCACCTCCTCCAGGATGTCCCAGATCTCCTGGTCCCGACGCTCCAGCATCTTCTTGGCCGACTTGATCGTGTCCGCCAGACCGTGCTCCTTCAGCTTCCGGATAATGAACGGCTGATACAGTTCCAGCGCGATCTTCTTGGGCAACCCGCACTGGTGCAGCTTCAGCTCCGGACCCACCACGATCACCGACCGCGCCGAGTAGTCGACGCGCTTGCCCAGGAGGTTCTCGCGGAACCGTCCCTGCTTGCCCTTGATCATGTCCGTCAAGGACTTCAGCGGCCGGTTCGACGAGCCCAACACCGGACGACGGCACCGCCCGTTGTCGAACAACGCGTCCACCGCCTGCTGCAGCATCCGCTTCTCGTTGCGGATGATCACCTCGGGCGCGTTCAGGTCCACCAGCTTCTTGAGTCGGTTGTTCCGGTTGATGATCCGGCGGTACAGGTCGTTCAGATCGCTCGTCGCGAAGTTGCCGCTCTCCAACAGCACCAGCGGACGCAGGTCCGGCGGGATCACCGGGATCACGTCCATGACCATCCATTCCGCCTGGTTGTCCGACTGCTTGAGCGACTCGACGATCTTCAGCCGCTTGGTCAAGTCCTTGATCTTCTGCCGGCTGTTCGTTTTGGTCAGACCTTCATGCAGTTCCTCGCTCAGGGCGCCCAGATCCAACCGCTGCAGCAGCTCCTTGACCGCCTCGGCCCCCATCATCGCCCGGAACTGACCGGCATAGCGCTCGCTGTTGGCCCGGTACTCCTCCTCCGTCAGCACCTGCCTGACCTGGAGGGGGCACTCCGGATCGGTCACGTCGACCACCACGTAGTCCTGGAAGTAGATAATCTTCTCCAGGTCGGCCGTCTTCATGTCCATCAGGTTGCCAAGCCGGCTCGGCATGGCCTTGAAATACCAGATGTGAACGATGGGCGCGGCCAAGTTGATATGCCCCATCCGCTTACGGCGAACCCGGCTGTGCGTCACCTTCACCCCGCACCGGTCGCAGATCATGCCCTTGTGCTTCGTGCCCTTGTACTTCCCGCAGAAGCACTCCCAGTCCCGCTCCGGACCGAAGATCCGCTCGCAGAACAGCCCGTCCTTTTCGGCACGGTACGTGCGGTAGTTGATCGTCTCGGGCTTCTTGACCTCGCCAAACGACCAGCTCCGGATATCGTTCGGGCTGGCCAGCGAGATCTTGACGCTGCCGTAGTCGTTGATCCGATCGTAAACGCTTTCAGCCATGGAATCGCTTCCTTGTCTCAACCCGAAATCGGGCAGCCCCGAAAGGCCTATGGCTGCAAACCGCCATCAGCCGGGCACCGCCCGGCGGCCCCACGAATCGCCCGGGGCCCGCTGCCGGCCAACGTCAGCCGATGGCGAATACTCAATTCCTCAGGCAACCGCCCTTCCCCGCCCATCAGATGATCTTCTTCTTCTCGAGCTGGATGTTCAGTCCCAGCCCGCGGATCTCGTTGCACAACACGTCGAAGCTGACCGGGGTGCCGGCCTCCAGCGTGTTGGCGCCCTTCACCATTGACTCGTAGATCTTGGTCCGACCTTCCACGTCGTCGCTCTTGACCGTCAACAGCTCCTGCAAGACGTAGGCCGCCCCGTACGCCTCCAGACCCCACACCTCCATCTCCCCGAACCGCTGCCCGCCCGTGCGGGCCTTGCCCCCCAACGGCTGCTGCGTGATCAGGCTGTACGGTCCGGTGGCCCGGGCGTGGATCTTGTCGTCCACCAGGTGGTGGAGCTTCATCATATAGATGTATCCCACCGTCACGTCCTGGTCGAACGGCTCGCCGGTCCGGCCGTCGTAGAGAATGATCTTGCCCTTCGAGGGCATCTCTACCAGCAACGACCCCTCCCGACCCGCCCGCTGGACCGCCTCCATGTCGGCCTTGCGTTCCTGGACGCACTCGGAGGCCTCCACCAGGCAATCCCGAATCTCCTGTTCCGTCGCGCCGTCGAAGACCGGCGAGACCGCCTGGAACCCCAGCACTGCAGCCGCCCACCCGAGGTGCGTCTCGAAGATCTGGCCCACGTTCATACGCGACGGCACCCCCAACGGGTTGAGCAGGATGTCGATCGGCGTACCGTCCTCCAGATACGGCATATCCTCCTCGGGCACGATTCGGGCGATGACGCCCTTGTTGCCGTGTCGGCCCGCCATCTTGTCGCCCACCGACAACTGACGCTTCGTGGCCAGGTACACCTTGACCATCTCCAGCACCCCGCTGGGCAACTCGTCTCCCCGCTTCATCTGCGCGATCTTGCCGTCACGCCGGTTGACCATCTCTTCGATCCGCGGACCGTAACGCTTGTGGATCTTCTCCGCGTCGCCGCGCTTACTGGCGGGCTTCACCCACTTCAGGTCGAACGTCTCGACCTGCTCCAGGATCACATCGAGGATCTCGCTCCGGCCCACCTTCTGGCGCGTCGACGGGTCGACCATCTCCTGGCCGGTCACCTTGTTGACCTCGTCGCACATCGTGCGGAACACTTGGGCGATCTTCTCGTCGCATTCCTGACGGTACTGCTTGATCTGCTTGTTCAGCGCCCGCTTCTGCTCGTCGGACATGTGGACTCGCCGGCTGAAGTGCTTCGTGTCGACCACGATGCCCTCCTTACCGGCGGGCACCTCCAGCGAATCGTTCTTGACGTCTTCTCCGGCACGCCCGAAGATCGCGTGCAGCAGCTTCTCCTCCGGACTCAGCTCGCTCTTGCTCTTCGGGCTTACCTTGCCGACCAGGATGTCGCCCGGGCCCACCTTCGTCCCCGGCAGCACCACGCCACTCTCGTCCAGGTTCCGCAACGCCCGCTCGCTGACGTTCGGGATATCGCGCGTAAACTCCTCCCGACCCAGCTTCGTCTCGCGGATCTCGATCTCGAACTCCTCGATGTGGATGCTCGTAAAGACGTCCTCCTTGACCAACTTTTCGCTGATGACGATGGCGTCCTCGAAATTGTGGCCGTCGAACGTCATGAACGCCGCGAACACGTTCTTGCCCAGCGACAACTCCCCGTTCGCCGTGGCGGCCCCGTCCGCGATGATCTGGTCCTTCTTGACCCGCTGCCCGGGCCCGACCAGGGGCCTCTGGTTCAGACAACAGTTGTCGTTCAGGCCGACGAACTTCCGCAGCGGATACTCATCGGTGTTGCCGATGATGATCCGCGTGGCGTCCACGTACGTAACCGTGCCGCCCCTCTCGGCCTTGACCACCATGCCGCTGTTTTCGGCCACCGCCCGCTCCATCCCCGTCGCGATGATCGGCGGACTGCACTGCAGCAGCGGCACCGCCTGACGCTGCATGTTCGAGCCCATCAACGCTCGGTTCGCGTCGTCGTGCTCCAAGAACGGAATCAGCGAGGCCGACACCCCCACCGTCTGCTTCGGAGAGATGTCCACGTACTTGACGTCCCTGGCTTCCACCGTCGCCAGGTCGCTGTGGCGACGGGCCAGAACCTTGTCGCCCCGGATCCGCCCGTCCTTATCAGGCGTGTCCGACGGCGTCAGGACCACCCGCATTTCCTCGTCCGCACGGAGGTACTCCACATCGTCGGTGGCCTTCCCGCGGCTGACGGTCCGGTAGGGCGTGACCAGGAAGCCGTACGGATCGACGGATGAGTAGATGCTCAGCGACGCGATCAGGCCGATGTTCGTCCCCTCAGGCGTCTCGATCGGGCAGATCCGACCGTAGTGGCTGATGTGCACGTCGCGGACCTCGAATCCGGCCCGCTTTCGGTTCAGACCGCCCGGCCCCAACGCCGAAAGCCGACGCTCGTGCGTCAACTGCGCCAACGGGTTCGTCTGGTCCACGACCTGGCTCAGCTCGCCCCGCCCGAAGAAGAACTCGATGCTGCTGCTGATGCTCTTGCTGTTGACCAGTTCGGCGATCTTGCCCAGCTCGTCCGGGTTCTTCAGGCTCATGCGCTCCTGGACCGTCCGGCGGAGCTTCAGGAACCCCTTGCGCAACTCCTCGGACGCCAGCTCGTCGATCGTTCGCAGGCGACGGTTGCCCAGGTGGTCGATGTCGTCCACGTCGTACTGGCTGTCGCCGGTTCGCAGCAGTAGCAGGTACTTGAGCGAATGAACCAGATCCCCCACTTGCAGCGTCATCTCGGATTCGGGAATGCCCTGTTCGAACTTCCGGTTCAGCCGGAACCTGCCGACCCGTCCCAGCCGATAGCGGTTCTCATCGAAGAACTTCTCCTGGAACAGCTTCCGCGCCCGATCCAACTGCGGGGGGTTGCCCGGACGGAGCCGAGCGTAGATCTTCAGCAATGCCTCCTCGTGGTTCCGACTCGTGTCCTGAGCCAGCGTGTTCATGATCAACGGATCCTGCACCCCGCCGATCACGTCAACCTGCTTGAGACCGCTGGCTTGAATGGCCTCTATCTGGTCGCCCAACTGGCACCCCGCCCGAACCAGCTCCTCGCCGCTCTCCTCATCAACAATCGTCGTCGCCGCGTACATGTCCGGCTTGAGCGACCCGACCTTCGCACTCTTGATCACATCGCCGTAGAACTCCGTGATGATCGACTCGTCCGTGCTGTACTTCTCGTCCATCGCCCGCAGAAACGTGGTCCCCGGGATCTTGCTCGACTGGTCTATCCGGACGCTCAGCTCGTCCTTCCGCGTCACATTGATCTCGATCCAGCTCCCACGCTCCGGGATGATGCGACAGGCGTGCAGCGCCCGGTCGCCCTCCGCTGACTCCTTTACGAAGTCCACGCCGGGAGAACGATGCAACTGCGAGACGATCACGCGCTCGGCCCCATTGATGATGAACTCCCCGCCTCCGATCATCGTGGGCAACTCGCCGAGGTAGATGTCCCCCTCCAGGACCTCGCCCTTGTCCTTGCGAACCAGCCGGCAGAAGATCCGGAACGGCTTGCCGTACGTCAGCCGCAGCTGTCGGCATTCGTCCGGATCGTGTCGGGGCTCGCCCAGATCGTAGTACAGGTACTCCAGCGACATGTTCTCGTCGTAGCTGACGATCGGGAACACCTCCTGAAGCAGCGCTTCCAGACCGACGTTCGCACGCTTCTCCCCGCGATTGACGGGGTCCACGTCCGCCTGGAGGAACCGCTGGTAGCTCTCGGTCTGGATCTGGATCAGGTTCGGGATCGGCAGGGCGTCGCCTACCTTGCTGAACGAACGTACTGTCACTTCGCTGACCATTGCACGTCCCTTTCGTAATGGTCTGCCTTCACAGAACGTCTGCTGCTGCGGACGGCCTGATGACGCACTCAAACCCCACTGGACGCACGGCCCATCATCTTTGCGCCTGGAGGAACCTTGTCACGGCCCAATCCGTCACACTAACTGCTATTCGAGGGACGCTACGATCCGGCAGGTGCCATCTGTTCGGTCGGCTGTCCCAAAACGAGGCGCTCTTGACAACGCCCCTCACCGACCTGTCTCGCACCCACGCGGCAAGGACTGCTTGAGGTAAACCCTTATTATACCCTATGCTACGCCGACTGCAAGGGAAGGTTCCGCCCATTTGAAGATTCTGCCGGGGGCCTCGCTCCCCCCAGGGCCGAATCCCTAACGGTTGCGGCCGAACTACTTGCCCACCACCTCCACGGTGGCGCCGGCCTCTTCGAGCTTCTTGGCAAGCTCGTCGGCCTCTTCCTTGCTCAGGCCCTCCTTGACCTCCTTGGGGGCGGCATCCACGACGGCCTTGGCGTCCTTCAGGCCCAAGCCCGTGGCCGCACGCACCTCCTTGATGACCGCGATCTTCTTGTCCCCCGCTGCCTTCAGCACCACATCGAAGGACGTCGGTCCGGCATCCTCCTCGGCGGCCCCGCCTGCCGCGCCGCCCGGCGCCGCAATCGCCACCGCGCCGCCAGCCGGCTCGATCCCGTGGGCCTCCTTGAGGTAGTCCGCCAGCTCTTGTGCCTGTTTGGCGTTCAGCTCGACGATCTTGTCGCCCAGCTCCTTGGTCTCGGCCGAGAACTCCCGGGCCTCTGCTTGTGTGTCGTCAGACATCCTGGGTCTACTCCACGTCTACGCGTTTCTGCATCGGTCGGCCTGATAGCGAACCTCCCGGTGAGGTCCTTTAACCCCGCCCGACCTGAGCCGAGCACACGGGACAATCGGCAGCCGACACGCTGTTCGCTTTCGGATCAACACGCACCAGGCCGACGGGATGTCGCCGACCGATGGCGCGCTCGCGCCCGCGGCGCTACGCCGCCTGGCTCGCCTCCTCCTTCTCCGCGATCGCCTTCACACAGCCCGCCACCCTCGCCCACGGACCCGTGATCTGCCCGCAAACACGTCGCCAGGGCGACAGGATCAGCATCAGCACTTCACCCTGAAGCTCGGCGCGGCTCTTCATCTTCGCCATCTCGACCACGGGGATCAGCTCGCCGTCCCCCTCGATCACCCCGAACTTCAACGAAATGGCCTTCATCTCCGCGGCCAGGCGGACCAGCTCCTTGGCGACGTCGATGATCGAGTCGCCACCGGTGACGAACGCGCACGGACCTTCCAGACCCTTGCCCACGACGTCCAATGGGCCGCCTTCGAACGCCCGACGGGCCAGGGAGTTCTTGACCACGTGTAGCCGGACGCCCTTCTGCCGCAACTCCCCGCGCAGGCGGTGCGTGGCGTTGGCGTCCAGCCCGGTCAGGTCTAGCACGCACAGGCTGTTCACGCCTTCGTACCAATTCTTGTATTCGTCTGTGATTAGTTTCTTGGCCTTCCTACTCATGCCACACCCATCTCAGGGACAACCTCTCCTGCTGCTCCGAACCGCAACGAAAAGAATCACTATTTAACCACGCCGCGGGCACCGCGTCAAGGCCATTTTGGCTTGCGCTCGACGCGAAGAAACAAACCACGCCCAACAGATCGCGGGAGGCACTCGGAACGGGGCCGCCCGAACCCCCGAATTCACCGGGGGCCTTGTCGATCCGGAGGACGCGTGTATCTCGGCATGGGACCGAGTTCGCGGCGTAGCCCACCCAGGATGGCCAGCACGCGACTCTTGTCGCGCTTGGCGCGAAACTTCCCACTGATCTGCGCCTGGCCCAGCAGATCCTTGGGGCGACCCACGCGACGCAACGGGGCCAGCTCCCCCGACTCAATCTGGCCCGTCAGATATCGCTTCAGCCAGTCCATCTTGAACGTGATGAACCCTCCCCCCTCGTAGCTGATGCTGACCGGCCCGGTGCCAATCATGTAGCAAATCGTGGCGTTGCACTGCGTCGGCTCGACGAACGTCCGCCCCGGAATCGGCTGCCAGAACGCGTTGATGTGGACGATCTGCCGGATCACCTGCGACGGGTCCACCGTAGACGGCTTGACGCTGCGGAACACAAGGTCGAGGCTGCCTCGGGCATCGTGACTGAAGCAGGCCTCCTCGAACCGCTCGAACAGGTCGGTGGTCTCGCCGTCCGGATCGAACGAGCGGATCTGTAGCCTGGTGGTGCGGCTGCTGCACCCTGCCAGCAGCAAGAGCAGCGCGACGCCTGGTTGAAGCGTCCTGCGAAACGGCAGGCGCCATCGGGCCATCGGCCTCATCGGGTGGAAGTCAGATGTCATCGTCCAGGACCGAGCTGGGACCGCTCTGCTCGCGGTCCGTGGGCGGTGGTGGGATCCCCAGCAAGTCCAGCGCGTTGCACTCGACGACGGCACGGAGCTGTTCTCGCGGGATCATTGGCAGACTCGTTCCGTGGCTGATCTGGTTAATGCTATAGAGCGACTCGATCGCGCCGGCGGCCGAGGCGAACGGAAACCCACTGCCGAATAGCAGCTTGCCCATGACCCCGAACTCGTGGGCCGACAGCAACGCGTTGTACGCACACCAGGGTCGACGGACGAGTCTACTGATGTCCGCGTACACGTTGGGTTGCTTGGCCAACAGGGCGATGCATTCGTCCACCCAGGGGTGCCCCATGTGCGCGACGATGATCGTAAGACCGGGCAGCTCGCGAGCCACTTCATCGAGCAAGAACGGCCGGCCATACGCCATCTTGGTGGCGACCGCCGGGCACGTCCCCTGGTGGAACAGGACCGGCATCTCCAGACGGGCCGCCTCGGCCAACACCCGCAGCGCCCCTGTGCTCGAAGGATGGAAGTCCTGTGCGGGCGGCGCCACGGCAATGCCCTTGAATCCCAGCTCGTCGTGCGCGCGCTGGATCTCCTCGATCGCCTCCAGCGGCTCGGACGGGTCAACCCCGGCGAATCCGATCATCCGGTTGCTGTGGGCGCGAACGTAGTCCGCCACGAAGTCGTTCGGGACATCCGCCTGGAGGTAGGCACTGCGGAACCCCAACACGATCGCCTTATCCACGGGGCGGCAGGCGAGTTGGTGCTGTTCCGGCGTGGCGTCTGGGACACGATCCGCACGCGCCGGCCGGGGACGCGTGCTGACCGCGTGCCCGGACGCTGCCTGGCCCAGCTGGGCCGGGGATTCCCAAAGGTGCGTGTGACAGTCGACGATCATGGTTTGCCGACACCCGCCCTCTGCGAGCGAGCCGTATCTCCACCCCCGTCGGGGCGGTCCTGGTTTATAGCAGCGAACGTGGGGGCTGGTCAAGCCAGCGCCGAAAACGGCTCGGCGCTTCGGCGCTCCGGGGGCCTCGCGCCCGAGTCAGATCACCCGGTTTATGCCCGCGCCAAGCAAAGAAAGCCCCCTGGTCACCCAGGGGGCTTCGTCTACATCATCGAATAGGTTCTTGCGGCAAGCCCTGGCAGACGCCCACCTTACTTACGGCGTCGGGTCAGGGCGAACAGCGCACCGCCCAGGCCAAAGACGGCCAGCGTCATCGGCTCGGGGACGATGTCTTGAATCGTGTCGTACAGATCAACGCCCACGTTGTCGACCGTCAGCTGGCCGTCAAAGTCGTAGTTGAAGTTGACCTTGTAGTACGGGTTCTTGCTGCCCCCGTACGTGTTGATCGTCTCCGACCCCGCCGTGGTGAACGGGACATCGATCGCCTCGTCCAGCCCCGTCGCGATGTGGACCGCCACGTCTTTCGGCCAAACGCCTTCGGTGCCCAGCTCGGTCAGCGTCATCTGGCCCGGCAGCGGGATGCCAGTCAGGCTCTCGCTCCCACTCAGGCTGACCAGCTCGCCCAGATCGATCGTGAACAGGCCCATGACCTCGAGTTCGCCGTCGACCGCGATGTTGTACCCGGCCGTCGCGTTCCCGACCCACAGACCGTTGTAGGTGGCCGATCCCACCAGAGGCCAGTAGAACTGACCGTTGGGGCCGGTGGTGATCCCGCCCGTCTTCAGGAAGTCGAGCTGCGTGATCTGACCGGTCGCATCCAACCGGATCTCCACGTCCACCAGACCGCTCACGTCACCGGTGAGCTTCACCTGGTCCAACGCCAAGTTCTGCGCCGAGCCGCCCAGCAGATCGACGTCGAGCGCGCCAAGACTGCCGTTGTCCAGCGTGGTGAACAGCCGCTCGAAGCTCACCTGACCGGTGCCGGTCGGATCCTTGGCCACATTGATCGTGTCCGGGTTCGTGCCGAGCCCCACCGTCTGGTTGTTGAACGAGATCGTCACACTCGCCCACGTGCTGAACGGCCAACCGACCCAGCTATAATAGGTTCCATTGCCACCCACCGTAGCCGATCCGCTGGCGGTCAAGCTTGCCGTCAGCGAGTCGCCGCTGGCGCTAAAACCGATCCCCGGGCTGACCATGTCTGCGGACGCCCCCGCCGCCACGCTCAGCACCGCCGCGAGCCCTATCAAACCTACCTTCCCCATCGCAAGAACCTCCTCAAAAACCTGTGCACAAGACCACAACGCACAATCGAAACGCAACACGAAATGCTCACTGGCTGTCGGCAGGGACTCTAGGATGGGTTTGCGGCAACGCAACCTTCCCCTGAACGCACTCCCTACCTCCTGCCACTCTCCCTTACGCTTACTATTGTGCCCCCATGGCAGAGGAATGTCAACAGGCAAATCGTCGCAAAATAAAAAAACATGGGCCCGGTTCCGACGTCGCCCCCCTCCCAGCTCCGCACCCTCGCTTCCCCAACCTATCACCAGCGGCTCCCCGCTTGACAAACACCCATCAAGGGGAGCCTACCCATGCAAACAAGCCCCCTGGCACCTCCAGGGGGCTTGTTGAACCATCACGTCTGAGCCTTGTGGGAAGGCTGTTTTTTCGGACCTACAACGTCCAGGCCAGACCCCTACCGTCGCCGACGGGCCAGGGCCAGCAACGCACCCCCCAACCCGAGCACAGCGATCGTGGCCGGCTCGGGCACGGCGTCGACGATCGTGTCGTACAAATCGATCGAGGCGCTGCCCACACCGAGCTGGCCACTCAGGCTGTAGTTGAAGCTCACCTTATAGTACGGGTTCTTGCTGCCCCCGTACGTGTTGATCGACTCTGACCCGCTCGTGCTGATCGGGATGTCGATCGCACCTGTCGCGGCGGAGATGTGGACCGCCACGTCCTTGTCATACGGACCGGCCAACTCGGTCAGCGTCATCTGCCCGGGGGCGCTCACGGCCTCTGAATCGCTGCCACTGACCGTGACCAGATCGCCCAGGTCGACGGTCAGGAACCCGCCGATGTCGATCTCGCCCGCGACCGTGGCGGTGTAACTGCCCGAGACCGTCCCGCTCGGGTTGACGTCGTACGTGATCGAGGGGAACGACCCACTGGCGTAGCTCCCCGTCGACCCGCCGGTCATGTTGAAGTCCAGATCGGTCACCGCTCCGTCCGTCTCCAACGTCACCGTCACCGGGACGCCCAGCCCCGTGACGTCACCGGTCAGCACGATGTCGTCCAGCGCCAGGCCCCAGCTCGCACCACCGTCGATGTCCACATCCAGGTCATCGAGCGTGCCCTGTGCCAGCGTGTCCTTCGCGACCTCGAACGAGACCAACCCGCTGCCGTCCGGATCCGAAGTCAGGCCGATCGTGTCGGGATTCGTCCCCAAACCCACGGTCTGGTTGTTGAACGAGATCGTCACTTGTGCCCAAGTGCTGAACGGCCAGCCGACCCAGCTGTAGTAGGTTCCAGACCCGCCTACCGTCGCCGATCCGCTTGCGCTCAGGCTGGCGCTCCCATTTTGCGCAGTCCCGTCAAAACCCACACCAAATTGCTGGACAACGTGGGTGTATGCGCTTGCCCCGGCCGTGACCATCAGAACCACGGCCACACCAACTCCTATCTTTCCCATTACCGCTTCCTCCTTCCCTTGCTCAGGACCCCTCTCGACGAACTACGGCGCTCTGTTTAGACGTGATGGATCGCAGCCTAGTAGAAGTGGGGGGCAAACCGAAAGGCAACGCCAACCTTTCCCCAAACACTCCTTACCTCCTGCTGCTCTCCCGAACTGCCCTCCATTGTGCCCCCCTGGTATGCCAAAGTCAATGCCCAAGACGTGTTTTTTTATCGGCCCGTAGAAGGGCGGCACCCACAGCCCGGGCGTCTTGTTAGTCTTTCAGAGAAAATGGGTTATCTCCTTTTCCCGCCCGGGAAGTCGCACTGGGCAGCATGCGCTTGAGCGACGCTCTCGCCGCGTCCAGCCCGTTCCGGAACGCCTCCTCGTGGGGGGCCGAACGAGCCAGATCGGCAAACTGTCTGGCCGCTATCGTCAGGGCGGCACGGTCCCCAAACGCCCTGCCGTAGGCGAGAAGTGCGTTGGCCGAATACGGTTCGGCCAGTCCCCCCGCCCGATTGACCAGCGTGTCCACGGCACGTTTCGCCCGGTCCCGCTGGTCGGCGGCGATGAAGACGGCCACGAGCTGACCGAGCGTCTGCGGCCTGACCGGCTCGCCGCGCTCGAAGATCCTCTGGCCGTAGTGGGCCGCCCTCGGCACATCGCCCCGATCGCGGTAGTAGCCGAACAGACACGTCATCGCCCAGGGGTGCAGCATGTGCCGGTAGGAGGTGTCCGCCAGGGCGCGTTCGATGTCTGCAACAACGTCATCCATCATGTCCGTGCGACCGACCGCGCCACACGCGCCAGCCAGGCTGAACAGCATGTATTCGTGGTAGGGCGGGCGGTACCGAAAGACGTTGACGTTCGAGAGCACCATCAGCCCCGCCAGGGCACCGACCGGCACCAGCGCCCGCCGCCAGCGAATCGGCGGCCTGAGGATCCCGGCAAGTTCGACAACGGCATAGGCAACGAAGGGCAAAAGGAGATGAACGACGGGCAATCGATAGCGCGCGTTGATGATGAAGAAGACGCCGGGCAGTGCGAGCGCGAGGACCATCGCGATGACGTAGACCTGCCCCATCGTCCGCTCCCGACGTCGCAGCGCCATGCCCAACCCCACCCCCCCCAACGGCCCGATCAGGCCGACATGCAGCCAGGACAGCCCGTCCAGCAGGCGGCTGTACCCGCGAAGGTAGTTCAAGTCTTTGTTGTTGGGGAACTCATAGGCGTTGAGCATCCAGCAGGCGCGCTTGAACGTGTCGGTCAGAAACTTGCCTGGATACCGCCGGATGTAGTCGAACGTCACCCGGATGAGGAACCGCTCCACTTCGTCGTATCGCGGACACGGACCCAGGTGCTGAGCGGCATACAGGTAGCACGCCTGCCACCCTTCGTCCCACCGGACCCAAGGGTCGTTGAGGTCCAGGCCAGGGGAACGAACGGTGATATCAAGCTTCGGGCAGATCGCATTCTTCCCATCGGACGCGGGGTTGTTGGCGATCAGGAGGTTGACCCCGCCATAGGCGGAGATCAGGAGTCGCTCATTGGCGGCCAGCAGATTCCGGAGCGTCACCGGGGCGATGGCCAGCACGGTGCCGAGCACCAGCGGTCCAACCCGGGCCAGCCCGGTTCGGACCCAACGACGCTCCGTTTCACCGTCGGCTCGGGCCCGAGCCCCTCGCCGAGTCTGAACCAGAAGGAGGACGGCCAGCACTGGCGCGAAGGCCAGGATGTTTGGCCGGGTGATCGCCCCCAGCCCCATCAGCCCCCCGGCGAAGAACCATTTCCAGGGATGGTCATCCGCCAGCGCGACGAGCACGTAGGCCAGCAGCAGGTAGAGCAGGCAGGCCAACGACACGTCAAGCAGTTCGGCGCTGAAAAAGACCGATGTCCAGAGAACCGCCGCGAGCGCCCCGGCGATGACGCCGGCTGTGCGGCCGAACAGCCGGCCGCCGATCAGGTAGACCAGGACCGGGGCCCAACCGACCACAAAGACCTGGATGAATCGTGCGAGGAACGAATCGGGGCCGATCACCTTGTAGATCATGCCCAGGAAGTAGGCATAGAACGGGGCCTTGAAGTAGCCGTTGGGTGGCAGGGCGTCGTTGGCAATGGCCACCGCCACTTCATGCTGGGATCGCTCGTCAAGGACGAGGAACCGATACAGCGGATGGTCTTGGACCCCCTGGAGGAACGCCAAGCGGAGCCCCACCGCCACCGCGTAGATGGCCAAGGCCATCCAGAGCCCTCGACGCCGGTACCATCTGCGGGGTCGCGCCGTCACACCCGGGGCCTCCTGGCGGGCCGGTCGCCCGCCCGATTAACTCCAGTCCCAACCCGTTTGAGCCGACACCATCAGCATAAGGAGATTGTCGGACGTTGGCCACGCCCTGGCCTCTTGTCCGCCCGTCCCGATCGCCACGCGTGCTGGGAACAGGTCGCATCGTACGGCTTCATCGCGTATCCTTGGCCCCAGAGAAACCATGACGAACAAGGCACACGACGCGCCGGACATGTCGGTCATTGTCCCCTGCTATCAGGAGGCAGACCGCATCGTCGCGTCGATGGAGGCCATCACGGCCAGCCTGTCCAGCCGGTACCCGAACGGCTGGGAGATCATCGTCGTGGACGACGGCAGCACGGACGACACGGCGAAGCTGGTGAACGGTTTCGACCCCCGGGTCCGCGTCGTCAGGCTGCCGGCGAACCGCGGCAAGGGCGCGGCGGTTCGGACGGGGATGCTGGCCGCACGCGGGCGGCTCAGGCTGATGACCGATGCCGACCTGGCCACCCCCATCGAGGAACTCGACCGGCTCGTCGAAATGGCGGGGACCGGTGCCGACATCGTCATCGGGCGACGAACCGGCCCGCACTCGCGCGTCCACATGCCCCAACCGTGGTACCGCCAGACCATGGGCAAGGTATTCAACCTCGTCGGGCGGTTGCTCTTCAACGTCCGATACCAGGACACCCAATGCGGGTTCAAGCTGTTCACCGACCGCGCCGCCGAGGCGATCTTCGGGCGAACCCGGGTGGACCGCTTCGCCTTCGACTTCGAGTGCATCCTGCTGGCCCGTCAACTGGGTCTGAAGGTGGCCGAGTGCTACGTCTTGTGGAACCACGTCGAGGGCAGCCGCGTCCGCCTGGTGGCCGACAGCGCTTCGATGTTCTTCTCGCTGCTCAGGCTGCGGCTCGACCTCCACGGATCGAGCGCCCGCAGGCGGGGACGAATCCCTTGATGCGCGACCGTCCCCAAACCTGGTCAATCGCTGACGTACCCCAATGAACGAAGCCGCTCGCGGGTCTCCTGATCGACCTCGGCGCGACTGGCTTGTGCGCCGGCGGGAACCACGGCGAGGTATCCGCCAGGCGGACCTCTTAGGGAAAGCTCGACGCCGGTGGGCAGAAGGCCCGCCACATCCTCGGCGATGACCTTCTTGGTCTCGGCGGTAAAGGCATAGGGCAGCTCCTTGATGGGCGCCCTGTCCGCACCGACCCGGAGGGCGATGTTCGCCGAGGCGTCGCACTGGTATTGCTCGACCACGACCTTGGCGTCAGGTGGCTCGACGCCAAACGACACGCTGTCCTCGTCCACCATCCACCACCCTCTGTTCCGCAGCTCCTGGGTATCACACCGGTTGGTGCCCGTGATCTCCAAACCCAGGACCTTCCCGTTCTCTGCGATCTGGGCCGTGTCCCCCGCCTCGAACTTGTAGCGCTTCAGGCGGACGAACTGGCCTTCCGTACGGAACGTGGCGCGGAAGTTGCGCGGCTTGTTGTTCTTCTCGATGAGGTTGACGTTACGGAAGTGGATGCCCGGCGTCGACGACACCAAGTAGTTGGACAGGAGGCCCGCCATCTCAACGCCCATCGTCATCTCGGCGCCCAGCACGTTGATCCGCTCGTCCGGGTCAGAAACGATGTCGAAGAGCATCTTCCTGGCCACAGGCAAGGCCTGGTCGACGTACTTGTAGCGCCCCATCAGGACGGCGGCCAGCACGGACCTTTCTGCCGGCTTGGACTTGCCTCGGCCCAGGACATGATCGGACTGCATGAAGAGCGCCCGGGTCGAGCGTGACCCTCCCGGCTCGCCGATCGCCTTTACCAAGTCCACGCCATCCAGAGCCACTGTCTGGTCCCGCTCGAGGTACGCCAGCAGCGTCGGCAAGACATCCACCAGAGAGACCCGCGCCGACACCCGCCGCCCCGCCTCCGCGTTCTTGGGGAACTTGACCAGCAGGGGCACGCGGACCGACTCCTCGAAGAGGGTCCGCCCATGCCCGCCGTGACCGTGCTCGAAGAACTCCTCGCCGTGGTCGGCCGTGAAGACGATGAGGGCATCCTCGTACAGCGAGCGTTGCTTGAGGTAGTCCAGCACCTTGCCAAAGTGCTGATCACCAAAGGCAATCTCGCCGTCGTATCCCTTGATCAGGTCCTCGACCACGGGCGGCGCGGGGTTCCGCAGCCAGCGCCCCATCGTCGCCCGCCTCGGCAAGCGCTCTCCCCACATCGTGTCGTAGGGGGCCGGCGGGTCGTACCCCTCATGCGGGTCCATCGCATGGACATAACAGAAGAAGGGCCGCGTCGCATCCTTTCCCAGGTGCCGCAAGACGGCCTTGGCGACCTTGTCGGCCCGGCCGTCGCTCAGACTCTTGTCGGCCGGGTTGAAGAAATCGAACCCCGCGCCGAACCCCCAACGTGGCAGGATCCAAGGATTGGCCGAGAACGCCGCCGTCTGATACCCCAGCGGCTTGAGGTACTCGCCGATGAGACGTGTCCCGGAAACCCGCCCGTAGTACCCGACCGTCTTGTGGCGGTGGGGATTGAGCCCCGTCAGCAGAGACGCCGTCGCGGGCTTGGTCCATGACGATGGGGCGTAGGCGTTCTGGTAGACCACCGCGTCGCGCGCGAACTCATCCAGCCGAGGGGAGGTGGGGCGGGCGTAGCCATAGGGGCCCAGGTGATCCGACCGGAGCGTATCCACCAACCAGATCACGATGTCGGGCTTCTCGATGTGGGGGATCCCCACCTTCGGCGGCGCGTTGGCAGGCGCGGGGTCCTTGCTGCACCCCGCCATGGCAAGGGGCACGATCAAGGTCGCCATCGCCCCAGCGACACCCCACTTCAGGCCCTGTCTCGCCCGTCGACCCATGACACGCATCTCCCACCCCGCAACACCAACTCCTTGGGAAGGCCAGACGCTAGGCCGACGTAGCGGCCTTCGGCCGCCAAGAACCGCTGCCGGGGGCCGCCCGCCGAGACGCGAGCATTCGCCCGAACCGCTCCCAACTCGGCGCAACGATCTCTAGGTTGCAGGATACACCGGAGGCGGGATGCGTTCCAGGGCCTTTGCCCGGCCGCGGCGGCTGAACGGCGCCGTTCGGCCGCCGCATGCCCGATCAGGAACGGGTCGCTCTGGCCGATCGGGCGTCCTTGGGCGGATGGATCTGCTCGGCGCCCGACGACTCGCCGCCGGGCTGGCCAGCCAGGATCAGATGTCGGGCGCGAAGGACCTCCGCGACGCTCCAGGCCTGGGCGATGCAGCCCCTGGGCGTGTGGGGAGGATCGCCGTCGAAGACCTCGCTGATGCTCCCCAGGCCGGCTTGACCCAGGTGGCTGATCAAGGGCTCCAGAATGGTCTCGGCCCGCCGCCGAGCCTCGTCGCCAAACGCGTTCACCCGCAGCAACGCCTCGACGAACGGACCGATCAGCCACGCCCACACCGTCCCCTGGTGATAGGCCGAATCCCGGCTGAACGTGTCCCCCTCGTACCGCCCGCGGTACTGCGGCGCGCCGGGCGCCAACGACCGCAGGCCGTACGGGGTCAAGAGATGCTTCTCGGCGCACGCAACGACGGACCGTTGCTGATCGCGGGACAGGGCCGAGTGCGGCAGGCTGACCGCGAGGATCTGGTTCGGTCGGATGCTCGCGTCGATGTCGGTCTGCCGCACGCAATCGAACAGGCATTGGTCCCGCTCGTTCCAGAACGTCGGTGCGAACCGCTGCCGAACCCGATCGGCCAGGTCGCTACAGCGGACGGCCTGCTCGGCGTCGACCGACGTCAGCCGCCTGGCCAGGACGCACAGAGCGTTGTACCACAGGGCGTTGATCTCCACCGGCTTGCCGTGACGCGGTGTGAAGACGGCATCGCCGCACTTGGCGTCCATCCAGGTCACCTGCGTGCTGGGGTTGCCGCAGCGCACCAGGCCATCCTCGTCGACCGCGGTGTCGAAGGCCGTGCCCTCCTCGAACGCCCGCACCACCGCCGCGCAGGCCGGCCCGAGGACCTTCTGCCAGCTCGCCTCGTCGCCGCTGCTCAAGACATACTGGTCGGCCGCGTGGATGAACCAGAGACTCGCGTCGATGCTGTTGTACTCGCACTCGTCGCCGTAGTCGCTGAATCGGTTGGGGATCAACCCGTCACGCTGCTTCTCGGCGAACGTGCGGAGGACCTCCAGTGCCTGATCGTGCAGCCCGCGGCAGATCATCAGGCCCGGCAGGGCGATGAAGGTATCTCGCCCCCAGTCCCCGAACCAATGATACCCGGCCAGGATCGTCGTCGACTGATAGCCCCCCGCCCGATTCCGCCGGACAATAACCTGATCGGCGGCGTTGGCAAGCTGCTGACTGACCAGATCGGGCACCGGCGCCGGCGGCGCCGGCGGCGGCTCGGCCGTGGCCATCCCTAAGAGGTTGTAAGCGTCAACGAGTCCCGTGCTATTGGCCACCACGGACCACGCCAGCTTTCCCCCCGGACGGAGCCGCGCCCGCCACCACCCGGGGCTGAAGAGGTCCTCGCCGCAGGCCTGACCCCGCTCGGCCTCGACCCGATAGCGGAAGTTGAACCACCAATCCGGCTGGTGGTCGTAACGAACCACCTGCGAAGGCTCCTGCGCGTGCGGAATCAAGGCCACCGACAACTCGTGATCGACCTTGTCGGCCAACCAGACGGCGCAGCGCGGATCGCCGTCCATGTCGAAGACCTCGCCCATCCGTCGGCGACGGAGGTCGTGGAAATCCCGACAGGCGATCATCGGAAGGAAGTCGACCTGCACCGCCCCGCCGCTGCGTTCGTCGACGTGGTACTCTACGCTGACGACGGGGTGCCCGTGATACATGACGATCCGCTTGGTCAGCTCGATGTCGCCCACCTGATAGACGAACTGGACCCAGGGACGCGGCGCGGCGATGGAGAAGTCGAACTCCTTGAGATGCTCGAACCCGCGCGGGTGGATCGCATGGTTGAACTCGAAGTTGGCCAGTTCCACCGGGCTATCCGGCAGGAGGATCTTCTCCAGCATCGCCGACACCAGCACGGCCCGTTCCAGCGGCGGGCGCTTCGGCGAAACGAACAGCCCGTGGTACCGACGCGTGTTCAGGCCGGTCACCGTGCTGCTCGCGTAGCCCCCCAAACCGTTGGTGATCAGCCACTCGCGGCCCAGCAGCTCGTCCAAACCGCCCTGCAACGCCTGGCAACAGGCCAGCGGGCAGGCGGCGTCTGATGAATTCTGCGACATGATCCGCCTCGTCCAGCATATGAGGCCGAGCGGCCCGGCGGGGCCGGCATCAGCGATTTGTATTCGGCGCAGCAGCGCCCGGCAAGACCCCTACGCGCCGAGAAGGGCCTCGACGAAGATCTGCGGGTCGAACGGCGCGATGTCCTCGGGCGTCTCACCGAGTCCGACGAACTTGACCGGGATGTTCAGCTGATCGCGAATGCCCACCACGATGCCGCCCTTCGCCGAACCGTCCAGCTTGGCCAGGTAGATGCCCGTCACCCGAGTGTGCTCGCCGAAGACCTTGGCCTGGTTGATAGCATTCTGACCGATGGTGCTGTCCAGCACGAGCAGGACCTCGTGCGGCGCGCCGGGGATCTTCTTCTCCACGACCCGCTGGATCTTGCCCAGCTCGCGCATCAGATGATCCTGCGTGTGGAGTCTCCCGGCCGTGTCCACCAGCAGAACGTCCGCGCCCCGGGCCGTTGCCGCCTCGCACGCGTCGAAGGCCACCGCACCCGGATCGGAGCCCTGTTGATGCTTGACGATCTGGACCCCGATCCTATCCGACCAGATCGTGAGCTGCTCGACGGCGGCCGCGCGGAACGTGTCGCACGCCGCCAGGATGACGCTCTTGCCTTCCTGCTTGAGCCAATACGCCAGCTTGGCCACCCCCGTCGTCTTGCCCGACCCGTTGATACCCGCCACCAGGACGACCGTCGGGCCGCTCTCAGCGAACGTCAGCCGCCGCTCCTCTTCGGGCCAATAGGAGACGATCTTGTCCTTGAGAAACGGGATGATTTGCTCAGCCTCGGTGATCTGGGCGGCGCGATAGGCCTCGCGGACCTCTCCGATCAGCTGCATCGTCGTGGTCGGGCCCATGTCGTCGGCGAGCATCGTCTCCTCGAGCCGGTCCAACAGCTCGTCGGAGATCTTGCCGCGCAACAGCGCCCGAAACCCCCCGCTGATCTTCTCGCGGGTCTTGGCCAGGCCTCGCTTGACTCGATCGAACAACCCCATGAATGCCACTCGCCCAGGACCCCGCCGTCCACGCCATCGCGGTGCGTCAGTCGTCCGCTGACCCCGCCGACGCCTCCAGACGCTTCCGCACCGCGTCGAGCACACCGTTGATGAACTGGGGCGACTCGGCGCCGCCGAACCGCTTGCCCAGCTCGATGGCCTCGTCGATGACGACCGCCGCCGGCGGGCCGTCCGGCGCCATCATCTCCGAGACGGCCAGCCGCAAGATGCTTCGATCGGCCGCGCCCATGCGGTCGACGGCCCAGTGCTCGCTTGCCCCGCCGATCAACGCGTCGGCCCGGTCCCGGCCGGCCCACGCCCCGCGGGTCAGACGATCGGCGTCATCGACCACGTCGGGTCCCTGCCCGGAATCCCCCAAGAACCCGGCGACCTGCTCCAGGAAATCGTCCCCCTGTGCGTCCAGTTGAAACAAGGCCTGCACAACGAGAATTCGGGCCTGGCGGCGCTTCGTCTTCACGGTTCGCTACTTCTTGCCCGACAGGCCCTTGATCTCGGCGAAGAGGTTGACCATCTCGATGGCGGCCGCGGCGGCGTCCGCCCCCTTGTTGCCGGCCTTCGTGCCGGCCCGCTCGACGGCCTGCTCGATGGTGTCGGTCGTCAGCACGCCGAAGATCACCGGCACCCCGGCCTCCAGACCCACCTGGCCCACCCCCTTGCTGACCTCCGCCGCGATGTAGTCAAAATGGGGCGTATGCCCCCGGATCACGCAGCCCAGACAGATCACCGCGTCGAACGCGCCGCTGGCAGCCAACTTCTTGGCCGTCAACGGAATCTCGAACGAGCCCGGCACCCACACCTCCGTGATCCGCTCCGGGTCCCCGCCATGCCGAGCAATGGTGTCGATCGCACCGCCAACCAGCTTGTTCGTGATGAATTCGTTGAACCGACTGGCCACCAGGGCGAACTTCATCCCCTTGGCCATCAGTTCGCCGACGACTTTCTTGGGCATGACCCGATCTCCCGTGGACCCCGGCCGCGAATCGCGCCGGGCAGGCAAGACGCCATTCAACCAGGATAGTCCGCGCCGTTGCGGTTTGCAACCGTCGCCGCACCCCTTCCGGACCGGCCCACATCGCATAGAATGCATGAGACCAACGGGCCCCGGTCGCCCGAGCGAAGCTGCCCCCAACGTCTGCGAAGGCCATGACCATCGCCGAGATCTCCATCGAGCCGAGCGAGCACCTCTGGACGGCCCTGCCCCTCTTCCTGCTGGCCGTCCTCGTCATCGACGTGACCCTCTCGCGCCCCAGCCGGCGAATCGCAGCCCGCCTCAGCCCGCTGAGGCGCTGGATCGCGGCGATCGTCCTGACCGTACCGATCGGCGTGGTGATCTGGGCGAAACCGGGCGTGACCGGCCAGGCCGCCTGGTGGTACCCCGTCTGGACCGTCGCCCTGTTCTGGCTGATCGCCGCTCGCGAAGCGAGCGTCCTGGTCCGAAGACGGCGGAGCCGTCGCGTGATGGCCGTCGCCGCTTGTGCCGTCGGCGGGAGCATCAGCCTGCTCCTCCTGGCCCGCTCGGAGTTCCCCGCCGATCGCCAGCTCCTGGCTTGGGGCCTGATCGGACTGGTCACTCTCGTAATCGTTTGGAGCCGCCGGTCCTATCGACAGCCCGAGACCCTCCACCAGGGGTCCCAACGCCTGCCGTTTCTGCTCCGGATCCTCGCCGCGTGTCTGCTGGGCCTGTTGCTGCTCAACCCCATCGCCCGCCACCAGCGGGTTCGATACGACCGTGCCTGCCTGTTGATCCTGCTGGACGACTCGCGGTCCATGGTCATCCGCGACGTGGTCGAGGCCAAGGGCGCCGAGCCCATCAGCCGGGCCAGTGCGTTGAACACCGCGCTGGCCGCCCACCGATATGAACTCGACCGCATCGGGCGTGAGCTCGACGTGCTCGCGTATCGGTTCAGCGACCGGCTGGTCTCCACCGACCAGACGAACGTCCGCGCCAAGGGCGACTACACCGCCCTCGGCGACGCGATCCAACAGGCTTACGAAAGCGCGTTGCAGACCGACCGACCCATCGCCGGCGTGTTGGTCTGCAGCGACGGGGCGAGTAACCTGACGTCTTCGGCCGAGCCGTCCGTGGCTGCGACGGCACTCGCGGCCGGTCGCATCCCCCTATGGACCCTCGGCGTTGGCAGCGAAACGCCCAGCGGGCAGACCCGCAGCATCATCCCCCGAAACCTGTTCGCCCCGCGACGCGTCGCCGCGATGAACGAGCTGCCCCTGTCGGCCGAGTTCTCCTACGTCGGTTTCCAGACCGAGCCCGTCCGCGTCGAGCTGCTGTTCGACGACGAGCTCGTCGACCACAAGCGCGTGGCCTGCACGAAGGCACACCAGACCCACCGAACCCGGTTCACGTTCGTGCCGAAGGTCGGCGGGCTGCATAAGGTGACCGTCCGCGCGATGCCCGAACGTTACCGCTTCGACGGCCCCATCCCCTCCCTGAGCCAGTACGTTCACGTCGCCGACGAGGTCATCCGCGTGCTCTATCTCGAGGGCAAGCCGCGACACGAGGGGACCTTCATCGTCCGGGCCCTGGCCACCAGCGACCAGATCCGGCTGCAAAAGGCCCTGCTCGCCCGACCCAAGGACAACGACCTTCGCACCGTCCCGGGCGGACCCGCCGGGCAGTGGGAGTCCTACCACGTCATCATCCTGGGCGACATGACACGCGATCAGCTCAGCACCGAGCAAATGCAGACGATCCGCCGGCACGTCGGCGATCACGGCTGCGGCCTGGCGGTCTTGGGCAGTCGCGGGTTGGTCGGCAAAGGGGCGCTGCTCGGCACGCCGCTCGCCGAGATCCTGCCCTTCGACGTCGCCACGGGGTGGATCGATCAGCCCGTCGCCGTGATCCCCACGGAGGCAGGGATCCGCCACGCCGTCTGCCGGATCGACCCGGCCTCGCCGGACACGGTCGCACGATGGCGGGACCTGCCCCCCATGCGCGGCGCGTGTCGATTCGGCAAACCCAAGACCGCCGCACAGATCCTCGCCGCCACGCCGTCCGGCGAGCCGATGATCGTCGGCCACCACTACGGCGCCGGTCGCGTGCTCGCGCTGGCGTTCGACGCGACGTGGCAGTGGTGCATGATGCTGGACGACGGCGCCCAGTATCAGCGTCGCTTCTGGCGACAGGTCATCCTCTGGCTGGCCAACCGCCGGCCGGCCGTCTGGATCGCCGCGGATCGGCCGCGCTATCAGCTCCCGCTGCTCCAGACGGGCCGACAGCGTGTCGAGATCCGCGCCGGCGTGGACAGCGCGATCCCCGGCCAGACCATCGAAGACCTCCGTCTGGAGGCCAAGATGTCGCTGCCTGCTGGCGGCGCGTTGGATCTCGCCCTGACCGAGACCGGCGGTCAGTACACCGCCGCCGCCGAGCCGAAGATCGACGGCACGTACGAGCTCGAGCTGATCGCCAAGTCCGGTGATCGCGAGATTGGCCGGGCGGCCGGGCAGTTCATCGTCGAATCGCCGGATCTCGAGATGCTCCACAAGCTGGCCGACTTCGACCTGCTCCGCGAGATGGCCGCCCAGACGCACCCCGCCGGCGGCAAGTTCATCGGCCTGGACGGCCTGAGCAAGCTCCTCAAGCGGATCGGCACGCACGACTACCGCCGCCGCCACGAAGAAACCCTCACCGAGCAGCTCACCCAAGAAGGCCGCTGGCACGTCTGGACGATCTTCTGCCTCCTCCTCCTGGCCGAATGGATCGTCCGCAAACGCCGCGGCTTGGTCTGATCCCCCCGCCCTTGCGGCCGGCGCCAGTTTGCGTACAATAATAGCCATGCACTCGGCAACTCAGGAATCTCGGGTAGCCGCCGAACCGTCTGCGGCCCCCCGGCCCACAAGGACGTCAAGGCAATGGCGACTGGCACACACGTTCTGAAGCACAGCCCGACATGGATAGGCACTCCGGCGGGCGCCTTGCGATTGCGCCCGAACAAGACGTGTTATGCGGAATCCCGGGACAAGACGTCTGGGGTGTAATGCTTCAAGCCAGGGACGTCGCAGGGGGGCACGCGGAAGCGTGTGTCAACTGCCGTGTGGCATAGAGACAAGGGAACTTCGCTGAGATGCCATTTTCTTTCCCATTGCTGGTTGAGTTCTTCTTCCCCGGACTAATCGTATTCTGCGCCATTGCGCTGTTTCTGGAACTCCTCTTTCCGGCTGAATTGGCCGGCACCGTGAGTCTTGTTACGTCGGGTAGCTCAGGGAACGTCCTCGCACTGCTGTTGATCGCCGGTCTCCTCTGCTACTTTCTCGGAAGTACGATGAATGCTGTCAGCAACCAGGTCATCCGTGTGTGGATGGCACAATATCGCCGCCGCATGATTCGTCGAAAGCTCGGCCTATCGAGCGAAGAGACCGTTGATCACCTAGAGGACGCTGAAACAGGACTCATACACAAGCGTCTGCCGCGGATGAAATCCAAGGATCCCAACGACAAGCTCAACGAACTCTACGCCGCCGCGCGCACGTTCTGCTCACTCCACTCCGACAGGACAGCAAGAACGATCGACTATCATTGGGCCCTGATGCGTCTATCTCGTGCGGCTCTACTCCCGTTAGTCGTTCTCACATGCGTTTTTCTCGTCCGGTCCATCGTTGACACCGCTCACTTCGCCAACGCGGTCGGCTTTGTCCTCGGCTCGATCCAGTTAGCCGTGACCTTCAGTAGTTACCGCTATCGCGAGAAGTTCTTGATATACACCGTGTTCGACACGTTTTTCGAATCATGTAGGGTTGGCGAAGATGGCTCCTCGCCCGAAAGCGCACCGGGGTCCGCGTAGGGGGAGTCGCGTAGATGGGATGAAAGGCCGATGGCCCTGTCGTCGCCGAATCGCATGGTCTGGACCCACTTCCGCTCGCTCCGTCGTATTGCTGCGCGCGTTTCGAAGCTCGAAGACGAGACGGAGCGCCAGGATGAGATCGTCCTCACCATATTAATGAGCGTCACGGCGGTCGAGGCGTTTCTGAACGTCTACTTCCGCGTGCTCGTCGAGCAGCCGCGTTTCGCTCACTTTCGAGATATGGTGCTTGAGGATCTCAGTCCTGCCGACGGTGGCCAACCCCGCGGTCTCGCGTACAAGCTGCGACACTGGGCGCCCAAGGTGCTTGGCCAGAGCTTTGCATGGCAGAGTGGCACTGCTCACGGCTTCGAGCAGCTCAGACTCCTTCGTAACAAGCTGATGCACTTCACGAGCTCCTATGAGTCCATCAAGATTCCAGGGGCTCGGATCGAGGGGCTTGCGCGCACTGACTGCTATGATCAGTTGACGGCGCAGGACGCCCGGAGAGCAGTTCTCCTGGCTGAAGGTATGCTCGAAGAAACATTCCGTTTGGCTGGCGTCGAGGAAGCTTCGGTGCCGTGGGAACTCCACAGTTGGACGGGCAAGCCCCCCGCGCCCTCCAGGGCTTAGTCCCGTAGCGCCTGTCCTGACGCACCTTCTTCAGGCTGCGGGGCCGAAGGAAGCGTTGCGTCCGAACGTACACTACTCCGCTGGGAGAACGTGATGTGCGAGGAGTCATATCGTCAAACGGCCATGATGCACGAGCATGATGCGTTGCGGAGCGAACTGCTTCAGAACAGGAAGTACGTCTTTGAACGCCCGCTACTCATTATCACTGCCGCCGCTGTGGCTGCGGGACAGCTTTCGGGAAAGCCATCTGTGCTTTTTCTGCCCTTTCTTCTGATTGTTGTACTGATCATTAATCTATGGTTCACAGTCAACCGACTGAAAAGCACGGCTCGAATCGCCGCATACATTGACGCCGTCTTGGAGGGGGCCCCATATGCTTGGATCGGCTGGGAGAAATCTCTACGGGAGCATCGCATGTGGATGAAGAAGCATGGGCTGGAGGATCGACGTAAGTTGCTCTCGAAACATACCGAGAAAGATGCCGTGCCCGACGCGATGACGTACTACCGCCCATTATTGCTCTTGCACGTCGTTACGGTGGTGGTGGCATTGGCCGCATCTCTTCTGGCATTGGGGACGTTAACACAGATTCCTCAGCTGGTTTCCTTCGCCGCCACGTTGGGCGCAGCAATCGTTCTTGCGTGCTGCTGTCTCGGCCCCTATAGACCTAGCCGCATGAGGGATCTGATCGAGATCCAACGCGCCACGTGGATTAGCGTCCTTGACATCACCCAGATTTTGCGCCTTGACGCACCTTCTTCTGAGTGCGAAACCGAATGAAGTGGTGCGTCAAGACGCGCCCTACCCATTGGCGCTTGCCGTTCGACAGGAAGAGATGAAGATGGGATGGCTGAGGAGACTGCTCGGGGCGGTGCCGAAGGAAGAAATGGACGGCATCCGCCTGGATACGACGCGCCCGTACTGGGAAGTCGACGGACCCAGGACCTTCACAGAGGTATTTCACGCGCTCCCATGCCTGCTCCCGCAAAGCGCGGTTCTCTATTTCGAGGGCGGGTATCCCGACGCGGAGATCCTCGATTTCATGGCGACCTCCGCGATCCCAGAGCAGACGCACGTGGCCATGGGGACGATCTGGCCCCGGCCGAAGGTGTTTCACGTGCCCGCAACCGAATCCACGTTGACGACGTTGGCCGCCATCATGGAACACCATGCCGAACCGGAATTGGCTGTCCATTTCCACGTCTACCAGGCCGGTACCGTTCTGCTCGAGTGGCACGACGCCTTCGCTCAGCCCATGCTGATCAGCGGCAGCATCCCAGAAGAACAGGTCAAGGCCTTCGCCGACATGATTGGGCAGACATACAAGAGGATCGTCGAGCAACCTTCGTAGGGGGCGTCTTGACGCACCTTCTTGCGGGTGCGGAGCATATAGGGTAGGTCGTTTGACGCACCTTCTACCGGCGCCCAATGCGCCTGAGGTGATTAGAGTGAAGATGCTGACAGGCGTACGATGCATGGCTGCGGCGTTGCTTCTGGGATCAGCGGTTCCTGCTGGCGGGTCGTCGGGGGTTCCGTGGAAGGAGAACAAGCCCATCATCACCGTCAGGAAAGAGGTCTACCGGAAGCACCCCAGACCCAAGGCTGCGGCGATGGTTGCGGTGTGGTACGTCGGGCCTAAGCTCGAGCGCCGCGAGGTCCACGCCCTGGAGATCCGTGACGACGTGCCCGATGAGCCGAAGTGGCGATTCTCGGCGGACAACGGTCGAACCTGGTCCGGTCTGACGCCCATGCCGCCGACGCTGAGCTACCCCAAGAAGGTCGAGGTCTGGGAGGGCGGTTGCCCCAAGCTGTATGACGATCAAACGGGCGTGCTCGTCGAGACGTGGCTGCGGCAAATCCAGCACAAGGGCGATCACTTCAACCACACCTACGTCAGGCTCTCTCGCGATCATGGCAAGACATGGTCCACCCCGCGGATGCTCCGCTACGAGAACGGTGACGAATTCGACCCCGACAACCCGATCAAACCGAGCTTCCTGAAGCGGAACCTGGCCTACTTCGGCAACAACATCATTCGCCACAGCAACGGCACACTCGTTCTCGCCGTCGCCGCGGCCAACATCCCGAAGGACGCCCCGGACCCGAACCCCCGGCGGATCTCGGGGTACGGGATCACGCCCGATTCGCGGGGGATCGGCTCGCTGTGCTTCGTCGGTAAGTGGAACGGCCAGCGCGAGCGCTACAACTGGCGGGCCGGGAAGTGCGTCTGGGTGCCCCGACACGTCTCGTCGCGAGGGCTGATGGAACCGGAGGTGGCTGAACTGAAGGACGGTCGTGTGCTCGTGATTTGGCGCGGATCGAACCAGAACCTCGACGCGGCCAAGCAGCCCGGGCGGAAGTGGTTCAGCGTCTCGACCGACGGCGGCATGACGCTGAGCCCGGTCGCCGAGCTCAAGTACGACGACGGCTCGCGGTTCTACTCCCCGTCGAGCATCCATCGCATGATCCGACACAGCGTGACGGGCAAGCTGTACTGGGTAGGCAACATTTCGCCGCGACCGACGAAGGGCAACTCACCGCGCTACCCGCTGCTGATCGCTGAAATGGACGAGAAGATCCCGGCGCTGAAGCGAAGCACCGTGTCGGTCATCGACGATCGCAAGCCCGATCAGCCCGGCGGCGTTCAGTTCTCGAACTTCTCGCTGCTCGAGAACCGCGAGACGCACGATCTGGAGCTGTACCTGACCGCCTACGGCGAAGATGCGTCGAGCGTCTACACGGCCGACTGCTACAAGCACACGGTCAAGCTGATCCTTCCTAGGGTCCGTCTTGACGCACCTTCTTCTGGGTGCGGAACCGAATGAAGTGGTGCGTCAAGACGGACCCTACGCCTCCCTGGTGGGTCAAACGACCTGCCCTACAACTTGAGCGCGGGAACATCCGACCGGTTCAGAGCACGAGGAGCCAGACAATGAGACTGAATGTGAAGGCTTTCGCAGTGACGTGCGGGTTGGTCTGGGGGCTGGGGCTGTTCTTCTTGACCTGGTGGATTATCGCCCTGGACGGCGTCACCGGCGAAAACACGTTCATCTGTCGAATCTACCGGGGCTACCACATCAGCCCGGTGGGGAGCCTCATCGGTCTGGCCTGGGCAACGGTCGACGGCCTCATTGGCGGCGCGATATTCGCTTGGCTGTACAATCTCCTTGCCGCCCGTACGCAGAGCAAGAAAGAAGCCTGACGGCCATCGGCTGCCCGAGTAGGGCGCGCCTTGACGCACCTTCTTGTGGGTGCGAAACCGAATGAAGCGTCGTAGGGTGGGTCGTTTGACCCACCTTTCTTCTGGTGGGTCAAACGACCCACCCTACACAGGAAGCATTCAATGATGCCCGTCGCTTTGCCGTTGTTGGTCTTGCTGGGATCTCTTGCTGCTGACGACGGGCAGGTCCAATACGTCAATCCGAAGGCAGATGAGGCGGCGTTCGTATTCCTGGTGAACGGCGAAATCCCGAAGGAGGCCACGGCAAAGGCTTGGGTCCCTATTCCGCGGGAATGGGAGAACCAACGGGGCGTGAAGATCCGCTCCATCAAGCCGACACCCACCTCGAAAGGCACAGAGCCGCGACACCGCTTCGCGTATGGATTCTGGCAATTCGCTAAGGGCTCCCCGGCGAGGACACGTCGGATAGAGCTCAGGTTCTCGTTTACATGCTACGAAGTCAATGCAACCGTCGAGCCCAAGCGCCTCCCTCCGTTTGACCGGACCAAAGACCTCTACCCGCTGTACACGAAGACCGAGCCTCATATCGAGCTGACCGAAGAGGTGAAGAAGCTCGCCCGTTCCATCGTAGGCAGTCAAGAGAATCCCTACCTTCAGGCGCGCGCCCTGTACGACTGGATTCTCGATCACATGACATACGGATGGCGCAAGGGCTACGGCCTGAAGTACGCGATGGAGGAAATGCGCGGAGACTGCGGTCAGCATGGCGTCATGTTCATCGGTTTGTGCCGTGCGCTTGGCATCCCCGCCCGTGGCGTATACGGCTTCATGGCCTTTCCGCCAGGCCCAGAATCGCGCGAGTTCATGCCGCACGGCTGGGCCGAGTTCTATGTGCCAGGCCATGGCTGGCTGCCCTGCGATCCGGCCGTCGGCAGGAACCCCGGCAAGGCCCGACACACGTCCAAGCCCGATCTGAGCCTTCGCGACTACTACTTCGGGAATCTGGACAACCAACGACTGATCTTCTCAAAGGGCAACAACCCGAATCTCTCGCCGCGCACCGCAGACAAGCCCGAGCCCTTCATTCAAGTGGGCGCGGTTCGCTACGTACCGGAGCCGGAGCGTAGCCCGAAGCTGCACTTCGATCTTGTCATCGGACCCCGGCAGGAGGACGTGAGTCAGCTCCTGTCGGACCCCAAGCGTGAATCGACGTCAGCGCGAATCTACCGATTCATAGAGATGCTTCGCCCGGCTGATTCGGCGGCTGCCCTGCGTCGAAAGCACCCCGAGCTATTCAGAGAGGCAAAAGGCGTCGTCGTCGTGATGGTATTGCCCGGGTCACAAGCGGAGCGAGCGGGGCTCAAGACCGGCGACATCATCCTGAAGTACAATGGCGCCAGCCTCAACGGTGTTCAAGACGTGGAGCGGCATTCCGTGAGCGAAGAGCAGAAGCGCTTCGGCCTCGTCATCCTGCGCGGCGAGCAGAAGATCAGGATCCAGGTACACGGCGGAAAGCTCGGGGTCGGCCTCAGTGACTTCTAACCAGCTTGGAAAAAGGGGACATTCTACTTTTCTCGCGGGCCGTCTGAAGAAGTAGCCGTAGGGTGCGTCTTGACGCACCTTCTTCTGGGAACGTGTAGGGTGGATCGTTTGACCCACCTTCTCGCTGCCTGGTAGGTCAAACGACCCGCCCTACGAAACTGCGATCGCCCGGTCATATGTGTAACGCGTCCCATAGTCCCGAATGTAGCCCTGAACTGATCGCTCGCATACCTGACGTGTTGAGCGAGGTGGGGTGTGACGTTGTTGCACCGTTGACCGAATGCGTGGTGGAACGGGAGGGTACTGCTTGGAAGACCTTCTCCTGCTCCAGACGCGAGGCCCGTGCATGCGTGTCCGTGTGCACGAGACAGGGAGACCCGCGGCGCTATGTTGTCGCGTCAATGGATCTCAGACGGGTCGTGACGTTCTGGCGATGGCGCGCGGACTTCCGGCTCACCCGTGACATTGCCCGGGCGATGGAGAACGCGGGCGCCGTCGAGGTGACCGACTGAAAGGGGAATGATGCGGTGCGCCAAGACCCGCCCTGCCTCTCCCTGATGGGTCAAAACACCAGCCCTACGAAGCTCGAGCGCAGGAAGCGGACATGAATGAGACACATGACGCCGCGATGCGAAGGCCATCCCGCAAGCAACGGGGGTTCACGTGGGACGTCCTGGCCGTCTGCATCCTCGTCGCGGCATGTTGGAACACGAATCGACTGTTCCAGCTGGTTCTCGGCCTGTCCGTTGCGACCGTGGTGCTTGTTGCACTCGGCCGTCCGGACCGGCCCATCACGCGACGCGTGCGGCGGTGGGTCAAGTGGGGTTGGACGACGATCTGTGCGTTGATGCTGCTCGGTTTCGCATCTGGGGGCATCAACCTGATCCTCGAGCCCTTGGGGCTTGATCCGTACCACCAACCAACGCCACTGTGGTTCGACTTCTCCGCGCCAAGAGCGTACCAAAGCGATCGACCTGCAGGACGATGGCGGGATCGTCCGCATCAATACTACACGACGCTCAGCGGGCGGGGCCCGAAGGAAGCATTGGGGCTGGAATGCCCCCTTCCCTTGGGATCGACCCAGTCCTGGTGGGTCGTTCTCCCGCTGGGGTGGGTCTTCCTGCTCGTGGCAGCGCCCACCGCCGCGTTCTGGTGGCGTGACCGTCCCTACCCAGAGGGCCGCTGCCGGACATGCGGCTACGACCTGACCGGCAACGTCACCGGCGTGTGTCCCGAGTGCGGCGAGCGGATCTGAACGATGTAGGGTGGGTCGTTTGACCCACCTTTCGCTGCCCGGTGGGTCAAACGACCCACCCTACAAAACTGGTGCGTCAAGACGCCCCCTACTCTACTCGGGAATGAAGCGCCCCTTCTCGTCGAGGGCGTACAGCCGCTTGTTCTTTCGCCACGGGTTGTCGTAGTGGTTCTGTGGGGTAACCTTGAAGTCCTTCGGATACTCGCCCGTCGACTCGCCCAAGAGCAAGAAGGGCCCGTGGCCGGGGTAGTTCATCACCAGGTTGATGCCCTGCAGGCCGCGGCCGAGCTTGCGACGGTCGATGATGCACCGCCCGTCATCCCACGTCCGTCCCCGGTCCGTGCTGGTCCAGACGTACAGATCGCCGCCTCGATAGGGCGTCGGCGGATCCGTCTCGCGGATGCCGAAGATTCGAATGTGCTTGCCGTCCGTCGTCCAGATCGGCCCGCGGTTGAACCCGGCGGTCTTCTCCTTCGGGATCTTATGGCAAGAGAGCTTCTTGCCGTCCCAGACCGCAAAGGCGTGTCCCCCGCCCTGCTTGAGCAATATGTAGAGCACGCCGTCGTGCATGAAGATCTCTCGAGGCGAACATCCCTCGACGCGGCCGTGCTTGACCAACTGCTCGTCTCCGGGCATCGGCCCGAGGTACGTCGCGCCGTCCCAGGCGTACATCCGATCGGCCTTCGGATCGTACTGACACGCGAAGCACGTCCAGCTCTTCTTGGGAATGAGCGCGAGCTCCAGATGAATGCGACCGGTCGTCGGGTCGTAGAGCGCGTTCGCACCGTTCAGCTTGCAGGCCTTTCGAAACGCGCCGATCTTCTTCACCTTGCTCCAGGTTCGGCCTTCGTCGGTCGTGCGTAGGAGACCCAGGAATGGGTTCTTGTATCCTCCCGTCGGCCCGTATCGGAAAAAGACGAGCATCTCGCCGTCCGGGAGCTGCGTGAAATAGGGATACGTCGCGTAGTTGCTGAGGCGCGTGCCGAGATCCCATCGCGAGATGTCTTCGGGGGCCTTGCTCCGCGCGTACTTGAACGGCGTGCCGTGGCTGCCGTAGAGGATGTGAAGGGTCCCGCTGCGAGAGATCCACAGGTTCGGGGCGTTGTGACCGTCCTTGAGGTTCTTGCACCAGCCGACCTCCGCGATGCAGGTGTCCACGCGGACGGGCTTGGCCCAGCGCTTCGCGTCGTGATCGTAGTAGGTCATGCGTGCGTCGAAGTCGTGATCCATGTAGGCCACGTACGTCCGTCGATGCTTGCCCTCGAAGTACATCCCTCGGCTCTGGTGGTCCCGCGCCAACGTTCCGCCCAAGGAATCGTTGGCGAAGCACGGCTCCGATGCCCCCAGCGCCTCAATCGATGACACGCATACCACCACCATCCCAACCAGCAATCTGCAACACATGGTTCGTTCTCCGAAAAAGGGGACATTCTACTTTTTTCTCGGCCGCTTTGAAAAAGTAGAATGTCCCCTTTTTTCAGTGTCGTGGCGATCTTGACGGTAGCTTACCGCTGGCAGTCCTGCTCGCCAACTCCCCAGAGGATTAGACGACCCACGCTACTGGCCTATAACCGAACGAAGTGGTGCATCAGGACGCAGCCTGCCTCGCCAAGCGGGGTACAAAGAAGCGATGAGGGAAGGGGGCGCCTTGACGCACCTTCTTTTGGGTTCGGAGCCGAATGAAGCGGTGCGTCAAGACGTACCCTACTGTCCTCCCTACTGTCTGGCGCAAGACATGAATGCGATCCCTGTGCACATGACCGTTGGTCTCCTGCTGTGCTGTATGGCCTGCAACGCGCCGCACCCGGACGAAAGCCAGCAACGGATCCGTTGCCTGATCGACGGGCTGACCGAGGTGTCCGAGCCTGGCTACGGGTACAGCGGCGGTTTCTGTGGCTCGCAGTTCCTTCCTCTTGAAGGCACCGAGAAGGTTCATGTCTTCGTCTTCGGCCAGGTCGCATCCTCGAAATCCGAGGCGCTGATCGAGCTTGTCCGGTCCGGCGTCGCTGCGGTTCCTTTGCTTCTCGAACACCTCGATGACAACAGACCCACCCGGATCCCCCCGGTGGAGGCCCTGATGTGGATGTCGTTTCCCGACGAGTATGACTTCAACCGGCGAACCCGGGCCAGGCCTCCGCAGGGGGTGAATCGCGACACGTTCTCCGCGGGGGACCCGTCGCGCCACACCATCACCGTAGGCGACCTCTGCTTCGTGGCCTTGGGACAGATCGTCAACCGCCGATTCAACGCGATACGCTACCAGCCGACGGGTGGGCTCGTGGTCAGCTCCCCTACCCATTCGGCGAGGCTCTGCAGCGTGGTGAGGAGAGACTTCGCAGGCTTGACCTTACAGAAACACAAGCAGATGCTCATCCGTGACGTGCTGAAGCCGGACGGATACGCCCGTGCCTTGGGCGCATACCAGAGGCTGGTCTACTACTATCCCGACCAAGTCGAACCAGCCATGCTCAAGCTCTTCGCGAGGCCTCGCTACGACACCAATGAAGTGTGCAGGTTCGTCCGTTCCCGCCTGTACAAAGAGAAGGACGCCAAGGCGCGGGCCAAGCTGCTCAGCGACTTCGTCGCAAGACACGGCGAAGCCGCCCGAGACGGCGTTCTTGTTCAGTTGTTCGAGGACCTCGACTTCCAGACGGCACTCGAGCAAGCTCGTGCCCGCCCGGACTTGAAGGAAAAGTGCGACGCGCGGGCCGTCTTGGTCCGGCTCTACGGCTTCCCGGAAAGCGTCAAGCCCACAGACATGCCCTGGGTTGACTCGATGTCTACGTCAGACTTGGGCTCCATCGTCGAAGGACTGGTTCACGACAAGAGCCGCATACTCGACCAGAAGGTCCTGGAGCTCTTCCAGCAGTATCCCGAGGACGAACAACTCGCCCTCGAGTGCTTCTGTCGGCTGATTGACCGGCGATATGACCAGGAGATTCGAGGCTATTGTCAAGATAGAATGCGGAAGACGACCTGCGAGCACAAGAAGGCGGAGTTCCAGCAGGTCCTTGACTCCCTGGGGAAGGCGCGGAGCCGAAGAACGTCGTAGGGTGGGTCGTTTCGACCCACCAGGCAACAGGAAGGTGGGTCAGACGACCCACCCTACTGAAGAGGATGCTGACACATGGTCAAGCTCGGCATGATCGGCTGCGGGAATCACAGCACCAACAGCATCTTTCGCGCGCTGCAGTACGCGGACGCCGAGTTCGCGGCGGCCGCGGACCTGAACGCCGATGCGCTGAAGCGAAACGCCCGGCTGTTCCACATCGGCCGGACGTACGACGACTATCGAGAGATGCTGGACGCTGAGACACTCGACGGCGTCTGCATCGTCGGACCGCCGGCGCTCCATTACGAAGCCGCGTTGGAAACGATGGCCCGGCGGATCCCCACGTTCACCGAGAAACCCCCTGCCCAGACACTGGCCCAGACGCGGGAACTCGTCGAGGCGTCGCAGAAGACGGGCACGCCGCTGATGATCGGCTTCATGAAGCGGTTCGCCGCCAACTACGTCCGGGCCAAGGCCCTGATGGACGCCGATGCGTCCGGCCCCATATCACACGTCTCTGTCCGGTATACGTATTGGCCTTTCCAGCCGCTGCACGAGCATCTGATCTACATGTCCGTCCACCCGCTGGACCTGATCCGGTTCTTCGGCGGGCCGCTCCAGCGGATCCGATTCGAGCGTCACGAGCGCGACGGCGAGTACGTTTACGCGATCGCGTTTCGCCACGTCAGCGGCGCGGTGGGGATCCTCAACATGGGCAGCCAGACGCCGGGCGTCCAGGAGCGTGTCGAGATCTGCGGCACGAACGCGGCCGTCTACGTCGAGAACCTGACGCACATCGAGCACCTCACGGGCGGTAGGCGCAAGACGTTCGGCAGTATGGACGCGTGGCGGCCCGACTTCGCCATCCCCAGCGGCCCGCTCCACGGCGTCGACGAGCCGCTCGATACGCTCGTGCTCCAGGGCTACGCGGGAGAGATGGTGCGCTTCGTCGAGGCGATCAAGACCGGGCAGGACGTCTCGCCCAACATCGTCGACGGCCTGCGCGCGATGGAGCTGGTGGATCTGCTCGAGCGACACGACGCCGGCGAGTTCGACCTCCAGGACGACGGCGAATAGCGCCGCACCTCTGCACCCCGCCCAGCACGGACCTCCCCTTGTCCTGTGAACGCCCGGGACGTACTGTATCTGACCCTTGAGGGGGGCCCCTCCCGGGGAGGGCGTCGGACGGCGGGGGACCGTCGGGCGCGGACGGACACGAGGACGTCGCGTGAGCGTTTCAAATCGCACAGCCTGGCTGATCACGGCCGCCGTCGTGGCGGGGTTCATCGTGCTGTGCCACGGCCTGTGCCTGGACACGGGCCTGTACCTCGACGACCACACCCATTACGCACAGCTGCGCGAGGGCGGATGGGGCTACACCAACGTCGTGGAGGCCAGCCGGCTCGGCGTCATCGGCCGGGTGATGCACACCTGGTTCAAGGAAGAGACAGGCCTGCACTTCTACCGCCCCGTCTCGTTCTGGCTGATGAAGCTGCAGTACACGCTGGTCGGCTGGCGGCCAGCGGGGGCCCACGTCTTCTCGCTGTTGTGGCACTTCGTCGCATCGATGCTGGTCTACGCCCTGGCCTACCGGTGCATCGGCAAACGGCCCTGGGCGGGGGTGGCCGCCGCGCTGTTCGCCGCACACCCGGGCCAGATGCTGACCGTCTACTGGATCGCCTGCCAGACCGAGCTGATGGTCGTCACGTTTGTCCTGGCCGCCGTGTTGTGCTACGCGCGCTACTCGAATTGGCCCGTGCCCATGTTCGCCGAGTCGTCGCGCATCGCCAACGGGCCGGGCGTGCCCGGCGGACATATCGGCTGGCTGCTCAGCGCGTGTCTGTTCTTCGCGCTGGCGCTTGGCTGTCGCGAAAACGCCGTGGTCTTCGTCGTGCTCGCGGTGGCGGGCGACCTGCTGCTGCGACCGGGGCGGTGGCGGCGTCGGATCATCCCCTACCTGATCTTCGTCGTCATCTTCGTGGTCTACTTCTACCTGCGGAGCAAGGCGCTCGGCGGGTTCCCGCTGCCCCGCAGGCCCTACATGGTCCCGCCGGGCGACCCGGCGTTCTTCTCGTTTGTCGCCGAGAAGATCGTCTACTACCTCCTGGGTCTGTTTGCCCTGTTCCCCGTCCTGCCGATCGGCGGGCTGATCTACTTCGGCGAGCGCCCGGTGCTGTTCTACGGCGTGTTTGCCGCCTTGGTCCTGGCGGGCGTGGTCTGGCTAATCGTGTTCCGCCGACACCGGGGATCCCTGCTAGCGCCGCTTTGGGTGCTGGCGGGAATGGCCCCCGTGATCGCCGTGTTCGCGTCCGGCCATCACCTGTATCTGCCCAGCGTCGGGGCGATGCTGATGGTGACGGCATTCTGGGCGTGGGTGGTGGGCGGCGAGCTCCGTCCTCCGCCGATTGTCAGACGATCGATCCGCGACGTGATCGCGTGGGTGGCAATGCCCGTTCATGCCATCGGCCTGCCGCTTCTCTGTCTGATGTCCGGATGGGTCTACCGCGCCAGCGTCGACATCGAGGACCTGGTCATCCAAGAGGTCGTCGAGCTGACGCCCGAGCTCCGCGACGGCGACAAGCTGTTCTTCATCAACATCTCGATGATGGCCTACTACGCCATCCCCGCCATCGAACAGGAAACCGGCGCGAGGGACCTCCGCGGCTACGTCCTGACCTTCAGTCCGGAGCTGATGATGATGGCCGAGCCGTGTCGGGTCGAGCAGATCGACGACCGAAGCTTCTCGATCGCCCTGGAGCGGGACGGCTACTTCCACGGAGCGATGGGCCAGGTGCTCCGCGACATCATGGGCCGCGACGCGTTCTTCAAGACCGGCGAACGAATCGGGTCCGACGGATTCGAGGTCATCATCGCACAGGCAAGCGAACACGGCGTTCGGAAGCTCATCTTCAGGTTTGACAAGCCCCTCAACAGCCCCGACTATCACTTCTACCTGAGCTCGCGGTATCGAGTCGCCTACCCACTCACGTGGACCGGCCCGACGACCGCACCGGCGACGAATAGATCATGATCCCCCCGCCCGTGCCACCTTGGAAGAAATGGCTGATGCTGGCCTTCGTGCTCAGCTTCGTGGTGTTGGCCTCGATCCTCTTCTTCTTGAGACGGTCAGCCCGCGGGTGGGACCCCAATCAGCCTGGGCCACTCCCCTCTAGGCGTGAGGCGCCGTAGAGCCGTCCCTGCCACGGTCCCGAGTGAACCTGCGCGAAGTAGGCAGCACTACTCGGCGATGACCTCGCGGAGTTTGCCGATGAGGACGGCGTTCTGGAAGGGCTTGTGGATAAAGCCCGCCAACCCCTTCCCGGCGAAACGACCGATAACGTCCTGCTCGTTATATCCACTGGTGAGGATTACGGGGACGTCCCGGCGGATCTGACGGAGCGTGCGGAAGGTCTCTTCGCCGTCCATTTCCGGCATGGTCAGGTCGAGCAGGACGCACGCGATCTCGCCCGCATGGCGGCGAAACATCTCGACGGCCTGGCGCCCATCCACGGCCACAAGGACGGCGAATCCCGCCCGCTCGAGCATCCGCTTCCCGATCGCCCGCACGGTTGACTCGTCGTCGACCAGCAAGATCGTCCCACTGCCTCGCCAAGGTTCGGCGTCCGCCGATTCGGTCGCCGTCGCCCGGGCGGGTTCGTCCTCGGCGGGAAGCAGGATCTTGAAGGTGGTTCCCTGGCCAGGTTCGCTGTAGACCTTCAGCCCGCCGTTGTGGCCGCGAACGATCCCGAGCACGGCGGCCAACCCCAACCCCCGCCCGGTGAACTTCGACGTGAAGAACGGATCGAACATCCTCTGCTGGGTCTCGCCGTCCATGCCACAGCCGGTGTCCGCCACCTCGAGGTAAACGTAGACACCCTCGGACATGTCCTCGATCGGGTAGGTGGACTTCAGATAGGGCCGGTCACATTCCAGCGTGCCCGTCTGGACCGAGATGACGCCGCTCTTCTCGCCGATGGCCTCGGCGGCATTGGTAATGAGGTTCATCACCACCTGTCTGATCTGGGTGGCGTCGGCGCTGACGGTGGGCAAGCGCTCGGCGAGGTCGAGCTGCAGGACGGTCTTCCTGGGAACGGACGTCCTGAGCAGGTGAGTCATCTCCTTGACCACTTCGCTCAGATCGATCGGCTCGACGACGAACCTGCCTTTCCCGGAATAGGCCAGCATCTGCCGACTGAGCTCGGCCGCTCGCATCGCAGCGGTCTGAATCCCCTCGACGCTCTCCCGAGCCGGCGAAACCGGCGAGAGGTCCATCAGCGCCAGCTCGGCGTTGCCCAGAATCCCCGTCAGCAGATTGTTGAAGTCATGGGCAACCCCGCCGGCCAGCACGCCGAGGCTCTCCATCTTCTGCGCCTGTCGCACCCTAAGCTCCAACTGCCGCCGCTCCTCCTCGGCCCGCACGCGCTCGGTGATGTCGGTGTCCACGCCTCTGTAGCCGAGCAATTCGCCGCTCTCATTCAGAATCGGGGCCCCGCTGGTCGACAGGCACACGCGGCGGCCGTCTTTCGTCAGGCCCCAGTTCTCCAGGCCACGGAAGGGACGCTTCTCCCGAACGATCTCGGCGAACGCCGCATTGACGCGTTCGGCTTCCTCGGGCGGCATCAAATCGAAGGGCGTCTTGCCAAGGATCTCCTCGGGCGAATACCCAAGGATCTCCTCCACCTTGCCCGAACAGTAGGTGTAGACAACGTTGGCATCGACCTCCCAGACCCAATCCGACATGCTCGTCGCGATGTCCCGGAGGCGTCTCTCGCTTTCGCGCAGCGCCTCCTCGGCCCGTCTGCGCTCGGTCACGTCCCAGAAGACGCCAAGGATGCCCGTGACCCGACCCGCCTCGTCCTTCAGGGGGGTCTTGATCGTACGAACGAAGAGCTCTTGTCCGCCGCGAACGTGTCTCTCCTCCAGCTCTTGGGTCCGGCCGGCGTCCATAATCCTCCTGTCGTCGGCCCGGTACTTCTCGGCCAGGTCCTCAGGATAGAAGTCGTAGTCCGTCTTGCCAGCGATCTGATCCGGTCTGATTCCGAGGTCCTTGGCGAGACTCTCGTTGCAGGAGACGAAGACCGAATCAGCGTTCTTGGCGAAGACCTTGACCGGCAGGTTCCCCACGAGCGATCGGTACATGGCCTCGCTGCTGCGCAGGGCATCCTCGGCCTCGGCGGTTCTGACGACCTGGGCAGCGGTGGCGGCGAGGGTCTTGAGCAGCGCTGCCTCTTCAGGTGAAATCGTGTGCTTGCTGAAGAGCGCCAGGACGCCGATCGGCTCGCCATCGGGGGAAAGGAGTCGGTAGCCCGCAAACGAAACCAGTCCCAACGCGCGGGCCCAGTCGGGGTCGTGGACCCGTGGGTCCTGCGTCACCTCATTGGTGAGGAATCCAGGCTCTTCGGCCGCCGCCACGCGGCCGGTCTTGTAGCACCTGAGCGGCACGCGTCGGTGCATCTTCCCATCGGTATGGGTATAGCGCCCCGAACTGGCGACGAGATGCAAACAACAATCGCGGTTACGGCAAACGTACGGGCCTTCGGTGGTCGTGGCGTGGACACAGCCGGCGTCACACAAATCCCCAGGACGCGTGAGCCAGATCCGTGCGAACTCGGCGTTGAAGATCTCGACCACCCCCTCCGTAATCCGCCGGACCTTCTCGTCTAGGTCCCCCGGCCTGAGCAGGTCTTCCTTCAGACGATTGAGTCGCTGTAGCCTCAGCTCGCCCTGATTGCCTTCGGTGACGTCGCGCCAGACGCTGACGATGAGGCCGCCCTTCTCATCCCCCGTACCCTCGAGGAGGGACGCGTTGACGCTCAGATGTCTGACCGCCTTGCCTGTCGTCATCTCGAACTCGACGTCACGGCATCCCCCCCCGCGGCGGACGCGATTCTCCAGTTCGGCCCAGCGCTGCGCGGCGGCGCCGCCGAGTTGATCGATCCAGGCCGACAGGCTCGTCTTGGTCACCTCTTGCTGTCGCTGACTGAAAAGGGCCGCGAAGACTTCGTTGGCTACGACGATGTTCTGCCTTGAGTCCGTGATCACGATCCCGTCGGCCGAGGTCCGCAGCAACGTTTCAAAGGCCCCGACCGTCTGCTGCGTCGCCTCCATTTGATCTGGCCTGGATCGCTTGCTCACGACGGCCCTCGTTCACCCCATCCGGCGGCAGTAGACGACTAGCCCTTGGCGCCCAAGACGCGCCCGCAGCGCGCATTGTCCCGGACACACGTGCAACTTACTTGTCTGGGCACATGACCAGCAATGTCGCTGCAGCGGCGTTTCCCGGCGTGCTGTCGCCAACGACGTGACCTGCGAACACCTCGCATTATACCCGACCGGGCGCCCGAATCTCCCGGCTGGTCACCACATGATCCGCCTGCATCCCGCTTTTCGTGAAATAGCGTCGCCAGCCGCGTGACAACGCTCATGTGGCCGACCGGCGGCCACTGAGAAGACGATCGGTCACAAGTGCCTGTAATATGGAGAAATACAATGATTCTCAGGGCGGCAAAACTCGGCGTGATCGGCGCTGTGGGCCTCTGTGTGGTCGGAGGCCTGGTGTTCGGGACCGACCTGGTCAGCTACGTGACCAGCTCCGCCCGATCGGTCAAGACGGCGGTCAAGGACGCCGTCCCAATTGATTTCGAGCTCAAGCGCGCACGGGATCTTCTGGAGGACATCATCCCGGAGATGCAGGCCAACATCCGCCTGATCGCCCAAGAGGAGGTCGAGGTGGCGGCGCTCAAGACCGACATCGAGGACTGCGGACAGTCCATCGGCCGAGAGCGGCAGCGTGTGGCCAAGCTGCGAACGACGCTCTCTACGGACCGACCTACGTACACGTTCGCCGGCTGCCAGTACACCCGGCGGCAGGTAACCGAGGAGCTGGCCCAGCAATTCGATCGGTTCAAGGAAGCGGAGCTCGTCCTGGCCAGCAAGCAACGTCTGCTGAACGCTCGGGAGAAATCGCTCAATGCAGCCATGCGGATGTTGGAGCGGACCCGGTCGCAGAAGGTCCGGCTGGAGCACCAGATCGAGGCGCTCGAGGCGAAGCATCGGCTGGTCAAGGCGGCCTCGGTGGGATCGCGGTTCGAGGTCGACCGCAGCAAGCTCGCCAAGACCGAGGGCCTGATCCGTCAGATCAAGAAGCGGCTGGACATCGCCGAGCGGGTCCTGGCTCACGAGACGCGCTTCGTCGAGTGGATCCCCGTGGATACGGTCTCCGAAAAGGAGCTGCTCGCCCAGATCGACGAGCACCTCAACAAGACCCCAACCAACGGCGCTACCCCCAAGGACGGGTCATTGGCGCTGAACGCTCCTGAAGGCACCCCCTAGCACCATGGGGGGTGCCTTCAGGCCCCCACACACAAGCGCGTCGTAGATCCAACGACGGGCTGCGGACGGGTAGCGGGTATACTGGTGAGGGCACATCCAACCTTTGGGAGTCAAGCGGGTGTTGATCCTGCGAATCCGACAAGCCGAAACGGCCCTGAAGGATGGACGGCTGGACGAGGCGTTCGAGCTGGCCCGGCCCGAGGACGTTCGAGCCCATCGGCGCGGGCAACGGCTCATCGGACGGCTCGTCCGGTCGCTGGTCACGCGGGGCGAGGCGCACCTGGAGGACGGGCGGCTGCAGGAGGCGGCCACCGACTGCGAGCGGGCCCGCCAGCTGGGCGGCAACCTGCCCGAGGTCGTGGCCCTACGGGACGCCGTCGGCCAGGCGGTATCGGCCCGAGAGCGATCCGGCCGACGACGGGCGGACGCGGCAGCAACGGCTCGCCAGCACGTCGAGAACGGCAGGCTGTCCTTCGGCGCGAATCTCCTGGCGGACATGCCAACCGACAGCCACCGCGCACAGGCCCTGCGGGGCGAACTCGGGGCCCGGCGGAACGCGGCGGATGCCGCCCTCCATCGTGCGGAGGCCGCTGTCGCGCGCGAAGACTGGGCGGCCGCCATGGACGAGCTCGCCGAGGCCAAACGCGCCCACGCCGCCAGCAACCGCGTGCAGGAACTCAGTGCGCGTGTGGTGACACTTGTCAATCAGCATGCCCGGTCGGCGATCGAACAGGGACGGCTGGATCTGGCCGATCTGCTGATCGGTCGGCTGGTGTCGTTCTCGGGACAGACCATCGAGACACGGGAACTCCATCAGGTGATAGAGCAGTGCCGCCAGGTCCGCGAGCGGATCGAGCAAGGCCACCCCCGACAGGCCGTTGAAGTGCTCCAGCGGCTGGCCTCGATTCTGCCCCAGGCCGGGTGGGTCCAGGACGCGCTGGCGAGTGCCCAGCAATCGGCCGACGGGCTCGAACGGCTGCGGGGAGGCCCGTTGGGCATGCTCAACGCAGGCCGACCCGACATCCGGACCGCGACGCCCTCAGACGAGACCGTCCCGTTCGAAGCGCCGGTACCGAGGCCGGCGTCTGTGAATCAAAGCGCGGAGACCGGTATGCCCTCGCGGTTCATGATCCACGTGGACGGCGTGGGGAGCTACCTGGTGCTTCGCGATCGGCAGATCACGATTGGACCGGACGGGTCGTCGAACCGCCCCGAACTGGCGCTTCTGAGCGAGCCTGGGACGCCGCCGGCGACGGTCGAACGGGTAGACGACGACTACTTCCTGACGTCGACGGGCACCGTTCGCGTCGGGGAACGGGCGGCCCGGCGAAAGCTGCTGTCGGATGGCGACAAGATCGCGCTGTCGCGGCGGTGCCGGATTCGATTCGGCCTGCCGCACCCGGCCAGCACGTCGGCGGTGCTGGATCTGTCGGGGACGCGCCTGCCGCGGACGGACGCGCGGCGGGTGATCCTGCTCGATCGCGACCTGGTGATCGGGCCAGGGCCGGCCTCGCACATCCGGGCCGACGAGCTGACAAGCCCCGCCGTCCTGAGCGTCCGCGACGGCCGGGTGTTCTGCAACAGCCGCGACGCGATTGAGGTCGCAGACCGGCCCATGGATCGGCTGGCGGAGATCCCCCTGGATGCGCACGTTCGAATCGGGCCGGTGTCGTTTGTCATGACGACGACGTAGCCGTCATCGGTAGCGTGGGGCCATCGCAGGTCTTGGGAAGGCGCACGACGATGCAGGGATACCAGTACAAGCATGGCGACCGTCCGCTGGAGGGCTACACGATCCAGCGGGCCGTCGGGCGCGGCGGGTTCGGCGAGGTCTACTACGCCCTCAGCGACAGCGGACGGGAGGTCGCGCTCAAGGCCGTTCAGGGCTACGAGGAGATCGAGCTCCGCGGCATCCGCCAGTGCATGAACCTCAAGAGCCCCTACCTGGTGACCATTTTCGACGTCAAGTACAACGACAAGGGCAAGCCGTTCGTGATCATGGAGTACGTCTCGGGCCCGTCGCTTCGCGACCTGCTGGTCGAGTCGCCGTCCGGCTTGGGCGCGCAGAAGTCGGCCTTCATGCTGCGTGAGATCGCCAAGGGCCTGACCTACCTCCACGACCGCGGAATCGTCCACCGAGACCTGAAGCCCGGGAACATCTTCTACGAGGACGGCTACGTCAAGATCGGCGACTACGGTCTGAGCAAGGCGATGACGGCCAGCCAGCACAGCGGCCAGACGGTGACGGTCGGGACGGTCCACTACATGGCCCCCGAGATCGGGCAGGGCAAGTACGACCAGAGCATCGACATCTACGCCCTCGGCATCGTGCTGTACGAGATGCTCAGCGGGCAGGTGCCGTTCTTCGGGGCCAGCCCGGGCGAGATCCTGATGAAGCACATGGCCTCGGAGCCCGACCTCGACCAGATCGACGAGCCCTTCGCGACGGTGATCCGGCGTGCGATGGCCAAGGACCCGACCAACCGCTACCAGACCGTGCAAGAAATGGTCGAGGACGTCTTCGGCGCCGAGCACGTTCGCCAGAGCGTCTCGCACTTCCGCGTCGAGGAGCTGTCGGCCGTGGCCGAACGAATCGGCCAGAAGGTCGCCGCGGGCGTCCCGGTCGGAGAACCGGGCCGCGGAGAGGGCTCGTCGGCCCATCCGACCGTGACCCTCGAGCCCGTCGGTTCGGTGGGCGACGGCAGCAGCAACGCCTGGGACGAACAGGCGGACGGGTGGGTCCACTTCGCCCATCGGATGGACCGGCTGGGCGAACGGATGGGCCACCTGGGGACGCATCTCGGGCGAATCGGCTCCCGGATCGGCACCACCGTCGGCGAACGGGTCGGACGGGAGGTCGGCGCGAGGCACTGGGGTAGGCCGGCGATCAGCGGGGACCCATCGCGAGACCTGCTCGCGTGGCATCAGCGTTGGGTGCTGGCCTTCATCACCGCGCTGGTGGTCGTCATCGCAACGGCGTTGATATATCCGGACATTTTGGACTGGTATAGCGCGATCGTGGTGATCGCCATTGTGGGCACGTCTGGGGGCATCTATGCGGCTCGCTATTACCTGAAGCTGCCGTCGGAATCCCGCACGCTCGCCCGGCTGGCATACGGGGGACTCGGGTGTCTGGTCGGTCTGGTGTGTGCAGGGCCGATGCTCGTCGGGCTCGGCGGGCCGGGCGCACACGACATCCAAGGAACCGTTCTGGCCGTCCTCGTGTCGCTGCTGGTGCTGAACTGGCCCGATCGGACGGCCCCGGCACGCGCGAGCCGTGTCTCGCTGGGGTGGGCCATCTCGGCGGGGCTCGTGGGGCTGATCACCGCCGTCTGCCTCGAAGGCATCCCGGAGATCGCCGTTGGCATCCTATGTGGCGTGTCGTTGGTGGTGCAGGTGATCTGCCCGTTCGATCCGGTGGCCGCCAAGCACCTCAAGGCAGCGCGACGCGACCGCTGGCATCACCGCCACGCGCACGCCGATCGGCCGAAGGAGGCGGGAGCGGAGGACCCCCTCCCCCATGCAGCGCCCGCGCCCGGCTCTCCGGCAGTCGCTGGAAGAAGGCCAGCGCCTCCACACGGTGCGGCACACCCCCAACGTGCTCCCTGGGCGATGCAACCCCCCGGGCGTCCCGTGCCCGGGTTCGTCCGAATCCTCTCCCTGCTCACCTCGGGAGCGCTGATGGCGTTGAGCGTCGTGATGCTCGTATGGGCCGGGACGGTGAGGCACGATGACGAAACAGCCATCGGCCTGTCCGCAGGTGTCGGGTTCGGACTGCTCTCTGTGTTCTTGCTGGTCAAAGCGTGTCAACCGACGTTTCTGAACTGGTGGGCCAGCGTAGTCAAGCCGCTGTTGTTGCTGTGCTGCGTCGAGTGGATGGTGACGGTGGCCGTCTGTATGGGCCTGTTTCGCATGAATAACGATGCGTTTCTCGTCGCGTTGTTCCTTCTGCTGTTCGCGATCCCGGTGTTCTTCGCGATTGCGGCCATTCCGAGCCAAGCCCGACCCCCGGCGCCGCCCAAGACGGGCTTCTCCGAACGACGGCGCCTGTTCGCTCTGCTGCTGTCGGCCGGGTGGCTCGCCGGGATCGCCGGGCTGCAGCGGTTCTACGTCGGCAAGGTCGGCACGGGGTTGATCTGGCTGCTCACCGGCGGGCTGCTCGGCGTCGGCCAGCTGTTCGACATCATCATGATCGCGATGGGTCGGTTCCGGGACCGGGAGGGCCTGCCGCTGATCGTCTGGCAGACGGAGGACGAGCTCAAGCATCATCCGATGCCGACCGTTCCGCCCGCCGCCGTCGACCCCGGCCCGCGCGTCGCACCTGCCGCGCCGCCCGAACCCGCGCAAGCGCCCCCGCCCCCTCCCGCCCATACCGCGCCGGCGCAACCTTTCGAGCCGCCCCAGCCCTCTCGCACGAGCGCCCCGCGCAGGACGTTCGGGCCGTTCGCCGTGACGAGCGTGCTTCTGTCCCTGATCGGTGGACTCTTGCTGCTGGTCACGCTCGCGGTCGGGCTGGCCGTGGCCGTGGGACTCCCCAGGATGATCGCCGCGGACGTGCTGGACGAGGGCATGGCGAGTGGATTCGACGACGCGTTCGGCTACCGCGAGTGGCCCAGGCTGCTCGAGCGGATCGGCATGGCCATCACCGTCACGACGGCGTTTCTCGCCGCGGTCTGCCTGATCATCGCACGTGTCCGCACCAGTGGCGCCCACATCTTCCGCGCGATCGTCGGGTGTTTCGGGATCTTGCTGGCGCTGGCCGCGCTCCAGGGGGCCATGGAAGGTATCCGGTGGGATCAGGTGGCAGCGCTGTTCAAGGGCGATCAGATCGGCCCGGCCATTGAGATGCTGCTGGGATCCGTGGAGGCGGTTCCGGCGGCGGTCGCCGGGGGCGTGTTCCTGGTGTCGATGGCCTTGCTGGCCTATCCGGCCCGAAGGCATCCGGTCGAGCCTGCCAGTCAAGGCGGGCAAGAGGCCTAGAGCGCAAAGGAGACCGGAGAATGGAAGCGTCCGTGTTCGCTGGAATCATCCTGGCCCCCTTGGTTCTGCTCGTCGTGGGGGGCGTGATCACCGGGCTGGTTGCGCTGTTCAGCAAACCAGGCAAGGCGGCCCGATGGATCCTTGGAACGCTGGGCGTGATCTGCGCGGTGGGACTTCTCCTCTTGGTGGCGTACCGATTCGTAAGCTATCGCACGAGCCAGAGGGCACGGATGGCCGAGATCGATCCGATCGTGGCCTACCCACACGCCATCACAGCACCCCGGCCTCACCGCCCGTCCCGCCTCCAAGACAGCCGCGTCGCGTCGGAGCACACGTCGGAAACCTGGCCCGTCGAAAACGACCCCAAGTTCAAGCCGGACGTCTATCCATCGGTCGAAACGGCCGCACGGGCGCTGGCCACCGAGGCAGCCGAGACACTTGACCGTGTCGTCCCCCGCGAAGAGGCCCCCACGAGAATCCAAATCTTCGGCGATGCAGGCCCCGATGCACTGCACGCCGCGGCGGCGGTGCTGACGCGTCCTGGCCCCGGGCCGATCGTCACGGTCGAGGCCATCCCGCCCAAGCGGGGGCCCCAGACCCGTCCTGCCGACGGGTGGACCGTCCGCATGCTGTTCGAGGTGCCGCCCATCACGAAATCCGGCATGACCACGAGGATACACAGGGCCACGGTCCACAGCGGCAGCGGATCTCTGCGAATGCGGGTCGAGGGCCCTGCCGGAGAGTTCACACGGAGCGTCCGCTTCGTCGGCAAACCGTGGGCCGAGAACTTCGCCGAGTTCGTCAGTCGAAACCCGCAACGGCGGTGGGTGTTGGCCACGTCAGCGCAGCCGTGCACCAGCCAGTACGACGCCGAACGGAGGGCCCTGCAGGACGCGGCCAAGAAACTCCTGCCCGAGATCCGCCGACACCTGCGAGTCCGACGGCACCCGGGCAGGGGGTCGGGCGCTCGCCCCTCCACCGAGGAGATGCTCGCAATCATCGAGGCCACTTTGCGCGACCATCAGAGCAAGGGCATCGTGGTCGATCGGTTCGCACAACGCTTCGTCCGACCGTACGGGCAAGTCTGGCGGGAGGCGGTGCTGGTGGACGCCTCGTCGGATAGCATTAGCCGGGTGGCCAATACCCTCGATCGCGAGGTCCGGCATCGACAGCGGAGTTACGAGCACGAGATCCGGGAGCAGAAGCGGAGCTGGCTGGAGCGTGGGCTGTCCATTGGCGCCCTGCTGGTGATGGTCTGTCTGCTCTATCTGTTCCTGAACACGGCGACGAAGGGGTACTATCTGTGGTCTCTGCGGACGGGCGCAGTCGCGGTCGTCATCGCGGGGGCGCTGGCGGTCTTGGCCCTCATCTGAGCCGCACCGCTCTACTAAGGAGACCCTCGCGACAGTTCGATGAGCGACCTGAGCGAAGCCGACCGGTTCCTGCTCGAGCAGATACGGCAGGGCGACGCTGATGGCTGGCGCCAACTCGTGGAGCGCTATCAGGGCCGTTTGGTTGCCTTTGCGCGGAGCCGACTCCGGCAACAGGCCGACGCCGAGGACCTCGTGCAGGACACGCTGATGGGCTTCCTGAAGGGCCTGGCAGACTTCCGCGGTCAGGCCAGTATCGAGACCTATCTGTTCACCATCCTGCGGCGGAAGATCATCAACTGGTTTCGGGGCCGGCGCATGACCGTGTGCCTGCTCCAGGACACGCTCGGTGGCGGCGATTCCGAAACGTCGGATGCGGGGCCCGCGCCGGCCGACCGGATGCCCGCGCCGGACCCCACCGCAAGCTGGTACGTCCGGCGCGACGAGGCGCACGACATCCAGCGCGCCGCCCTATCCGCGGCCCTGCGGGAGCTCATCAATGGTCTCAAGGAGTCGCAGAACTTCCGCGATCTTCAGGTCGTCGAGATGCTGTTCTACTGCCAGCTTCGCAACAAGGACGCGGCCGCCATCGCGTCGCTCGACGAGAAGCACGTCGCCTTGATCAAGCACCGCTGCCTCAAGCAGATCCGCCACGACGTCCAACATCGACTTCGGGCCGCTGCGTCCGGTTTCGAGTCATCCGCGGGGCCGGCCGCCGACTTCGGCCCCGCCTCCGACGCGATCATCACCGAGATCTGGCAGGAGCACCGCCCAAGCTGTCTGAAGCGAAGCACCATCGGGGCGTACCTGCTGGGCACGCTCGACGCGCCCTGGCGGGACTACGTGACCTTCCACCTCGAGCGTCTGGCCTGTCAGTTCTGCCGCGCCAATCTCGAAGACCTTCAACGCCAGACGGCCGATGGCGCTTCACGGTCCCTGCGCGACCGAATCATGGAATCCACGATCGGTTTCCTCAGCACGCCCTGAGCCAGGTCGTCGACGGAGCGGAATCAGGAAAGACAGCGCGTTCTCGGTGGGCAGATCCCCTCAGCCAAGCGCGCCCATGAGCTCGTCTCGGGAGAACTCGGCCACGCCCGTGAAGGCGTCGGCCGCACCGTAGAAGACCTGCAGCACATCGCCGCGCTCGACCACGCCGGTCGGGAAAACGACGTTCGACACGAATCCTTCGCGTTCGAAGTCGGCTTGGGGCGCCATGATGGCCCCTTCGCTGTGACGCAGGATGCGTCTGGGATCCTCGAGGTCGAGCAGAAGCGCGCCCGCCGAGTACACCCCCACCTCGCCCGGCGCGGTCGGTTGACGGTTACCGTGATAGATCTCCAGCCATCCCTGCTCGGTCCGGACCGGCGGCGTGCCGGCGCCGATCCGACCGGTCTCCCACCCCGAACCGCCGCCCAGAAAGTACTCATGACCGCCCCAATGGAGCAGATCGGGCGAACGCGCCAGCCACATCTCGGGCACGCAGAAGGGCGTGGCGGCGTTGGGCCGGTGCAGCGCGACGTAGGTCCCGTCGATCCGCTCACCGAACAAGACGACGTCCTTGTTCTCCGGATGGAAGATCACCCCATGCCGCTCAAACGAGGCGAAATCGCGCGTGCTTGCCAGCGCCGTCGCCGCCCCGTGCCGTGAAACGGCCACGTAGGTGAAGTAGCAGGTGTCGCCGATCCGCGTAATCCGGGGATCTTCTACGCCGAACTCCTCGTAGATCGTTCGCGGCTCGAAGCGCGGTCCGCCCACCGAATCCACTGACCGGCCGTCCTTGCTACGGACCACGCGCAGATGCGAGATGAAATTCAGACGGATCAACCCGTCGCGCTTCTGCTGCACCACGCGAGGGTCAACCGGCTCGACCTCGTCGTTCGAGACCCAATCGATGGTCAGCCCAGCATCTGGATCGAAGCGGGGCAGCCCGGTGAACCCATCCCGCCGTTCGCGCGGGCGCTCGGCCACCCGCACCAGGAGGATCACCTCGCCGTCCAGCGCGATCGCACCAGGATTGAAAGTCCCGACGACTTCGAGCAGATCATGCGACGGCTGGAGATCTCCCGGGCTCAGCAGACAGGCGTGGAACTGTCGGCGGATCATGGGGGCGCTTGTCTCCTGTTTGTGAGGAACGGTGTCTTGGTGTCGGGGCACCGCCGAGGCACCACGGGCCTCGCCGTCACTTGGTGGCCAGGTTCAGCGTGAAGTCCGTCCCATCCTGCCCCATGCCGGGAAACTCGCGCGTCTCGAGCGAGCTGAACCCCGCCTGGAGAAACATCTCCTGGAGCAGCGACCAGTGCCAGTACACGGGATGTCGAATGGTGGCGGCTTCCAGGCGTTGCTCACGGCCCTCTTCGACGAGGAACAGATGGTGCTCGTCGATGTAGTCGTTGCGGAGATCCCGCGCCAACAGGCTCGTGCACCGGACCTCGCCTTCCGTATGCGTCCACTGGATCCTGAAGCGCGGCTTCGATTCCCAGTCCTCCTCGAGCAGGTTGAGGCTGTCGCTCAGGGCGCTGCCCTCCGGCGCCCCCACGAACACCAACACCCCGCCGGGCCTCAGCGCGCCCAGGAAACCGTGAATCGCCCGCTCGAACTCCTCCCGCGTGACGACCCAAGCCAAACCGTCGTTGAAGATAGCATCGAACTGAAGCTTGGTGCGCGAGGGCAACTCGCTCCAGCGCGACGTGAAGAACTCGATCTGATGCCCCTCCAGAACGGACAGCTCCCGGGCCTTCTCGGCCGCAAACGCACATCCGTCGCTGCCCACGACGTCGATGCCCATCTCGGACATCACGATCGTCCTGAGCCCCAGCCCGCACGCGGCATCTAGCGCAAGCTTGCCGCCGGTGTCCTCGAGGATCCGCTTCAGCGCCGCGGGCATCCCCCCCCACCGGCCTCCCCGCTCTTCGCGGAACCCGTGGCGCCACTGCTCGAGCCGGAACCATTCCCAGCGGTAGAACGTCTCCCATTGTCTTCTATTCATGGCCGGGCTCCTGCCTGGTCGCGGCCTGGGGTCGCGTGGGCCAGTCTATCCGCCTCGACGGCCGTGCATAGTGACCGGTAGCCGTTCTCTTCGGTGATCCGCCGCGCGTGGTTGCGGTCCCGAATCCAGGCCGCTTGGTCCGTCATCATCGCGCGAAGCAGCTCACCGTACCGGTGCATCTTGTCGTCCCCCACCCCGTAACGCAACTCGATCATCTGATAGACGTCCAGCTCCTTGTGGCGCGCCCGACACGCCCGGTCCTTGGGCGAGTAGGCCACCGTAACGTCGAGCTGCGCGCCGTCAAACAAATCACACAGATCGCGCGTGCCCTTCTCGTCGGCGATGGCGTGGATCTGGACGCGCGTCGGCACCCAGTCGTACAGCGTCACGTCCCCGCGCTCGAAGACGAGCCGCATCTCCTGGCGGTCCATCCGGCCGGCCTGATGGAACCCGTGGTAGAAGTTGACCAACGCGGTCGGACCGTATCGCACCGTGCAGTGCACGTGCTCCTCGATCGACGTCCCCGGCCGCAGCGTCGCCTGAGCGGCCACCACCTCGCCCGCACCGAGCCAACCCTCGAACAGGTCGAAGAAGTGCACGCCGTGCTCGATGAAGATCCCCCCGCTCTTGGTGCGGTCCCAGAACCAGTGTTCGGCGAGCAGGTTCTCGTCGTTGGCGTAGTTCTCGAAGGTCCCGTGCAGCAACTCGCCCAGCACCTTCCCCGCGATCAGTCTGCCAACGGCTTCGAACACGGGGTTGTAGCGCTGCATGAGGTTGGCGATCATCAGCACGTCGCGCTCCCGCGCAGCCGCGATCATCTCGTCCGCCTCGTTGAGGTCCATCGCCAACGGCTTCTCGCAGATGACGTGCTTGCCCGCCTGCAGCGCCAGCATCGCCTGAGGGTGGTGCAGGAACGGCGGCGTGGAGATGTAGACCAGATCGATGTCCGGCCGGCGGACCATCTCGTCCACGTCAACGATGTCCGGAACCCCGAACCGTTGCGCCGCCGCGTAGGCCGCCGGCCGGTGCGTGCCCGACATCCCCACCAGCTCCACACCAGCCACCTGCGTGAAGTGCTGCAGCGCAAACAGACCGAACCCCCCGCACCCCACAACGCCCATTCGAACCGGTTCGATGCTCATGGTCGGCCGTCCGCCTCTGATTGTCCGGATCAGTTCTTCTTCGGATGCCAGTTCCACAACGTATCGAGCGGGCCGAGGCCCTCGGACAGGGGCCAGCTCACGTCGGCCAGTCGCTGCCAGTCGGCCGGGTCGAGGTGCCAATCCATCGCGCCGAGGTTCTCGTCCACTTGCTCGGGACGAGAAGCCCCCACAATCGGCGCGGTCACGCCCTCTTGATCCAGGACCCACCGCAACGCCGTCTGGCCCGGCGTCTTGCCGTACTTGGCCGCCACGTCCTCGACCGCCTTGACCACCTCGAGCGTTCGAGGCAAGTGGTCGGGGTGGTACAGCCGGTTGTGCTTGCGGGGATCGTCCGGGATCTCCGACGGGTCCTTGAACCGCCCCGTCAGGATGCCCTGGCACAAGGGCGAGTAGGGAATGGTGGCGATGTCGTGCTCACGGCAGATGGCCAGGACGTCCGGCTCGATCGAACGCCATAGCAGGCTGTAACAGGGCTGCAGGCAGTCCACGCGGGACGGATCGGCCACCTCGCTCCACTCCGGCATCATCCAGTTGGACACGCCGATGGCCCGGATCTTGCCCGCCTCCTTCAGCCGCTCCAGTTCGCCGAGGGTCTCTTCCAGGGGGATGTCGGGCGGCGGCCAGTGCTGCTGGAACAGGTCGATGTGGTCGAGCTTCATGCGTCCCAGCGATTCGTCCAGGCTCTTGCGAACGTCGTCGGGGCGGGACATGGCGTGCGTGAACTTGGTGGCGATCACGACCTGATCGCGACGTCCCTCGACCGCCTTACCCACCAGTCCCTCAGAATGCCCGTTGCCGTAGGCGGACGCGGTGTCCAGGAAGTTCAGGCCCTGATCCATGGCATGACGAACGGTCGCGATGAACCGCTCATCGTCCGAGCTGGCCCAACCCGCCGCCTGCCAGCAGCCAATGCAAAGCCGCGTCACTTCGATGCCCGTCCGCCCCAGTGAGATCGTCTCCATCTGTCACAGCTCCTCCCTATCGGATTCCGTCTCCCGAACAGAGTTTAGGTAAGGGCCGTGCCAAATCAAGCAGCCGACGCATCCCTCCCGAACCGGGCCGTCCCGGGCCCGGTCGATTCCGAATGCGTCGCAAGTCCGGAGGTAGCTGTAGTAATCCCCCCAACGTGCAGAACCCAACGCGACGGTGACCTACCCGGTGAAGTACGGCGGTTCGTTCCCCGGCTTCCACTTGATGTTGCAGCCGATGCTCGGCTTCTGCTCTCTTCGGGTTGGCTCCCTCCCGGCAAGCAGGTCATCGAGTGCTACCCGCACATCGAGACCGCTCACGGGAAGGTCGTTCCCTGGTCGACTGTCATCGAACTGACCGCGATAGACGAGCTTCAGATCCGCATCGAACAGGAAGAAGTCCGGCGTGCAAGACGCGGTGAATGCCCTGGCCGTCTCCTGGGTCTCGTCGTAGCAGTACGGGAACACGAAGCCAAGGTCCTCAGCCTGCACCTTGAGCTTGTCGGGCGCATCGTCGGGATAGCCATCGATTTCGTTCGAGCTGATGGCCACGATCCCCACGCCGCTATCGGCGTAATCCTTGCCGATGCGGGCAAGCTCCTGCTCGATGTGTTTGACGTACGGACAGTGCCGGCAGATGAACATGACCAGAAGCCCCTTCGGGCCGGCGGACGACTTGAGCGTCACCGTCTCGCCCGAGACCACATCGGGCAACGAGAAGTCAGGCGCTTCGGTCCCGTGCGACAGCATGGTGGAGGCAACGAGTGTCATGGCATTCACTCCTATCAGGCCGACGAAGACCGGCTCATGTCCTCGACGTGGTGGGCGATCGCGCGGGCGATCCCAGGCCTGCGGGCCGCAAACCCGAACCAAGCCACGTTCTCCCCTTGGATGAGCTGGGACCCGCGAGAATTCCCACACTGCATGGCTGCACCAGGCCCCGGCGACGTGCCATGCTTGACCGGTCGTCGGCCCGAGCGGATGATGACCGGCCGAGATCTGGAGGATGCAATGCAGCTTCGACTGTCGGATCGGCCGCGCACGCTGAGTCATGCCGAATCGCAGCGCGTCTTCGATGCCGCCGTCGAGGTGTTCCGCAGCGTGACCGCCACCATCGACGGGCCCGAGGAGTTCATGCAGCCGCTCGCCGAGTTCGGCTGCGACATCGACGGCAAGTCCGTCCGCTTCGGCCCCAAGGTGGTCGAAGCCGTTCTGGGGCGCATTGCCGAACGCAAGGCAGAAAACGATGCCAGGTCGGCGTCGTCCGGCGACAAGCAGTCTAAGGGCGAAGAACCCGGCTTCGACCCCTCGACGTCCTACGAAGCGCCGACCCCAGACGATGATATCGCGTCGAGCCGCAGGCTGCGGCCGCAGGCTTCCGGGCAAGGCCTGATCTGGCACGATCCATTCACCGACGAGATCCGACCGGCCACCAAGGACGACCTCATCGCGTTCTCGCACATGTGCGACGCACTGGAGATCGAGCGTGCCCACCCGACGATTCTTCCGAACGACGTGCCCCCCGCGGTCCGGGACGTATGGACGTTCGGCCTGATCACGCTGCACAGTCGGCGGCCTTGGCGGGTCAGCGTCTACAGCAAGGAAGCCGTCAAGTACTTCGTCGAGATCGCCCGCATCGCCCTGGGTAGCACCGACGCCATCAAGCGGAACGAGGTGTTCGCCGCGAAGGTGTGGATCAACTCGCCCTTCATGATCAGCCGGGACACGATCGACTACGCGATGGAGGCCCGTCGGCTGCTCGGCTGGCCGCTCAGCTTCGCCAGCATGCCCGTGATGGGCTCCTCCACCCCCGTGACCATCGCCGGCTGTGTCGCACAGAGCCTCGCAGAGAGCTTCATGGCCAACGCGCTGTCCCTGGCCATCGACGATCGGCTCGAGGGCCTGACCAGCTCGCCCCTCGCCTTCGACATGAAGTTCGGCGCGCCCAACGAGAGCGGTCCCGACGCCATGCTCGCCCGGATCGCCATGGTCGACGTGGCCGAGCACGTCTTCGGCGGGTCGATCCCCTGCCCCGCGATCCCGTCGACGATGGCCAAGAAGCCCGGCGCCCAGTCGGTCTTCGAGAAGTTCATGGGGATGTTCATCGGCGTCATGGGCGGGGCCCGGAGCTTCGGGGCGATGGGCAGGCTGGCGGCCGGCGACGTCGGCAGCCCCGTGCAGCTCCTCATTGACCTGGAGATGGTTCGGGCCCTGCAGCGATTCCTCGACGGCACGACCGTCGACGATCCGCGCCTGGCCGTCTCGGTCATCCTGGACACGGTCCCGAAGGGCGCCAGGTACCTGGAGGTCGACCACACGGCCGAGTACCTGCGGACCGAGCTGTGGCAGCACGAGCTGCTCGACAGACGAATGCCCTTCGCCTGGCTGGAGAACCCCACGACGCTGGTCGACAACGCTCGCGAGCGGGCGTGCTGCCTGCTCGACACTTCCCCCAACCAGTGTCCCCTGACAGACGCCCAGCAGCGAGAGATCCTGCGCCTCATCGAGGAGGCCACGCGAGAGATTGCGGACGCAGGACAGTGATCTAAGTGTGTAGGCGCCATTCATAAGTTATAAACGTTGAATAAAATATAACGCGCCAATGAAAACTAAGGCGTGCCGCCCGTCCGAGATCTGGCCACGCCCCAATCTGGCCGACCACGTAACCTATAGGCAGACAACAATCTCCAGATCGACCCGAGCTGCGCACACAGGGCGGATGGCAGGCGCTGTCCGATAAAAAACCGACGCGCCCCTCAATTATTGTGTGTGATATTCCGGCACGGACGGAATCTTGGGGTATATTAGAAGTGGGCGTGCATCGATCCCAGCTGCAGTTCTCACAACAAATCGGTAATCCCTGGTGCCGGGTAACCTCGGAGGTTGGATGATGGTGGCGCGTGGTTGCTCTAGCCGGAGGATGGGAAGCTGTGGGTGTACGGTTCGGGCAATGGTGGCGGTTGGTGATAAGGGAGACCTACAAGGGCTTGTTTGCACAGACGGTCTTGGATTGAGTGATGGGATCTGCATGTCTTGTCAGCAGATCTGTCACACGCTCAACGATGCCTTGCAGACGCTGGACTTCAGCCAGGCTGCAAGTTTGACGTCTGAGCACTTCAGTCTCAACGCCGATGTGAACGCACAATTGGAGGTGGCTCTCGAAGTCTTACACGAGGCCATGCTGGAAGCCATCTTCGAGTTTGAGACCATGTGCGCTGAGGAGCTCCAGTACGAGCTGTCCGTAGCGGTTCAGGACACTCACGCCGAACTGGCTGTCGCCCGATCCTAGGTGGTAAGGGTCAACTGCTGTCGGTCGTATACCCAATCTTAGGGAAGGACATGTCCTGGGGGCTTTCGGTGCAGTTTCAGACGTAGCACTCCCCTGTTCTCGTCCCGTAACTTCTCCGCCAAGAGGCGTTTGCCACGCCTGCCCTGAGGCCGCGCTCGTCCCTCGTCAGCCTCAAGTATCCGCCCACCCCGGTCGATGAAATGCGGGTACGTATGTCGTGGACCGACCGACTCGTCGACCGACTGCTGGAAGACCCGACCCCCTCGGGTGCATGGGGTTACCGGTCAGGGACGTCTCCGTGCGCCGAGCCCACGTCCCTGGCGTGCCTGGCCCTGTCCGCCCGGGGCGTTGAACCCAAGACATGGGGGAAGGGCTTGGCCTGGCTGGCGACCGTCCAACAGGAGGACGGGAGCGTCCCGGTTTCGTCGGGCATCCCGGGTCCCGCCTGGTCCACGGGGCTGGCGGTGTTGGCCTGGCTGCAGGCCGGCGGGCAAGAGGAGGGGCGCTACGCGGCGCATATCAAGAAGGCGACGGGCTGGCTCCTGGCAACGCGAGGGATCCGCCTGTCACCCAATACAGAGGTCTACGGTCATGATGTCACGCTCCAGGGCTGGCCCTGGGTCAAGGACATGCATTCGTGGGTCGAGCCGACATCGTACGCGATCCTGGCCCTGCGGGCGGTCGGACAGGCCGGCCATCCGCGCGTCCGTGAAGGGGCGAGGGTCCTGCTGGACCGCGCTCTGCCGGACGGCGGGTGGAACTACGGCAACAAACGGATCTTGGCGAACACGCTCCGGCCGTTCCCGGCCACCACGGGGATCGCCCTGAGCGCTCTAGCCGGCGAGCCAAGCGGACCTGCCACCGGAAGATCGATCACGTATCTGACCCAGGTGCTGCAAGGCGTCCGAACCCCGCTGACCGTGGGGTGGGGTCTGATCGCATTGACCGCCTGGAACGCCCGCCCGGCGGCGGCGGACGACTGGCTGGCCAGATCGGCCGCTCGAGCAGCAGACGGCCAACCCAATACGCTTCACGATGCACTACTGTTGCTGGCCGGCCTCGAGCGGTGCCCGCTCGCGCCAGCGACTCCGAGGAAGACCCATGGATGACGCCCCCCCTCCCCAGAAACGCGGCCGCAAGCCCTGGCGTCCCTCCCGGCGGGAGATGCTCGCCGCGGGCGGCGCGGCGGTGGTGGGTGGGGGCATGGTCACTGGCCTACGCCAGTGGAAGCGGCACGAGGGCGGCCTACGGTCCGACGTCCTGATCGCCAAGGCACCCGGCTACGACGCCGACCTGGCCAACCTGATCAGCGAGGGCCTCACGACGCTGGGTATCGACCGGTCGGCGATCCGGGGCAGGCGTGTGTTGCTCAAGCCCAACCTGGTCGAAACGGCCGTTGGCAGATCGGACATCAACACGAACCCGGCGGTGATGATCGCTGCGGTGGAGGCCTTTCGCCGGCTCGACGCCCGAGAGGTCATCGTTGCTGAGGGCCAGGGCCACCGCCGCGACAGCTGGCTGGTTCTGGACGAATCCGGGATGGGCGAGGCGCTCGACGCGGCAGGGGTGAGCTACATCGACTTGAACCACGACGAGTTTGCCGCCGTCGACAACCTCGGCGGCTGGACCTCCCTCGAGTCCCTCCACCTCCCCAAGGCCGTTCTCGACGCCGACTGGATCGTCTCGGTCCCGAAGCTCAAAACGCATCATTGGGTGGGCGTGACGTGCGCGATGAAAAACCTGTTCGGCGTCATGCCGGGCGTGGTCTACGGCTGGCCCAAGAACGTCCTACACCGATGCGGCATTCACGAGTCGATCCTGGACATCAACGCGACCGTCAAGCCCGCGCTGACGATCGTCGACGGCATTGTCGGGATGGAGGGCGACGGGCCCGTCATGGGCTCTCCGATCATGGTTGGCTGCCTCATCATGGGACGAAACCTGACCGCCGTCGACGCCACGGCCACCCGCGTCATGGGGCTGAACCCGTACGGGATCCGGTACCTCAAGACTGCCTCTGGACGGCTCGGTCCGATCCACGACTGCAACATCACCCAGCATGGCGAGCCTATCGACGCCGTCCGCACGCGATTCGACGTGCTCGACGTCCCGCACCTCAAGAAGGTCGTGATCTCCTGACGATCCCCGCTGAGATCCCATCTGCCAGACGAGGTGGCGTTCGGCGCCCCGGTCCGGAATAATGGTGGCGGCTGGCGCGCTTCTCGTCGCTGGGGGATCCCGGCTGATCCCGCCGGGCCCGCATGCTTCCTCGGAGAACGACGTGGACGAACCGACCCGGCAAGACACGATCGACGACGGCGCAGCCCGCGCGTGGATGACGTCCCATCAGCAGGACCTCGAGCGGGAACACCGGACCTGGCAGGCCAGCGAGATCCGCTGGTCATGGGCCAGGCTGATCACCTTCGCTGCGGCGGTGCTGGTGCTGTACCTGCTTGCCGAGACGCCGCCCGCGGCGCTGGCGGGTGCGGGGGCGTTCGCGGTTCTGTTCTGGCTGTCGGTCCGGCGTCATGTGCAGATGCGAGATCGACGCGAGTTCTCCGACCGGTTGCTGGCGATGGCGGCCGAGTCGTTGCGGCGATGCGGCGGGGCGCTCGAGCTGATCCGCGACGGGCAGCGCCCTGCAGATCCTGACGACGCAGCCTGCCTGGTCCCGTCCATGCTGAACCCGGGCCCGGTCGCGACGCTCACCGAGCAGGAACGAGAGGACCTGGACCTATACGCCCAGCCGGTGGGTGTCTTCGGCCTGCTCAACCGGACGTCGACGGCGCTTGGCGCCCGCCGGTTGCGGGACGTGATCGAGCACCCGTGCCTGTCCGTCGAACGAATCCGCGCGAGGCAGGCGTGCGTCACATGGCTGGCGGATCATCCAGAGGTTCGGGTGCGGCTGATGGCCGCCGCGTCGGGACTCCGCGGACACGACGACCGGTTGGACGCCTTCGTGAAGGTCGTTCGTACCGCTCAACCCCTTGCCTCCTCCTGGTTGGCCTGGGGGCTGCGGCTGTGGACGATTCCCAGCACCTTGTTCACTGCTTTCGCCACCGGGCAGGCAGGTGCGGCGGGGCAGTTCAGCTGGGGATGGGCGCTGCTGGGGCTCCTGTGTGTCAACGGCCTGCTGTACATGAAGATCCGGCGGATGCTGCGGGACGTGATCGAGCCCTGGCGCGAACTCCCGGCCACGGCGAAGCGCCTGCTGCTCGCGGCGAGACAGGCCGCCGACGACCTGCCGGAAGACACCGAGTTGGTCGCCCTGCGGAACGGACTGGCCACCGTCTCTGCACCCGACGTACTCCCCAAGCTGTGTAGCCGCCTAGCGTGGGTCGACGCGGGTGGGTTCATGCACGTCTTGTTCAATCTGGTCTTTTTCTACGACCTGCACGTCGCCCGGGCGGTGCTCCGGCGGATCGTGCCCCACCGCGACGCGCTGATCGCGGCGGCCGGCGCATTGGCCGACCTCGAAGCACTGAATGGCCTGGCCTGCTTCGCCTCAGAACAACCCCTCACCTGCACGCCAACGCCAACCGACGAGCCCGGCATCGCCATCATCGGCGGGGGACATCCCCTGATCGACCCGGGTGAGATGGTCTGCAATGACGTTCGACTGACGCCCACGGAGCGGACGTGGATCGTCACGGGGTCGAACATGGCCGGCAAGAGCACGTTCCTGCGGATGGTCGGCGTCAACGTCGTGCTCGCGCAGATCGGGGGGACGGCCGTCGCCCGAGAGATGACCTTTCGACCGCATCGGCTCATCACCGACCTGCGGATCCGCGACGATCTGGCGAAGCACGAAAGCTACTTCTTGGCCGAGGTCCGCCAACTCCGCCGCATGGTCGTGCCGGACGGCGAGGCCACGCCGTTGCTCGGACTGATCGACGAGCCCTTCCGGGGGACCAACTCCCTGGAGCGCGTCGCCGCCGACGTCGCCGTCGTCGGCCAACTGATCGCGTCGCCGCATCTGTTCATCGTCGCCACGCACGAGCAGGAGCTGGCCGGACTGGCCGATCGAACCGCCGCCAGGAACGTTCACTTTCACGAGGACCTGACCGCCGCCGGGCCGGTGTTCGACTACCAGCTCCGTCCCGGCCCGGCCACAACCCGCAACGCCTTGCGGATCCTCGAACGCGAGGGGTATCCCCCCGCCGTCCTCGAGCGCGCCCGGGCGCACCTGAAGGGGTCCGTCGAGACACACGACACGGACGGATGAATCGCTCGCCAGGCGGCGCCCACTGGGCAACGGCGAACGACCCCAAACGACTCACGGGCTCAGAGCGTCAGCCATCCCCCGTCGACGACCAGGTTGGATGCGGTGACGAACGACGCCTCGTCGCTGGCCAGAAAGGCCGCGGCGGCGGCGATCTCCTCGGGCTCACCGACCCGATGGAACGCGCACTTCTGTAGGAGCTTGTCGTAGTGCTGATTCCGCTCGATGCTCATCTGGAGGTTGGGCGTCATGATCGCCCCGGGGCTGAGCGTGTTGACGCGGATCTTCCACGGGCCGTACTCGATGGCCAGCACCTTCGTCAACGCCAGCACGCCGCTCTTGGCCGCGCAGTAGGCCGCTCCCCTCTCCCAGGGCGTGATCGCGCCCACCGAGCTGCAGTTGATGATCGACCCGCCGCCCGCCTTCCTGATCACCGGCCCCGCCCACTTGGACAACAGAAAGACACTCCGCAGCGTGGCGTCCAGGCATTGGCCCCACTGCTCAACCGTCATCTCGGCCACCGAGACCGACAACTCGGTCTGGGCGGCGTTGTTGAACAGGACGTGGAGCTCGCCGAAGCGATCGACCACCTCGGAGACGATCCGCTTCGTGTCATCGACCACGCCGACGTCGGCGGATATCGCCATCGCCTCGCCCCCGGCGGCCTCGATGGCCTGCACCACCTCGTTGAGCGGATCCGGCCGGCGTCCCGCGACCGCCACCTTCGCGCCCTCCTGGGCGAACCGGATCGCCGACGCCCTCCCGATGCCCGTCCCGCCGCCCGTGATGATGGCCACCTTGTCTTTCAATCTCATGGGCAACTCCCCTACAGGTCGGCCCCTCGCATCCGACGCGGTTCTGTGTGACACCCCACAACGACAGCGGCGTATCGTACTCATAGACGTCTCGGGCTGGAAGCGGCTGGGGGCGAATCACCCCGCCTCGGCAACGGGATGACCCGAGGCGTCCACCGGCTCAAGCACGGTGATCTTCTCGGACGGGAGGGCTGCGACCAGGTCCGGCAGGTCATAGGTCGCCAACACGCCGTGGATCGTGTTGATGAGTTGATTCTGCGTGACGGGCGTCCGGACGACGTCGGCCCATGACCTCAGCGAGCGCCGTAGGACGACGGACTCGAAGAGATCCTGCTCCAAGGCAGCGGCATGCAGGACCGCCGGGCCGGCCTCGCCGACGCCGATCACATGCACACGACGGAGGTCCCCGTCCGCTTCGTAGGCAGCAAGGAAGCGTGCGCAGCCCAACACGTCCTCGGCCCGCATGCCCACGTACGTCTTGCCGAGCATGTACGCCAGAAAGTAGTCCTTCCAGCCCGGGCCGAAGTATGTCGCGTACTCGGGGTTGCTGTCGGGCGGCGGGGGGGCGCTAATGCCGCGGGGGTCTACGGCCAGGACAATGTGTCCTGCTGACACGAGTTTCTCGATCGGTCCGCCGGGACGCGCGTCTGCGTGTTTGCCCTCGCCGTGCAAGTAGAGATAGGCGTCGCCGTCAGGGCTCGACGGCATGAAAGCCAGAGCTGGTAGCGTGATCCCCTCTTCGGGGTGCAGGAGGAGCGCGTCGACGCGATGGCCTGATCGCTCCACGCTCCCCGTCGTCTGGTGGGTCAGCGGCGGCAAGTCTGCCAGCGGCCGGATGCCCGCGATCTGGCGGACCTTGGCAAGGGCTTCTTGCTTACTCGCCGTCTGCCAGAAGCGCCGCCGCTGCTCGGCCTGCTGCGCTTCCAGGTCTGCGTTCAGGTCGAACACCGACCGCACCCCCTCGATCAACATGACCTGTCCGCGCAGCGTGCAGTGGAGCGGGTCATCGCTCTCGGTCTCGACGTCGTGCTGGACAGTGCGATCGTCATCGATGTCCATAAGCCACCGCCGCATCCACCGGACCAGCGCGGTCTGCATCTCGGGCGTCGCGCGGTGTCCGGCGTCGCCCTCGACCAGATCGATGCGTTCCGGCACGCCGAGTCGCGTGTAGGCCCGTTTCGCCTCGCGAAACGTCTCCCACGCGCCCTGGATGTCAAAGGCATCCCACGTCGTCGTCAACAGGAGGACGGGGGTTGGGGCCGCCATCAAGATGAAGTCGCCGTGTCCCACTCCGCAGGCGATCTGGCGGTAAATGTGCTGCTCGGCGTCCTGGGGGCCGATCGTGTCGATCAATCGACGCAGACTGGTCGTGTAGTTCCGCGGGGCCGCACAGCGGATCCTCAAATCGAGCGCCATCAGGTAAGACGTCTGCGTCCCGCCGCCCGATCCACCCGTGCAGCCGATCCGCTGCGGGTCGACGTCGCCGCGGTCGGCCAGGTAGTCGATGGCCCGCATGCCGTCCCAGATCATGTAGGTGGCGGCGTTTCGGCCCACCAGGATGGACCCGACGCCTGTCATCATGTGGTCGAGCGAGGCGTAGAACTGTGGCTCGCCGTCGGGCGTCAACACCTGGTGCCGCTCGCCCTGGCCGATGGGGTCGAAGCACATCGCAGCCAGGCCGTTCTTGGCCAGCAAGACGCACAGGCCGTGGTAGACCTCCTTGCCCTTGCCCTTCAACTGATGGCCGCACAGCACCAGCACGGCAGCATGCGGGCCGTCCGACGACGGGAGGTAGACCAGGGCGGTGACATGATGATGCGGCCGACTCTCGTAGAGGACCTTCTCGATGCGGCATCCGTCGACGCTCAAGCGGCCCACCGTTCGGGCGTTCAACGGTGTCCGCTCCGGGAACCCGCCGAGCTGTTCGACGAAGAACGCCCGCATCCGTTCCTGATGTGCGGCGAGCTGATCGAGCGTCCTGATCTTCTCGTAGTCGGCGTCACGACGATCGAGAGACGCGTAGGCGAGCTTGCGCAGATAGGCTGCCATCATGTCGGGCGGCGCGGTCTGGCCTGTCTGCGATGTGGGGATCACGGCTCCCCCGACGGTCAGCCCAGACCGACCGCTTCCTCTTCAGGCGGCATAGACCAACTTTCCCTTCCTGGCGACGGCATATGGGAGCGAGGACCGCACCGAGGCCCACCTCTCCATGTCGTGATGGTGAAATACGACAAGGTCCACCGGCACCGCCAATCCGCGCAACGCGATCCATCCTTGGCCGGCCAGCTCCCATCGGTCGCCCGCGTCGTCCGGAACGACGACCAGGAAGTCCAGGTCGCTGTCCGGGTGCGGGGTCCCGTAGGCGTATGAGCCGAACAGGTAGATCCGCTCGGGATGCAGCGCCTCGGCGAGACGCGCGACGATCTCGTCCAGCACGGCCTCGGGGATCGTTTCCATAGACGCGATTATACCGCTCCAACTGGCGCCCGACCATCCATCACGATGCGCATGGCGAACCTGCAGAACCCCATATCCCAGTCCCAGGTTGCACCGCCGAGCGGCAGAACGTCGGGCCTTGCGGATTGGAGACCGATCCGAAACCGGCTACCATGGGACCATCCAGAGCGCTCTCGAGAGCGCCAGGATCGACACGTCCCATGGCGGGACCCCCGCCGTTGCGAAGGACAAGGCCCTCGTAGACAGAACCGAGAGACGCTTCCATGTCTGGTCCCCTCTGGCAACCCTCGCCCGAACGTATTGCCAGCGCCAACCTCACCGCGTTCATGCGGTTGGTCGAACGGACGCACGGGCTGAAACTCGGCTCGTATGCAGCGATCTACGACTGGTCGGTTTGCCGTCCGGAGCAGTTCTGGTCGGCGATGTGGCGGTTCGGCGGAATCATCGCCAGCCGGCCATGGGACACGGTCGTCGAAGACGCAGGCAAGATGCCGGGGGCCCGGTGGTTCGTCGGATCGCGTCTCAACTTCGCCGAGAACCTGCTACGTTATCGCGACGATCGGCTGGCCATCGTCTTCCACGGTGAGAACGGCATGCGGCGCGCGCTGACCTTTGCGGAGGTGCACGACATCGTCACCCGGCTGGCCTGGTCGCTGCGCGGCCTGGGCGTACAGTCCGGCGACCGCGTCGTAGGCTTCGTCCCGAACATGCCGGAGGCGATCCTGGCCATGCTGGCCGCGGCCAGCATCGGGGCCATCTGGTCGTCATGCTCGCCCGATTTCGGCATCGACGGGGTGATGGATCGGTTCGGGCAGATCGAACCCAAGGTGCTCTTCTCCGCCGACGGGTACTTCTACAACGGCAAGCGAATCGATTCACTCGAGCGCGTGCGCGGCATCGTGGAACGGATCCCGAGCATTGAGAAGGTCGTCGTCGCGCCCTATGTCGCCGAGACGCCCGATCTGACCGGTGTGGCGAAATCCGTTCGGTTTGATGACTTCCTCGCTCCCGACGCCGGCGAGCTCGCGTTCGAGCAGCTTCCGTTCGACCACCCGCTGTACATCATGTACTCGTCCGGCACCACGGGCATGCCCAAGTGCATCATCCACGGCGCGGACGGGACGTTGATCCAACACCTCAAGGAGTTGATGCTGCACACCGACCTGAAACGCGAGGACCGCATCTTCTACTTCACGACGTGCGGCTGGATGATGTGGAACTGGCTGGTCAGCAGCCTGGCCGTCGGGGCGACGGTGGTGCTGTACGACGGGTCTCCGTTTCATCCGGACGGCAATCGGCTCTTCGACTTCGCCCAGGCTGAGGGCATGACCGTCTTTGGCACCAGTGCCAAGTACATCGCCAGCGTCGAGAAAGCCGGGCTCGCACCGACAGAGACGCACGATCTGTCGACGCTGCGGGCCATGCTCTCGACGGGATCGCCGCTGGCGCCGGAGGGTTTCGACTTCGTGTACCGAAAGATCAAGTCGGACATCCAACTGGCCTCGATCTCGGGCGGGACGGACATCATCTCCTGCTTCGCCCTGGGCAACCCGATCGGCCCGGTGTACCGCGGGGAGCTGCAGACGCGCGGGCTGGGCATGAAGGTCGAGGTCTTCGACGACCAGGGCCGGTCCGTGCGCGGCCAGAAGGGCGAGCTGGTCTGCACCGCAACGTTCCCGTCGATGCCCATCCACTTCTGGAACGACCCGGACGGCAGGAAATACCACGAGGCGTACTTCGACGTCTACGCGAACGTCTGGCGTCATGGCGACTACGTCGAACTGACCGAGCACGACGGCCTGATCATCTACGGCCGGTCGGACGCGGTCCTGAATCCTGGCGGGGTGCGGATCGGGACGGCCGAGATCTATCGTCAGGTCGAGGCCCTGCCGGAGGTCGCCGAGGCCCTCGCGGTCGGGCAGGAGTGGGACGACGACGTGCGCGTGGTCCTGTTCGTGCGATTGGCCCAGCAGCGGACGCTCGACGACGAGATGATCGAGCGGATCAAGCTTCACATCCGGACCCATTGCACGCCCCGACACGTGCCGGCCAAGGTAATCCAGGTGGCCGACATCCCCCGGACGATCAGCGGCAAGATCGTCGAGCTGGCCGTCCGTAACGTGATCCACGGCCGCCCCGTCAAGAACGTCGACGCCTTGGCCAATCCCGAAGCCCTGGCGCTCTACAAGGACCTGCCCGAGCTGCAGTGCTGAGGGACATCGTCCGACTGCGCGATCCTCGGCTTGCAGTCGAGCAGCGTCTTGGGTTAGGGTGCAGCTGATGCGCGCACCGGGGTTGCGGAGGGTCGGCCCAGGAGACGATCGTCGGTTGCCCATGGATTCTTCGCCGGCATGCGATGAAAGGTGCTCACGATGGAACCCCTCGAGCGAATCTCCCCCAAGCTGTTCAAGTTCCAGACGTCGCTCACCCTTTCGCTGAAAGGCCTCGTTGAGGAGCGCCAGGAGCGCGGCTCGCCCGTCTACGACTTCGGCCTGGGCGAGACGAAGGGCGTGCTCGATCCTGCGATCCGTGAGGCAGGCGAGCTGGCGTTTCGCGAGGGCCACACGTTCTACTCTGATCCTGCCGGCTTGCCGCGACTCCGCCAAGCCGTACTGAACTGGCTGGAGCTCGAGGATCACTACGACATCGACGACGTCGTCATCAGCACCGGCGCAAAGCAGTCGCTGTTCAACATCTTCCTGGCCGTGTGCAACCCAAGCGATGCAATCCTCCTCGACGCGGCCCCGTGGGTGAGCTACCAGCCGCTGGCGGTCGCGGCCTACGGCTTCCCGGTCCGGGTGTTACCGCTCGGCGCCGATCGGACGCTTCTGAAAATCACCCCCGACGACCTGAGAAGGAACCTGGACGCCCGCCCGCACGCCAAGCTGTTTCTCCTCAACAACCCGGTCAACCCGACGGCGCAGCTCTACTCGGCGGACGAGGTCGAAGACCTCCTCCGCATTTGTATCGAGCGGAAGGTCTACTTCGTGCTGGACCGGCTGTATTGGCGCGTCATCTTCGACGGACGAAGTTACCCTGAGGCCCGCATCGATGAGGAAACCAAGCCCTGGCTTATCCAGGTGGACGGGATGTCGAAGAACTTCCGGCGGGCGGGTGGGCTGAGAATCGGCTGGGCGGTAGGTCCGACCGACTTGATCCAGGCCATCGTAAAGCTGCAGAGCCACTACACGGGCGGACCGGCGACGCCGACGGAAGAGGCGGCCCTGGCCGCGCTCAGCGGTGGCTACCGGGTCAGCTTCAGAAGGGAGTTGCAGGCCAAACGCGACTTGCTGCACCAGCATGCTGCCGACATGCCGTTGGTCAGAATCTGGCCCACGCCCGCGACGTTCTACTCGTTCTGGGACGTGCGGGAATGCTTCGGCTCCAGGGCGCCGGACGGGGCCCAGATCCACAACTCGGACGATCTGGCCGCCTACCTCGCGCGTTCAGAGGGCGTCATCACCGCCTCGGGCCGAGGGTTCATGCAGAATGGTTACCTCCGGCTGAGCTTCGCAATCCCCGACAAGGAGATTGAGGACGGCATGGCCGCGACGAGACGCGCGCTCTCGGCGCTACAGGACTGAAGCCCGACAGGCCATCCGCGCCTTGGGGCAGCGGCACGTGCCTCTATGGGGACTCCCTCGCTTGCACGATATCCCCTGATGTGAGAGAGTCCAATCGTTCACCCATGCCAGTGGACGAGGGAGGAGGCATATGAGACCCACGATGGCCCTGCTCGTGGCGAGCGCGATGGGATGGGCGGGATGCGGAAAGGACCGTTCAATGGCGATACGGTGGCCTTCGGTCGAGGAACTCCCGGAGCGTAACGACCTGCCTGACCCATTCCTGATGGTGGACGGTTCGCGCGTCCGGTCGCGCGAGGATTGGCAACGCCGGCGCCAAGAGATTGCGTCCATGCTCGCGCACTACCAATACGGTCACATGCCCCCGCCGCCGGGGAACATCCGAGTGAAGATCGTCTCCACACAACCTCTCATGCAGGGCAACGCCGTCCTGCGGCGCGTCGTGCTGGAGATGGGGCCGGGGCACCAGGCACGAGTGAACGTCGGGATCTACCTGCCCGCCCGAACGGACCGCCGCGTGCCGGTCTTGATGGCCGTCGAACCGGTGTGGATGGAGCACCTGAAGCCTATCGCCGAACTCGCCCTGAAGCGGGGGTACGCCTTCGCCGGATACGAACGACACGATCTGGACCCGGACGACGCGGATCGATCCAACGGCGTTCATCCGCTCTATCCGGATCACGACTGGGCCAGCGTCGCCGTCTGGGCATGGGGCGCGATGCGGCTGGTGGATTACCTCGTGACGCTCCCGGAGGTCGACGGCGAGAAGCTCGCCCTGACGGGACATTCGCGGGCGGGCAAGACGGCCCTGCTGGCGGGCGCGCTGGACGAACGGATCGCGCTGGTCGCGCCGCACTGTTCGGGCGCGGGCGGCTCGGGGAGCTATCGCATCGTCGGCAAGAAGGCCGAAACGCTCGCGTTGATCACGGATCCCAAGCGATTCCACTACTGGTTCTCCCCTCGGCTGAGGAAGTTCGCAGGCAAGGAAGACTGCCTGCCCTTCGACCAGCACTTCCTCAAGGCGCTGGTGGCCCCGCGATGCCAGGTCTCCTTGGAGGGCACGGGGGATCACTGGGCGAATCCCCTCGGCACGCAGCAGATGTGGCGGGCGACGCAACCGGTGTACGATTTCCTCGGCGTGCCCGACAAGAACGTCCTGTACTTCCGTCCCGGCGGGCACGACACGACGGTGGGAGACTGGGAGGCGTTGCTGGACTACTGCGATCACTTCCTGATGGGCAAGCCCCTGCAACCCATCACGTCCGTTCTGCCGTTCCCCGAAGCCAAGAAGCCCTTCCGATAGCGGGCTGCCGAGGCACGGTGACCGACCTTCAGGCGCATGTCTGGACATAACCCATCGGATTGGTGTAGATTGAGATGAGTTGGGGGGACATCTTGCAGACGGCGCTCGTCCAGCCCACGAAGGGGCCAACGCCATGAAGGCGACCTCTCGACGATTCTGCGTCTTGGCGGTCCTGCTCTGGGGCGTTTTGATCTTCGGGTTCGTGGGGTGGTGGTGGCCGTGGCTCCACATCGCAGCTGAGCGGGGCAAGACGGGGGTGGTGAAGGCCCTGTTGGCCGTCGGCGCCGACGTCAACGCCACCGACGAGATCGGCTGGACTCCCCTGTTCTATGCCGCCGTTGCCGGCCACAAGGACATCGTGGCGTACCTGGCCGCCAACGGTGCAGACCTGAACGTGACCGATCATGGGGGGTGGACCCCGTTGTTCAAGACGACGGCGGCCGACCGGCGGGAGGTGCTGGAACTGCTGCTGAAGCTCGGGGCCGACGTGAACGGCAGGAACAGCACGGGCCTGACCGTCCTGCACATCGCGGCCCAGCGAGACGATGAGGATCTGGCGGCGTTCCTCCTCGCCCACGGTGCCGAGGTCGACCCCAAGGATGATGCGGGTTGGACGCCGCTGTTCAAGGCCGTCGTCGGCGGTCACCGGGATCTGGCGGCGCTTCTGATCAGCAAGGGCGCCGACGTCAACGCCAAGGACAAGGGGGGGTTCACGCCGCTTTTCAAGGCGGCGCCGACTTGGCGTCGGCACGTCGTGGAGCTCCTGCTCGCCAACGGCGCCGACGTGAACGCCACCGGCAAGGGCGGCTGGACCGTCTTGCACGTGGCGGCCGAGCACGACGACCGCGAGTTGGCCACCCTCCTGATCGCCAAGGGCGCGGACGTCAACGCACGGGACGCCGACGGGTGGTCGCCTCTCTACAAGGCCGCGTCGGCCGGCCACCGGGACATGGTCGAGTTCCTCCTGGCCAACGGAGGCAAGAACGATCTCGGTCTGGGGCAACTCGTCCGCTTGTCACTAAAGGGCCATCGGAACCTGGCGGAGTTCCTCGTGGCCGACGCGTCGGTGGTCACCGGCCGGTTCAAGGACGGCTCCACCCCCCTGCATTGGGCAGCCTCGTACGCGTATGGCAAGGAAACGGCCGAGCGGCTTCTCGCCAGGGGCGCCGACGTCAACGCCACGGACAACGCCGGACGCACGGCGCTGCACCGAGCCGCCGCCAGGAGCCATCAGCCCCTCGCCAAGCTGCTCCTGGCCAACGGTGCTGATCCCAACATCAAGGACAAGTGCGGCAAGACCGCGCTAAAGGTGGTCGTCGAGAAGGGCTACACCCATATGGCTGCGCTGCTCAAGAGGCACGGGGCGAAGTAGCCGAGCCGCGGGATTCATCCCGCGCGGTCGAGTCACCGCGCGGGATGAATCCCGCGGCTCGGGCAACCACGTTCGGACGCCAAGACAGCGCCGCAATCTGCTGGACGCCCCCCGCAGAAACGTGTCATGCCGACCCGATGCGGATCTCTGTCTGCATAACCGAATGGGGGTTCGGGATCAGCTCAGCAGTTGGTAGACGACCATCAGGCCGATGCCCACCATGTACATGCCGATCAGGATGGTCACCCACAGGATGACGCTGGCAAGGGGGATCTCGCGGGGCGTCTCACATCGCAGGGCCTTGTAGACCACGGCGATGCAGGCCGTCAGTGGCAGAAGCAGCCCCGCGCGCTGCAGACCCGACAGCTCGGGCAAGGGCAGGGTGAATAGGGCCAGGACGGCGTCAACCACGCGGTTTCCCCCCGCCGCCCCGTGCTCCGACCGGTTCGAGCTCGGCCCGCGCGATGGCGTCCAAGATGACCAGGACGTTCAACAGCCCGGCGATGCCGGTGTAGACGATGGCAATATCGACCTGGGGCCAATACGCCAGCCGCGTTCGCGTCGCCGCCTCGACCGAGGAGATCTCCTCTCGACAGCCGGGGCAGATCGATCCCTCGCGCGGCCTGTTGGACAGCTCGGCGTCGCAGTTCGGACAGCGATAGACGACCGGGTCCAGCCGTCCTGACCAGACGGCGGCCGCGATCGTGTGCCCGCCCGCGCAGATCTGGGCCAGAAACCACAGGCGGTTCTCGCTCGGGTCGACGGTCGACTTGACCCCGCCGATCGCCACCCCGCACCAGAACGTCACGGCGATGGCCACCATGATCGTGATGGCCCGGGCGCGGTGGCCCAGATACCAGTGACCCAGGCCCGGCAGGACCCAGGCCAGCAATCCTGCCACCGAGGACGAGCGAGCCGAGGACGGGGTGGTGGGCGTCTTGGTCATGTCGATGTTCGCGTCGATGCGCCCCCGCCATCACGGCGGCGACTGGCGCCCGATGGGTCATCCCCCGGCATAGGGACAGCTTCCGTCCGAGCAGGTCTGGCAGCTCGCCTTGGCCCGCCCCGAAGGTCCCGCCGCCGCGGTCGCGGTCTGGGCGGCGAACACACTGAGCTGCTGAACCGTCCGCTTGCTCCCGCAGGAGGGGCAGGCCGCCTTCACCTTCGAGGTGATGCTCCGAACCAGTTCCTCGAACCGATGCCCGCAGGGCTCGCACTGATACTCATAGAATGGCATACACCACCACCTCACAACCGGCCACCTAGTTCATCGAACCTGCAGTATAGGGCCCCCGTGGCCCCCCGGCAAGCGCCGGGTTTGATGCCCGTCGCGTCCGGGTGCCTGACGCCGGCGGCGGCCCCCTCAGAGACGCGACCGTAAGGGAGCGTTCACGCCAGCGGCCACGCTGGCGTGCCCGGATTGCATAGACCGGACGCGACGGCAAATCCACAGCGGTCTGCGTCGTTCCCCGTGCGGCTCAGACCGATCCAGGCAGAATCGGTCTGACTGAACGCTCCCTCACGGTCGCGTCTCTCAGGGGGACCGCGTCTCTTGTGGCTGCCGATCACGCTAAGCATGCTGGCGCCGTGCGTGCGGACGAGACGAAGCACATGCCCCCTTGACAGACGCGATCCGTGGCACGGGCGTCTCGCCCGTGCTACGCGTCCGCTCGGGATCATCTTGCGACCCGCGGGGATCGACGCGACTTGCACTTGATCGGGCGGAGGCGGGCGCGGAGCTCGCCGAGGGTGATCGTCAGGGACTCGACGCGGAACTTGCCCCGCGGCTGAGACCAGGAGATGTCCCGCGGCAAGGGGGCGCCCTCGACGGCGTCCAGGATCGAGGTGTCGTCCGGCAGCAGCGGGCGAGGGTGCCCGTCTCGATCGACCTCAAGGCGGGACAGCTCCCGCTTGATCGGGCCCAAGGGGAACGGCAGCGCCCCGCCGCGGACGCTTGTCACGCGCGTGCGGAGCTGTCCGGCGTCGGCCTCGACCTGAACGCGGATGCTGATGACGCTCCGCGGCCCCGGCCCGGACCACGTCCCCGCCAGGATCACCTCACCCTCGCCGAACACGATCATCGGGCCCTCGATCTGTTCGGGGATCCATCGCTTGCTCGCGGGCCAGATCCGGTGGCGGGCCACCAGCCAGCGGTTCAGCTCATCCTGCCTGACGATGAACTCGAACGTCTCGCCCCGGCCCATGCCGCGACTCAACGCCGTGAACGCCGCCCCGAGCTCATCCCGCGCCGCTTGCTCGTCCTCGATGGGCACGTATGCGGGTTGATACCACGTGGGGATGTAGCGGTAGCACATCCAGCCAGCCGCCACGCCGACCAGGATGCAACCTACCGCCGTCGCGCCGATCCTGGGCAGCCATCGACGAAACCGGCCGCGTGATGCCTCCCTGTTCATGACGAGCATTATGGGCGGGCCGCCGCCGCATGCCAAAGGTCAATTCGACGATCTCGTCGATTCTGCCGTCGGACCGACCTACGAAGCCGGACGGGCTGTTGATACAATTCAGGGCAACAGGCCAGGCCCGGCCGGACGCGTCTCGGCAAGAGAAACGCCTGGCCCGACGGACCCGCTGTCAGAGGGAATGTCCATGCGTTGCGGAGTACGCCGCGTCGCGGCGACGTCAGCGCTGCTGGCGACCTTGGGCGCTGGGCCGCTGCTGGCCGTGCCGAAGCCCAATCAACCGGCGCGACAGACAGTCAGAGCGGCGGGTGCCGCCCGCGAGACAGCGCAACCGGCAGCCGACGTCATCCGGGCAGACTGGTACTTCCGCGAGTCGCTCGTCGCCATCCGCGACTGGGAGGCCCTGCTCGCCGCCTGGGAGAAGCAGACCCCCAAGGACCAGCGAACGCCCACCTTTCCCGTCCCAGCGAACGGGGACGTCGCCGAATGGCCGAACCCAATTCCCCTGATGCTGTTGCCCGGCGCCGATCGCGACCGTCGGGTCCGCGTCCGCCTCGTCGACGGCAAGGTGGAGGTGCAGCGTGTCGGCCCGGACGGCAAGGTCGCGCGAGAGACGTCTGCAGCTGGCAAGGTGCTCCTCGGCTACAAGCACCCCGGGGGCGGGGGCAAGGATCGCTGGTACCACCGCTACTACCGCAAGTTCGACGGCCTGACGACGTTCGCCTCGAAACCAGCGCCGTTCGCACTGCAACTGACCACGCCCCTGGATTTCGGCCGGGGCACCAACGAGCTGCGCATCTCCCTGCGGAACGTCACCAACAAGCCCCTGCCACTGACGGTCCGACTGGACTTCCGATCGCCCAGCGCGCAGCGATCCTGTGGCCAGAACACCTGCATGATCGCCGGCGGGAAGACGGCTTCTATCCGATTCCCTGTGACGCTCGACCGCCCGGGCGGCGCAATGCTGATTCTGAAGACCACCGGCGGCGGGGCGACCTTCTGGACGCCGCTGTTGGTACACCTCGAGGACGTCAGCGCGGTGCTCGACAGCATCGGGCAGATCCTGAGCGACACGCCCGATCCTGCAGCGGCAGACCGACTCAAGGCGTTGCGCAATCAGACACACCAGTGCAACGCAGCTGGGGCGAATCCTCATTCGGCCCGGTGGCGATCACTCTTCGAACAGGCAAACGCCCTCCGCGACGAACTCCTGCTGAGACGGATTCCGTTCGACACGATCCTCTTCGCCAAGCGCAAGCCCTTCGACTCCGAACAGCCCTTCATGGACGCCCACCATCTCCGCAACCGACCGGGCGGGGGCATCTACCGCCTCTCACCCGTTCGGCCCGACGGCGAGGTCACGCCCGTGGTGGACAACCTGGGCGAAGGCATCTACCGCGACATCCATCTCCACTGGACCGCCCGTAAGTTCCTGTTTGCCTTCGGCAACGGGTCGGACCAATGGGACGGCAAGCAGAGCTACCACATCTACGAAGCCGGCGTCGACGGGACGGGCGTTCGGCAACTCACCTCCGGACCCTACAACGACTGCGAGCCGTTCTACCTGCCCACCGGCGAGATCGGTTTTACGTCCGACCGGTCGGAGCACTTCGTGATGTGCGGCGGCAACCGCCATTCCCCGACGCTATTCGTGATGAACGGCGACGGATCGGACGTCCGCCAGCTGAGCTTCAACGTCTTCAACGATTTCAACCCCACCGTCCTGCCCGACGGTCGGATCCTCTACAGCCGATGGGAGTACAACGAACGCTCGGTCACCTCCCTGCACGACCCGTTCACCATCAACCCCGACGGCACGATGATGGCGCCCTACTACGGCAACGCGACGATCCGGCCGAACGTGATCATGTTCCCCCGACCCGTGCCGAACAGCAGCAAGATCATGGCCCTGCTAACCGCCCACCACGGCCAGACGCACGGCCCGATCGCCGTGATCGACATCACCCGAGGCCGAGACTATCAGGCCCCCCTCACCGTCCTGACGCCCAACATCCCGATCACGGCCGAGAAGGCCCTCGACAGCAAGCATGGCTGGTTCAGCGATCCGTTCCCGTTGTCGGAAACCGCGTATCTGTGCGCATTCACGCCGACGCTCGTCCCGTGGCTGGAGACGAGCTGGTCGCTCTATGTGGGCGACCGACACGGCAACATCGCGCTGGTCTACCGGGACCCGGAGATCTCTTGCGCGGAACCCGTTCCGCTCGTGCCGCGCTCCCGCCCGCACCCGCGCCGGCCCGCGCCGAGCGACACCGACGCCGACGACGCCGAGGCGTCCCTGCTCCTGCTCGACGTCTACACCGCCCGAAGCAGCATGCCGCGGGGCGCGGCGCGATACCTGCGGATCGTCGAGGACGTGCCGCGCAAGAGCGTGCGTCAGGGCGGGGTCATCACGACCGCGGGCACGTTGATCTTCACGATCAAACGGATCTTCGGCACGGTGCCGATCGAGCCGGACGGGTCGGCCTACTTCGTCGTCCCGGCCAATCGAAACGTCTACTTCGAGGTGCTCGACAAGGACCACCTCGAGATCCAGCGGATGCGGAGCGTGGTTTGCCTCAAACCGGGCGAGATCCGCACCTGCGTCGGCTGTCACGAGCCGCGCAATACCTCGCCGCCGAACCGCCCCGTGACTGCGATGACCGGCCCGCCGAAACGCCCCACGCCGCCGCCTTGGGGAACGCGGACCATCAGCTACCTCCGCGACGTCCAGCCGGTCATCAACGCCAAGTGCGTTCGATGTCACACGCACGATCGCACGGCCAACCGGGTCATTCTCACCGACGATCTGACGGACCAGTTCACCATCGGCTACGAAGAGCTGCTGCGCCACATCACGGTCGCCATCTCGAATCGCTGGGACCACCCCGACGACGTCTACGCTCGCCCCCCCTACACATACGGCTCGAAGGTGTCGGCCCTGACGAAGTTGCTGGACGCCGGCCACCACGGCGTGAAGCTGGCCGAGCAGGAGCGTCAGCGAATCATCAATTGGATCGACGCGAACGGCGTCTACTACGACCGCTACGAGACACGCTACGGGTCCAGACGTCGGATCTTCAGGGGGCAGACCCGAAAGACGATGGACGGCATCTACACGCGCCGCTGCGCGACGTGCCACAGCAGGAACGACGGCCGACACGACACCTGGTGGCTGAGCCTCAACCGCCGCGACGCCAAGCTCAGTCGGGCATTGATGGCGCCGCTGGCCAGATCGGCCGGCGGGTGGGGACGATGTGGCCAGAGGGTCTTCGCCAACACCGACGACGCCGACTACCGGGCGCTGTTGGCTGTGCTGGGCGCCCTGCGCAACCGCCTCGCCAGGCATCCCCGCGAGGACCTCCTGTCGATCCAGGGAACCGAGGCCGAACGCCAGGTGGTGGCGATTCCCCCGCCGCCGCCGCCCCGACCGCCCGCGGACGCGAATCTGCCGAGCGGCGATTGGGTCCATCTGAGCAATCTCGAATGGCAATCAGCCAAGTCCGGCTGGGCGCCGAATCGCGACGGCCTGCCCCGCCGCGATACGGACATCCAGAACGGCCGCCTCCGCCTCGGCGACCGGTGGTTCCGCAAGGGCATTGGCACGCACGCGCCGTCCGAGATCGCCTACCAGCTCAACGGCAAGTACCGCCGCTTCGCCGCCACGATCGGCGGGGCGGAGGCCAACGGCACGGTCGTCTTTGAAGTCTACGGCGATGACAAGCGGTTGTACGACAGCGGCGTGATGCACGGCCTGCGCGGGGTCAAGCAGGTCGACGTTGCCGTGGAGGGCATCCAGCGACTCCGCCTGGTGGTCACCGACGCCGGCAACGGCTACACCGCCGACATGGCCAACTGGGCCGGTGCGCGCCTGCTCAAGGCCCCGTGAATGACCCGCCAGATCAGGCAACGGACCTCCACGGGCGAGACGCCCGTGCCACACTGGCAGCGAGAATAGACCCTGAAGCCACGCGTTGGAGGAGCTTGCGATGGGATCACTGAAACGCCGGGAGTTCATCAAGGGCGCGGGTACGTCGGCGATAGTCTTGCCCCTTGCGCCCGCGCTGGCAGGCTCGGCCTCGGCCGACGGTTCCTCTTCGAAGCGGCGGATCAAGGTCGGCCAGATCGGGGTCGGGCACGCGCACGCGTCGAAGCTCGGTGTGTACCGACGGTCCGGCGATTATGAAGTCGTCGGCATCGTAGAGCCGGACGCGAGGCTCAGGGCGGCGGCCCAAAGCAAGGGCGTCTACCAGGACCTGCCCTGGATGACCCAAGAGCAGTTGCTAAATGTGCCGAAGCTGCAGGCGGTGCTCGTGGAGACCCGCGTGCAGGACTCGCTGAACGCGGCGGAGGCGTGCATCGCCGCCGGCAAGCACATCCACCTCGACAAGCCGGCCGGACGGTCGCTGCCCCAGTTTCAACGGATCCTCCAGGCGGCGGCCAAGCAGAACCTGCTGGTGCAGATGGGCTACATGTACCGCTACAACCCCGCCATCGCGATGCTGCGAAGCTTCCTGAAGCAAGGCTGGCTGGGCGAGCCGTTCGAGGCGCACGCGGTGATGAGCAAGGTCATCGGGCCGGACAAGCGACGGCGCCTTGCCCAGTACCCCGGCGGCACGATGTTCGAGCTGGGCTGCCACCTCATCGACCTGATCGTCGGTCTGCTCGGCAAACCCGACGGCGTCCACGCATTCCCGCGCCATTCCTCGAGGCTCGACGACAAGCTCATCGACAACATGCTGGCCGTCTTCACCTATCCGCGGATGACCGTCACCGTCCGGTCCAGTGCGCTGGAGGTGGAAGGCTTTGCTCGGCGGCACCTGGTCGTCTGCGGAACGGCGGGCACGTTCCACCTCCAGCCCCTCGACAACCCCGCCGCCCGGGTCGCGCTCTCGCAGGCCAGGGGCAAGTACCGCAAGGGCTACCAGGACGTGCGTTACCCCCAGTACACCCGCTACGTCGCGGACGCCGCCGACATGGCCAGGATCATCCGCGGCCAGAAGAAGGCCGACTTCCCCTACGATCACGATCTGGCCGTACAGGAGACCATCCTGAAGGCGAGCGGGCTCACGTAGTGGCAGCGCCCGCCGGGAACGTCAAGCAACGGGTTGGGGGCAGCGGAGGCTGACCAGCCCCCCCACTTCATTCCAAGGCAACCGGCATCAGCGTCCGCTTCGACGCCAAGCCCGCAAAGCAGCGCCCCGGCGAGATGACGCCCCCTCGTTTCCACCAACCCGACGGCGCGCATACGGACTACTGAACCCCTCTCACCAACGCGACCGCAAGGAAACGGCACAACGACCGATCGGACGGATAGGCGACGCTATGGCGCGTGCAGTTGGCCGTCTCGTTGAACCAGACCTTGACCTAGACGTGGCCGTAGCGGATCTCGTCGACGGGTTCGCTCGCTCGCTCCTCTTTCAGGCTCCCCGTCCACGCCTTAGCAGCAAAAGCAACCCCAGGAGACCCAGCATCAAGGGCAACAGCGGTTGGATGCCGCTGCCGCATCTGAAGACGGCGGTCACGCACTTGTCCGAGTCCATGATGATTGTCGTGGCGTCGTTTGAGTCAAACACGGCGTGGTTCACATCCCCACAGTGGTTGGGATCGTAGATGACCCAATGCCTGAGCGAGTTCTTCCCTTTGGATAGGGCATGGAGCGTGACTTCCGTGCAGGCTGGGTACTCGTACCCGGCTGCAAAGGGGTCAACGTCAACGGAACCCCACGCAGGATTCACGACGTCTATCGCCAGGACGTAGTTCGGGCGCGTCCATTCCCACGTGTCGCCGCAGTACGCCGCCTGTCCGCTACGCCCGCCGAACAGGACCGTCACCCCCCGAGCGCTGTCGTACGCCATCGCGTGCCCTTGGCGTGGGGGCGGGCCGGTGGTCGTCGTATCCACCCACGTGGGGCAGGCTTGGGCCAACACCCATGGCGGGCCTCCCGAGAGCAGGAACCCGCCGAGCGCCAGCAACAGCTTGCCGGAACCCCGGCCGACACGCATTCGACTTGACGGCACCTGTCCCTTTGAAGATCGCGTGCGCTTCCCCATCGTCCTGTCCTCCAAGTTCCACGCCGCCCCATGGCTCAGACCTACTCACCGTACACGACATCTACCCGACCGCCCGCAAGCGATGTGTTCTCGGCGGCGGTGCGCCGCTCGGTGCAGGTCCGACCGGATCGGAGATATTCATCATAGAGGATACGGAATGCCAAATACCGAGCGTCAGATAAACGAGGCCCGAGACAGCTGACCCGAGTGCATCCCTACAGTCACAGATCGAGATGGTCTGTCGGACCGTTGTCGGGTCAGCGGTCTCGAAGTCACCGCGAGAGTCCGTTAGGTCGGCACTCGACGCGCTGGGGGGAGTGGACACTGACCTGGCCACGCGACGTCAATCCAGAGCGATCGGCATCAGCGCTTCCGCCGACTCAACGGCAGCGTTGATGACTCGCAGCGCCCGGCACATGTCCCGCACGGTGGCAACCGGCGGTGAGCCGGCCTCGAAACGACGGAGCGTCTCGGCGACGTAGTCCAGCGCCTGTCCCGCTCCCCCAGCACCGACCTCCGACGTCCGACCATCGCGGAACGAAACCGTCGCAGTATCGAAGCTGCTTGTCGACACGTAGAGGCTGTCTGTGCACAGGCTCACGTTCTGATCGTACATCGCGTCTGGGCACACGTACCCGACCTCCAGCGACGCCATCCCCCCTTCTGCTGTAGACAGAAGCACCGTCGAGCGGTCCTCGATCTCGAGCCCATGGAGTTCCCGAGACGACGTGCAGAACACGCGATGCACCTCCTGGCCGGATAGCAGGAGGAAGAGGTCGATGACGTGAGGGCCGAAGTTGAACAGCGGGCCCCCGCCGGCCTGCTTCGGGTCCAGGACCCAAGGCACGCCCCAATCGCGATATCGTTGCGGCTCGCCCGCAAACAGGCGCTGGGAGTAGGAGATGATGCGCCCCAGTTCACCTGACGCCTTGAGACGCAGCAGCTCACGCACAAGCGGGTAGCACCGCGCCGGCAGGTCCACGCCGGCGAACAGGCCCTTGTCTTCCGCCTTGTCCGCGACCGAAGCCAGTCGACGCCAGTCAACGCCCATCGGCTTCTCCATCACGAAAGGCGTGCCGTGCTCCACCAGCACGTCCGCGATGTCCGTCATCTCGCAATGGATGCCATGCGCGAAGACGAAGTCCGGCGCCTCTTTGTCAAGCAACTCTGCGCAGTCCGTGTAGGCACGACAGCCGAGCTGGCTCGCGCGTTGTCTAGCCGTCCCCGGGTCGCGGTCCGATACGGCGACGATCGGTAACCCAAGCTTGACAACACGATCGATGTACCCTTGTGCATGCCAGTGTCCGACCTCGACGACGCCGATGCGCATCACACTTCTCCTGCCCGATTGCTGTGCCTGAGATGCGATGACCGGCAAGTCAACTCACACCTTGGGGGATGAGCCATGAACACGCCCTCTGCGGGGCGTTGGACGCCTACGCCTCGGCAAGCGTCTCCACCAGGGCAACCGCGTTCTCGGTCGGCGTCTCCGGCTGAAGAGCTTTGGCCGGCGCGAGGATGTACCCGCCGCTCTTGGCCATCTCGGCACGCAGCCGGCGGACCTCGGTCTGGATCTCTGTGGGCGTGCCGAACGGCATGGTGCTCTGGCTACCGAGGCATCCCCAGAAGGTGATCTTGTCGCCCCATCGCCGCTTCAGCTCATAGGGGTTCATGTCTCTCGCCTCGGGCTGCACGCTCTCCAGAACGTCCAGGCCGATCTCGATGACGTCCGGCATGATATCGGCGACGCTCCCGCAGCAGTGCGAGATGACCGTCTTGCCGCAGGCGTGGGCGGCCTCGTAGATCCGCGCGTAGCGCGGCTTGAAGAGCACTCGCCATCGCTCCGGGCCGACGATCACGCCTCGCTGATCCCCCCAGTCGTCCCCGAACATGATGGCGTCGACGTCGGGAAGCTGACGGCACGTGAAGTCGACATAGGCGAGGAACTGTTCGGCGATGCGGTCCAGCAGCTCCTCGTAGAAGTCCGGCTCGCAGACGACGTCCATCAGGGCGTTCTGGAAGCCGCGCATGCCCCAGCTCGTCTCGAACAGGCCCCATCCAAGCCATGCCGTCAGGTAGTGCTCGTCTCGGTGCTCCTCACAGAACCGGACGGCGTCGGCGATCTGCGCTTCATCGACGAAGAACGCCTCAGGCAACGGCCAGCGGTAGCCCTCGAAGCTCGGGGCCGCCAGCGCGGGCGTCTCCAGGTGGAACGGCCTGCGGTCCATCCGCCAGAGCGAGCCGAATGGATCGCGGTGGATACCTTCCTGGTCCGTGGGATCCTTTTTCATGGGCTCCACCGCGCCGGTCCCCATGATGAACGTCTCGAGGCGCTCCCGCCAATGCGGCCCGCCGTAGTGCGCGTCGAGGCGTTCAGCCACATCCCCCTCGAATCCGAGCGTATAGGGAACGACGGCCGTTTCGTGATGCTCGATCTGCTCGAGGACGATGTCTCGTGGTTTCATCTCGCGTTCACCTCCCTGATCGCGCTGACCCTTCGCCAGTGGTCTCCTCGATGATGTCGAATTCGCGGGGGCCCTGCGCCAAGTTCCAGGAGTGCAGCCTCGGGTCGGCGTCCGGGTCGCGCGCTGCGCAGAGCCATCGTACCGGCTGTCCCGCGGGTCGGACACCCCCGAGACCCGCCAACGACGGTAGTGCAAAAGCGAAGCCAGATGACCGTGCGAAATCAGGCATCGCGAACGCGGCGGGCACGTCGTATGGACATCTTGTGCGCGGGTCGTCACGGGCGAGACGCCCGTGCCACCGGGGCGGACGCATGCGCGGTCATACAACTGCAGAGACCTGAAAGATCGGCTGCCACCCGGACCAAGCCCAAGGGGCTTGCCGCTCAGATCCGAATCCTCGATACTCGCCCCGCGCAGCGCTGGCCCTGACTAGGAGTCGCAAGGATGATCCTACTGAACCCCAAAGCTTACGATCGGCAGGACGCCGATGAGCAGTCCCGCCAGATCATGCTGAAGACCATCGAGTTCTTCGAGCGCAAAGGGAAGCGGAAGATCAAGGAGGACGACCACAACAGAACGTGGTATCGCGACTTCCTCGAGTTCCAGAAACGCCAGAAGGCCTTCGCGACGCTCTTGACGCCGTCAGCCTACGGAGACGGCGCTTGCCGATGGGACACGTGGCGGATCTGCGGGTACAACGAGATCCTCGGTTTCTACGGCCTGGCCTACTGGTACACCTGGCAGGTGAGCATTCTGGGCCTCGGTCCGATCTGGATGACCGGCAACGAGCGACTCAAGCAGCGGGCCGCGAAGCTCCTCCAGGAGGGAGCCGTCTTCGCGTTCGGGCTTTCCGAGAGGGACCACGGCGCAGACCTCTACTCGACCGAGATGGCCCTGGCGCCTCAGGCCGACGGGATGTACCTGGCCAACGGATCCAAGTACTACATCGGCAACGGCAACGAGGCCCCGATGGTCTCGACGTTCGGGAAGATGAGCGACACCGGGGATTACGTCTTCTTCGTGGCCAACTACCAGCATCAGCGCTACGATTGCGTCCAGAACGTCGTGGCCGCCCAGAACTACGTCGCCGAGTTCGCCCTTCGCGACTACCCCGTCACGGAGGCCGAGATCCTCTCCAAGGGGCAGGAGGCGTGGGACGCCGCCCTGAACACCGTCAACATCGGCAAGTACAACCTCGGGTGGGCGTCGATCGGCATCGCCACCCACGCCCTCTATGAGGCAGTCAGACACGCGGCCCATCGAAGGCTCTACGGCATGTACGTGACGGACTTCCCGCACGTCAAGAGACTGCTGACGGACGCCTACTGTCGACTCGTGGCCATGAAGCTGTTCGCGCTTCGGGCGGCGGATTACATGCGCGTGGCCTCGCCAGACGACCGGCGCTATTTGCTCTACAACCCGGTCGTCAAGATGAAGGTAACGACGCAGGGCGAGGAGGTGATTAACCTGCTCTGGGACGTCATCGCCGCCAAGGGCTTCGAGAAGGACATGTTCTTCGAGATGGCGACGCGGGACATCCGCGCCCTGCCCAAGCTGGAGGGAACCGTCCACGTCAACATCGCGCTGATCGTGAAGTTCATGCCCAACTACTTCTTCAACCCGGCGACGTACCCCGAAGTCGGCATGCAGAACGCCGCTGCGGACGACGCATTCCTGTTCAACCAGGGCCCGACCAAGGGACTGGGCAAGATCCGCTTCCACGACTACGGCCCCGTATACGACCGTTACGACCTGCCCAACGTGAACGTGTTCAAGGAGCAGATCGCGGCGTTCAAGGAACTCCTGGCCACAGCCACGCCAGACGAGGCGCAGCGCAAGGACGTCGACTTCCTCCTGAGCTTGGGCGAGGCCTTCACGCTCGTGGTCTACGGCCAGCTCATCCTCGAGAACGCGAAGATCTACGGAATCGACGAGGGTCTGGTCGATCAGATCTTCGATTTTATGGTGCGGGACTTCTCGGGATTCGCGCTGCAGCTCCACGGCAAGCCCAGCAGCACCCCCCAGCAGATGGATTGCTGCCTGAAGATGATCCGCAAGCCCGCCGTCGACGAACAGAGGTACCGGACCGTGTGGGAGGACCACGTCTACCCACTGAAGGACGCCTACGAGATGTCCTGACGCACGCTTGCCCCGCCTGCTGGCCACGCGTGAGAGGGGCAGAGGGAGCGTCCGGGGGATGGAGAATGTCCGCGTGAGCGAGCTCTCTTCAGAGACGTCGAATCAGATGGGCAGCACGCATGCCATCAGTCAGCCTCCCCCAGCCACGGGTCGGATCGTATCGGTCGACGCCCTGCGCGGGTTCGACATGTTCTGGATCATAGGGGGCAGGGCGGTCGTGCTGTCGCTGATCGGGCTGTTCGTCGACCCGATTCCTGAATGGCTCAGGTATCAGTTCAGACACCCTGAGTGGATAGGGATCTCCGGCTGGGATCTGATCATGCCGCTGTTCCTGTTCATCGTTGGCACATCCATGCCTCTGGCGTTCGCCAGACGAATCGAACGTGGCCAATCGCGCAAGCAGCTATACCTCAAGATCGTTAGGCGGACGCTGATCCTGATTGTGCTGGGGCTGATCGCAAGTGGGAACCTGCTGGATTTCGATTTGTCAACGCTCCGCGTGGGTTCCAACACGCTGGAGGCCATCGCGTGCGGCTACCTCGTTGCAGGCATCGTCCTGCTCAATCTGTCCGTCGCCGGTCAGGCCATCACCGCGGGCGTCCTGTTGGTGGCCTACTGGCTGCTGATGGTCTTCGTTCCCGTCCCGGGTCATGGAGCGGGCGCCATGGAACCCAATGCCAACTTCGCGTTGGTCGTTGACGATTTCATCTTCGGGGGGTTCAGCGATGAGGAGGCCTATACGGGAATCCTGACCGTGCTGGGATACAGCGCGACCGTCCTGATGGGCGTATTGTCCGGCCACCTCCTACGATCCGGCCTGCGGCCGGTCGGCAAGATCGCGGTGCTCGTGCTGGCCGGTCTGGGTTGCCTCCTGGGCGGTTGGGTCTGGCATGCCCATCTCGGGTTCCCGATCATCAAGCACATCTGGACGAGTTCGTATGCCCTGTGGGCGGCGGGATGGAGCTTCCTGCTGCTGGCAGTGTTCTACACTGTTATCGACGTCGCAGGCTTCCGACGATGGTCGTTCCCGTTCGTCGTGATCGGCATGAACGCCATCACGGTCTACATGGCAGTCCATCTCATCAGCTTCAAGAGCATCGCCCACACGCTCGTCGGCGGCCTGGCCAGACAACTCGGCGCTTTTGGCGGCTTCCTCTTGCCCCTGGCAACCTTCATGCTCGTCTGGCTCATCCTCCTCCACCTGTACCGCCACAAGATCTTCCTGCGCATCTGAGTCGGGTGCGTGACACTTTAGGCGGCCCTCGGATAGGCGGACCGGGTCTGCCAGTACCGAGTCCAGCGGTCATCTTGCGAGAGCCACATCGCTCGCAGGGCCAGGATGGATTCCACACCTTCC
>Ga0180432_10000055_pt1 | contig 161618 bp, 133 predicted proteins | sample SS_ome_10_FD_132414 | JGI IMG/M metagenome (GOLD analysis project Ga0180432, IMG submission 132414) | Hypersaline lake sediment archaeal communities from the Salton Sea, California, USA - SS_1_MS_2 metaG | ecosystem: Environmental > Aquatic > Non-marine Saline and Alkaline > Hypersaline >... | reverse complement strand
GTCGGCTCGTCGCATCCTGGGGCTGGAGAAGGTCCCAAGGGTTGGGCTGTTCGCCCATTAAAGCGGCACGCGAGCTGGGTTCAGACCGTCGTGAGACAGGTCGGTCTCTATCCGTCGTGGGCGTAGCAGATTTGAGGGGAGCTCTCTCTAGTACGAGAGGACCGAGAGGGACAGACCGCTGGTGTGCCAGTTGTTCCGCCAGGAGCATCGCTGGGTAGCTATGTCTGGATCGGATAAGCGCTGAAAGCATCTCAAGTGCGAAGCCGACCCCAAGATGAGATCTGCCACCGGGTTAACCGGGTAAGACCGCAGCAAGACTAGCTGTTTGATAGGCGGCATGTGCAAGCACAGTAATGTGTTCAGCTAAGCCGTACTAACGGTCGAGGGCTTGACCTACATTAAATTAAAGGACAGAACTTTACGTGCCATATTCAATAGAGCGCAGCATCGCGGGATGGAGCAGTGGAAGCTCGTCGGGCTCATAACCCGAAGGTCGTTGGTTCGAATCCAACTCCCGCTACCAATGAAGCCAAAAAGCAGGACGGCAACCTTCGAAGTCGTCCTGTTTTTTCCATTTGCGCAGCCTCACAAACTGACCTTTTAACACTACTCAGAAAATTCCGCGCGTAGGGTGGGTTAAGTAGCAACGGAACCCACTAATCCTGAACAGGTGATGTAAGGCAGCAGCTTGCGGGGACTGAAACGCAGCAGGGTAGGTTGGCCGACGTCGGCCAACCTACCCTACAAAACTGCTCAACCTTCATTTTCGCAGGAATTTATCATCAGCATTTGCATCACTCACCACGAAGAATGAAAATGCTGTTTTTAGAATGACCACCATTCAAGACGCCAGATGTTTCACCTGTAGGGGCGTTTCGCGAAACGCCCCTACTTGTCGAAGGGAGCCCTTTGATAAACTCAGTACAGGCTTGCCGAAGGATGAGGGCGGATATACGGTAGTAAAAGGTAGGATTAGATACCTTGACGTTATATTACTATGGTGCTACTATGAGAAAACCTCATTTACCCTCTCCTTTCCTGAGGAAAGCTCGCCCAACGACGGCAGGCAGGGGTGAGCTTTCCTTATGCATGATTGAGACCATGAAAAGAGAGCATAAACCGGAGCCCTCCCATTTCGTGGAAACAGAGTCAGCTTTACAGACAATCGGCTCGATTTAAAGCTTTTTACTTCCTGATGTACCATCAGTGTTTACCAATCATCTCCAGGGCTGGCAGGCAGATGAGAGTCACTGGAAAACAGAAGACCGTGACATTTACCTCAGCGCGTCACGGTCTTTACCCATATCCGGGTAAAAATGAAAGAGACTATCGAAATATGTGGCTACCAGGCTCGGGCTGCGCTGCCCATTAACTCGCTCTCGTCGTCCACTAATACTTTCATGATTCGACCGGAAGGAAGCACATATATGTGCCTCTTGAACCTTGTAACAGCGGAATCAACTGGATTCTTTACTGCCTTCTTATTTTGCTCACCTTCATAAACGCTATCCCTCATCGACCTTAACCTCCTCGTTAAACATTTTGCTTCGGATAAGAGAATCTTACAATCCTACGTCTGTACTTTTTTCGGCGTACTTTAGTCTTACCCTTAATAAGGCCGATAGAGCTAGAAATTATTGATTTCTTACATGGCTCATGATATAAAGTCGTCGTCTATGATAATAAGCTATACCACCGACAAGAAACATGCATATAGAAAGGCCATGACTTTAACCTCACAGGTTGTCACGGCCTTGTTACGCGGAGGATAGATGCGTAAGAACCCTAGTCACGAAGTTCGGGCTGCTCTCACTACCTTCCCACTCTCCCGATCACCAAAACCTCAAGCCTTCGACCGGAAAGGAGCGTTCAGGGAGACTTCCTCACCCTATCGCCAGAAACACCGGGACTATTCTTCCCTGCATCCCGATTCCTTACTCACTCAGCAGAAGCAGCCTCTGCGAGTTAGAACCTCCTCAGTAAACATTTTGCATGAATGGATGGGCGCTTACAATCCTACGTGTGTACTTTTATTGTCTTACTTTCGTTTACATCAAAAAAACCCGGCCCGGTCTGATACCAAACACCATTATTCGCTGCAAGAGACTGAAGGCTGTTGTAATGGGTTGGCAGTTTAATGTATAATTGCGCCACATTGCCACCGCAACTTTGCAATGATCTTATTAGCGGCGTCAGAATCGCCTCATGGTAATATTCAATGAAGATATGCCTGCTGACCTATCGCGGTAACATGTACTGCGGTGGTCAGGGTATCTATATTTACTACCTATCCCGTGAACTCCAGCGGCTGGGGCATGAGGTCCATGTCATATCCGGCCCACCATACCCCCAGGTTGTCGAAGGGGTGAAGCTACACAAGCTCAAGAGCTATAGCGTACTCGTGTCCCGACACGGCGCCACTAACCATGTGGGCCCCATACACAGCGCAGTTGACCTTTGCGAATTCGCAGCCACCAGAATGGGCATCTACACCGAACCATTCGCTTTCAGCATGAGGGCCTACCACGAAATTAAGAGCCTTGCCCCCGATATTAAATTCGACGTAATTCATGACAACCAGTGTTTGGGCTACGGGCTTACCATGCTGAAGCGGCTGAAGCTGCCTCTTGTGGCCACCATCCACCATCCCATCTCTATTGACCGTGCCGCTGACTTCGGACAAGCCCGAAACCGGAGGGAGAGATTGCGCCGACGCTGGTTCTACTTGTTCTATGTACCCATGCAGTCCAGTGTCGCGCGCTGTGTGGATAGAGTGATCACCGTCTCGGAATGTTCAGCGCGGGAGATAGAACGTCTCATCGGCATTCCCCGGAGCCGAATTAAAGTGATTTACAACGGCGTCGACACCAACCTCTTCCGAAATCACAATGGCATTGTTAAAGACCCGAAAAGCATAATTTTCGTGGGTAATACCGAGGATAGAAAGAAGGGGATTATCCACCTGCTCCAGGCCGTCAAGAGCATTGATGACGAGGGCCCGGTGAAGCTCACCATCGTTGACGGAGGAGCGCCCCAAACCGCTTATGCCCCGTCTCTGGTGCGCGAGTACGGGCTTCACAACCAGGTTACCATAGTCCGCAGGTTGAGCGTTGAAGAGCTGGTCCAGCGCTACGCAGCAGCGGAGATAGCTGCCGTTCCCTCCCTGTTCGAAGGGTTTGGCTTCCCTGCGGCTGAGGCCATGGCCTGCGAGCTTCCAGTGATAACAACAAAAGCAGGCGCCCTGCCGGAGCTGGTATCTGACGGAGATAACGGTATAGTGATAGACCCGGGGAATGTTCCAGCGCTGGCCGCCGCCATCAAGCGTCTACTGGAGGACGAGGAGCTGCGGCGTAAGATGGGGCTCGCCGGAAGAGAAACGGCAAAGCGCAAATTCAATTGGGAACATGCCGCTAGACAAACGGTGGAAGTATACAGACAGGCACAATAGACACTTAGTATATAGCCCTCTCTTTTATCTGAGGTGAATATGAGAACACTGCTAATAAATCCACCCTATGCATTCTCCGAAATACCCATCATGCCGATGGGTATTGCCTACATCGCCGGTGTACTGGAACACAACGGAAACGAAGTTCAAATCCTGGATCTTCTAGTGTCTAAATATACCGAGGACAAGATACGCCGTAAACTGGAAGAGTATCAGCCGGATATCGTCGGCGTGACCTCCGTGACTATGAATTATCCGGTCGCTTCCGAAATCCTCAAGCATTGCAAGAAGGTTAACAAAGATATCATAACTGTTATCGGCGGCCCACATGTCACCTTCTCCGCTGTTGAAACTCTCAACGAGGCCCCCTGGATAGATGTTGTAGTGAAAGGGGAGGGGGAGCAGACCATGCTGGATATCATCGGCGGAAAGAAGATGGAGGATATTCCCGGGATTGCATTTAGAGCAGACGGCATAAAACTTACCGGCGAGCGAGACTTGATACACAATCTGGACGAAATCCCCCTGCCGGCCAGGCACCTCTTTCCCCTATCGCGATACCACGCACTGGATGTACACGCCAGCATCATCGCCGGCAGAGGCTGTCCCTTTAACTGCATCTTCTGCGTCGGCTCTAAGATGGGGGGCAGGAGAGCCAGATTCCGCGATCCAAAGCTCGTCGTCGAGGAGATAGAGCAGGTTCTGGCTTATGGCTTCAGGGAAGTAAATTTTGAGGACGACCTGCTTACTCTCAACCACAGGCATGTCCATGCCCTCTGCGACGAAATCAGCGCCCGGGGATTGAAATTCAACTGGAGCGTTTTTGCCAGGGTTGATACGGTGAATCTGGAGCTGCTACGCAGGATGAGAGAGGCCGGATGCAACTGGATGCTATACGGGGTCGAAAGCGGTAATCAGCAGATACTAGATACAGTAAAAAAGAAGGTCACACTTGATCAAATCAGGGAAGGCGTCAGATTGGGGAAAGAGGCCGGTATCAGTATCATGGCTTCCTTTATCATCGGGCTGCCCGGGGAGACCAGAGAGACGCTGAATGAGACTATCAATTTCGCCCTGGAGCTTGATACTCCCTGGGGCTTTAACGTGCTCGCTCCTTTCCCCGGAACCGAGGTGCGCGAAAAAGCCGACGAGTATAAAATTGAAATACTTACGAGTGACTGGTTACAGTACGATGCAAATACGCCAGTATCGCGGACAGAAGGCGCCGGACCGGAGGAGATAGCCGAGGCCCTCAGACAGTACAACCAGGGGCTGGAACTCTATGTGGCAGGCTTAGAGAAGGAAAGCAAAGTGGATAATATAGAAGCAGCGAAATCGAGAACAAGCGTCCCCCTGGCATGGACTCTCCTCCAGAGCGACGTGATTGACGATTTGGGGGCGATGGAGCTGAATGACGACCCGGTTAAGAGCCTCGCCAGCAGGCTTGAGAAAATCGTGCCCTACACCTATGACGAAATCAGTGAGTGCTTAAATAAGTGGGTTGTTGAAGGGCTTCTGGATTATAAGAAAAAAGGCCAGCACCTGGTCTGGAGCTGGACCTGAGCCAAACGGCCGTATACTTCTCCGTTACTTTAAACTTTCAGCAGCAGACCGATAGCCTCAGCCTAAGGATACTGTGATCCCCTGCCACGCCGCTTCCTCACCCATATAACCACAGCCACGGAAGCAAGCGCCAGTAACCCCGCTATGGCAAACTTCTCAACCGTGGTCGTGTCGACAGCCAGGGCGCTGATGGCCACAACAGGAGCCAGCGCAGACCTCGCCAATGGTTTAACCGCAGGATGGTCATTGATGAAGCCTGCTAGTGGCGGGCTGATAACTTCGTAATACAGGGCGGTCACGCCGCGTCCCACGGGGTTGGTCATGAGGTATTCGTCGCGGAACTGGCGGATTATGTTCAAATGACCTTCATCAGTTGAATCATATGCGCTGGCCATAGCGCAGCAGCCAGACGTCCCCGTCGTTTCTTCTTCCTGAGCATATCCATATCCGATAACGGTGAGGATAAGTGCAACCGACAGCAAAGCAGTCAATATGATGGCAACCCTTCTCACTCCACCCCCTTCGCATATGAACCCTATTATTATATCAGGGATGGCAAATTCCTACCAACGCCTGATAGACATCCAGACATTCAAACATCCAGATGCCTGAATATCTGGATGTCTTGACAGCCATGTTAGTGTCGTATACTATGTGCAGGGGGGTTAGCATGTTCACGATGGCTATTTCCAACCAGAAGGGAGGCTCAGCCAAGACAACGACCGCTATCAATCTGGGAGCAGCGATAGCCGAGCTCGGCAGGCACGTTCTCCTGGTAGACACCGACCCTCAAGGCCATCTCGCCGAGGGCTTTGATATCGCAGCGGGCGCTCTGGACAAGGAACTCTCCCTTGTACTGGACGGCAAGCTCTCGCTGCCGGAGATAGTACTGAATGTCCGTCCCAATCTGGACCTGGCTCCCAGTAATATAAGGCTATCCTACGCGGAGGCTTCGCTCTTTACCAAGCATCGCCGTGAGGACAAACTCAAGAACGCTCTGGCAGCGGCTAAAAACAACTACGACGTAATTATTATCGACTGCCCGCCCAGTCTGGGCCTTCTTACGGTGAACGCTCTGTCCGCTGCTGAGTGCGTCCTCATACCTATGGTTTGTGAATTCTACGCTATGCTGGGCGTCGGCCTGCTGCTGGAGGTAATCGAGGAGATGAGGTTCGAGCTAAATCCCTCACTGCGTATCCTGGGTATCCTTCCTACGCGCCTTAATCGTACAGTCCATGCCCGCGAAGTACTGGAGCGCACCAAGGCGGAACTTAAGGGCCGCGTAAGAGTGTTCGAGCCAGCGGTGAACGAGAGCGTGCGCTTCAAGGAAGCTACAGCCGCCGGGAAATCTATCTTTGAGTACGCGCCTAACATTCAAGGAGCAGAAGCCTATCGAAAACTGGCAGAGGAGATCGCCGATGGAGTCTAAAGAGAGAACGCTCGGTACACGGGGCAGCATCTTCAGAAAAACCGATAAAGGCATTCCTGAACTCGAGCAGCCAGCAGAGGAGATGAAGCGCCGCGAGCAGGGAACCTCGAAGCATAACCGCATCAAAGCCACCTTCTACCTGAACCCCGAGGACGTACTGGCAATCGATGAAATGCAGAGCAACGAGTTCAGGCGAATAGGTAAAAAACCGGAGCGTTCCGAACTCGTAAGCCGAGCCATCCAGGCGTTCAAAGAGCAGCATTCCTAGCCGACCCAAATATTTGCATAAATGACCATTCGAACATAAGGTATAGCTTCCTTATAGCTATACTTTTTTTATTTAGATGTTCATTTCTAAGATATAGTTGACAAATAAACTAATAAGTTTTATAATCTTAATAAGCTAATAAGTTATGGAGTTTTGAGATGAGAAGAGGTTTTATGGATTACGTGGCGACTATTCTTATTCCAGATTTTCCAGGGGAAACCGCACGATGGTATGCAGAAAAATATCTGCAAGAGCATCCGAATATCGGCAGTGATGCGAAATATCCAGTGCAGTCCCTTGCAAACACACTTGATAAGCAAGTTCGCGAAGGTAAAGAAAGGCGCGTTAGGAGAGAGCGGGTCAATGGTATATATCGTTTTTTCCACGTCTCAGCGCCTAGTGAAAGCCGTAATGAAAAAGTGGGGTCAAGTTTAGAGAATATCATTGTCCAGATATCCTTATCTGTGCAGGAATTGAATGATATTGCCAATCTTGTTGCCGTAGGTAAATTCAACAATAGAAATGATGCCATTAAGTGGTTAGTGATGCAAGGTATTTCAGCCAACCGTAGCTATTTGGACAAAGTAGCAGATACACGAAGGCAAATCGAGCGACTAAAAGAAGAGTTGTAGGGTAGGGTTAGCGCAGTAAAACTGGATATGCTGAAGGCTTGGCAAAATAGGATAGTCTGGAGCATTCGCCTTAGGCATTGTTGGAGCAGATGCTCCAACCTACCCGTAGATGCCGTCTGTGGTGAAATCCCGCAGCCGTTCGTGGTGAGCCCGTCGAACCATGAACGGCCCTTCGACAGGACTGTCCTCCTTCCTCTGGCAGGAAGGATAGTGTCTCTGTCTGATCACTGATAGAAAGTGTTACCTATGTGCGGTCTTTACACTTTTTCACCCTCACCTAACCTCTCCCATCGAGGGAGAGGAAATTTTTTATCCTCCATCCCCTGGCAGGAGGGAGTTAGAGGGAGGGGACCAACTGTACCTGCCCCAAAACCCCACTATGAGATTGTTTTCCCCTTCGAAGGCCTGTCCTGATTTTATCGAAGGGCTTAGGGCGAACGGATTAGACTTTCTAACTAAAAGTTGCTTTTGACACCCCTCATATAATAGACTTATCCTGATGTGCTGTTCGATGACAGATGGATAATTGGGCCGGGACGACTAAGATGAACACTGATACGAAATCCGTTACACAAGGAACAATCACCACACCGCAAGGGTTTCTCGCTGGCGCTACATACGCCGGTATCAAGACTCCGGGCGTGGGTGTACTCGATCTGGGCATCCTGTACTCAGAGGTGCCCTGCGTTACCGCTGGCGTTTTTACTACAACCAGGGTTAAGGCGGCACCGGTGGCCCTGTGTCAGCAACGCCTTGTGAACAACAGGGCTCAAGCCATCGTAGTCAACAGCGGATGCGCCAACGCCTGCACCGGCGCGCAGGGACTCTCTGACGCTGAGGAATTGGCAGCTATAACCGCCGGGAAACTGGGGCTGTCACCCCAGGAGGTTCTGGTTGCCAGCACTGGCATAATCGGCCCCACTCTGCCTATGGTCGCCATCCGACAAAGCATCGAAAGGATTGCCCTATCCCGAGAGAACGGGCACGACCTGGCCAGAGCGATAACCACTACCGACCGCTTCCCCAAGGAAACGGCGGTTCAGGTTATTTTAAAGCACGGAGACGGTGAAATAGCTATTGGCGGCATAGCCAAGGGTTCAGGTATGATCCATCCTGACATGGCAACCCTTCTTTGCTTTCTGGCTACGGATGCCGCCATCGAACCGGGTTGTCTCAAGGCAGCGTTGCGAAAGGCAATAGACATCTCATTTAACATGATAACCATAGACGGCGATACAAGCCCCAATGACTCAGTAATCATATTCGCCAACGGGCTCGCCGGAAACAAGGTAATTGAGTTTGGCAGCCCGGAGGCAACGGATTTCGAAGAGTCGCTGGGTACGGCTTGCCTTTCCCTCGCAAAGCTGATAGCTAAGGATGGTGAGGGAGCCACCAAGCTCATTGAGGTCACTATCGAAAGCGCACTCACAACTGCCGACGCCCGCCGGTGTGCCCGGGCTGTCTCGGGTTCATCCCTGGTGAAGGCAGCGGTACACGGCTCCGACCCCAACTGGGGAAGGATTATTGCCGCTACAGGGAGGAGCGGTGTGGAGATGGAGGAGTCCAAGGTCGACCTGTACCTCGATAATCTGTGTATAATGAAAACGGGGTGCCCGCTGCCCTTCGACCATACGGAGGCGAGGTCAATAATGGGACGGGCTGAGGTGCCGATTCGCGTGTGCCTTAATATGGGTAACGAAACAGCCACAGCCTGGGGCTGCGACCTCTCCGAGGAATATGTTACTATTAACAGCGAATACACGACATAGGATTCAATATGACGAAAAAACCGGCCTCACAGGAAAAACTGCCGACTTCGAGGCGGCGCAGCCTCGGGCTGTTCCTTTTTATCTCTGGCATTTTCGTTCTTATGACCAGCGGGTTCTTGTACGGCTTTGAACTGGTGGTGAGTCGGGACATCGGCCTGGCATTAATCGCCCTGAGCCTGGGTTGGATTTCCGTGGGGCTTGGCCTGATCTCCTGGGGACAGGGGAGAGACTTCGCCGATACGATGCGAGCCATGGGAAACCTGGTTTTCCACGAGAAACTCGCTATCCTGTCCAGCTATCTGGGGAAACAACCGGAGCAGATTACACACGACCGTCAGGCTGCTCTCGAATTCGAGAAATGGGTTCAACCTAAACTGAAGGAGGAGTTCGAGGATTTGTGGCAGGAGTTCTTTGAAAAGGAGAGTAAGCCCATCGTGGTCAAGATCGGAGGATCGACCCTGGGCAGCCAGGATACCACGCTTCATGATTTGATAACACTCCATAGCAGGGGGTTTCACCTGGTTGTTGTTCACGGTGGCGGCAACAAGGTGACCGAATGGCTGGAGAAAATGGGAATTTCAACTAACTTCGTTCGCGGCCTGCGAGTAACGGATGAAGAGACTCTGCGCGTTGTCACCGCCGTTCTCGCCGGCCTGGTCAATAAGGAGCTGGTGGCTGCTATTAACTCGATGGGGGGCAAAGCAATAGGGTTGAGTGGGGTCGACGGGGCGCTCATCCAGGCCAAGATTGAAAAGCCCGGGGTAGGCTATGTCGGCGAGGTGGTAAAGGTCAACCCCGAGTCGATAATCGCCGTCCTCAGCGCCGGATACATACCCGTGATCGCTCCCGGGGGACTCAAGTTACCCGATGAGGACAACGACCCCATCATGCTCCTCAACATCAATGGCGATATTAGCGCCAGCGAAATTGCGCTAACGCTCAAGGCCGACAACCTCATCTTCCTCACCGATGTACCCGGGGTGCAGGACAAAGAGGGTAATCTGCTATCCAGCATAGCTCCTGATGAAGCCAGGTCGCTGATAGATACAGGGGTAATTACAGGGGGTATGATACCCAAGGTAGAGGGATGTCTACGCGCCTTATCCAGTGTCTCTTCGACCCAGATCATCGACGGACGCAACGAGGGGGCACTGCTCGCTGCCATCGAGGGCAACGGCAACGGAACCATTATCGAGTAAGAAGGCGATATGCACTGGTACAGGCCGGATAATAAAGGTAACGGGCAGGGGGAAGAAGAACCCAAGTGGCCGGATTTATCCCAGGTACAAGTGCGCATCCCGCCAGGCCTGGCCCGAGTAGCTAAGTGGCTGATAATCCCGGCCATCCTGATAGTCCTCATAATCATCTTCAACGTTTTAAAGGGCATCTGGACCGAGTGGCTATGGTTCTCCAGCATGGAGTTCGGCAGCGTCTATAGCACCATTCTTGTTACCAAGGTCTCCACTTTCTTCGTGGCCGCGATAATTTTTATCTTTCTATTCATAGGGAACATCCTCCTTGCAAGGAGACTGGGCCCAAAGGCCGGTATTCCTTTCCTCCCCGCAGAAAGTCTGAAGAACATGCGCAGGGTTACGATACTGGTCATAGTTCTCGGGGCAATTCTGCTATGTATCATTTTCGGCGCGGTCGCTCAAGGGCACTGGGAAACGGTGCTGAAGTTCCAGGAAGGCCAGTCATTTGGCATCGCAGATCCAATCTTCGATAAAGACGTCAGCTTTTACATGTTCTCGCTGCCATTCCAGAGATTCATTCAAGGATGGCTCCTGGGCGCCCTTATAGTTACTGCGATTCTGACCTTTGTCTTCTATGCGTTCAACTACAGCCTGCGGCGGCTCAGCTTCTCGTTCAGCCTTGGGGTCAAAGCGCACCTATCAGTGCTGGTTGCGGCAATACTTGGTATTTACGCCTGGCGCTATTTTCTGGACATGTATGCACTCGTTTATTCTGAACGGGGGTTCGTGTTCGGGGCGGGCTACACCGATGTCCATGCTCAATTAATCGCCTTGAGAATTCTCATGGCCGTAGCCATCGCCTGTGCTGTTGCGGTACTCGTCAACATCTTTCGACGCGGCATTCGCTTGCCTGTCTATGCCATAGGAAGTTGGATAGTGGCTATAATCGTAGTCGGCGCCATCTACCCCGCGATAGTACAGAGGTTCCAGGTCAATCCCAGCGAGCTGGCCAGAGAAACGGAATACATCGAATATAATATCGATTTCACCAGGGAGGCATTTGCACTCGACAGAATCGAAGAACAGCAGTTCCCAGCCGAGGAGGAGCTCTTCTTAGAAGACATCAACGCAAACCCGGCAACGATAAGCAATATCAGGCTGTGGGACAACCGGCCTCTAAAGGACACCTACTACCAGAAGCAAGCGTTGCGTCCCTATTATGACTTCTTTGATATAGATATCGACCGCTATACAATAGATGATCAATACCGCCAGGTTATGTTGGGGCCCCGGGAACTCTACAAGGATAACTTAGACCCTAAAGCAAAGACCTGGGTTAATGAGCGTCTCGTCTACACGCACGGCTATGGGCTGGCCTTGAGTCCTGTAACCGAGGTGACTGAAGAGGGCGCGCCTATCTTGTATGTCCAGGATATTCCTCCTGTCAGCGATTCCGAAAGGCTTCAGATAGAGAGGCCGGAGATCTACTACGGGGAGAAGACCGATGACTACATCGTCGTCAATAGCAATACCGAAGAATTCGACTACCCGATGGGTGAGCAGAATATCTATACTGAATATGCAAGCGAGTCAGGAGTACCGCTGAGCTCTTTCTTCCGCAGGGCAGCCTATGCGTGGCAGCTCGGTGACTTCAACATCCTTATTAGCGGAGAGATAAACTCCGAGAGCAGGGTACTCTACTATCGCAACGTCCAGGAGCGCGTGAAGCACATCGCACCCTTTCTACAGATCGACGACGACCCTTATCTGGTGATCACTGAAGAAGGCAGGCTTGTCTGGATACAGGACGCCTATACATGGAGTGATAAATACCCATACTCCGAGCCGCTAGCCGACGGGACCAATTATATTCGCAACAGCGTCAAGGCAGTCGTCGACGCCTACGACGGCTCAGTGACCATGTACGTTGTAGAACCGGACGACCCGATAATACAGACCTATCAAACTATTTTCCCCGACCTGTTTACATCAGCGGAGGAGATGCCGGAGGACATTAGGGCACACTTGCGCTACCCCCAGGACATGTTTATGATTCAGGCGCAGGTGTATCAAAGATACCATATGCGGGATGTGAAGGTATTTTACGGAAAAGAGGACCTTTGGACAATACCCGAAGAGATATACCGGAGCACGGCGCAACGGATGGAGCCGTACTACATAATTATGCGCCTCCCCAACGTAGAGCAGGAGGAGTTCCTCCTCATGCTACCTTTCACCCCGGAGAAAAAGAAGAACACCATTGCCTGGCTGGCGGCGCGCTCAGACGGCGATAATTACGGAACACTGCTGGCATACTATCTGCCTAAAGATAAATTGATCTACGGTCCTATGCAGGTGGAGAACCTCATCGAGCAAAATACCGCCATCACCGAGCAGTTCGCCCTCTGGGGGCGCGGTGGCTCTACAGTGATACGCGGGAATCTCTTGATGATACCCATCGAGGATTCGTTCCTCTACGTGGAGCCGGTATTCCTCCAGGGGGCGTCGGGAGGAGTGCCCGAGCTAAAGCGGGTGATAGTTGTCGCCGACGACCGCATAGCTATGGAGCAGACACTCGACGAAGCCCTGGCCACCGTCTTCGGCACGGAACCGTCGCCCCCAGAGCCGACGCCAACGCCAGGGCCCACGCCAACGCCAGGGCCCACGCTAACGCCAGGGCCTACGCCAACGCCGGGGCCGACGCAGACGCCGAGCCCAACACCAACAGACGAGGTGGCATCTCTGGCGGAAGCCATACAGCAGCACCTGATTAAAATGCAGCAATACGCAGGAACAGGTGATTGGACAGCCTACGGCGAGGAGTTGGATGCCTTACAGGCTGATATACAGAGGCTGGTTGAGTTGACATCGGGAGGAAGCTAGACGGAGCAATGACCGACTGGCAAGCATTGGAGGGTAAATACTTCATGCGCACGTTCAAGCGCATGCCGTTGACCGCGGTCCGCGGCGAGGGCGCGCGCGTCTGGGATGAGCAAGGCAAGGAGTATCTGGACTTCACCTCGGGATGGGCGGTGAATAGCCTGGGGCACTGTCATCCGGCGGTGGTGGGTGCCGTAAGCGAGCAGGTGAGAACCTTGATCCAGACATCGAACCAGTTATACACAATTCCCCAGCTAAAGCTGGCCGAGCTTCTGGTGGAGAATAGCTGCCTCGACCGGGTCTTCTTCTGCAACAGCGGGGTAGAGGCTGTCGAGGGCGCGGTGAAGCTGGCCCGCAGATACGGAAAGCTCCATCTCGGCGGTGCTTACAGGGTAATCACCACGATTGATTCCTTTCATGGGCGAACATTGACTATGGTCGCAGCGACAGGACAGCTCAAGCACCAGGAGCCTTACACTCCGCTTCCCGATGGTTTCATCAACGTGGGATACAACAATGTCGACGCCATTAAAGAGGCAACCACCACTGAAACCTGCGCCATAATGCTGGAGCCAATACAGGGCGAGGGCGGCGTCAATATTCCCGATGACGATTACCTCAAGGGTGTACGAACATGGTGCGACCAGAAGGGCATCCTCCTTATCCTGGACGAGGTGCAGACAGGGATAGGACGCATCGGTACCCTTTTCGGTTATGAGCAGTATGGCGTAGAACCCGATATCATCGCCCTGGGCAAAGGTCTCGGCGGCGGTGTACCCATCGGCGCTTTCCTGGCAAAGGAGAGAGCGTCTGTCTTTGCACCGGGGGAGCATGGGTCCACCTTTGGTGGCAATCCTTTAGCTTGCGCCGCGGGCTACGCTACCTTGAAGTTTATAATCGAAAGTGATATACCAAAACGGGTCAGACAAACTGGCGCCTACCTGATGTCCGAGCTGGAGAAGCTCAAATCCAAGTTCGACTATATAACGGAGGTAAGGGGTCGTGGACTTTTAGTAGCCCTTCAGTTCGACAGTGACCTCTCGGACAAAGTGGTGAACACCTGCCTGAAACACGGGCTTTTACTTAACGCGGTAAGACCCAACGCCATCCGCTTCATTCCGCCGCTTAACATCACCGAGAATGACGTCGATGAAGCGATAGCGATCTTAGAGCGCGTATTGGCAGAGGTGAGCGAAGAGAAGTAGCAGTAAGTGGCGCAGAGCCAGCCCGAGAATCACGGTAGATGAGAAAAATCAACAAACAATCCCGGAGGAAGTAATTGAAGGACAAGGTAGTACTGGCTTATAGTGGTGGGCTTGACACCTCAGTGGCTATTAAGTGGATTGCGGATAAGTACGATATGGATGTCATCGCCCTGAGCATAGATTTAGGCATGGAACGCGACTACGAGTCGATTCGGCAGAAGGCCCTCAAGGTGGGAGCGGTCAAGGCCGCAGTGGTCGATGCCAGGGATATTTTCATCAACGAGTACGTTTTCCCCGCCTTACAGGCGGACACAATATACGAAGGGCAATATACGCTGGCCACCGCTCTCGCCCGACCCCTCATAGCCAAGCTTCTGGTGGAAACGGCCCTCCAGGAAGGGGCTACAGCCGTGGCTCACGGCTGCACCGGCAAGGGCAACGATCAGGTCAGGTTCGATGTAAGCACTGCCGCCCTCGCACCTCAGCTCCGGGTAATCGCGCCTGCACGGGAATGGGGTATGACCAGGGAGGAGACAATCGATTACGCCAAGCAGAATGGAATCCCGGTACCGGTTACTGTGGCCAGCCCTTATTCTATAGACGAGAACCTCTGGGGCAAGAGCATCGAGTGTGGCGTGTTGGAAGACCCCTGGGTCGAGCCTCCCGAGGAGGTATTCACCTGGACTACGTCGCCTACTGATGCCCCGGATAAGCCCTGCTATATTGAGATCGGATTCGATCGAGGAATCCCCACCAGCCTTGACGGGCAGGCGCTTAGCGGCGTTGCTCTGGTTGACAAGCTGAATAGTCTCGCCGGAGAGCACGGCGTGGGCAGGGTCGATCACCTTGAAAACCGCCTGGTGGGGATCAAGTCAAGAGAGATATACGAGGCTCCGGCAGCTACAGTGCTGCTATCAGCGCATCTGGCCCTTGAGCAGATGACCCTGTCCCGGGACCAGCTTCGCTTCAAGCAGCAGGTTGCCCAGGAGTATGCCGACCTTATCTATAACGGACTCTGGTTCTCGGCCCTGCGCCGAGACCTCGCCGCCTATGTCCAGAGCACACAGCGGCACGTCAGCGGTACAGTCAGGGTCAAAATGCTCAAAGGCAAATCGACAGTGGTCGGCCGCAAATCGCCCAGGTCGTTGTACAGCTACAGCCTGGCCACCTATGACGAGGAAGACCAGTTCGATCAGAGCGCCGCCGAGGGTTTCATCCAGATCTACGGCCTGCCGGTGAAGACCCAGGCGCAGGTCCAGGGGATGGAGGAGGGAAAATAAAAAACGTAGCGTTGCCACTCCCTTCGGGCTTGCCCTCGGCTTTGAGGCTCAGGCTCGTAGAGAGCCGCAGGGCGAAACGCCTGTGGCAACGGGCCCTGCGTCGTGACTCCTGTCACGACGCTACAGGGATAGATATTCAGGGGGCAATCGATGCAGAACACGAAGGTTGAAAGGATTCATACATGACGCTGCGCGGCCGATTCGGGAAAGATATGGATGACCGGGTGAAGGGATACACTGTGTCGGTACCATTCGATCAGCGCCTGTACCAGCAGGACATCGCCGGCTCCATTGCCCACGCCCGAATGCTGGCCAGGCAGAGCATAATCTCGGATAAGAACGCTGAGCTAATCATCATGGGACTTGTTTCCATCCGGGATGAGATCGAGCAGGGCAAGTTCAAGTTCTATTGGGAACTTGAAGATATCCACATAAATATCGAGGCTCGCCTCATCGAGAAAATCGGCGATGTCGGTGCGGAGCTTCACACCGCCCGCTCCCGGAACGACCAGGTTGCCACAGACCTGAGGATGTTCACCAAAGAGGCGATCACAGAGACGATAGCCCGGATCAGGGCACTCCAGCAAGCCATCCTGTCCCTTGCGGAAGACAATAGGCGATTGATCATGCCTGGCTACACCCATCTCCAGAGGGCACAGCCGGTGCTATTCGCTCACCACATGCTCGCCTACTTCGAGATGTTTCAGCGCGACATCGAACGTTTCCAGCAGTGCTACGAGAGAACCGACGTACTGCCTCTGGGCAGCGGGGCTCTGGCCGGGGCGCCCTACCCTATCGACCGCGACTTTCTGGCCAAGCAGCTCGGCTTCAGCAAGGTTAGCGCCAACAGCATCGATGCAGTAGCCGACCGCGATTTCGTCATCGAGTACCTGTCGGCGGCCAGCCTGACCATGATGCACCTCTCCCGTATTGCTGAGGAGACCATTTTGTGGTCGACAGCGGAGTTTCACTTCATCGAGATCGACGACTCCTTCGCCACTGGCTCCAGCATCATGCCGCAGAAGAAGAACCCGGATGTAGCAGAGCTGGCACGGGGTAAGACGGGCAGGGTCTATGGCCATTTAATGGCTGCTCTGACCATCATGAAAGCGCTGCCCCTGTCCTACAATCGAGACCTCCAGGAGGATAAAGAGGCCCTCTTTGATTCCATCGACACACTCGTGTCCACGCTCGAGGTCTTTGCTCCGATGATAGCCAGCCTGCGCATAAAGGCCGACCACATCAACCACGCCGCGGAGGAGAACTATACGCTGGCCACCGATATAGCCGATTATTTGGTCAAAAAGGGCATCCCTTTTCGCCAGGCTCACGCCATAGTCGGCAATTTAGTGCGCTACGCCATCGACAACCGGAAGACACTACTCGATCTCGAGCTAAGTGAATACCGGAGGTTCTGCCCCGATTTTGAGAATGATGTGAAATCAATTACTGTGGAATCATCACTAGCCGCACGCAATGCCCACGGTGGAACTGCCCCGGAAGCGGTAGAAAATGCGCTGGCGGCAGCTAGAAGAATGCTCCATGAAAAATAGGGTTAAGCTTGCTCCGTCTATCCTTTCCGCTGATTTCGGTCGCTTGGGGGAGCAGGTCGCCGAAGTGACCAGAGCAGGTGCCGATTATATCCACGTAGACGTGATGGACGGGCACTTCGTCCCCAATATCACTATCGGCCCGCCGGTCGTAGCTGCTATACGCCCCCATACCACCCTTCCCCTCGACGTCCATTTGATGATCGAGTCGCCGGAGAAATATATTAATCAGTTCGCTCAAGCGGGCGCGGACATCATCACCGTACACGTTGAAGTATGCCCGCATTTGCACAGGGTAGTGGAATCGATAAAAGAGCTCGGCATCAAGGCGGGGGTGTCGCTCAACCCAAGCACTCCTCTTACTGAGGCCGAAGAGGTCCTGCCCATAATCGATCTGGTGCTACTGATGTCGGTTAACCCGGGATTCGGGGGACAGCGATTTATCGAGAGTACGATCGGAAAAATCGAACGCCTAAGGCGCAGGCTTGACGAACTGGAGCTTCTTACCGAGCTTGAAGTGGACGGAGGCATTACTGCTGAGATAGCGCCACGCGTAGTTCAAGCGGGAGCCCGGGTACTCGTAGCCGGTGCTGCTGTATTCAACAAGAGGGAAAGTATTTCTCAAGCGATCACAAGGATCAGGGAGAGTCTTAAGGGGCTTGAAACAGTATGATGGGGTATTATAGACTATCCGGTAACCTTGTTCTGAGTCCGCAAACACCTGGTGCAGATGTTCATACGCATTTTCTTACCGTCTATGACAACCGTAGTCTTCTGAAGGTTAGGCGACCATTGCCGCTTGGTATGACGCTTGGAGTGGGATACATTGCTTCCAAACTGTGGCCCCTTACCACACAACTCGCACTTCAACGTTTTCTCCTTTGACTAGAGAGCCTTTTTCTTGTAGAATTCGATTAGAATTCGGTCTTAAGGATAGCACAACAAAAAGGGTCTTGCAAGCCGATTTTGGATTAGGCGGGTTTGGCAACACCGACCTCGGATATAGAACTGCCAGCGAATTGGGAGAGCCTGGTGTGGGCGAGATAACCTCATACGACGGATACGAGTTAAGAGGGATGTTCAGCGCCGCCACCCGCTGGCTGGAGCGCAGCGCTCAGTCCATTAACATCCTCAACGTCTTCCCTGTGCCCGATGGCGATACCGGCACCAATATGCTTTTAACCATGCGGGCTGCGATGGAAGAGGCAGCTACATGTCCCGATGGGAGTGCGGAGGCCATATCTCAAGCGATGGCCAGGGGTTCCCTGATGGGAGCCAGAGGGAATAGCGGTGTAATCCTGTCTCAGATCCTTCGCGGACTGGCCAAGGGGCTGGATGGCAAGCACACTTTCAACGGCAACGATCTCGCAGCAGCCCTGGCTGAGTCGACTGCTTTCGCCTATAGAGGGATGAGTAAGCCGGTGGAAGGAACCATCCTTACCGTTATCCGCGAAGTATCCGACGTTGCCCAAACGCAAAGTACATCCCACAATAGCGACTTGCTGACCACCATGGAAGCTATTGTCGGTGAAGCTAAGGCCTCAGTGGCGAGGACACCCACGCTCCTCTCTGTACTGCGCCAGGCCGGGGTAGTGGATGCCGGGGGGCAAGGGCTTTATGTAGTATTTGAGGGCATTCTTCACTATCTGCACGGCGATCTGGAAGAGAGCGAGATCGCGCCCATAGAAGCCGCAGCCAGCACCGGCCAAGGTCCGGCAGGAGACGCCACATTCGGCTATTGCACAGAGTTTCTGCTCCGGGGTAAAAACCTGGACCTCGAAGCCATCAGAGAGAAGCTAAATTCCATCGGCGAATCCGTCCTGGTAGTCGGCGACGAATCTACTGTAAGAAGTCACCTCCATACTTTCGACCCCGGGACTGCCTTAAGCTACGCCACTTCCTTAGGCGTCCTGCAGCAGGTTAAAGTGGAGAACATGGACGAACAGCACCGTGACTTCGTCGTAGCCCAGTCTCAGTCAACTCCGGCCGGCATCTCAACGATAGCCGTGGTATCCGGCGAAGGTCTTACCGAAGCGTTTTACAGCATTGGAGCCAATATAGTGGTCCCCGGGGGCAAGACTATGAACCCCAGTGTCCAGGAGCTTCTACAGGCTGTAGAAACAGCGCCTTCAGAGAACATTATCATATTGCCCAATAACCCCAACGTTTTACTTGCAGCGGAGCAAGTCGCAGACCTGACCAGGAAGAATGTAGAAGTAGTGCCTTCGAAGACCATACCACAGGGGATAGCAGCTCTCCTCGTCTTGAACCATGAAGTGGATTTGAAAGAGAACGCCGCCGCCATGCAGAAAGCACTGTCGACAGTCCGCAGCGGAGAGATCACCAGGGCAGTCAGAGAAATGGAGCACGACGGCCTCTTAATCAAGAAGGGACAGACCATAGCCTTCCTTGACCGAAAGCTAGTACTGGCAGACGGCAATATGACACGGGTTGTCCTCAAGCTGCTTGACTTAATGGATGTCGATGAAGGGGGATTGATCACCATCTATTACGGGGCGGACACGGAGAGCAGCGAAGCCGAGCACGTAGCGGAATCAGTCCGGGAGAAATATTTCGCCCAGGAAGTAGAGGTGGTTGCAGGGGGACAACCACATTACAACTATGTTGTCTCCGTAGAATAAAGCCGGCTATATCGATATCCACAGTTTTCGCCCAAAGCCCGCAGTGCGCCTCAACGAAATAGCATTATTGGAAGATAGTATTGAGCCTAACGGTTGAACGATTGCGGAAGGTCCTTGAACTGGAGCAGGCCAAAGGTTACCGCGATCAAGCGGTAATGGGCGGGCTGGACAGGCTACTGTGCAACCTGACCACCTCAGACCCGGAGCTAATTCGGCTGCTTTCGCTGAGCTATACCACTTTGGACGGAAGGAAACGGGAGGAATGGGTGAGGAGCGTGCTGGAGCAAATTGACGCCGCAGAATCAAAAACACAACCTCTGCCCCAATCCACGCGCCGTAGACAAAAGCCTGCCTCCCAAAACACGCAGGGCGATATCGACCGGTATCTGGATGCCCCGATTACCTCTATCAAGGGCATAAATTCAAGCCTGGCAAGTAAATTCGGCAAGCTGGGAGTGAAGACAGCGCGACAGCTTCTCTACTTCTTCCCCCACCGACATATGGACTACAGCCAGATAAGGCTCATTTCACAGCTCGAAGAGGGTATGGAACAGACCATCATTGCCACCGTCTGGGAAGCTGCCCCAAAGACCACCGCATACCGGAAGCGTATGACAGAAGCTATCGTCGGCGATGAATCCGGCAACATAAGAGTTATATGGTTCAATCAACCTTATCTCGCTAAGAAGCTCACTCCCAACAGTCGGGTGGTAATCAGCGGCAAAGTCAGTGAATTCCGCAATCAAAAGGTATTCCAATCCCCCCAGTGGGAGCCTCTGGATTCCGATGACCTTATTCACACCGGGAGGCTGGTTCCCGTCTACCCGCTAACGGCAGGGCTGTCGCCCCGGGTGGTGCGGAAGCTGGTCAAGGCCACGCTTGACCGCTGGCTGCCGGAACTGCCCGATTTCCTCCCGGAAGGTATCAGGAAAGGAGCAGGACTGCTACCGCTTTCCGAGGCGATCGGGCAAGCGCACTATCCTGATAGCGGGAACGCCAAGGCGCAGGCCAGGAAGAGACTGGCTTTCGACGAACTCTTCCTTATTCAGCTCGGTGTATTGTCCAGGAAGAGAGACTGGCAGGAGGAGAGCAGCAATGCTTTCGAGGCCGACGGCGGCTGCCTCGAGCCATTCTTCAAATCCCTGCCTTTCACCCTGACCGCAGCCCAGAAACGCACCTTTGCCGAGATTCGGGAGGACCTGGGCAAATCCAAGCCCATGAGCCGACTCCTGCAGGGTGAAGTTGGCAGCGGCAAGACTGTTGTTGCCACGGCAGCCATGCTCCTCGCCGCGGCCAACGGCTATCAGGCCGCCCTCATGGCCCCGACGGAGATACTGGCAGAGCAGCACTTTGAGAGCATATGCAGCCTTTTAAGTAGAGCAAGCGGGGAAGCAGGCAATGGTAAGCCGTACAGTATTTATACCTCTCTACTGCCATACCCTACCGGCGTCGGCCTCCTGACAAGCGGCCTCAAGGAAAGTTCAAGGCAGAAGGTCCAGGAAGGAACAATCTCAGGAGATATAAAAATCGTCATCGGTACGCATGCCCTTATCCAGAAAGGGGTAGAGTTCCAGCGGCTGGGGCTCTGTGTGGTCGATGAACAACACCGCTTCGGGGTAATGCAGCGGCTGGAGCTGCGCTCTAAAGGTTCGAGCCCCCATATTCTGGTGATGAGCGCCACCCCGATACCCCGCACCCTGGCACTCACGCTATACGGCGACCTGGACATTTCTATCCTCGATGAACTCCCGCCGGGCAGAGTTGAGATCAAGACTAAATGGCTAAACTCCGGGCAGCGGCAGAGCGCTTACGATTTCGTTCGCAAGCAGGTCGCTGCCGGGCGGCAGGCGTTCATTATCTGTCCCCTGATAGAGGAATCGGAGGCAATCGAGGCAAAGGCGGCAACTACCGAATACGAGCGCCTATCTCAAAGCGTCTTTCCCGAACTGCGGTTGGGGCTGCTGCACGGGCGTCTCTCCAGTTCGGAGAAAGACGAGGTAATGCAGCGCTTTCGCAGTGGCGAACTCGATATACTGGTATCAACGCCGGTGGTAGAGGTAGGTGTGGATATACCCAATGCCACGGTAATGCTGATCGAGGGCGCCGACCGCTTCGGTATGGCGCAGCTGCACCAGTTCCGCGGTCGTGTGGGAAGGGGAGAGCACCAGAGCTACTGCCTGCTCCTCGCGGAGACACCGTCCGCTGAGGCCAGAGAGCGCCTCTCGCTCCTGCAGCGTACGCATGATGGGTTTGCCCTCGCCGAGGAGGACCTCAGGCTCAGGGGGCCGGGGGAGTTCTTCGGTACCCGCCAGAGCGGTCTCCCCGACCTGAAAATGGCCAGGCTCTCCGATATGGAGCTTCTGGAGCTTGCCCGCAGAGAAGCGACTCGCCTATTCGACTCAGACCCATACCTCCAGCAGCCGGAACACAGGCTCCTTGACAGAAAGGTTAATCTATTATGGGGGAGCGGGGGTGAATCGAACTAGCCATGATCAAATACAAGCTTACCGAACTCCTGGAGCAAGCAGCCAGGGCGGCGCAGTCGAGCGGGCAACTACCGGCCGGCCCCCTGCCTGAGATAACGCTGGAGCACCCACAGAATCCGGAGCACGGCGACTATGCTTCCAGCCTTCCGCTGAAGATGGCGAAGGTCGTGCGGATGAAGCCAATGGCCATCGCCGAGATTCTGGCTAACCACCTGCCCCAATTCGAAGGCATAGAAAAGGTATCATTGGCAGCCCCGGGCTTTATCAACATCTTTCTCACGGGCGTATGGCTCACCACGCAGGTTGAGGACATTATCAAAGCGGGGGAGGTCTATGGAAACCTCGATATAGGAAAAGGTTCCAGGGTCCAGCTTGAATTCGTTAGCGTCAATCCCACAGGGCCGATACACGTCGGGCACGGGCGCGGTGCCGTCCTGGGCAGCGCCCTGGCTAACGTGCTCAGCGCGGCAGGTTACAACGTGGATAGAGAGTATTATGTCAATGATACAGGCAACCAGATGGACGCTTTCTACCGCTCCCTCTACTGCCGCTATCTACAGGCACTGGGTAAAGAGAGCGAGATGCCCTCAAACGGCTACCAGGGGGCCTATCCGGTAGAGCTTGCTCAGGAGATTATCTCCGAGAAAGGGGATGCTTTCCTCTCCCTACCTCCTGAGGAAGCAATCCGGGAACTGGGAAAAATCGCCCTGCATAAGGCTGTTACGGCCATCAAGTCTGACCTTGAGTATCTGCGCGTTGGCTTCGATGTCTGGTTCAGTGAGCGCAGCCTCTACGAGAGCAACCAGTTTGAACGGGCAATGGCCCTGCTGCGAGATGGTGGACACATCAAGGAGAGGGAGGGAGCGCAGTGGTTTATTTCAACCGCTCTTGGCGAGGACAAGGACAACGTCCTTGTGCGCAGCAATGGCGTGCCCACCTATTTCGCCTCGGATGTTGCCTATCACTATAACAAATTCCTGGAACGCGGCTTCGACAGGGTGATCAACATCTGGGGAGCAGACCATCAGGGGCATATCTCACGAATGAAGTCCGTTCTTAGCGCGCTGGGGATCGACCCTTCCAGGCTGACGATAATCATCGCACAGATGGTAACCTTGAGCGATGGCAAGCTATCGAAACGCGCCGGGCAGGTTATCACCCTCCGACATCTCATCGATGAGGTAGGAGCGGACGCGTGCCGTTTCTTCCTCCTGTCACGCTCGGCAGACAGCCAGATGGACTTCGACCTGGAGCTGGCAAAGCAAGAGTCAGCCGACAACCCTGTATACTACGTCCAGTACGCTCACGCCCGCATCGCAAGCATACAGCATTTCGCCGAGGAGAGAGATATCGACTATTCCGACGGTAACGTGAGGTTACTCACCACAGAGGCCGAACTCAATCTGATACGCAAGATGGTGCTTTTACCCGAGCTAGTAGAGCTTGCCGCCAGAAACCTCGAACCCCACCACCTGCCTCACTTCGCCCAGGACCTGGCAACTGCATTCCACAGCTTCTACAAGCAATGTCGGGTCGTCTCCGATGACGAGGCTTTGACACAGGCACGGCTCAAACTTGTTAAAGCGTCTCAAATCGTCTTCGCCAGGACCCTCGGCCTTATGGGGATGACCGCCCCCGAGCACATGTGAACACGCTTTGCAGCGTAGGGGCAGGTTGGAGAATCCACTCCAACCGAGCCTTGAGCGGATGCTCAAGGTTACCCGTATTACAAATACAGGTCTCTAGAGCCCCTCCGCCTTATACTGCTCCGCCAGATTGGGGTAAAATTTTTCATGCCCTCTCAGCCAGCCCTTCTGTTTCTCGGTGACCTGGCCTTTGACCTTCGCCGGTACCCCGACAACAAAGGAGCCGGAGGGGACTATCATGCCTTCGGTAACCACCGACCCCGCGGCGATGATACAGTAGTCTCCTATCACAGAGTTATGTAAAGTGGTGGCGTTTATTCCGATGAGCACCCTCGTCCCTACCCTACTGCTGTGCACCATGGCGCCGTGCCCCACAACTACATGGTCGCTTATCTCCATATCCTTTCCCGCATGCAGCATGCAGGTGTCCTCTATATCAACGTAGCTGCCTATCTTTATCGCAGCGAAGTCCCCCCTGATCACAGCTCCCGGCCACACATTCGAGTGCTCCCCTATCTCCACATCGCCGACAACGTACGCCGCCTCGCTGATAAAGGCTGACTCGGCTATCCTGGGAGTCTTTCCGTTGAAGCTCCTTATCACCCCAAACCTCCAATCATTTACGCGGCAATTATAGCCCCTTCATTTTATAGGCGTAAAAATAATGTTCATACATTCTAAAACTCGTAGATTGTAGACTGCATTCCGGACTACATCCTGTTCCGGTATACTTTGGCTTAACGGCCACCCCTTTCGCCCAGTACAGCCACGGCGAGAACATGGGGGCCGACGTGAGTACCGACTACAGGGCTGACCTTTGCACGGTATATACGTTCCGTAGGAAATCTGGGGCTGAGGCGTTCGATTAGTGCTTCTGCCTCGTCATTGGTAGTCGCATCTTCTACAGCCATCTCCTCAATACTGGAAAAGCTCATAGCGAACTGGTACAGGCATTCCATTGCTTTGGATCGAGAGCGAGGCCTGGCGACAGGATGAGCCTCACCACCTTTTAAGGTCAGTACGGGGTTCACCCTTAACATCGATCCCAGTAAAGCCTGTACCGAGCCAATACGCCCGCCCCTTCTAAGATACTCCAGTGTATCAAAGGCGAAATATATCTTTGACTTAGATATATTCTGCCTGGTCAAATTCAACAAATCATCCATATTGGCCCCTGATTTAGCTGCCTTAGCCGCGGCAATTGTTATCAACCCCAGCGCCATACAACCGGCCTGTGAATCGATTACTTCCACCCGGCATTTATTTGTCATCAGCTCAGCAGCCTGTAATTCAACCTCGTAGACAAGGCTTAGCTTACTGGATAAAGCAATAACCAGTATCTCATCCGCCCCTTGAGCCACCTCGTCGTAGACCTGGCTAAATACCGCAGGGCCCGGAACCGCAGTTGTAGGCATAGTTTTACAGGTTGCAAGCTTCTGGTAGAACTCAGCAGTTGTCAGTTCCACACCATCGCGGTATGTTTCATTGCCAAAGTGGATATGCAGTGGCACTACTGTTATCCCTAAATCGCTGGCTATTTCAGGTATCAGGTCCGAGGTACTGTCGGTAACAATCTTAACTGTCATAATTTCTCACTTCCACGGAGCGTGAGCATAAAAAATCGCTTCATGCCGACATGTATATTGAAGATGCGACTCGCTGCTTGCTTCCGTCCCTGATGGTTAACACAATTGCGGAATGGCTCTTGGCATGAACATCGTAAACAACAGCGGGGCTCGTGTCAATGTTCACCCGACCCGATAAATATTCCCCCGCAATTCCTGCCGTTCATAATGAATAGACAGCTAGTCGTACGATCAATCGCCTTGTCCCCACCCCCATTCTATGGTACACTCCACTAGGATACGGAAGGAGTACAGATTTGATGAAAGGTCGTGTCTTTTCCGGCGCCAGGCCAACGGGCAAGCAGCACATAGGTAACTACCTGGGAGCGATACAGAATTATGTCAAGCTTCAGCAGGACTATGACTGCATCTACTGCATCGTTGATATACACGCCCTGACCACTCTCGAAGATACCCACCTGCTCAAGGAGAACACCCGCGAGATGATGCTCGACTGGCTGGCCGCGGGGCTCGACCCTGAAAAGAGCATCCTCTTCGTACAGTCCCACGTCCCCGAGGTGATGGAGCTTCACACCCTGCTCAGCATGGTAACACCCCTGGGCTGGCTGCTCCGTGTCGCCACCTTCAAGGAGAAGGTCAAGTCGCAGCCTCACAATGTCAACTACGGGCTTGTCGGCTACCCCGTGCTGATGACGGCCGATATCGTCCTCTACAAGGCGGACACAATACCCGTGGGAGAAGACCAGCTGCCCCACCTGGAACTGGCGCGGGAGATAGTACGCCGCTTTACCTACCTGTTCGGCGAGGTCTTCCCCGAACCCAAGGCCAAGCTCACCACCTCTCCCATGGTTATGGGGCTCGACGGTGAAAGAAAGATGAGCAAGAGCTACGACAACGATATCGAGCTTGCGGCTTCACCGGAGGAAACCACGCAAAGAATAAGAACCGCATTCACCGATCCCGCCCGCAAGTATCGCACTGACCCCGGACACCCCGATATATGCAATATCTACAGCCTGCACCACTTCTACAACCCCGATCGCCTGGAGGAGATCGCCGTGCAGTGCCGGGGGGCGGCAATCGGCTGCGTCGATTGCAAGGACCTGCTCGCCGAGGGGGTAAACAGAGACCTCGCGCCCTTCCGCGAAAGGCGAGCCGAGATCGCCAGGAGGCAGGGATACGTAAATGAGGTCCTCGCCGACGGGGCCGGACGCGCCCACGTTATAGCAAGTGAGACCATCAAAGAGGTCAGAGAGAAGATGGGTCTACCATGACCGATTTGCCCTTATCCCGGAATGGGAAGGAAGCCCTTGATGTAGCCAAAGCGGCGGCGGGAGAGGCTGGGGAAATAATAAAAGCCCACTTTCGAGAAGAGAGACAGATACAATTCAAGGGAAGAGCCAACATAGTCACCGAGGTAGACCTCAGGGTAGAGGACAGCCTCAAAGCATTACTTCGAGCGGAATATCCCGACCACAGCATTATCTCCGAGGAGTCAGAGCCCGTCAGCGGCGGTTCAAACTACACCTGGATTCTCGACCCACTGGATGGGACAAACAACTACTCCTTCGGCATACCATTTTTCTCCACTGTCATCGCCTTAACCAGCGGCGATGACGTCCTGCTGGGCATAGTCTACGATCCCCTGCGCGACGAGCTGTTCGCGGCCCTGCGAGGCAAAGGCACGACTCTCAACGGCAGCCCTGTCCGCGTCTCCGGGAAAACGAAGGTTCAGGACTCGCTCATCGGCCTCGACCTGGGTTATGTCGATGAGAAAGGGAAGAGGCTACTGGAGTTTATCACCAGCCTGTGGCCGAACATGTACGCCTTCAGGATCATGGGCTCGGCCGCCCTGGGGATGGCCTACGCCGCCTGCGGACGGCTCGACCTCTACTTCCACCTGCTGGTGTACCCCTGGGAGCTCGCCTGCGGCAAGCTGCTGGTGACCGAGGCCGGCGGGGTGGCGACCGACTGGGAAGGGAGGCCGCCGGTCATAGGCGAAAGCTCCGTCATAGTCTCAAACAAGGACATCCACGCCGATTTCCTGAACATTGTGCATGCCCGTTAGGAGCGTTCAATTCAGGCTGTCCAATAAATGTAGCGTTGCCACAGGTATGGCAACGAATTCTCCGTCGTGACAGGAGTCACGACACTACACACACGGTATGAGGTAGGGGCGATCCAATGTGATCGCCCCTCCATGACGAGATAACAGGCGTCCGTGAAATAATCAGTCTCCCCTGCCCAGGTGTAGACCACATCATAAGTCAGGGAAAACAGCCCAACTGGCAGGTGCAGATCTTGATACTCAGCCTGTTCGCTGTGTCTCCGACATCCTTCGGGGCGACTTTAAACTTCTTCGCTATCCTGAACGCCTGGGCGCAGGGGAGCCTTCCATTGACAAGGGACGCCCGTATCTCCTCCTCCATTGTCAGCTCCATATATCCCTCCATTCTGCTTGCCGCGAGGTTTCGCCTCTGTGACCTTGTGCCGCTCGACTTACACGGCCCCGGTATGAACTTCCCCATTACTCTATTTTGGCCTGGTTACTCTGTCAATACAATACTTATGTCAAGTCAGCGGCTACTCGCAGCCATCTGTTGGCCTGACCGGGACATCGCAGTCTCATCATGCTCAACTCGTCGATTGGCAGTTACTAAGTCTTGTTGCCTCCCTCTACTCATCTTAAAGCCAGGGTTACATTACTTACTATGATTTAAGTCATAGAATTAACGGGTTGGGAAGGGTTGACAAGCCACGACAGGTAGGTCAAGATACCCGCGTATATATAATTACTCCAGGGAGGGAGATCTGTGAGGCTATTCGCTTTCGTTATAGTGCTGTTGCTTTTACTGTTGCTTACCTTCGGGGCGCCGGGCTGCTACTGGGGGGAGGGAGTGACCGAGAAGCACGGCCTCAAGATGAATCTCGACGATGCCTGCTTCATAGAAGAATCAACATCCTCTGACCATTCGTCAGCGCTGCTGGTAACGCTGAGCTTCGAGAACGAGGGCGAAGCAGCGCTTTACTTTGACTACCACGATTTCGCATATATTGCCGGTGACACGGACATATTCTACCTTGCATCTGTATCACCTAGGTCCTGCCCGCCCGTGTATATCTCCCCCTCCATGTCATCTAAGTCTGCGCGTGCGCTCAAGCCGAACCAGACATGCAGCTGCAAATTAGAGTTCGTCGTGTCCGACGAGTCACGCCTGACTGGAGATGAAAGGCTGACCCTGGTTATCTATGGCGAAGATGCAACAGGGGACAGCGTGGTTGTTGAGTTCAAGCTGCCACGGTTAAACGACATGAGGGAGTGCACCGAGGACGACCTTACGGAAGGCACATAGCAAGCAAGAGCAGCGCAGCCAGATCCAACGCCCGCACCCTCCCCGTTCGCCCTGTGCGCACAGATTATAGAATACGCAATCCCATAGCCGGCTGCCTGGCCGTCTGAATGTCCAGACACCTGAGCGTTTAAGTGGTGAGTTACTGACAATCCTCCCTCCCACGGTAAGGGGAGCTAGAGGGAGGGGGAATTATATTCACCCTCATCCTTCGGCAGGCTCAGGTCGGGCTCTTTCCTCTCCCGTCAAGGGAGAGGAAACCATTATCCTCCCTCCCCCGGCGGGAGGGAGTTAGAGGGAGGGGGGATTTCCCTGTGCTTGCAGTGACAACATGGGTATCCCAGAGCATATTCTCCAGGCGCTGTTGGAGCGGATGCTCCAACCTGCCCCAAATTTGCAGACCCCATCAAGGGAGAGGAGCTATTTGCCCACTTTCGCCTGTTGCTATATTATAGCAACAGGTTATCTCCGTAAGCTGACGCGGAGAGCCATCTAAACGGTGCAGTAAGAGGAAACCGATGGACATAGGTGAACTTATCTCGATCATCATGGTGCTCCTTTTCGCGGTTGGGCTGCCCGTTATTATCAGCAGTATGAGGAAGGGCAAGCAGAAGAAGCTCGATGAACTCTTCCAGCACCTTCCAGGTATAGGAGTAAAGGCATCCCTCATGGAAAAGGAAAACGCACAGGAGAAGGTAGGACAAAAACGTTCCTGGGGAGCGAAAGTCGAGGGCGGCATTGGAATAGAGGACAGGAACATCGATTCCATAATTGTCGTCAGCGTGTCCAGCCAGTATGGAGCCACATATTACCTGGACTGCCTGGTGATGATCCCCAGCCTCGCGGGCAGGGAAGACACCAGGAAAACGACAATGATTAAAAAGAAAAGTCCGCCGCTATGGGGAAAGACGACAGACATCGAGTGGAAAGGTGACCCTTACCTGGCTCAAAGATTGAACTTCGACTACCAGTTGAAGTACAGGCTGTTGCAGGCCAGTCCGAACCCGCTGAAAGGAAGCATCTCGATTCATCCGGAGCCCAAGTACGGTTATACCAGGATCAGGACTGACTACCAGTTGCTTTCTTCAGACTTGTTCCAGGCGATAGATACCATTGCCAGGCACGTCAAATCGGGGGCTTAGCACTAGAAAAGTCAGTGCTAAAAAGGAGCAGCGATGCTAAGCTGGGAGAAGAAGCTGTCAGGGATAGACATCGGGCAGGAATCGTTTCATAAATGCTTCGGATGCGGCAAGGAGAACCCGGTCGGCCTCAAGCTCGAATTCGTACAGAATGGCAGCGAGGCCAGGAGCGAGTTTACCATCAGCAAGCTCTACGAGGGTTGGGACGGTTTCGTGCACGGCGGCATAATATGCACCATCCTCGACGAGGCGATGGCATATACATTCTTCCCCGAGATTAAGGGGGTTACTGCCAAGGCCGAATTCAGGTTCAGGCGACCTGCCCCCGTAGAAGTCCCGATGGCGGTCAACGCCAGGCTAGTCAGGAAAACGAGGAAGCTTCTCACCACACACGCTGCGATAACCCTCAAAGATGGTACGATAGTGGCCGAAAGTACCGGCCAGGCATATGTGGTCAATTCAAAACAGGGCTAATCACGCAGCGAAGTTAGTTGCTGACGCCCCTTACCGCAACTCCCTGTTCAGTAGGATTCGTAGAACTCCCGAGGTTTCGATGAAACGTCGACTATGGCCCATATCCAGATGGCGATATTCGGAACGAAGAATATCAACCAGGTCCAGACCGGATTGAAAACGGTAAGATTCAAACCGAGGCCCAACCAGAATTTCCAGCTATCTCTCCTGTATGTATAGAGCCATGTCCAGAATGACAGGAAGACCGCAAGCAGGATCGCCACCGTCTTATCTTTAGGTGAGGGAACACGTTCTCTTTGAACACGGACTCCGCAGTTCATACATATATCGGTGTCCTTCTTTATCACAGCGCCGCAGCTCCGGCAGAACATCTCATCAGGGCCAGCAACCCGTTGCTCCTCCATCGTTTACCTCATCATTGTGCTCTCGAAATTCACGTTCGCAATAAACGTAGAATCTCCCATGCCTACCGCCTGTTTCGAACAAAACCAAATATGTCAGGTTTCCTGGACAGGATAAAACTCCTTGCTCGATATCGCTATCAAAATCAGCGCCGGTATTCCCAGCGGCCAGAATGAGAAAAGTGAGCAAACCCCGCCGACAACTGCCAGCGGGAAATTCTTCCTGTTAATCGCGTGGCTCGAGCCCACTATTGTCACAATGCCCAGAGCGAGCAGCAGTATTCCAATCCCTATAGGGGCCCACTCAACCCCATCCACACCATTACCTGCGGTAGCGCCGATGGAGATCAACACAATTCCGACGATAACAGGAACGACCCCGGCAACTACGCCGAATACACCTCCTACAACTGGCTTAGCCGTGGAACCAATTTCATCAATGGAAACTGCACCCTTTCGAACTCGAACGCCGCAGTGCACGCAAATCTCGGCCTCTTTCTTTATGACGGCACCACAGCTCGGACAGTACATCTCATCTTCCCTGGGCACCCGTATCTCAGCCTCCATTTCTACCTCCTCAGATTCAAAAAGCGTATGTTGCCGGATATCGTGAACTGTGCGCCGGGGCCCGTTTCGATATCCTCGGTAAGCATTGTAATCGATTTGTCAACATTCTCCAACATCGTCGGTTCCCCCCGTTCAACGCATCCTCTTCACCCGCCACGTCAGCCAGACGAAGTGAAATACGGAGAAGGACAATACCAATGCCGCAGGCATCGCGGCCCTGGGATCGAAAAAGATAAGCGCAATAGCCCCGGCCAAACCGTCGTTCTTCCTGGTGCCTAACAGCATAAAGCTGATCCTGCTCGCCTTCTTCACACCTAAACGTATTGACACGCGGTTAATCACCTCGGCCAGGACAAACGTGCCGGTAAAAGCGACAGCCGATACCAGCAGTAAAGTGCCGGGCTCCTGCAGGAACACATCACGATTCAGCCCGACCATGGTATAAATTACCAGGAAGAAACCCCAGTTCACCACCGGGTTCCTCCATCTCTCCACTATCGACATTATGCGAGTACGCCGCAAGATCCTGGAGACTACGATCGGAGCAACTATCAGCTCTCCCAGTACTATCAGCAGCCTTTCGGTCTCGATAAAGTTCGCCCCCAGGAATAATATGCAAATCAACGGGGTGACGGCCAGCGCCACAGTGTATACGGCTACATTCCCTACCAGCGAATACCTGGTGTTCCCGCCCAGGAGATAGGTGATCGGTATCACGGCGACGGCAGGAGGCATGGCGGCGACAAGCACGAAGCCCGTACGCAGGTCTTCATCACCGATAATCAGGGATGACAGGCCCACGTAAATGCCGCTAAGGATGATAAAGTTCAGCACCAGGGCCATCAGGACGGGTAATAATATCGTCTTTAAATCGAGGAATACCCTTGAGGAAATATCCAGTATGGAAATGGTCATTATCAGGCCCAGCACGGGCACCAGCGCAGGTTCCGTATAAGAAGCGCCATCGCTGTATAACAGCGCGACAGCGATGGCAAGCAAAAAGATGAAGCTGTTATTTCCAAGAAGTCCCATGATTCGGCTATCAATAGACATGGTAAATTACCGCCATGTTTTATGATTTAATCGGGAAACAGCGCCACGGCGGAAAGGAAAGTAAATAACCCGCTAAAGCCAGTATATAGTGTGCTTTGACCATATGGCAATGTAGACTTATCCAGGCTTGCTGTCAATGTTTGCATCGCAAGGGCCAGACCACAGGGGTTCTTAGCACTTTACATAATATGCTCGGCTTCGCGAACGGCGACACCGCACTAAAAATAACGCAATAAGCAACTCCCAATACCGGCTTGACAATCCTATCACTAACATACTATACTGGTTTCACTGACCGACTGGTCGGTCAATATATAACATGGAATAGCTTTGATGGAATCACCCGTAAAACGGAAGGACATACCTCCACAGCGCCGCGAGCAGATATTCGCAGCCGCAGCAGAGCTGTTCTCCCGCAGCGGCTACCACGGCGTCACCGTCGATGCCATCGCCCGGCGAGCCGGAATCAGCAAGGGCAACCTGTACTGGTATTTCAAATCCAAGCAGGAGATCTTCCGGCTCCTCATAGACTATGCCGTCGGGCGGCTTTATTCTCCTGTACTAGAGGCGATGTTGAGCGATGTAGAACCCCGCGAGAGGCTGCGAGCTGTTGCCAGGAGCTGTATCCATGCCGCAGAGGCTGATCCCGAAGCCCTGCACCTTATCTGGCAAATCGCCACTCAGCCCGAGCTTAAAGACCTGGTATCCCCTGAGTTCTCCACCTGGCTTAATCCCGTTATCGACTACCTCAAGCCACTTTTTACTGAGCTTGGCGATAAGGACCCTGAGGGCACAGCAACGCTTTATTGCTTTACGCTTGACGCTCTGATGCTGCTGGTCTCTATAGACCCCAATGTTTATGACAGGGAGAAACTGATGGCGGCCATCGAAAATAAGTTTATAAGCCTTGGGAGGGAATGAGATGTCCATACCAAAATCGGGCGAAGCCGGAGATATCATACTCCAGTTGAACGACGTATCGCGGTCATATCAGATGGGGCAGGTGGAGGTAAGAGCCCTCAGCGATATAACACTTGACATAACACGAGGCGGGTTTATCGTTATCCTGGGCCCCAGCGGCTCGGGCAAAACCACGCTGCTTAACCTTATCGGCGGCATCGATTCCCCGACCGCAGGCAGTATTACTATTGACGGTATTGAACTCAGCGCACTCGATGACAGAGGCCTGACCGAATACCGGCGCAACCATATCGGCTTCGTCTTCCTGTTCTTCAACCTCATCCCCACCCTGACGGCCAGGGAAAACGTCGAGTTCGCCGCAGAGCTGGTCGATGAACCAAGAGACCCCCTCGAAGTGCTGGAGGTCGTCGGACTCAAGGAACGCGCCGACCACTATCCCAGCGAACTCTCCGGCGGAGAGCAGCAGCGCGTAGCCATAGCAAGAGCCCTGGCAAAGGACCCACCGATACTACTCTGCGACGAGCCCACCGGCGAGCTCGATTTCGAGACCGGAAAGCACATTCTGAGCGCAATGAGGATGATAAACGAGGAAAGCCGCAAGACTGTGCTCCTGGTCACGCACAATACCGCTATCGGTGATATAGCCCACAGGGTAGTCCGGCTTCGCAGCGGCGAGATCGTGGAGGACAGGCATAATCCATCCCCCGTAGACCCCCGGGAGCTGAGGTGGTAGTACGCTATGAAAAAGCTGCGCCGCTTCCTGCAACAAAAGCTCCAGCGTAAACTGGTTAGAGACCTTGCCACCTCAAAGGGTCTGTTCGTCGCCGTGACCGCGGTAATCTTCCTGGGTGTAACCTTCTTCGGGGCCTCATTCCTGGGCTACCAGAATCTCAGAAGCTCCTATGACTACACCTACGAAACGCTTCATTTCGCCGATTTCACTATCAGGGTGGTGGAAGCCCCTGCGGAAACCCTGGAGGAACTGGAGGCGATTCCGGGGGTCACCGCCGTTACCAGCAGGATGAACAGTGACTTCTCCCTCACCCTTCCCGGAACAGATGAGAAGAGGATGGTGTCGCGGGTGATATCCCTTCCCTCGGACTCCAGACCGGCCGTCAACGACATCAAGGTGGAGAGCGGCTCCTATTTCCAGGAGGGCGATAGCAGCGCTCTGCTGGTGGAAACCAATTTCGCCGAGCATCACGGCTTGAAAGAAGGCAACACTCTCAACCTTACGATAGACGGCCATACAACCAACTTCAGTGTGGCCGGTATCGTCGCCAGTCCCGAGTACATCTGGTTTGCCAAGAGCCGTCAGGAGATACTGGTCTCCCCCGAAACCTTCGGAGTCGTGTTCATCCCTGAGGATACTGTGACCGACCTGTTGGGGAAACCTTTTATCAATGAGTTCTGCTTCCTAGTCGATGATGGGGCTGACAGAGAAACCATAATAGCGGAGGCCGAGAAAATACTTGATTCATACGTGGTAATGGATGTTGTCCCGCGCGAGGACCAGCCCAGCAACGCAGCCCTGAGTATGGACCTTCAGGAGTTCGGGGAGCTGGCTGAAGTCTTCCCTCTCCTCTTCCTCATCGTGGGAGCACTGGCAACATACATCCTGCTCACCCGGATCGTCCACAATCAGAGGGCTCAGATAGGACTTATGCGGGCGACAGGCTATTCCCGCCGACAAATCCTCCTTCACTACCTCAGCTTCGCCCTCATAATAGGAATCGTGGGCGCTGTTATGGGAACGATTGCCGGCTATCTTCTCTCCGAACTTATCACCAATCTCTACACGGGCATCCTGGGGATTCCTTATACCAAGATCGAGATGGACCTCATGCAGTGGCTGGCTATCGAAGAGGGGCTTTTCCTGGGGATTATCCCCTGCGCGATTGCCGGCATAATCCCCGCCTGGGCTGCCTCCCGCCTCAGCCCGTCCGAAGCCATGCGCCCCCCGGCCCCGACCGCCGGCAGGAAGCTCCTGCTGGAGCGCATCTTCCCCTTCCTGGCCCGGCTGTCATTCCTCTGGAAGATCCCGCTGCGCAATATATTTCGCAACCGCCGCCGCAGCCTTTACACAGTCATCGGTGTCGCCTTCGGCATCAGCCTCATTCTAGTATCGGCTGCCTTCATCGACGCCATCGAAGCTTTCACGGACTTGCAATTCAATAAAGTCCAGATATACGATGCCCAGATCAATTTCTCGTCAACCCAACCGCAACCGGCAACTATTGCGGAGGAAGTGCAGGGCTGGGATGAGGTGGAGAAGGCCGAACCCGTTCTTCAGATACCCGTCAGACTGGAGTATGAAGACAACAGCTACTCCACGCTGGTGGTAGGGCTTTCCCAGGGCGCAGAGCTGTACGGGCTGCACTCCACCGGTGGGGACCGAGTCGATGTCAGTGACCAGGGGATTCTGCTTAGTGAAGGCCTTGAAAAGAACCTGGACATAAAAAGCGGCGACATACTCACGCTGCTCTCCCCGTGGGGTACGCAGCAGCTGGAAGTCCTCGGATTCGTGCAGCAGCCCCTCGGCAGCTACGGCTACGTGACGTTAGGTCAGGCCCAGAAACTCGTGGGAGGCCTGCCCGTAATAAACGGCCTTATGCTGGACGTAGGGCCACAGTATCTGGACTCCATAAGGGAAAAGGCCTACGGTATCCCGGGCACTGTCTCCGTGGAGTTGACCGGGGAAAGCAATGAGACGGTCGAGCAGATGATGGGGCTGATTAAAGGTATGAGCTGGGTAATGCTCGCCTTCGGTGCCGCTCTGGCGCTGGCTATCGTCTTCACCATGGTAACAGTGAGCATCCTGGAGCGCCGCCGTGAGATAGCGACCATGCGCACTATGGGAGAGGGCAGGGGCAGAATTACGGCCATGATTACTATCGAGAACCTGCTGCTGGGACTTATAGGGATCATCCCCGGCATTCCGATGGGTTATTACCTGGCGGTGTACTTCTTCAGCCTCTTTCAGGGTGACATGATGAGCTATAACCTGGTTATCTTCCCCCGCACATACCTGCTGACCGTTGGGCTGGTCATTCTGATCATGGTCGTTTCCCAGATACCGGGCATTCGTAACATCAACAGGCTGAACCTGGCGCAGGTCACGAAGGAACAGGCGACCTAGTTGAAAATAGCTGACACATAACACCAAATTAAGGCGAGAGGCTTGTATAAAGCCTCTCGCCTTAGAGTTACTCGTGATTCCTCGAAGTCTGCGCCTTAAGGCGCCATTATCACGAAATTATCGAAGGCCGCCTCGCTGGAGCTTCCCGCCAGCGATGTGACCCCCAGCCCCACATATCCACTACTGAAGCTGCTATCGGTGACCTCCGACAGCAAATGGCCGTTGGCGTATAACCGCAGCGTGTCCCCCTCACACTCAACGCGCATCAGGTTGACCTCGTCCCACCCCTCATTTATGTGACTCGACCAGGTGGGTGAGCCCGAAAGACCGGTCCTCACACCGTTCTTCCATACGCTTATCGCGTAGTATCCATCGGCACTGATGCCAAAGTTATAGTAGTTGCTATCATCGACACAGCGGCAGAATACCTGCTGCCAGTTATCGTCGGTCCCGGCTACCAGCCAGGTCTCCACCTCGATGACCAGGTCGCTGTAGTACCGGTACAGGTCGGAGTAGGAACAGCCATCGTCGTATGTGGAGTCCTCTATATGGAGTGCGCCCGTTTGGTATTCAACCCAGCCACCACTGTAATCTCCGGTTTCCCAGCCGCTCGACGGGTTGCTGAAGTCATCGGAGAACAATACACCGCCCGTCGATGTCGGCTCAGGGGTAGGTGGTAGGGTTGGCGTGACTTCAGGAGTTTCCGCCACCACTTGTCCTGATATGCTTGTAACCACGATATTATCGAAGGCCGCCTCGCTGTAGCTGCCTGCCAGCGACGTGACCCCCAGGCCAATATAACCCCGACTAAAGGTATCGTCGGTAACCTCCGACAGCAAATGGCCATTGGCATATAACCGCAGCGTGTCCCCTACACACTCGACGCGCATGACATTGGTCACATCCCGGCCCTGCTTGATATGACTCGACTGCGCGGGGTCACCGGAGAGATCGCTTAGCCCGCCATCGCGCCACAAGCTGATTGCATAATAGCCATCCGCACTTATGCCAAAGTCGTAATAGTTATTATCGTCGACAGATCGACAGAATATCTGCTGCCAGTTGTCGTCGGTTCCGGCTACCAGCTTGGTCTCCACCTCAATAGCCAGGTCACTGTAGTACCTGTAGAGATCCGACCAGGTGCACGAATCGTCGGTGTAATCCTTCATATGGAACCACCCATCTTGATAGTCAGCCCAACCAACTTCCCAATCGCCGGTTTCCCAGCCACTTCTAGCGTTGCTGAAGCCATCTGAGAACAACACCTCGCCATTCGAAGTCGGTGTAGTGGTCTCCTCACCATCGCCGGCGCAGCCCAGCGTTGCCACCAGCAGCGCCACTGCCAGAATTACCGCCCCCATCAGGATGACCTTTCGATTTATCATCTCGTCTACCTTCCAGTAATAATTCCTCATGTTCAAACAGGTCCGCTCTTTTTCCCTCTCAACCCGGCGCCCAGGTATAGAAAACTAACTTTCCGTGCCAATATACATATCGCGATAGATTACCGCAAGATTTACAAGCCTTGCTGGCTCAGAACCCGACGGACCGTGGAGAAGCGGTTTCGATATGTTCGCAACTCTTCCCTGGTTGCCCAGTAGCAGGGCGGACGCCAACATGTAGGGTAAATGTCACTTTAGAGACTAATGGAGGCGCCAGGGGCATCTCAGGGGCTCTCAAGAGTATTCTGTTCGGCGGCGCGGTTTCCAACTTGCCAGACGCAATCGAATTTGTAATACTACTCTAAGCCGTGTTTTGCTACACGGCGTATAGTAGAGACAGGTATGGAAATGCCCTTCAGCATAGCCCTCGCGTAGCCCCACCTCCGCCAAAGGCGCGGCGAATTCTTAAGCTTACGCTGGATGTATTCTACCTCGCCGTTCGAAAGCTCGCCAGCCCATCCCGGCCGAAGCAGCTTCCTGTCCGGCTGATTTACGGCGGATAGTGAGTCGCCCTTTTGCGGGGCTTCGTGCCTGCTCCTCCTGACGCTCATCATATAGACTATAACTCAGTTCAACCACGACCTCAACCTCCGGCGCTCCAATCCGTCCATCATCTGGAAATCAGTTCCCGCCCCCTGAGTGAATAGACCGACCGAATCCTCCCTCCCCCTTCGGGCTGCCCTCGGCTCTGAGGCTCAGTCTCGTAGAGAGCCTCAGGACGAAGCCCGGCGGGAGGGAGTTAGAGGGAGGGGGAATCCAATAAAATATCAAACCTCTTGCCCCAACTCTCCCCCACTGCTACAATCTGGTCATCACCTGCGAGGGAGTTGACCGGAGCCCGGCGCACTGTTACCCCCACCAACGAACAGCAAGGAGGCCACGAATGAAGGCAGTTGAAGGAAAGCTCGGCCGCGTCTTCGTCATTCGGCTTGAGGATGGCGACATGATCCCGGAGAGTATCGAGCGTTTCGCGGAGGAGAACGGGGTATCGGTAGGACATGTTATCCTCGTTGGAGGAATCGGAGATGGTGAGGTCGTGGTCGGCCCGCGGCGTTCGCAGGAAAGACCGCCGGAGCCGCTGCTGCTTCCTGTAGACGGTGCGCACGAGGTGGCGGGGGTGGGGGTCCTTGCCCCCGGTGAAGACGGCAGGCCCTCCCTCCATATCCACGCGGCGCTGGGTCGCTCCGGGAAGACCACTACAGGTTGCCTCAGGCCCGGCGTCAAGACCTGGCTTGTGGCCGAGGCCATACTGTACGAAATCCTCAACGCCAGAGTGGCCCGTCTCATGGACGCCGAGAGCGGCTTCGAGCTCCTGGAGCCCGGCGCCGGGCCCCAGACATAGAATCACAGCAGTCTATATGTCTCACCCGTAGGGGCGTTCAATTGAACGCCCCTACGATTTTGGGAATAACCGACGTTCAAGACGCCATTCGTAGGGGCATGGTAACCATGCCCGCTACGCAGACGAATGCCTTACATACTATTTTCGGAGCAAGCATCCTTTTCATGTCATTGCGAGCGCGGCGAAGCAATCTCTCGCTTGACTCTTGTGAGACCACAGCATATAATCTCGGTGCTTCGACAAAAAACAACCGCATCAGCGTATTCAAAATGATCAAACCCACCATCTTCATCAGCTACAGCCACAAAGACGAGGAATGGAAGAACCGACTGGGCACCCATCTCAAGGTGCTGGAGAACGAGAGCATCATTGAAGAGTGGGACGACCGCCATATCGGCACAGGCAAGGACTGGTATAAGGAAATCGAGGATGCTATGGAGCGCTGCAGCGTAGCCATGCTGATGGTCTCTGCCAATTTCCTCACCTCCGAATTCATTCTAACGGAGGAAGTGCCCCGCCTGCTTGAGCGTAAGTGGGATGAAGGCATACGTATTTTCCCGCTTATCGTCTGTCCCTGCGCCTGGAAGCAGGTCAAATGGCTGGCTCAAATGAAAGTCCGCCCCACCGACGGGCATCCCCTGTCTGCGGGAGACGACCACCAGATTGACACCGACCTTGCTGCGATTACTGAGGAAGTCGCGGATGTCATCAGGTGCTGCGCCCCGCCAACCACGCCCGAAGGTTACGTTCCACTTGCCCCGGACAAGATATCGCTCGCCAAGATGCCGTCAACAAACCCCGACCTCTTCGGCCGCGATGAGGAGCTGGCGATTCTGGACGCAGCGTGGGATAGTCCGCAGACCAATATCGTCGAGCTGGTGGCCTGGGGCGGCGTGGGCAAGACGGCGCTGGTGAATAAGTGGCTGCTGCAGATGGGGAAGGACAACTACCGAGGGGCGGAGCGCGTGTACGGCTGGTCCTTCTACAGCCAGGGGGCGGCCGAGGGGAAGCAGGCATCCGCCGATACGTTCATAGCGGCCGCACTGGCGTGGTTCGGCGACCCCGATCCAAAAGAGGGGTCACCCTGGGACAAGGGCCAGCGCCTGGCGGAGCTTGTCCGAAGGCAACGCACGCTGTTGATACTGGACGGGCTCGAACCGCTTCAGTATCAGCCGGGCGAGATGGAGGGACGCCTCAAGGACCCGGGGCTGCAGAGCCTGCTGCGGGAGTTGGCGAACTACAATCCGGGGCTGTGCGTACTCACCACCCGCCTGGCAGTCGACGACCTCAAGGATTTCACCGGCACCCGTGTTGAAAGGATTGAACTAGAAAATTTATCACCTGAAGCGGGCGCGGAGCTACTCAGTAACCTCGGCGTTAAGGGTACGCCCGTGGAGCTGAAGCAGGCAGCCAGCGAGTTCAGGGGGCACGCCCTGGCGCTGACACTGCTGGGCAGCTACCTGGCGGTTGTTTATGGCGGTGATATACGGCAGCGCGACAAAATACCCAGGCTCACAGCGGAGAAGAAGCAGGGAGCCCACGCCATAAGGGTTATGAAATGCTACGAAGAATGGTTCAAGGGCAGACCGGAGCTGGATATCCTGCTGATCATGGGGCTGTTCGACCGCCCCGCCGAGGGCGGCGCCGTCGAGGCCGTCAGGGCCAAGCCGGCTATAAAAGACCTGACCTCGAAGCTGCAGAAGCTGTCTCATGCGGAATGGCAGTACGCCGTAAACAGCCTGAGGACAGCCAGGCTGCTCGCGGCAGAGGACCCTCACAGCCCGGATACGCTGGATGCCCACCCGCTGGTGCGGGAGTATTTCGGCGAGAGGTTGAAGGAGGGCAATTCTTCCGCCTGGAAGGAGGCCCACAGTAGGCTATACGATTACTACAAATCTCAGGCAGAGGAGTTCCCTGAAACCATTGAGGAGATGGCCCCGCTCTTCGCGGCGGTGGCCCACGGCTGCGCAGCTGGGCGACACGAAGAGGTGCTTCATGCGGTATATAAGCGCCGCATTCAAAGAGGCGACTATTTCGCTACGAAAAACCTGGGAGCACACGGTGCCGACTTAGCTGCCTTGTCCGGCTATTTTGACGCGCCGTGGAATCAGCCCACTGAGGCCCTTACTGCAGATGACAAGGGCTTTGTCCTAGCGAGGGCAGGCTTCGAACTTCGGGCGCTGGGCAGGCTGACAGAAGCGACGGAGCCCATGGAGGCCGCCTTGCAAGTCAGGGGTACCCATAGTAACTGGGCCAATGCCGCAATCAATGCCAGCAACCTGAGCCAACTCTACGCATCCCTTGGCGACCTAGCCCAGGCTTTGCATTATGCGCGACAGGCCGTGGACTTCGCCGACCGCAGCAGCGATCCCCATGAAAGAATCTCTAAGCGGTCGCAGGTCGCCGATGTGTTGCACAAACTGGGTCGGCTCGAAATGGCCGCAACGACGTTCCGCGAGGCTGAGCAGCTGTTAAAGCAAAGGTGGCGCGGCCCGGGATCCCCGTTCCTCTACTCACTCGCATGCTACCAGTACTGCGACCTGCTGCTGGCCGAAGGTAAGCACTGGCAGGTGCTGAACCAGGCTGGGCAGTCTCTTGAAGAAGCTAAATGCCGGAGCTCGTTGCTAGACATTGCGCTTGGCTATCTGTCCCTAGGGCAGGCCTACTTGATGCAAGGCATACGCTACAGAAAACGCCATTTCAGCCAAGCGACAGTCTATCTAGACCAAGCCGTGACCAGGATGCGAGACGCAGGAAGTCAGCAGTATATTCCTCACGGACTGCTGGCTCGCGCGGAGCTGTACCGCGAGCAGGGCGAGTTTGCACTCGCACATAGGGACGTTGACGAAGCGATGCGCATCGCCAAACGCGACGGCATGCGATTGCACGAGGCGGACTGCCACCTAGGGTACGCCCGGCTTCACCTGGCCGCGGGCGAAAAGGAGAAGGCGCGGGAAAGCCTAGCCGCAGCAAGAGAGATGATCAAGGACACTGGCTACCACCGCCGGGATAAAGAGGTCAAGGAGCTTGAGAAGCAGCTAAAAAAGAGTTAATGCAGACGCTCCATCCGTAGGGGCGTTCAATTGAACGCCCCTACGATTTTGGGAATAACCGACGTTCAAGACGCCGTTCGTAGGGGCACGGCATGCCGTGCCCCTACGTTCTCGTTGCGAGCTGGGGAGCGGGCGACCACATCGGGTCGCCCCTACGCGGCGTGACAATGCGATTACCACTCACTTTGCAGGAGAAGGGCAGGTTATACCCGTAGGGGCTGACCAATGCGTCAGCCCACCTGCCCTTTATATCAGGTACTCCATGATAATCCGATGGGCGAGGTGCGCCTTCTCGCCTCCGCGGAACTCGAATGTTCTATCTTCAAACCCGAGGCCGCTGATCGTGAGCCTGTTGGTCACAAAACGCCCGCTCCTTAGCAGAAACCCTTTATCATCCTCGCTCCCCACTGCGCTGATGCGGCTGTAGGGAATGCTTATCATAGCCTTTCGTTCCGTCACCAGCTATTTGTCGTAAAAAATAACCCGCTTATCCGTTATGCCTATGAATCCGCTTCCCGCGCCTTTCAGGTCGAAAACAGCCCGGATAACCTCATCCTCCTGGCAGAAACCCTCTATCTTCTCTAACTGGTCCTTCTTGTCAAAAATCATGTCGTCAGCATTAATGGCCATTTGCGCCTCCAGGCAACGCTGAAATCGAACATTAAAACGCCCAGACGTCTGAGCGTCTATAAGTTCGAAGCCGCCTCATCCACAGGGGGCCGGACAAGCTCGGCGTATCCGGTACCTGAAACCGCCTCGCCGTCCAATCTCCCCATTACGTCTGTGCTCCCCTCCCAGAAAGGGAAGATGGAAGCCGACAGGCTTTCTAACATACGAATTTCCTGCTGAGGGTACCGGGCTCTTACGGTCAAATCCAGATCGCTTGATTTTTCGCGAACCCTCCAGGCGGTCCCGTACTCTCTACCGCTATCAGGCGAAACCCAGGAATCTAACCTCTCCAGCGTGAATCTGCGCGTATGATGAATTGAACTGTCAGGGTACATTATCGTCAGGTCCCGCGACTCAACCGACTCACTGAGGTTGACGATATGCCAGAAAATTATCTCGGTATTATTTTCAAGCTGGATGCAGAACCAGTCCCAGCCGCCCCTGCCCAGAGAGGCCATCCACTGGTGATCGATGACGCCGATTCCCTCAACATCCAAAGTCTTTCCCCGCAATTCGATCTGGCCCCCGGCGTGAAGCCTGGTGAGGGAGTAGTAGTAAGAGTCCCCCCCGCTCCACCTCACCACACCCTCACCACAGCCCGGCAGTGGTGGCTTCTCCGAAGCGGCTCTTAAATTGAGGCCGATCTCGGGTCCGTGCGACTCAAGGCAATAGGAGAATGAACCGTTTTCTGTCCGGTACCAGTGATCGCGGCCCCAGCGAAGATCGAAGAAACCCTCAGCCTGATGCAGGGCCGATCCTGAAACTGCGTGATAGAACTGCTCAACCGAAAAATCGGAAATAGCGATAATTCTTACCCCGACACTGAAGTAAGCTGCCATAACGCCATATTGCCCACCCCGAGAATCGGCAAGGTTGAAGTGTCCATACCACCATTCGACCGAGAAATCCGGGTGCGCCCCCTCGTCTTCCGGGAAGCGGACTCTGGGCGTGCTGAACGAACGGGAACCCCTTCGCATCACGGACACTTTAGGTAGCTGAACGCCCTTTGTCAAGTAGGGACTATTCGCGAACCGTCCCTGCGATTCCAACAATCACATGACAGCCGTTAAAGTGGACCATCCGAAATCTCTCTCGCCTCCCCCCTCGCCGGTAAGAGGGTTAAAGTACTCCCGGAACCCGGAGCGTTCAACGAGCTCCCTGCTGCGCACGGCGACCGTTTCCGCCAGTTCGTCATAACCGTGCCTCTTCAGGCCCTCCACTATCAGCCAGTTGGTATTTATCCACGTGGGGCCGCGCCAGAGATACCACCGGGACCCCGGTCGAAAGTGACGGCTGCTCTTAGGAACAGAGGGAACAGGATAACGAAGCCAGAACTCATCGGGGTCTGTTAAGTGACTTACCAGAGCGTCATATTCCTGCCCGGGCATATTGCCAAGCGCCAGCGGCATGAGACAGGATATGCCCGGCTCCGGGACAAGCCTCCCCGTGCTCACGTCAACGTCGAAATAGAGACCGGAATCCGGATCGCGACACTCATTTAGAATCGCCTTTTCCACATCTTCACCGCGTGTGCGGAAATGCTCCGCCTTTGAGCGCTCACCTGTTGCGGTATACATTTTACCCAGCGCTTCCAGCCCCATAGCGTAGACCGTATTGAACAGCACCTCCCTGACATTGAAATAGCCTCTTTTTACGATTTCCACCGGATCAAACCTATGCCGGGCTAGCTTCCACTCCGATATATAGAGTGCGACATATAAACCAAACGGGAATCTCGCGGGCCAACCCATGAGCCGGTCGAAGCCAGGCTTATGGTCCAGGCCGCATTCCCAGGGGGATAAGATTGAGACCAGGCTGGAGCTTCCGAAACGGCGCCGTGTCCCAAGCCACTCGAAGTGCCTCTCCAGAAGCGGGAGGGTCTCCCGCAGGAAGCCGGTGTCCTCGCTCTTCTGCCAGATCTCCCTGACGGCCAGCGCAACGACCGGCGGCTGCACCAGAGGGGAGCGGCCGGGCTGCGGCCAGTACCTCCTGAACATGCGGACCGCCGGAGAAACCAGGCCCAGGTCATGGAAAACGATGTGAGGCAGAGTGCCGTCGGGCAGCATCTCTGACAGAAGAGTGGATACCTCTTCTCCGGCGAGGTCTACTCTGCCCAGCCGGCAGTTGACGATGGCATGAAACGAGGAGTCCCAGGACCACTGATGAGGGTACTTCCTCCGCGACGGGGCGACATAGTAGTAGTCCCTGCCCCTTTTAGCGTTACCGTCCAGAAGCTCTCTGGCTTTATCCTGCAAACTTGAATCCACTTTAGACAAGGATAGAGCATAACGGCCTGTTATTCAATCTACAGAAGAATGAAACGCCGCCTGGCTTTGTGGTATGATAGCATTTAATATGTCTCGTTGAGGAGAGGGATTCTCAGCGATAGGTTCATAGATAGACGCGGTTAAAAACAAGGCATGGCGCAAGAGCAAGATAACCCGGAAACACAGCCGGGAATAATCGGCATCCGCTCGCTGCCCAGACGGCAGATAATCATCACACTAACTGGCGTGATGCTGGCCATGTTCCTGGGCTCGCTGGACCAGACGATTGTCGGCACCGCTATGCCGCGGATAATAACCGACCTCGGCGGATTCGCCCACTACACCTGGGTGACTACAGCCTACATAATCGCCTCGACCATTACAGTACCGATAACAGGTAAGCTGACCGATATGTACGGCCGCAAGTGGTTCTACATCGCAGGACTTGTAATCTTTGTAACGGGCTCCCTCCTCTGCGGCCTCAGCCAGACGATGACGCAAATTATTATATTCCGGGGATTGCAGGGCTTCGGCGGCGGAATCATGATGGCCAACGCATTCATCACCGTCGGCGACCTTTTCCCGCCCGCCGAACGGGGTAAGTACCAGGGCCTCATGACAGGGGTGTTCGGAATATCCTCCGTCATAGGGCCGACGCTAGGCGGATTCATAACCGACAACCTGTCCTGGCACTGGGTCTTCTTCGTCAATGTCCCTCTCGGGATAATAATCATCGGCCTGTTCATATTCTTTTTCCCCAATTTCCGACCCAGCAATGCGAAGCCCAAGATCGACTATCCCGGCATAGTAACCCTTATACTCGCCGTGGTGCCGACGATGCTCGCCCTGACCTGGGCAGGCGTCGAATATCCCTGGGTCTCCGTTCCCATCATCAGTATGTTTGTCTTCTCGGCAGCCATGACCGCCCTGTTCATAATAATAGAGGGTCGAAGCGAAGAACCCATCATCCCCCTGTGGATTTTCAAGAACAGGATTATAGGTATCTCAACGATAGTTATATTTATCACAGGTATCGGGATGTTCGGCGGTATTATCTTTGTCCCGCTTTTCTTCCAGGGGGTACTCGGGTTATCCGCCACCGCCAGCGGCAGCTTTCTAACTCCTATGATGCTGGGAGTAGTAGCGGGCGCTCTGGTCTCAGGGCAGGTGCTGTCACGTGCCGGAGGGCACTACCGTCTACAGGGCATGTTCGGCCTGGCCCTCATGGCGCTGGGCATGGGACTGCTCTCCACAATGACGGTTGAAACCAGCTATGCGAGGGCCGTGTCCTACATAGTTATAACAGGCCTGGGACTGGGCATCACCATGCCCCTCTATACCATCGCTGTCCAAAACGCAGTCCCTTACGCGGTTATGGGAGTGGCCACGTCCTCCACCGCTTTCTTCCGTTCCATCGGCGGTGCGCTGGGGCTTGCTATCTTGGGCTCCGTAATGAACAACCATTTCGCCTCCGATCTCGTCAGCCGAATCTCCCCCGAGGCGAAAGAAATAATCTCGCCGGAGCAGCTGGACTCCCTGGCTCATAATCCCCAGGCACTGCTCGATCCCGAGGCTGCGGAACAGTTGAGGAGCTTCTTCGATCCTTTCGGGCAGCAGGGGGCAGCGCTCTTCGAGCATGTATTGGAGGCTCTGAAGCTGGCCCTCGACTCCGCCATCACTCAGGTCTTCTTTATCGGGCTTATTATCATCGCCATCGCCTGGGTAGTTAACCTCTTTATCAAGGAAATTCCCCTCCGCAAAACGCACGTTTGAGGAGGGGGCCGATCCAGCCAGCCAAACATTCTGACGTCTGGACGTCTGGTATTCTGATGGCAAAGCGTCAGGGCGTTCACGGCCATACCTGTAGAGGATAGAGGAAGCCTTTCAGTTATGCAGGTGTTTCAAAGTAGCTAAGCGTAACGCGTTCAGCAGATAAATCTCTCGTGGTTATCCAGAAAGCCAGCAAGGAATGAATCGGTGAGCACTGGTCGGCCCTGCTTTTTGGAGAACAAGGTGACCTGGCTCCGGTACTCGTTTATCGCCTGCTTCTTAAGGTGGAGGGTTTCGGTTATATCGACTTCCGTCTGCCTCGCTTTTTCCCCACGGTATCCCGCTTCATTCGCCCACACTATGTACCGGTATCTCTGAGGGAAGAAATCCACCGTTTTCAGTGCAGCCTCCACCACATCACAGGCAGCACGATGGGTTCTGTGCGAGTCAGCCTCATCGGGATAGTAGACCTCATCAGGACGCAAACCCAGCAGGATTTGCCTCACCTTGCCCTCGGCAACCTTATTCTTGAGCCCCAGACCGCCATACGCAATATCCAAAAAAACAAGATTGTCTGGCTTTATACCCAGTATTTTCGCAGCCTCTCTGGCTTCCTGCTTCCTGATCGGCGCCAGTTCCTGCGGCGAGGGATCCGTGCTTATACCCAGGGTATGCAGATGCGAATTCCTGCCGTCGGTCAGAAATACTACGTGAATATCCTCTCCCTGACGTGCCTTTTTAGTTATTGTGCCGCCGCACGCCAGTGTCTCATCATCGGGGTGGGGGGCAAATATCAGCACTACCCTTGACAATTCGGGATGTCCTCAGACCTCGAGTTCAAGCCATAACAAAGCGGGGGTACCAAGGGTATTCCAGCTAACCCGTTGCCACAGGAGTGGCAACGCTACATGGCCTACATATTATTTGAGTAAATTCCATATATCAAACCAACCAATTATAAAGGGCGAGATTTGTAATGAATTTCAACAATGTTTACCCTGCCAGCATTTCTATTTTTATGGTTCTAATCCTAATCTTTGTAAGCGGGAACGAATAGCGCCTTGTTTCCTTTGGAAAGCATCTGCCAATTCCTCAACTGTTTTACCTTTAAAATACTCATCCCTAAGAATAGTATCATCATCTTTCGTCCACTTTGTATATGCCCTTGCGTGTTTCTTACGAATTTCCTCAACATCATATGATTTCTCTCTACTATTTTGCGGCAGTATTTCAAAGTCAGCGAATGATCTACCCCCCAGGTAATCAGGGAAGGTGTGTATTCCAGTAACCTGCATCCAGCATCTTAGGTTAGAGCTACCATCACTTGGAGCCCAGGGGCGAGCCAAGCCTAGGCGAAGATACAAGCGATCAACATTTTTAAGAAGGTCTGTGATATGTCTTGACGCAGATAAAGGAGAGTTATGGTGATCTACCTCAACGTCACAGAATTGTCGAAATGCCAAATCAGAAATAGTTATGTTGTTATATTGGCCGCCTGTTTGATCCGTGAATAAGATTCTGTATCGTCGTTCACCAGACCACTCTCGGAGATCTACACTGATTACTTCCACCCAAGACACTGTCCCAAGAGACCTCGTATTCGCTCCAGGCTCCACCCAACGATTCTCCTGCAGGCAGCCATTGTATATATCCTGAACCGAGTGAAAGGAGCTTGCTTTTAGCACTTCCTCCCACTCAGCGTCAGTGCATAAGCCCTCATAAATGGCCGACTTTGGATCAAAGCCTAAGTCTTCGATATGTGGAGGTTTGAGTGGAACTTTACGCAAGCTAAATCTGACTTTAGCTCTTGGCCGAATAGCGAGTTTGCCTTCGATATAGAGATGCTCTCTTAGCACTCCAGGTGGCTGTAACACAGGGCGGATAGTCTGGGAATATTGGTCTATTCCTACAATGCAGACACCCTCTCCCCTCATATGCGTCAAGTCGGTTATCACTATTGTCTTCTGCATTTACAGCCTGACTCAGAGGTGTTCGATATCAGCTCCTGCAAGCATTGAACGTACTAGGTATTCTGCCGCAAGTCGTCGATGGCAGTGATCGGGTTCTGCCTCGCTGCAAAGTAGGACGACCCCCCCATCAAATAACGCTGGATCTAAATTGTGCTCAACTTGGCGCTGCTTAATTAGCTCTAAATAACTTTTCTCGAATTTCGCCCAATCTCCTGTTTTGCGGTACTCACTTAGAATTGAGTCATCTGGTGCCAATATTGGCACTTCGTGATATTCCATATTGACAATCTGTCTAAGAAAATAGCGCAGGTCATTCCTCTTCGTAAAACCAGCCAATTGAGATTTATTGTTAAGCCGAATATCTAAAAGATATCTCGCACCACTAAGGCGCAGAGCTTCAAAGAATTCTTCAGCCGCTTTCTTAGTAAAACCAATAGTATATATGGTCAAGATAAATCTCCCAAAGGAAATGCAAGTTGATTGGTTTCTACCCCTACCCTCTCCTTCCAAAGCTCCTCATCGGTTTGAATTTGTCCGTTACCCCGAATATGCAAGAGCTTAATACCTTCTCGTCGTAAACCCTCGCCAACTAGCAAATTTCGATGGCAAGAGGAAGGATTCTCTTCAGCACACATCACACAGATACGATGCTTCTTCGAACCTTCTAGAAGTCTCCTAAGACCTTTTTGGAACAACGCTTTGCTTTGCATCGCCTTATAGTCCGTCTGCCCTGTTTGAGGGTTGTAGCAATCTGGGTCATCAGGGCGGCCTCCTAATACATCGCCTAGATATAGATATTTGATATTCGCCGCTTCAAGAATCTGCTTCAAATCACGCGGATTTGCATACGATACCCAAGAACTACTAGGATTGCTCCTTACGTCTACAAGAACCTTAATCTTAGCCTCAGTCAGCAATCGTACAAATGTCTCAGATGAATGATTACTATGGCCTATTGTATATATAGTATTACTCATCTGGTCAAGTTACCTCTTACAAAACTAACTCAATTCCCATTGCAAAGCGAACTCTTTGCCACGGGAGTGGCAACGCTACATGGCTATATCGTCCCCTTTGTGCTGGGGACCTCGCCTTCACGCCGTTCGTCTATCATGGTAGCAGCGTCCAGCGACCTCGCCAGCGCCTTAAACAGCGCCTCCACTTTGTGATGGTCGTTCCTGCCGCTGAGAAGCCTGGCGTGCAGGCTGAGTTTCGCTTCCGTGGCGAAAGTCTCCAGGAAATGCCGTATGAGATCGGTATCCAGGCCGCTTATGTCCCGCCCCTCGAGCGGAGCCTCGACAGTAGCGTGGCCTCTGCCGCTTATGTCAACTGCCACCAGGGCCAGCGCTTCGTCCATAGGCACCACAGCGTGTCCCATCCTGACTATGCCTTTACGCTCCCCCAGCGCCTGATCAAACGCCTGACCCAGACATATGGCGACGTCCTCCAGGGTATGATGCTGCCCCACATCGAGATCGCCTTTCGCTTCGACACCTATATCGAAAAGGCCGTGCCTCGCTATCTGGTCTATGAGATGGTCGAGCATCCCTATGCCCGTGCTCGCCCGGCATCTGCCCCTGCCGTCCACTATAAGCTCAAGCTCGACCCTGGTCTCGCCGGTCTCGCGTTTGATGGTAGCTTTCCTCTCAGCAGCCATCTTACCCTCCTTCCCACTTAGCCAGCGCTTCAATAAGGGCATCGGTGTGCTCAGGCTTTCCCACACTTATGCGCAGCATATTCCTCAGCAGCGGGGTATCGAAGTATCTGATGAAAATGCCCTTTGTCTCGAGTCCCTGCTTTATCTCCCGGGCGTCACCCCCGGCAACCTTACAGAGGATGAAATTCGCCTCGGAAGGCAGGGGTATAAGCACACCCTGTTCTTTCAACATCATCGAGAGCCGCTCACGCTCGGCAATGATCGCCTTGACCCTGTCTCGAAGATATTCTACGTCGGCCAGCGACTCCTTTACCGCAATCATCGCCGCTATGTTCACATTGTAGGGTATTTTTATCCTGCGTATAAGCTCAGCTACTTCGGTGGGAAATATGCCGTAGCCGGCGCGCAGACCGCCCAGACCTGCCCATTTGCTGAACGAGCGCAGGACTATAAGATTCGGGTATTCGGGGACCAGAGGGGCAAAGGTCTTCCGGCTGAACTCATAGTACGCCTCATCTACAACCACGATCACCCCGGTATCCAATAATTCAAGTATAGCGTTTGCCGGGGTAGTGTTCCCGGTGGGGTTGTTGGGGGAGGCGATGAATACAACCTTTGTCCGCTCATCTATTGCCGCTTTCACACCGGCAACGTCCACCGCATAGGCATCGTCGCGGGACACGGCGACCGCTTCACCACCGCAGACCTCCGTGCTGAAAAGGTACATACCGAAGGTAGGCACACAGTTGACCACCTTATCCCCGGGCTCCAGAAAGACACGTAAAACCAGGTCGATGAGCTCGTCGCTGCCGCTGCCTGCCACGATATGCCTGCGGCTAACACCAGCATACCTCTCCAATGGCTCCTGAAGCTCACCATGCAGGGGATCGGGGTATATATGATAGAAAGGGTAGTCCGCCAGAGCACTGCGTACACGGGGAGAGCAGCCATAAGGGTTTTCATTGCCGTCCAGCTTTATCAGCTTCTCAACGGGAACGCCTGAGCGCTCGCTGAGCACCTCTAACGGCGCGATGGGCTCATAGGGCTCGAAGTCCCTTAAATCACCTCTGACGAGGCTCTCAACACCCCTGATGGGATCGTAGGTCACTTGCCGGCCTCCCCTCGTTCCAGTCCTTCAAGCCTTTTCTCTACAGACAGCGCATGTGCCGTCAATCCTTCGGCCCTGGCGATGGCTGAGGCCGCCGGCCCCAGCGCTTTTAAAGCGTCGTCGTCGAGGTCCACCAACGTGGTAACCTTTATGAAATCGAGTACGCTGAGTGGCGAGCAGAAGCGGGCGGTTCCCCCCGTGGGCATGACGTGGCTCGGCCCGGCGGTGTAGTCACCCAGGGCCTCCGGCGACTCGATAAAGATGCCGCCCGCATGCCGAATACGTTCGATATATGAGCGGGCATTCCGTATCGCCAGGCAGAGGTGCTCTGGCGCACACGTGTTCACCAGTTCAATTGCCTCGTCAATGCTATCAACAACAATTATAGCGCCGCTACGCTCCAGAGACTTCTGCGCAATGGCCTGGCGCTCCAATCGAGCTAGCTGGCGCTCGACTTCCCCATCGACCTCATCCGCAAGGTCAGGCGACGTGGTGATAAGTATAGCAGAGGCCATCTCATCATGCTCCGCCTGCGCCAGAAGGTCGGCGGCACAGAAAACGGCGCTCGCCGAATCATCAGCGATGATAACGGTCTCGGTGGGCCCGTGCAGCCCGTCGATACCTACTACCCCATAGACCTGCCTCTTGGCCATCGTCACGAAGACATTGCCCGGGCCACATATCTTATCTACTCTAGGGATAGATTCCGTGCCGTATGCCATAGCGCCGACAGCCTGGGCACCTCCAACACTGAAAATGCGGTCCACCTTGGCAATGTCCGCTGCCACCAGCGTGGCTGCCGGTACCGCGCCATCCGGCGCAGGCGGGGTAGCTAAGACCACCTCGTCAACCCCTGCCACCCTGGCAGGTATCACTGTCATCAGCACCGTGGACGGGTATGACGCCCTGCCACCGGGAACATATACCCCCGCGCGCTCAAGCGGGCGAACGAGGAATCCCAGTCCGCTATCTTCGAATTCCAGTCCCAGGTTTTGTTTCTGAGCAATGTGAAAGCTGCGCACCCTATCCGCGGCAAGCTCGAGAGCGTCCACCAGCCCGCTACTCACCATACCGCGAGACTGAGCGATTTCCTCACGTGTTACTTCAAGTCGGGTAAGCTCCACCCCGTCGAGCTTCCTGGTGTAATCGAAAAGGGCGCTGTCTCCCCTGGAGCGCACATCGCCGAGGATTTGCCGCACCGTCTCATACTCCCCACCCGCAAATTCGGCCTGAGCGCGCTCCTTAAGCAGGTACTTTGCAGCTTCCAGACCCCGAATTATCCTCATCCCAGATACTCCCCGGCCACTCTCACGGAATCGCCTATAGACTGCTCATAGAATGCCTGGGTCTGCTCCTGGGGGACCATTCGCAGGACCTGCTCCAGCCTGGCGTCGAAACTGGCGAAAAAGGCCTCCCTCTCCTCATCAGCTATCTGCCGCATCCAGATAAGGTATTTCTCGGCGAAGCGGCGAAAATTCTCCCAGTGCGATTTCCTGGTTGTAGCCATAAAGACAAACTCGCTCCACCTGATCAAGTTAACATCATCCAAAAAACTGACTTTTATTTCTGACGCAGCGCCGGCCAGTTCCTTGCGAATCGCAGACATACTCCCGCTATCCATTCGCTCCCGGCGATCGAGCTCGAATTGAAGCAGCCTGTCCAGTAGATTGGCCATAGGTTCCCCGCCGAGGGGCGACGATTTCCCGAAATAAGGCCGATAAATACGGTAAATCCACGCTTCATCGGTCACCAGGTGTGAAAGGTAGCCCGCAACAAAGGCCCTCGTAGCATCGTTCAGATTCGAATTCCCGAAAAGTTCGGGGTAAGCTTCAAACATGGGCTGTACTCCGCTCATCCCCTCCTCGCAATCCAGTGAGAGAAAGTGAGTCTCCTCGCGTCCGGCGCTGATAAAAAAACGAATGTCCGGCGCGGTAGACCCGAGGTAGTAGCTCCCCCGGTTGCCATCCAGGACCGGATGGGCCAACTTTGCCATCGCTTTCTCTGCGATGCCCAGATGGAGACAAATCGGCGGCAACAGGCTCCTTTCTCAATAAAAGGGTCTCTCCTACAAGCCCCGGCGCACTGCTTCAACAAGCTGCGCTATCTTCTTTTTTTTATCTTGCCGCTTCACGGCCTCGGTGTTCCCGATAAGACATGCTGAGGACTCAAACAGGGTATCGATTATCTTGAGATTGTGCTTGGCAATGGTCGAGCCTGTCTCAGTGTTCTCAATGAGTACATCTGCATCCTCAGGGAGGAAAGCCTCGCTAGCACCCCATGTGGGAATAATCTTACACGGCGTCAGATGGTTATCATGGGTATACTTATCCGCTATGTTGACGTACTCTGAGGCCACTCGCAGCGCGGACTCCCGCTTTAATTTCATCAGGCCCTCAGTACTCGAAACGGGCAAATCCTGCGTGACAACTACTACAATTCTGACTCTGCCAAAGCCCAGCTCAAGTATCTCCTCCACCGGACTCGAAGGGAAGCGGAAGCAGTGATCCCGCAGCCAGTCCCTGCCAGTGATGGCCAGATCGAAGTTCCCGTTGGCCACCTGAAGAGGCATATCCTGGGGTCTCACCACCTTCGCCATAACCCCATCAATGCCAATACGGGGCCTGGAAGCAGGCTTGCCCACATTATAACCGTCGATTTCGAGCCCTGCCCTGTCCAGGAAATCGATTGTATGACGCTGCTGGTGACCGTCGGGCAGGGCCAGGGATACTACGCTATCGCCGGCAGCCATACCATATGCCCCCGCATCAGCAGGAGCGCTCTCGGCCTCATTAATTTCGCCGCCTGCGACGCCCCCGGAGGATAGCACAGTCAAGAGCCTGCTCAAGTCCTTCCCCTCCAGGCTGTTCCTGTTCGCCACCAGGTAAGCGCTGCTTTCCAGGATAGTGGTAACAGGGGCCAATCCCTGCCCCCGAAACCTGTCTGCCGATGTTTCGGCCAGTATCGCAAATTCAGCGTTCTCCGGCGGGTAGACACCGGCCGCTCCCCAAACGGGGAATATCTGGAATCTTTTCAACCGCTGTCTCAGCGCAAAGACCTCTGCCAGATTGGGATACTCGCTGACTATGCGCAGACTTTGCCAGCGGTCTCCGGGTGCACCGAGAGAGTCAACGCCAGAAGAAACGGCGGTAACTGCGTACAGACTTCGTTTTCCATAGCCCAGGTCTCCAACTTTCACCACGGCGTCGCTGCGGTATTTGGCCAGAAGCTCCTCCACCCAGTCAAGCCGGCAAATCCCCAGGTCATAGTTACCGACAGCCACCTGAATAGCGATGTCCTTCTCATGGAAAACCTTGGCAAAGACATCAGGTAAGCCTTCGCACTGGGGCCGATACAACCGGGACCCCTCACGGTAGTCGCCGATAGCGAATCCCGCTTCCTTCAACAACACCGCCGTACTGCCCTGAAGTTGCCCTTTAGGCAAGGCCAGCTTTATTTGCACCCCGCCTCCTCAAGCAGCCCCAATAGCTCAGAAGAAGAGAGGGTTCGCTGCTTCTTGCCACCGACCTGGTCGATTAACTCGATACCCTCACCACTGCGCATATCAATTATCCAGCGAAAATCGGTAGTTAGCTCATAGCCAAGATCAAATACAGCGGTATAGCCTGCCTCCCGTAAATCGCGGGCAACGTCGAGTGATCCTCTAAGGCCCTCACCGTCCTTCGCCCTGACCAGAATCCTTTCCCCCTGCGCAACCTCTTCGACCAAAGCCATAAGCTCATCAATATAGAGTGCGAAACCCGAGGCACAGACTTCTTTCCCGCCGACCAGCGGAAACAGCTCATCGTATCTGCCACCACCACCAATCCTCCGCTCCGAACAGTAGAATCCAAAGATGACGCCGGTATAATATTCGAAGCCTCTCCCCGAAGTGAAATCGATTTGATAGCTGCAGCCCAATCCGGTCAGCAATTCAGCGATTCTGCCCAGCTCATCAATACTGGACTCCAGAGCCGGCAGTGATGATGAGAAAACGCTCTTCAGATTCCCTACGAAGCCCGGAGAGGTCCCTTTCAAACCAAAAAGCAGTTGCAGTTGCTTCTCCGCCTCAGGGTTCTTACCCTTTAAGCCACCCAGTACGTCCATATTCCCGGAGAATATCTGGTCCAGAACGGCAGCCTTCTCTTCGCCACTCAACCCCAGTTCTTCAAGGTAAGTTTTCAGCAATCCGGCATGAGCCAGCCTGACCTCTACAGATCCGACCCCTAGCTTGCTAACAGCTTCCAGCGCTATCGAGATAAGCTCGACATCCCCCTCGGGCCTGCGCCCGCCGACGACCTCGGCGCCGCACTGCCATCGTTCCCTCGATTCCTCGCCTGTGCCCTCGAAGACAAACATATTTTCCACATAGAATAGCCTGGCAACCGGCATAGTCTGGAAGTTCTCAACATAAAGTCGAGCGAGGGGAATAGTCCCGTCCGGTCTCAGCACCACTCGCTCCCCGCTCCACCCATCCCAGTCAAGAAATGAGTAAACCCTCCCCAGCATATCAGGGGATAGCGTACCCGCAGAGGTAAACAGGTGCAGATATTCCAGGGCAGGAGTCCTGATCTCCTGGTAGCCCCAGCCAAGGCAGCAGTTGCGGAATTCGGCTTCGATCCGGCGGAATCTCGCCATGTCCTGAGGCATTAGGTCTCGCATCCCCTTGCACCTCGGAACCTTCATCCTTTTCCCCCACAAGCCAATTTGGCACTATTCTACACTTATTAACTGGGCTGTTCAACGCTATTTACGTTTACCTGCATTTGCTTTAAAAATGGGACGAAGACCTCTGTCACCGGAAGGGCACCGGGTTTCATGGAATTCATGGCAGTTCGAATAAGTGTCATTGACTCCGGTAACACGTCATAGTTAGTCCTATTCTCCGGGCAACGCAGTACCATTTTACCATGCTCATCTATCCGAAAAGCATATAGCATGAGTAAAAAATGGGAGGTATGCTAATGCCGTATAAGCGTAGGGGATGTATGTTAGCGTTAATACTTTTGTACCCACAACTCCAGTCCGGTGTGTGAGGATACGGTATGGTAACAAGTGTCAAGCCACAAGGAGGTAAACCTCGCCTAAAAGGTGCCGATGTTAAACAGCGCGAGCAAGCGTATGAGAAGCTTGCAGAATCTGAAGAGAGATATCGAAATATTGTCGAGCTTGCCCCTGACGGCATTATAACAACAAACCTCAAAGGCGTGGTCACATCGTGCAATACCGCTTTCTCGGATTTGACGGGGCATTCTAAAGATAAAATCCTTGGAAAGCACTTCTCAAAGCTTCCAACGATTCGCATAATTGACGTCCCCACATACATCAAGGTCTTTGCTTCCGCAATAAGGGGGAAAGTCCCTACATGTTTCGAGTTTACATGGGTACACAAGGACGGTTCTGTCCGGCTGGGAGAGGCTAATATCGGTCTGTTGCGGAATCATAGCAAGATAGCGGGGATTCAGGCAATTATCAGAGATATCACTGAGCGCAGACAAGCGGAGGAGAGGATAGAACACCTTAACTCCGTGCTGCGCGCTATCCGCAATGTAAACCAACTGATCTCCAAGGAAAAGGACCACGACAGCTTACTTAAAGGCACCTGTTACAACCTTATTGAGACTCGCGGCTATCGTAACGCCTGGATCGCTCTTATTAATGAGTCCGGGGAGCTTGTAACTGCTGCCGAGGCGGGATTGGGCAAGGATTTCCTGCCGATAGTTAAGAGACTCGAGCGAGGCGAGTTGACCTATTGTGGGCGGAGAGCGCTGGGGCAATCGGACGTCGTGGCGACCGAGAACCCCTTATCCGCCTGCGCCGGCTGCCCGCTAACAGGCAAGTACCGTGGTTTTGGAGCCATGACCGTCCGGCTGGAATATGGTGAAAAGGTTTACGGCGTATTGGCAGTTTGCGTCATCAAGGATTTTGTCAAAGACGACGAAGAGCTGGCTCTGTTGAAAGAAGTTGCCGGTGATGTTGCCTTTGCCCTGCACAATATAGAACTGGAAGAAGGGTACAAGCTAGCGGAGGAGGCACTGCGCGAATCGGAGGAGAAATACCGCGAAGTAGTTGAGCGAGCGCACGAAGCCATTGCTATCGTTCAGGAGTCTGTAATTAAATACATCAACGCCCGTGTCTCGGAAATTATGGGCTACGCCCCTGAAGATGTCATAGGCACTCCTATAGCCGACTATATCTACCCCAACGAACTTCCTAAAGTGCTCGATCGTTACCAGAGACGCTTGGCGGGTGAGGATGTTGAGCCGGTATATGAGACGGCGGTGTTGCACAAAGATGGCAGCAGGGTAGATGTTGAGTTGAACGCGGGCCTGATTAACTACCAGGGAAAGCCTGCCGACCTCGCCATGATCCGTGACATTACCGAGCGCAAGCAGGCCGAGGAGGCGCTGCGGGAGAGCGAAGAGAAATACAGGACCATTCTTGAAGACATAGAGGATGGTTACTATGAAGTAGATATTGCCGGAAACTTCACATTCTTCAATGACTCTATGTGTGAAATACTCGGATATTCCCAAGACGAAATGATAGGCATGAATAACAGGCAGTACATGGATGAAGATAATACCAAGAAAGTGTTTCAAGCATTCAATCGAGTATACACCACCGGGAAACATACCAGAGAATTCGGCTGGGAGATCATAAGAAAGGATGGCACAAAGAGATTTATTGAAACCTCCGTTTCACTGATACGTAATTCGGAAGGTGAGCCGACCGGGTTTCGAGGTATCGCCCGCGATATCACCGAGCGCAGGCAGGCAGAGGAGGCGCTGCGTAAGAGTGAGGAACGATACCGCCTGTTAGCCGAGAACGCGACAGACGTCATAACCAGTCTGGATACGAACCTGCAGACTACCTACACGAGTCCTTCCGTCGAGCGTCTGCTGGGTTTCACAGTCGAAGAAGCCGTGTCACGTACGATGGAGGAGTCACTGACGCCCGCTTCCTGTAGGATCGCAGCAGAGATGCTGGCTAAGGAACTGGCGATCGAGAGGAAGGGTCAAAAGCATCCGTCGCGGTCTCTCAGGCAAGAGCTTGAGTTTTACCGCAAGGACGGCTCGACGGTCTGGGTAGAGGTAATCATATCTCTACTTCGCGACTCCGAGGGCCATCTTTCTGGGATGGTGAACGTCTTGCGGGACATCACCGAGCGCAGGCAGGCGGAGCAGGCGTTAAGGCAAAGGGAACAGCAGTTTCGAGCGCTCATAGAGAACTCTATGGATGCCATAGCGATTATTAATAGCGATGGAACCATACGCTATGAAAGCCCCTCTGCCAAAAGGGTCCTCGGCTATAAATCCGAAGAAATGATTGGCCAGGATATACTTGAATTCATCCACCCGGACGATGTGCAGCGCGTTGTTAATACCTTTACGATGGCTATCGAGAATCCAGGGCATACTGTATCCATGGAACTCCGTTTTCTGCACAAGGACGGTTCGTGGCTGATACTTGAGGGTGTCGGAAAGAGTCTTCTCGATGATCCCAGAATCAATGGTATTGTTGCTAACTACCGTGACATCACCGAGCGCAAGCGTGCGGAGGAGGAGTTGCGGGAGAGCGAGGAGAAATACAGGACCATTCTTGAAAACATAGAAGATGGTTACTATGAAGTAGACATCGCCGGAAATCTCACTTTCTTCAATGATCCTATGTGTAAAATAAATGGATACTCAAAAGACGAAATGATAGGCATGAATAACAGGCAGTACATGGATGAGGCGAATGCCAAGAAAGTGTATCAAGCATTTAATCGAGTATACACCACCGGGGAACATACCAGGGAATTTGATTGGGAGATTATAAGAAAGGATGGCACAAAGAGATTCGTTGAAGGCTCAATTTCCCTGAAAAGGAATTCAGAAGGTGAGCCGATCGGGTTTCGAGGTATTGCCCGCGACATCACCGAGCGCAGGCAGGCGGAGGAGGCGCTACGGGAATCGGAGGAGAAGTTCAGGCAACTGGTAGAGGATATGAACGATGGCTACGGTGTAGTCCAGGGCTCCACAATAGTTTTTGGCAACTCACGGATTGCGGAGAAGTTTGGATACACTCAGGAAGAGGTGATCGGCAAGAGCATTGATAAATTCATTCCACCGCGCATTGTGGATGAATTGACCAAAGTCCATAAGAGGAGAAAGCGCGGCGAGGCCGTGCCGTCGCAGTATGAGACGGTTTTGCTAAAGAAGGATGGGACAGAGTGTCCCGTCGAGCTTGGGGCAAAAGTCATAGAATACGCAGGTAAACCGGCGATGTCCGTGATTATCAGGGACATTACCGAGCGCAAGCAGGCGGAGGAGGTTCTGCGGGAGAGCGAGGGACGCTACCGTCTGCTTGCCGAGAACGTGAGGGATGTTATCTGGACTATGGACATGAACTTGCAGCTTACTTATTTCAGTCCCTCTGTCACGCGTCTGCGAGGCTACAGCGTTGAGGAAGCGATGGCGCTAAGTCTGGAAGAAACCCTGACTCCCGCTTCTTATGAAGTGGCTCTGAAAACCTTTGCCGAAGAAAAGGCCAAAATTGAAGCGGGGCAAAGGGACCTTCTCACGCCGGTGACGCTAGAGCTGGAACATAGATGCAAGGATGGCTCCACAGTCTGGACCGAGGCCATGATTAATGGCCTGCCTGACTCAGATGGCAGACTTGTGGGGATTCTGGGGATCACACGCGACATCACCGAGCGCAAGCAGGTAGAGGAAGAGAAACAGAGGATAGAGGGGCAGCTTCAAATCACGGGGCGTTTGGCTGCTGTGGGCGAGCTGGTAGCAGGCGTCGCCCACGAACTGAACAATCCCCTGGCCGCCATCCAGGCCTATGCCGAACTCCTGCAGGAAAGGGACGACCTCGATGAGACCGCGAAGGCCGATGTGGTAACTATTCATAGCCAGGCGCAACGCGCTTCGAAGGTCACAGGTAACCTGCTCGCCTTCGCCCGCCAGACAAAACCCGAGAAACGTCCTGTCTCCATTAACGAGGTCGTCGAGAAAAGCCTGGAGCTTCACGCTTACCGGATGAGAGTCAACAACATAGAGGTAACGACGGAACTGGAGCCTGATCTTCCGAAGGTCATGGCCGATTTCAACCAGATGCAACAGATTTTTATGAACTTGGTAACCAATGCGGAGCAGTCTATGACAGAGGCTCACGGCAGGGGTAAGCTCGTTGTCAAGACGAGAAAGCTGGGCGACATAATCCAGGCAGAAGTTACCGACGACGGTCCTGGCATCCCGGAGGAGAACCTGAAGAGACTATTCGACCCGTTCTTCACCACAAAAGAAGTGGGCAAGGGTACAGGACTCGGTCTCAGCATCTGCTATGGTATTGTGCAGGAGCACGGCGGCAGCCTGTATGCCAAGAGCAAACCAGGCAAGGGAGCATCCTTTGTGGTAGAGATACCCTTAATCTCCAAAGACTGAGCTATCTCTGAGCAGTCTGACTGACCATCGGCACCGATATCCGCCGCCCTCCCTGCGCAGTTCTCACCACCGATTCAGGTATGGCAGTGAGAGTAGTATAGCTAAACTCCTTCTTCTCTGAGAGTGTTAACGATATAAAGAATCTCCTGGGTGGTCAGGCCAAAGCGATGCAGCGTATGACGGATAATCTCCAGTCCAGCCTCCAGCTCCGGGCGCACCAGCTCGGCCACTCCAAGCTTTCGAAGCATCTCGGCATCCTCATCACCTTGAATCCGAGCCACCACATCGAGCCTGGGATTGATACGGCGAGCGTTCTCCACTGCCAGCCTGGTGGCAATCGGATCGGGGAAAGTAACCACTAAAACCCTGGCCTTACCAAGTTCGGCCTGAGCCAGAATCTCAGGATTACTCGCATCCCCATAGACGCATGGAATCTCTCTTTCCCGCGCCGCGTCAATGACCCTGGGGTCGATGTCAATCACAAGGTAGGAAAATTTCCTCCGCTCGAGCACCCGCCCCAGATTCTTGGCTACCCGGCCATAACCGCAGATAACCACATGATTTGTAATCTGCTTTCCTTCATCCAGGGTTCCCGGATCAAGCCTCGAGGAAAAGAACTTCGCCATCCTCTCCTTCTGTATCATCCAATGATAGAGCCCTGAGTTCAACCCCATGGCGAAAGGAGTGAGCAACATAGTGATAACCGCGGCGGTAATAGTCAAGGAATAAAGGTCGTTGGAGATAATGTCCAGTTCGAGCGCGAGGGCGGCCAGTACGAAGCTGAACTCACCTATCTGGAAGAGGCCGCTGCCCACAAACAGCGTGGTCTTATCGCTATACCCAAATACCTTGGGAACAAGAGAGGTGATAACGAACTTGCCCAGCACGATGGCTACAACAACGACAACAACCTCCCCCGGATGCGCTGCTACAAAGCTGGGATCAATAAGCATTCCCAGAGAGACAAAGAACAGGACAGCGAATATATCCCTGAGCGGTCTGATGTCGGCCATAGCCTGATGGGCATACTCAGATTCGCTGACCAGTAGGCCAGCCAAGAAGGCACCAAGGGCAAATGAAAGCCCGACATAATATGCACCGAATGCTGCCCCCAGGCAGAGGCACACTACCGTAAGGAGGAAAAGCTCCCGGGCCCGTACCTCCGCTACTCTCTTCATAAGCCAGGGAAGCCCCCAGAAACCCAGGACGATAATAGCACCGAGGAACAGAATCGCTTTAAGGATAGCCCATCCCAAAGATCCCAGGAGCGCCATCCCCGACTCACCCAGAGACGGGAGAATGACCATCATAGGGACTACGCTGAGGTCCTGCACAAGGAGAATGCCAATCATCACCCGCCCGTGGGGGCTTCCCAACTCGCCCCGATCCATGAGAGTCTTCAGTACAATGATGGTGCTGCTCAGGGAAATAAAGAACCCGAACAGGATTGCCTCCCGAATCGGCCAGCCCAGGAGCCAACCCACTATTATCCCCAGTGCCACAGTGGCTACAATCTGGGCAGCTCCACCAAATACGGCAACGTTACCTACCTTCCTCAGCGTTTTAAGCGAGAACTCTATACCCAGGGTAAACATCAATAGGGCGACCCCGATGGTGGCCAGGGTTTCAACCTCTGCTACGTCACGAACCAAACCCAGCCCATAAGGCCCGATTACAATCCCACTAATGAGGTAACCAAGGACAACTGGCAGCCGTATCAGGCGCACCGCCATACCGCCAATGAGAGCGATACCCAGGACGATTGCCATGCTCGTCAGCAGGCTTAGCTCCTCCATACCCTCCCTTTCCGATGTTGGGAATCTCGCAGATAGCTACTTAACTACGGGAAGAACGGCACACAGCATTGATTGCACAGTGCCGGAGGTCGCTTAACAGTTTTAGGCTGCGCGGAATTGAACTCATGACGAGGGGAGAAAATCAATAATGTTGAGCCGCAGCAGTCGTTTCCCACTCCAGTTCTCTTCCTCAAGGATATAGACAACGTCGAGGTGGGAAGATAGCTTTCGGTCGGCCAGGTTGAAGGCGATGGCATCCCAGATAATACTATCGTCCCGCAGCTTGAGCTTCAAGTGATCCCCACCTGTGCCGACCGTACGCGATTCCAGCAGCTTCACATTTCTGCTGAGAAAGGTAGGGATCCGATTGGCCTTGCCGAAAGGCGCCAGCCCGCTTATCAGCTTGTAGGTCTTTCCACTCAACGTAGACAGAGGAACCTCAGCATCAATATCTATCGCAGGACGGAGATCGACTCCGGCAAGCTCCCGCTTTGCTATTTCCAGAAGACGCAACCGAAGCTGGTCTACATTGGCGAGGGGCGTAATGAAGCCAGCCGCCTGGCGATGTCCACCAAACCGCGAGAGCAAGTCCCGACACTCGGTCAGGGCTGAAAGCATGTCAAATTCGGGGATGCTGCGCCCGCTACCTCTGGCTTTTTCTCCGTCCAACTGGAGCACTATAGTCGGTCGATAAAATTCATCTGCCAGCTTTCCGGCAACTACTCCCACTATCCCGGGAGGGTAAACGGTACCGCCAACCATAAGCAGCGGTAGATCAATGCCCTCCTGGAGCAGCTTTTCCTTCGCGCTGGCAAGGACTTCGCCGGTCAACCTCTGGCGCTCGCTGTTGCTGGATTCGAGAGAAGCCGCGAGTTTACGAGCTTCCGCGCGAGAAGACGAGAGCAGCAACTCGTAGCTGGTGACTGCATGATCCATCCTTCCACTGGCATTCAGCCTGGGCCCCAACGCATATGCGATACTTTCCTCATCGAGCTCACCCATCTGCAACCCCGCACAGCGCACCAGCTCTTGCAGGCCAATCCTCTGGCTTTGGTTGAGAACCTCAAGTCCACGTTTTACAAGATGTCGGTTCTCGCCGACTAATGGCACGAGGTCCGCAACAGTGCCTAGAGCAACCAGGTCGAGGGAATCACCCCAATCACCATCTCTCTGAGTTGCCCCGAAAAGCGCCTGTAGAAGCTTCAGTGCTACCCCCACCCCAGCCAATTCGTAAAACGGGTAGCTTGAATCAGGCAGCTTAGGGTTGATAGTCGCCAGGGCAGGGGGAACGAACTCGTGGGCCTCGTGATGGTCTGTTATAATAATGTCCAGTCCCTGCTTTTGCGCCTGTTCCACTTCGTCGAATCCACTGATGCCGCAATCGACCGTCACTACCAGGCTAACGCCCTGTTCTCTCAGGCCCTTAAGGGCGTCGTGGTTCAACCCGTGACCTTCATCAAGGCGATGGGGAATGTAATGAATAACCCTCCCCCCCAACCGTGAAATCCCCTCCACCAGTAAAACTGTACCGGTAATACCATCGGCGTCGAAGTCGCCATATACTGTGATGAGTTCATCTCCAAGCAGGGCGCGTATAATCCTGGTCACAGCTTTGTCTATGTCGGGGAGGAGGAAGGGCACATGCGCCAGCCTCTCGTCGGCAGACAGGAATGCACCGTACTCAGCAGGGTTTTCGATACCTCGATTGTGGAGTAATTGAACGAGCAGTGGGATTATATCCGGCTGTTTGGCCGAGCGGCCACCTTCTCGAAATAGGGACAATGATTCATGGCGAAGCCTCTGCTCCAATACGTCAACTGGAAGCGGGGAGCGGATTTGCCATCTCAGCTGCGTCAAATTCTACTCCTCAAAGTTGGCGGCAAACTATATCTCGAACAAAGGCCAGTTCCATTTCCAGCCTGGGTATCATAAGAGTGTACACCCCTTTCGGGCACCGGTCAAACCTCACTTCAGGCATCTCGCAATATGCAATAAAAATAAGGCGGGAGTTGCCCGCCTTATTTACCCGGTTATATAAAATCAGGCAGCCAGCGCGCTGACCTGAACACACTGCGCCTCAGCTATACTTCACGGAATTCACCCTCTACAGTCCCTTCATCGCCCTTGCCAGGCTCCTCAGCGCCCGTTTCTTCACCACCGGGAGGCGGTGGGGCTCCTGCATGGCCTGCCTGGCCTGCCTGGCCGTAGACGGCTGCGCCTACCTTCTGTAACACCTCGGAAAGCTCCTGGGCAGAGCGATTGATCTGCTCAACATCACTTCCAGACAGTGCCGACTTCACCGCCGCTATCTTGCCATCAAGCTCCTCCTTCAGGTCAGAGGGCACCTTATCACCCTGCTCTCTCAGAGTCCTCTCCGCTGTATAGGCCAGATTATCAGCCATATTGCGGGCTTCAATCTCCTCACGCTTCTTGGTATCCTCGGCAGCATGAGCCTCGGCCTCGTGCTGCAAGCGCTCTATCTCTTCTTTACTCAGGCCGCTGGATGCGGTGATTGTTATTTTCTGCTCCCTGCCCGTACCCTTATCATGGGCCCTGACACTGAGAATACCGTTGGCATCGATATCAAAGGTAACCTCGATCTGAGGCATCCCGCGAGGAGCGGGAAGGATGCCATCGAGCATGAAACGCCCCAGCGTCCTGTTATCGGCAGCCATGGGACGCTCACCCTGAAGCACATGGATCTCCACGCTGGGCTGGTTGTCAGCGGCCGTACTGAATATCTGGCTCTTCGACGTCGGTATAGTAGTATTGCGAGAGATAAGGGAAGTCATCACCCCGCCCAGAGTCTCGATGCCCAGCGTAAGGGGAGTGATATCGAGCAGCAGCACGTCCCTGACGTCACCCTTGAGCACCCCTGCCTGAATAGCGGCCCCAATGCCAACCACCTCGTCCGGGTTAACGCCCTTGTGCGGCTCCTTGCCGAAAAGCTCTTTAACCTTCTCCTGCACCAAAGGCATCCTGGTCTGGCCACCGACGAGGATAACCTCATCTAGCTGGCCGGCGGCAACGCCTGCGTCGGACAGCGCCTGCCGGCAAGGCTCGACGGTCTTCTCCACCAGGTCCGTCACCAATTGCTCCAGCTTAGCCCTTGTCAAGGTAATATTCAGATGCTTGGGGCCCGAGGCGTCGGCTGTGATGAAAGGAAGGTTGATATCGGTCTGCAACACGGTGGAGAGCTCGCACTTGGCCTTTTCCGCCGCCTCCTTCAGCCGTTGCAGAGCCATCTTATCCTGCCTGAGATCGATCCCCTGGTCCCGTTTATATTCATCACACAGCCAATCCATTACTCGCTGGTCCAAGTCATCACCGCCCAGATGCGTGTCACCATTGGTCGATTTGACTTGAAAAGTCCCCTCACCCAGCTCCAAGATGGATATATCAAAGGTACCGCCCCCGAGGTCGTAAACAGCGATAGTCTCGTCTTTTTTCTTATCCAGTCCATAGGCCAGGGAAGCAGCGGTGGGCTCATTGACGATGCGCAGTACGTCCAGCCCGGCGATTTTGCCGGCATCCTTGGTCGCCTGCCGCTGACTGTCGTTGAAGTAGGCAGGAACCGTTATCACCGCCTCCGTAACCTTCTCTCCCAGATAGGCCTCGGCATCCGCCCTCATCTTCTGCAGGATCATCGCCGAAATCTCCGGCGGACTGTATTCCTTGTCGCCCATTTTGACCTTGACATCGCCATTAGGGGCTTCGCTCAATTTAAAAGGCACCAACTTCTGGTCGGCCTGCACCGTCGCTTCATTGAACTTGCGCCCCATAAACCGCTTGATGCTGAAGATGGTGTTCTCCGGGTTAGTAACCGCCTGGCGCTTGGCAACCTGCCCCACCATCCGCTCTCCAGTCTTGCTAACCGCCACCACGGACGGAATCACCCGCCCTCCCTCCTGGCTCGGAATCACCACCGGCTCACCAGCCTCCATAACGGCTACGCAGCTATTGGTCGTGCCCAGATCGATACCGATTACCTTACTCATATTCTACCTCCACGGAATTATCTTGATTTATTCTTGGCCCTCCACAGATTCAGAGCTCTCCCGCCCTACCTTGACCATGGAAGGCCGCAGCAGGCGATCACGAAGCATATAGCCTTTCTGTATTTCTTCACAAACCTTGCCTTCCTCACCCTCCACGCACATCACAGCCTGGTGGATATTGGGGTCAAACGCCCCGCCTTCAGCCTCGATCTCCGACAGCCCCTTATCCTCGAGAACTGCTCTCATTTTGCGATAGATGAGCCTTATACCCTCGACCCAAGCAGGCCCATCGAAATCATCTGAAGCGTTATCCAGAGCTCTCTCAAAGTCATCCAAGACCGGAAGCAGGTCCTTGATGAGACTGGCATTAGCGTAACTAGCCATCTCAGCGCGTTCCTGCTCGCTTCGTCTCTTATAATTTACGAAATCCGCCTCCGCTCGCTGCCAGTTGGCAAGGTACTTCTCCGCCTGCTCCCTCGCCTCTTCAAGCTCCCTCTTAATCGATTCTATGCCCTCAGCCTTCTCAACCTCCTCCTCCTTCATTTCTTCCTGCGCTGCATCTTCTTTATCCGGCGAGAAGTCCTTCCTTCCTCTGGTCAAACTACATCACCCCTCTCCAATCACCAAATGGCAATTATAAAAGCCGCCTGCTATCCGTACAGATCACCCACCATCTCACTCATTACTGATGACAAGAAACAGACGGTAGGAATAGCACGACTGTACTGCATTCTAGTCGGCCCCATGACGCCGATGGCCCCACCGACTTCCCCGGGAATACCATATCTGGTAATGATCACACTACAGTCACGCATCACATCAGGTTTGTTCTCCCTCCCTATGACCACTCGAACCCCTTCTCCTGTCAGTACCTGTGGCAGTAGTGACTTGAGCAGTCTCTTCTCCTCGAAAAATTCGACAATCGCAGCTAATTTGCTGCTATAAGCAAACTCGGGCTGGTTCAGCATGTGTCGTAAACCATCGACCCAGGGGTCTTCATAAGCCTCCTCTTCCTCAGCCTGCATTATCTGCGCTACAGCTCTGGCCACCTGCTCCTCCAGACGAGATAGTTCCAGGTTCCTGCCGGCTATCTCAGAGCCGGTCAGCCCGGTACAAGCAGAGTTGAGTCTCCGGGCCACAACACTGAGCTCTTCCTGAGTAGCGGCCTCCTCCAGGGCCAGCACCTGCTGCTTTAACCTGGCTTCCCTGAGCACCAATACAAGCAGTGCCAGAAACTCATGAAGAGAGATAAGTTCCATATGCTTGAGTCGGTATTCATAGGGCTTGGGCAGAGTGACTATAGCTACATTATGAACCGCGCGTGATAATATGGCAGCAGCAAGACGAATCCACTCCTCAATCTCACCCTCTACCTGGTGAAACTGGTGTCTTATCAGGCGCTGTTCGACCAGAGAAAGTTGAACATCACCCATCATTGATTCGATATAGTGGCGATACCCTTTATCCGTAGGGATACGACCCGCTGAAGTATGAGGTTGAGTGAGATAACCTTCTTCCTCCAGTTCCATCATCTCATTGCGGATCGTAGCCGGACTGACCCCAAGACCCTTGCGAGCAACAGCCTCCGAACTGACAGGCAATCCCGCTGAGATATAGTCACTGACAACAATCTTGAGAATACGCTCTCTTCTCTGAGTGAGCATATGTCCTCCCACTCTCAAATTAGCACTCTCAAGCCAAGAGTGCTAACACATAACTAACTCTATCACCACATACTCAGTTTTGTCAAGACGCTTTCTTAATTCCCATTACGGTTATTTATCATCTCAATCCTCTATTCGATTACAATCGCAGAAATTCCAACGACTTTGGCACAGGCCAGTAAAGCTTGTATCCGCTCCCCTGCAATTATACCCATATGATATTAAGAATCGATAGAGTATTCAGAAGTAGAACTCGGCAGAGGCTTACAACCAGATTACAATTGACCTTAAGTAGCAAGTTTGCTATACTGCTCTTCGATTAGCTCTCAGGAAAGGGACCCCCTTGGCTCGATATGCGAGGGTTACCGGTTGGGGCAAGTACCTGCCCAATAAAGTGCTTACAAACCAGGAGTTGGAGCAAATGGTCAATACGGAAGACTCCTGGATTAGCAGCCGCACTGGGATCAGGGAAAGAAGGATCGCAGGTGCTGATGAAACGGCATCGACGATGGGAGTGCTTGCCAGCAGGGATGCCCTCACAGTCTCCGCCCTTCAACCAGACTCCCTCGACCTAGTAATCGGAGCGACGTGCACCCCTGACCACATTTTCCCCGCCTTTGCCGCTTTAGTACAGGACTCACTGGGTGCAAAGAAAGCCGCCGCCTTCGACATCAACGCCGCTTGCAGTGGCTTTATCTATGCCGTTGCAACAGCCTGCCAGTTCATTGACGCAGGGAGCTACCGCAACGCACTGGTTGTTGGCAGCGAGGTTTACTCAAGGATTGTGGATTGGAAGGATCGCAGCACCTGCATCCTCTTCGGTGATGGTGCCGGAGCAGTGGTGATACAAGCCAGCGATTCACCGTCAGGCCCCCTCAGTTTCATCCTGGGCAATGACGGCTCCGGTGCAGGTACCATCTACACCCCGGGACCCTGCGGAGTGAATGACGGGCGCTACTTTATTAATATGAAAGGCCCTGAGACTTACAGGTTCGCCGTGAACATCATGTGCCAGGCAACCCAAGAGGTCGTGGCCGCTGCCGGCCTAAGGCTCAGCGATATCGATCTCATCATTCCGCACCAGGCCAATACGCGCATCATCAAATCCGCAGCCAGACTGCTCGACATCCCTCTCGACAGGTTCTTCATCAACGTAGACCGCTACGGTAATACCTCGGCGGCCTCGATCCCTATCGCTCTCTGTGAGGCCGTAGAGGAAGGCCGGGTCAAGAATGGCGATCGTCTGGTACTGGTCGCGTTTGGCGGTGGCCTTAGCTGGGCAGCCATGTTGCTTGAATGGGGGCCTGGCGAGAGAATGACCCAGACCTGAGCCTCCAAGCGGTCGCTCTCGCGGAACCTAGCACACTTTCAATCCAGAGCTATGCGAAAGACGAACCATGCAATCGAAGGAAACCTGGTAAAAGGAAAACGAAATGCTTGATCTCGCAATCATCATTATCTACTTTCTATGCATGATAGCAATAGGCATCTACGTTTACCGAAAGAGGCAGGCCTCGAGCAATGACGGTTTCTTCGTAGCCAACCGCAGTGGCAGCACCCTGCTCATCGCAGGCTCGCTCTGCGCCACTTTTATAGGGTCGTCAGTCGCGGTCGGCATGGTAGGACGCGGATATAGAATGGGTCTCCCTGGTGCCTGGTGGCTTCTCGTGGGAGCGATTGGCCTGCTAATATTGGGCTTGTTTTTTGCTCGTAAAGTGAGGAGGTTCGGGCTCTATACCCTGCCAGAGTTGCTGGAGAGGCAATACGGCGGTAAAGCGGGACTCGCAGCCTCTATCCTGATCGTGGTTGCCTGGATAGCCATTGTCGCCGCGCAGATAATCGCTGCGGGTAAAGTTCTCACCGTTTTTCTGCCCCTTGACCTTTCTCAGTTAATGGCCATCTCTGCTCTCGTATTTGTTATATATACGGTTCTCGGAGGCCAGTATTCAGTAATCCGAACCGACGTTGTCCAGTTCGGCATATTGATAGTAGGGATCCTGATAACCCTGGGGTTCGTTGTGGATCGCATGGGAGGGATCAGCGGACTGACCTCTGCCCTGCCTTCAGATTACTTCTCCTTCCCGACGAATTCAAGTTTCGAATGGTATCCCCTGGTAGTGCTTCTAGTCCTGACGGGCTCGACCTATATAGTAGGCCCCGATATATACTCCCGCCTGTTCTGCGCACGTGATGAGAAAGTGGCCAGGGCATCTGCAATCGGGGCAGGATTGCTAGCAATACCAGTTGCATTCATATTCGTGCTGATAGGCATGGGAGCAATGGCCCTTTTCCCTGACATTTCTTCTCAACATCCTACCCTATCTTTCGCACAAGCCTCCGAGCTCGCTTTTCCCACCTTGATTGAAAACATTCTGCCCATCGGAGTAGCCGGTCTGGTGGCCGCAGCTCTGCTGGCCGCCATTATGTCCTCCGCGGATACCGTCCTGCTCACCACGAGCACCATACTCAGTCAGGACGTCTATAAACGCATATCTCCAGACATGAGCGAGCGGAAGAGCCTCATCATCACCAGAGCTGGCGTGATTGTAATTGGAGCCGCAGCCTTGTTAATTGCCTGGCAGCGTCCCGGCATAATCAGCTCGCTCTTGCTGGCATACACTATCTTTACGAGCGGAATAGTAATTCCGGTAATTGCAGGGTTTTACAAAGATAAGCTGAAGGTAAACTCAGCAGGCGCAATAGCGGCTATAATCGGTGGTGGGCGTACAGCGTTGGCCATAAACAGACTGCAGGCAGCGAATATGTTGGAAGTAGAGAAGCTGGAATTAGTAGGATTAGGCGTTTGCATTGTACTTCTGTTCGGCGTAAGCTTTATTACCAGGAAGACGGGGCTACTTTCTCAATAAAGCTCCGACTGGACGTAACTTTTTACCGTACTTTCATTCTCAGCTGGAAGCCAGAGCAAAGCAAGGAGGCAAAGCCCGGTGCCGCTGCGAGCGAAGCGAAGGTCTCGCAAGGGCATACACTGTATGGACGCTTACTATTTAAGGTACGGAGGGATAAAGTAACATGGAGATCGTCTGGCTTGGTCACTCATGCTTCAGAATAAGGGGGAAGGAAGCAACAATTGTTACCGACCCTTTTGATAAAACACTGGGCTACCCGGTGAAGAAACCGACAGCGAGCATCGTAACTGTGAGCCATCAACATCCACAGCATAGTAACCTTGGAGGCATTGCTGGAAGCCCCAGAGTTATCAGCAGGCCGGGCGAGTATGAAATAGCCAATGTTTTTATCAATGGCATAGCCACCTTTCACGATGGCGTAAGGGGCGAGCAGCGAGGTAAAAATATCGTATATAACATTCAAATCGAAGAGGTGAGTATCTGTCACCTCGGGGACCTTGGACATGTACCGACAGCGGAGCAGATTGAGCAGATGAGCGATGTCGATATACTGCTGGTACCTGTCGGAGGGGGAGCGACCATCGGTGCAACAGAGGCGGTCGAAACCATAAGCCTGCTTCAACCCAAGCTGGTGATACCAATGCACTTCAAGACCGAGGCGGTCCGGATGGAACTGGCGCCCCTTGAGCCTTTCCTCAAAGAGATGGGGGTGAAGGAGTCAACCTCACAGCCAAAGCTCTCCGTCACCAAGTCAAGCCTGCCCACGGAAACCAACGTCGTAGTGCTCGACTACAAGTAGCGGGGCGACCTACAGGCTCCTCACACACGCAAACCCCGCCAAAATCTCCCCGCCTGCGTCCGTGAAACAGCCAATTCGGGCCTCAGAAGGTATAATGCTACCGGGACGGCGAACGAATAGGCCGAGTAGTGGCCATCGCCCCAATATGTAGAACAGGCCGCCACCGACAATCCAGATCAGCAAAGTGCTTATTGGAGCCAACGGAATAATAGACTGGTAGGGCAAGAACGCGCCATCTTCAGCAGTATCCAACGGTATCAGGGATACAATCCCTAAGATAATACATGCTATTATGGGGACCCACCAGATTGGTCTGATATTAAACATGCTGTCACCTGCACTTCAACCCGCGGGAGACCAAGGGCGCCTTACGGGACTCACTCTGCTTCAATTGCCGACGCCTTCATACTCGCAGGCGCCTTTACATTGTTTATGCTCACACCCAACCTGGGGATATCCGTGTACCCAGCAAGCATCACCACACCGGCAACCGAATCCCAACCCCGGATAGGGCAGTCTCCCCCTCTAACCTCAGGGGTCGATATACAGCTCTCCAGCCAACTCTTAGCATGAGAGAATCCTTCCATGTTCAGCTCATCCGGCGGCCCGGCTATAATCATTAGCGCCTTCTTTGCTTTCTTTATGTCGCACTCGCCGGTTAACCTCAGGGTAGCGGCGTTCCTGATAGCCGTATAACACCTCATGGCCGGACTAAGCTGGTCAATGGAGTTCTTCTTCCTGAAGAAAAAGAACCTGTCGCGTGCCTGTTTGGCCTTCAGTTCTGAATACCCGATATAGGTAAACCCTTCCCAGGAGTTGATGATGTCGGAGGCGTCGATCACCTTTATGCCAACCCTGTCATTGGCCGTCTCACCGGCACCCAGCATCAGGGGCAGCGGCTTCACAAGTTCGTGATTCATTATGCCATAGCTTGTCTCAAGAGGAAGCCCTTCCTTCTTCCAAACGTCGTTGTCAAACAGGAGAATGCCGTTAACCATTCCGTCTATCTCTTGCAGGCATTCGATAGCGTTCATTGCCATCAGCTTACCCTCATCCTCACTCGGCAGAACGCCTACAAAATAGATCGGCTCTTCATAGACCTGTCTGAGCTTGGAAATGATGACCGGCGCCCCTCCTAAGCCCGTACCACCGCCGAGACCAGCTATAACAAAGAAGGCATCCACGTGGTGGATGACTTTCTCCGTGACCGCGTGCATGACCGAATGGAGCCCGTGCTTGCTCACTTTCGCTCCCACCTTGCGATTCAACCCCACTCCGTGCCCTTTCACGACGGTCTGGCCAATTAGAATCCTGTCCTTCTTCTGTATCGTTTTCAGCCCCAGGAGGTCGGCTTGCGCCGAGTTGACAGCCAGCGCAAAAGGAACAATGCCCTGGTGTCTTCCCCATAAACTATGGTAGGTTAAATGGTCCGCAACTCTACCCCCGGCCTGACCGATACCTATAACTCCGACCCTCATTCTTCACCTCCAGGTTACCTGTATTATTCTCTCCTTTTCATTCCCCAGAATTTAACAGAAAATCCAAATCGCCGTCAACTGCTCAAGAAAGAAGCAAAGGCCACCCATCAAAAGACGGGCGGCCTTTCGTGTGGTATAACTTCTTAATCAAACACCTTATATCCTGCGCCGCATGCTCATCGCAGCCACGCCGACTGCAATTACAGCAATGACCAGCGCCACAACGGGTAATGCTATTCCACCGGGAGCCCCTGCTCCCTCCTCCCCTTGCGGGCCCTGGGGTCCAGTAGCGCCAGCGGAGCCGGTAGCCCCAGCGGGGATACCTATGGTGAGCACACCGGTGACCGGATCCCAGTCAACGGTCGGGGCAGAGCCTGCTGCAAGAGAGGTTACTATAACATCGGTTATCGATCCTGTCTGAGTTTGTCCTCCCTCGCCAGAGGTGAGGTCCAAATTAACATTGGCCCCCACCGACCAAGTGCCCGTCTGAGCCGCTGTGCGGTCACCTATCATGAAGCTAATAGTCGCCCCATCGGTATACTCCGTACCTTCTGGCGGCACTATCTTTAGGCCATATGTCGAAGTGGCATATCCCTCTGCCGGTGTCGTCGTAGTATGCTGATCCCCTCCGATCATGGCCGTTATAACAGTACCGTCAGCTACCGCTGCGCCATCCACTGTGACAGTGCCGTAGAACCGACACGGTGGCTCCGGAGGCGTATCTGCTAGAACTAAGGCCGGGAAGAGGAGAAGCGCTACCACTGCCAGCAAAACCACTACTCTCAGTTTGGTCATATCTCTTTCCTCCTAATTTGAGTGGTCCCTGAGGGGTCAGTAGATGACCCCTCAGGGATATACATCGCTATCCTCTTATAGCCCGAGCCAGCCGATATTGTTCCAGCCTGCGGTTAGCGAGTAGCTGTGACCGCCATAGATCAGATCGCAATCCTCGGTGACTTTGATCCAGTAACCCGTGCCTGAGCTAAGGCCGTCCAGATCGCTGCCCGCTACATCAGCCGGGTCGTAGAAGAGCCAGTCACCACCAGCGTAGTCCCAAACAATGACCAGCTTGTCCATTATGCCCGCAAGGGCAGTCTCGACCGTCTCAGGGGCCTGTTTGACAATGAAGAACGTTGTTGCACTAGCCCCAACGCCATCCTTTGCCTGTACCACCTGAGAACCCGGTGCCACGCCAGGAATGGTTGTGCTGAACGTGAAGGCACCAAGTACACTGGTCAACGGAGTGGTCGGGAATTGGTACGCGCCGACTGTAACAGTGATTCCACTATAACCCTGGAATCCTGTGCCCGTTATCGTTACCGCTGTGCCTTGCTGCCCCTCCGTCGGCGTTATGGCTATGGAAGCACCGGGAACTGTGAATGTCGCTGTAGCAGCGACGTTCCCCAAGGCACTGTCGTCTGCGTTGACTGCATTTGCACCAGTTACCGCAGTAGCGGGAACCTGCAATGCAGCTGCGATGTTGCCGTTGGCATCGGCATACACCGGCCACGGCTCACCGGCGAAGGTGACTGTTACAGGCTTGTTGGGAACCCATCCGGCACCCGTTACTGTAACCGATGAACCCTTCGGCCCGGTGGTCGGGCTTACATTCAGGGTCGGCCTGACCACGGTGAATACGCCAACGGCTGTCAGTCCCATTTCGTCCGTGGCGGTTACCACATTAGCTCCGTACGTGAGCCCCGGCAGGACATCCAGAGTCGTAGGCGCTATCATACCTCCAGTATCTATATCGATCTTAGCGGTATTCCAAGCATTTCCGCCGATCTGCAACGCCCCTACAAGAATCTCGTGGTCCGGAGTCATATTGGAGCCAGTTATCATTACCCTGGTCCCCATAGGACCGCTATCTGGAGTTACCGTCAGCGGCCGACTGGTTACTGTGTAGTTCGCTATGGCCGTATTAGCGTGCTGATCTTCAGCCTTGACCTCGGTCACGCCGGCCCCCGCTGAGGCGGGAGCAACCAGGTTGGCGGGGCCTATCTTCCCATCAGAGGTTGCCGTAAGCGTGTACGGCACAGCCGTGGTATCCAGCCACGGCACTCCAGCGAAGTACATGCTCACTGTATCGTCGCCCTCAAAGCCGGAGCCGCTCACCGACACAATAGAACCACCCAGCCCGGTGGCCGGGTTAAGGACCAGAGTCGGCGTAACAGTGAACGTCGCCTTGGTGTCATTATTGGTGCTGTATCCAGCCAAATCCTGGCCGGTTACATCCTGGGCACCGGCATCCAGTGTCGGAACCGCGCCCGTAACTGTGACAGCGCCAGTGCTGTCACTGAGCGCAGAGCCCAGGGCCTTGCCACCAACAGATACACTAACGGTATAACCGGCTGCAAATCCGCTGCCTGTTACCGTGACGGCCGTCCCCACCGGTCCCTTTATCGGCGATACGGTGACCTTCGGGATAACCGTGAAGTACTCATTGACAGAGTTCACGCCGTCAGTAATTGTAACCAGGTGTGTACCTGCCGTAGCGGTGGGAACCAGCATGGCGAAGTTAGCAGCGCCAGCAACCGTGGTCTCCACCACTGCCGGTGCTGTGGTTGCCGTCGCACCATCAAATTTCGCAGTCAGAATGCTCTCGCCAGCAAAACCGCTTGCGGCGACATTGACAGACTGGCCCACTGGCCCCTGTGTAGGCGTTAGCACGGCTGCCTGTGCATAAACCGGTGCTATGGCTAACACTCCCGTTAAAGTGACCACCATCGCCAGCACCACCAGCACCCGTACAATACTAGGGTATTTCTTCCTCATCTACTCTCTCCTTTCTCGGGCGAATTATCATATTGCCCTAAATAACCAACTGCTAATTCCTTCATTAGCGTCATCATTCCATATAACCACCTCCTTAGATAAGGCATATTTCCCCAAAACTAGGCACGTCAGGTTATTGTAAGCACCTTTCATCCCGCTTGTCAAGCCTTTTCCACGGAAAAATAACCAAAGTACCCCATTAGTTAAGGTACCTGTAATAAAAATATAATTTTTAGGAACCCAAACAGATGAACGGGCATCTTCTCTGGCAAATGCGCCCCTGCGCAAGCCTATCCTTCTACATGGACTAACGGACTATTATGCACCTTGATGCTAACCTGACTAGTCCGCTTATTTAGTCCGCTAAGTCCTTTTTCGCTTTGCCAGAAGCGGACTGTAAAGCTTTTACCACTTTTTCTCTGGTTTGTCAACCCCCTTAACAACTTTCTGTCAATTTCTTCACCATAACAACTCCGTGGCCTCAGGCTCAGGCATCGAAAAAACCGGGGGTCGATTGCGCCCTCCCCCTTGATATGGTATAATGGCGCCCGAACGGCCTGGAGGACAAATTGCAGGTAACGCTTACCGGTCTCACCTCCTATTTAGAACCAAACGTCCCCGCCGAAATTAGATTTCTCACTCCATTATTAGAAGCAGCAGCGTCAGATCAGAAGGCGCCACCAAGAGCACCGGAGGATAGCCAGTCCCATTCTACCCATATACTCTCGACATGTCATCAACAAAAATTTGCGCAGGTCAAACTATAAACTCAGCATAAAACTTCACCAGAAGGAGGCAACAGTAATGACCGCAAAGATAATCTCAGGAACAGAGGTGGCGAAGGAGATTCGGGCCGAGTTGAAGGAAAAGGTGGCTAAATTGAAGGCGGCCGGCACAACACCGGGACTTGTCATGATCCGCGTTGGTGAAGACCCCGCTTCCGTTTCCTATGTCACGGGCAAAGAACAGGCATGCGAGGATATCGGCATATGGTCCCAAACCTACGTGCTGCCTGAGACTGCCTCCGAGGCCGATTTACTGGCCAAGGTGGAGGAGATGAACAAAGCGGAGCACGTCGATGGCATCCTGGTTCAGCTCCCGCTTCCCAAGCATATAGATGCAGACAAGGTACTGAATCTCATCGACCCTGCCAAAGATGTCGACGGGTTCCATCCCGTTAATGTGGGCAAGATGCTCATCGGTGACCCATATTTCATGCCCTGCACCCCTCACGGCGCTGTAGAGCTTATGGTCCGCAGCGGCAACAGCCCCGAGGGTAAGCACGTGGTAATCTGCGGTCGGAGCAACATCGTAGGCAAGCCCCTTATGGCGATGCTGGTGCAGAAGAAAGAACATGCCAACGCCACGGTTTCAGTTGTCCACACCGGAACGAAAAATATGGCTGAAATCACTCTTCAGGCGGATATCCTGGTCGCCGCTATGGGGTCTGCCGAGGTTATCAAAGCGGATATGGTCAAAGACGGCGCAGTGGTAATCGATGTAGGGGTTAACAGGGTCGGCATGAAGCCCAGTAAGAAAGATCCCAGCAAGATGGTGGCCGACCTTAGAGGAGATGTCGATTTCGAGGCCGTCAAGGAAAAGGCAAGCGCCATAACACCGGTCCCGGGTGGTGTGGGACCGATGACAATAACAATGCTAATGGTCAATACCGTGGTGGCTGCCGAGCGGCGTGCCGCTCGCTCCAAATAGAAATGATACCGGGTTCGCCTATACTTTAGCATACAATTAACCTGCAGTTAGAGGAAAAACAGAAAATATCCTCTAACTGCTACAAAATAAAGGAGGTCTTCTGTGGCATACGACGCTACGAAAATGAAGGACTGGCAGATTTCAGAGGCTGCCGAAGCCAACATGCCATCCCCCGACGAGTGGCGGGAAAAGCTGGGCCTCGAGAAGGACGAGATGATTCCCCACGGGAGAACGCCGAGGCTCGATTTCTTGAAGATCATGGACCGCCTCAAGGACAAGCCCGACGGCAAGTATATTGAAGTGACCGCCATCACCCCCACGCCGCTGGGTGAAGGTAAAAGCACGACTTCAATGGGTCTTATGGAGGGCATGGGCAAGCGGGGTCTTAATGTAGGCGGCTGTCTGCGGCAGCCCTCGGGCGGCCCCACCATGAACATCAAGGGGACCGCTGCCGGCGGGGGTAATGCTCTGCTCATTCCCTTGACCGAGTTCTCGATGGGGCTTACGGGCGATATCAACGATATCATGAACGCCCACAACCTGGCGATGGTGGCCCTCACCTCCAGAATGCAGCACGAGCGCAACTACAACGACGAACAACTGGCCAGGCTCACCAGAATGCCACGCCTGAATATCGACCCCACCAGGGTGGAGATGGGCTGGATCATGGACTTCTGCGCCCAGAGCCTGCGCAACATTATCATAGGCATAGGCGGACGCATGGACGGCTTTATGATGCAGTCCAAGTTCGGTATCGCCGTGAGCTCCGAGCTTATGGCCATGCTCTCCATCGTCAGAGACCTGGCGGACCTGCGGGAGAGGATGGATAACATCACCGTAGCCTTCGATAAATCGGGCAAACCTGTTACTACCGGTGATCTGGGGGTAGGCGGTGCCATGACTGCCTGGATGCGCAACACGATCAATCCCACCCTGATGTGTTCGGTGGAATACCAGCCCTGCATGGTGCATGCCGGGCCCTTCGCCAATATCGCAGTGGGGCAGTCATCCATTATCGCCGACCGCATTGGATTAAAGATGTTTGACTACCATGTGACCGAGAGCGGCTTCGCCGCCGACATCGGCTTTGAGAAATTCTGGAACGTCAAGTGCCGCTTGAGCGGCCTCAAGCCGCACGTCTCTGTACTCACGAGCACCATCCGTGCGCTTAAGATGCACGGCGGTGGGCCCAAAGTAGTAGCCGGAATTCCCCTACCCGACGCCTATGTCAAAGAGGACCTGGGGCTGCTGGAGAAGGGCTTGGCCAACATGGTGCACCACATCAACACCATCAGAGAATCCGGCATCAATCCCGTGGTGTGCGTCAATTGCTTTCATACCGACACCAAGGACGAGATCGCCATGGTTAGAAAGGCGGCGGAGGAAGCCGGGGCCCGTTGTGCAGTATCTACGCACTGGGCCGATGGCGGCGACGGCGCCCTTGAGCTGGCCGATGTCGTCAAAGAGGCCTGCGAAGAAACCAACGACTTCAAGTTCCTCTATCCCCTGGAGATGAAACTCCGGGAACGGGTCGAAAAGATCGCCAAGGTGGTCTACGGGGCTAGCAGCGTGAGCTGGACCCCGGATGCCGAGGCTAAGGCCAAGTCTCTTGAGAGCGATCCCAAGTACGATGATTACACCACCATGATGGTGAAGACCCACCTCAGCCTCACCCATGATCCAACCTTGAAGGGCGTTCCCAAGGGTTGGACCTTGCCCATCCGCGACGTCCTGATCTACTCCGGTGCCAAGTTCCTGTGCCCATGCGCCGGTACCATCAGCCTGATGCCGGGAACCAGTTCCGACCCTGCATTCAGAAAGGTGGATGTGGATGTTAAAACCGGAAAGGTGAGCGGGCTGTTCTAGATCAACCCGAGTTACTTTGTCGCGGGGTGGGCGACTCCCAAGAGGCCGGTCGCCCACCCCGCGGCGTCCTGACCTCGCCGTTGACTCCAAATCCGAGCCTCATCTATAATTCAAGGTGAAGTAAGATGCCTACGATTAAGCTAACCATAGATGATATAGAAGTAGAGGTCGAGGAAGGTAAGACAGTCTTAGAAGCAGCGCAGGGCGCCGGTATCTATATCCCCGCTCTATGCGCCCACCCCGACCTGCCCCCGGCACCGGGACTGAAAGCTGACAGCGCTATTTACCTCGGGGGCCAACTCCTGGAAAGCTCGGCTTCCGATGCAGAGTATCAGGGCTGTCGCCTTTGCATCGTGGAAGTCGAAGGAATGGATGAATCCCCCCTCTCGTGCGCCCTCATCGCCTCCGAGGGAATGATCGTCCACACTAACACTCCCAGCATCCAAGAGCTTCGACGTGAGAACCTGAAAATTATCCTGGCCAGGCATCCTCATGCCTGCCTGACCTGCAGCCAGAGAGAAGGCTGCAGTCCGTTTGAATCATGTCCCAACAGCATACCGATACTGGAACGCTGCTGCTCCAAGCTCGGCTACTGCGAGCTGCAAAAGGTGGCCGAATATATCGGCATCAAGGACGACACCCCTCGCTATACCTACAGAGAACTGCCCGTTAAAAAGGATGAGCCACTCTTCACCCAGGATTACAACCTCTGTATCGGCTGTACCCGCTGCGTCAGGGTCTGCCGTGACGTGCGCGGAATAGGGGCACTGGGGTTCATCAACCGCGACGGTGAGATCATTGCAGGGCCGGTCGCCCCGTCACTGAAAGAGTCTGGGTGCAAGTTCTGCGGCGCTTGTGTAGAGGTCTGTCCCACCGGCGCCTTGTTCGACCTCGATATCAAGAGGGCAGAGCGCGAGGCTGCGCTTGTTCCCTGCACTCACGCCTGCCCTGCTGGAATAGACGTCCCCCGTTATGTACGCCTACTGGCCGAAGGCAAGTTCTCCGAAGCCCTGGCCGTAGTTCGGGAGAAGGTGCCTTTTCCCGGGGTGCTTGGCCGCGTCTGCTTTCATCCTTGCGAGAGTGTGTGCAGGCGAGGTCAACTTAACGAGCCTATTGCCATAAAGGCGCTCAAGCGCTTCGCAGCGGAACACGGAGGACGACTGTCAGACGATACTGACAAAGCAAATCCTACAGGCAAGAAGGTAGCCATCGCAGGGTCCGGCCCGGCAGGACTGACGGCAGGATACTACCTGGCTAAACTCGGACACTCGGTAACCATATTTGAGACCCTGCCTGAGCCCGGCGGCATGCTGCGGGTCGGCATACCCAGATATCGCTTGCCCAGAGATGTGCTTGATAGCGAAATCGAAGGAATAAAAAGCGTCGGCGTTGAGATAAGGACAAACAGCAGGATCGAGTCCCTCGACAGCCTCTGGGAACAGGGATATGACGCAGCCTTTTTAGCGACCGGCGCTCATCAGGGAGCCAGGATGGGAGTCGAGGGTGAGGATAGCCCCGGGGTAATTGAGTGTATATCCTTCCTCAGGGATGTGAATCAGGACAGAGAGGTCAATCTGGGGAGAAAGGTAGCAGTGGTCGGCGGCGGCAATGCCGCCATCGATGCCGCCCGCACAGCGTTGCGCCTGGGAGCCGAAGAGGTTACCATCCTATATCGGCGCTCCCGGGAAGAGATGCCTGCCGACCCGGAGGAGGTTGAGGAGGCACTTGAAGAAGGTGCTGATGTGGTTTTCCTCACCGCTCCGAAAAAAATATCCGGCGCCGATGGCAGGCTGGTAATTGAATGCCTGCGCATGGAGCTGGGTGCGCCCGATGCCAGCGGCCGAAGGCGCCCGGAGCCGATCGAGGGCAGTGAGTTCGACATGGACTTCGATTCGGTGATATCCGCCATCGGTCAGATTCCACAGCTGCCTGAGAATATGGAACTCGACGTCGTAGCAGGGAATAGAGTTAAGGTTGACCCCGAAACGCTGGCCACCGGCGTTAAAGGAGTTTACGCTGGCGGTGATGTTGGCACGGGGCCAGCTTCCGTCATCGAGGCTATTGCTGCCGGAAGGAGAGCAGCGTCTGCTATAGATAAGTACCTGGGGGGTAACGGTGATATCGAGGAGTCGCTGACTGAAACCGCAGCAGCTAATCCCTGGCTTGGCAGCGACGAGGGATTCTGGGATAGAAATCGCGTCCCGTTGCCCTGCCTGCCAGCGGACAAGCGGACAAGCGACTTCTCCGAGGTAGCTCTCGGTTTCGACGAACAGATGGCTGTCGAAGAAGCGATGCGCTGCCTGAGATGTGACTTGAGGCTTCAGATATCACCGATAATGCTGCCGCCGGATGAATGGCTCGAGTTCAGTTCCAATAACGTAACCGCCGCCCCCGAAACAGATGGGGTGTATAGACTATTTGACGAACAAAAGGAGATCATTTTTATTGGAAGCGGCCCCAATATACGCGAGGGCCTGCAGGAGATACTCGATTCCGGGGATGAATGGGTGGAAAAGGCGCGCTACTTGCATTTTGAGGAAACCATGATGTATACTATGCGGGAGAGCGAGTTGATGCAGCAATTCCTGCAGGAATACGGCAGGCTTCCTGAAGGCAACGACGAGCTCTTCTAAAATTGAATAACGTTTAAACCAGTGTTAATTGCTTCCTGGTGATTAGAGCGGGGTGGAACCACCCGTTCCCATCCCGAACACGGAAGTGAAACTCCCCAGCGCAGACGATACTGAGGGGGCAGCCCCTTGTGGAAAATATGCCATCGCCAGGAAGCAAAAAATAGCCCAAATTTCGATAGCTTTAGTAAATTTGGGCTATTTTATCACAGGTCCAAGTGTGTTAAAATAAAGGAGAAATCAGTACCAGTAATAACAATGTGGTTGTATAGTCGCCGTTAGGTGCGGTTATGAGTAACAGATTCGATAAGTTCACGGAACGGGCACGAAAAGTGCTGGCTCTCGCCCAGGAGGAGGCCCGCAGATTTAACCACAACTATATCGGCACCGAGCATATACTGCTGGGGCTGGTGCGGGAAGAAGAGGGGATGGCTGCCAAGATCCTCTCCAATCTCAGTATTGGTTTGAACAAGGTGCGGGCTGCTGTGGAGTTCATCATCGGCCGCGGCGAAGGGTCAACTCAGAATGAAGTCGGCCTCACCCCGAGGGCAAAAAGGGTGATAGAGCTTGCCGTGGATGAGGCGCGCTTGCTCGGTCACCAGTATATCGGAACCGAACATATATTACTGGGTCTGTTGCGCGAGGGGGAGGGGGTTGCCGCCGGTGTCCTGGAAAGCTTGGGGGTAAGCGTAGAGCGCGTGCATTCCGAACTCAATCGCACCCTCAGCCAGAGCACGCACCATGCTGGAAATCGCCCCACTACAAAAACGCCAACCGTAGACCAGTTGGGCGTGGATCTGACCGCTGCTGCTCATGCCGGTAAGCTCGATCCAGTTATCGGGCGTGCCAGAGAGATAGAGCGCGTAATACAGGTGCTAAGCCGACGCACCAAGAATAACCCCGTTCTCATCGGCGAGCCCGGAGTAGGCAAGACTGCCATCGCCGAGGCTATCGCTCATCGCATAGCTGCCGATGACGTCCCGGAAACACTGCAGGGTAAGAGGCTGCTAACTCTCGACATCGGCTCCCTGGTCGCCGGAACGAAATACCGGGGTGAATTCGAGGAGCGTCTGAAGAAGGTGATCGATGAGATAAAGACCGCCGGCAACTGCGTCATCTTCATCGACGAGATACACACCCTGGTCGGTGCCGGAGCCGCCGAGGGCGCGGTAGACGCTGCCAGCATCCTCAAGCCGTCGCTGGCACGGGGTGAACTGCAATGCATTGGCGCCACCACACTCGATGACTACCGCAAGCATGTTGAACGGGATGCCGCTCTGGAACGACGCCTGCAGCCGATCCTGGTTGACGAGCCTACAACCGAACAGACTATCGACATCCTTAGAGGTATTAAGAACCGCTATGAGGAATATCACCGCTTAACTATAGATGATGAAGCCCTGAAGTCAGCAGCGAGTCTGGCCGCAAGATATATCCCCGACCGCTTTTTGCCCGACAAGGCGATCGACCTCATAGATGAGGCATCATCCCGACTGCGGATCAAGCAATCAAGCATTCCCCCGGGAATGAATGAAGCGATACAGGACCTGGAGGGCCTGCGCAAGGAGAAGGACCAGGCTATGTCCGACCAGCAGTATGAGCAGGCAGCTCAGTTGCGCGAACAAGAGCTCGAGCTCGACAGCAAGATAGACAAGATGCGCGAAGACTGGCAACAGGAGGTTGGATCGGAACAGAAGGTAGTAACGGAAGAGCACATCGCCGAAGTGGTCAGCATGTGGACCGGCATACCGGTCACCCGCCTCGCAGCAGATGAGACCACAAGATTGCTTCAAATGGAAGAGGCATTGCACAAGCGTATCGTCGGTCAAGACGAGGCTATTACTTCGATCTCGAAAGCGGTTAGAAGAGCCAGAGCCGGGCTCAAGGACCCCAGGAGACCAATCGGCAGCTTCATCTTCCTCGGTCCCACCGGCGTAGGTAAAACGGAGCTGGTTCGCGCGCTGTCAGAATTCATGTTCGGCAGCGAGGAGGCCCTGGTCAGGCTCGATATGTCGGAGTTCATGGAAAGACATGCCGTAGCCCGCCTCGTTGGTGCTCCTCCGGGATATGTCGGTTATGACGAGGGGGGGCAGTTGACCGAAGCAGTGAGGCGTAAGTCCTACTCAGCTATATTGCTCGACGAGATCGAGAAAGCCCACCCCGATGTGTTTAACATCCTGCTCCAGATATTCGATGACGGTCACCTCACCGATGCCAAGGGGCGGCGCGTCGATTTTCGCAATACCATCATTGCAATGACGAGCAATATCGGCTCCGAGCTCATCAGGAAAGAAAGCTCTATCGGCTTCATATCCCGCAGCGACGAGGGCAAGGTAGCCCAGATGTCCTATGAAAAGATGAAGGACAAGGTGCTCGAGGAGATGAAGAAGACATTCCGCCCCGAGTTCCTCAACCGCATCGATGGGGTTGTAGTGTTCCACGCCCTGACCCAGGAACATATCCGCCAGATCGTGGAACTGATGCTCTCGCAGATAGAGATCCAACTCAAAGAGAAAGAGATGAAGCTGGAGATAACCGACGCGGCGAAAGACTTCCTGGGAGAAAAGGGGTACGACCCCGCCTTTGGCGCTCGACCACTGAGACGAGTTATCGAGCACATGGTCGAAGACCCTCTCTCCGAAGCGCTCCTTGAGGGCAGGTTCAATTCCGGAGACACGATCCAGATCGACTGCCAGAATGGGGAAATTGTGCTGAACTCCGCCGCCCTGGTAAGTCCTTCCTGAGCGGCCGGTCAATTTCTACCCCTTATAACACCTTTCACGTTCGGCTCACAGAGCACCTGATCAAGCCCGCTGCCTTTTAACTGGAATCAAGGACCACTCGTCCGGGTAGGCCTTCTTAATACAGGCAATTGATAAAGGCCGGCTTTACTAAAAATTACCCGGCTCATGCCCATTGACAACATGGACAATATGAGCTAGTATGCTTCCGCCATGCTCGCAAACGTCCCTCACAAACGCCCCAATAATCTTATCCTTTCATCAACCTGTAACAGCCCCCCGTAGAGCCGCCGGGATCATCGATAACCTTCCTTGTATGTCTTTTCAGTAGAAAACGCTAAAAGAAACTTTATCTAAAGGAGGAGCAAATGGCCAAATCGAGCTACGAAAGGTTGTTTTCCCCGGGTCGAATCGGCACACTGCAACTGAAGAACCGCCTCTACTACCCGCCGATGGGGACAAATGTTTGCGTGGGAGGAGAGGTCACCGACCGGTTCCTGGCCTATCATGATGCGCGAACCAAAGGCGGAGTGGGTCTGGACATCATCGAGAACGCCAACATTGACACCGCAGGAGGAGCCGGGCTGCCCTTCGGCCTGAACATCGATGACGATAAATACATCCCGGGTCTTCGCAAGCTGGTCAACGTTATTCACAAGAATGGTGCCAAGGCCTGCCTTCAAATCTACCACGGCTCCATCTGGGCCACGCCTGAACAGCGACCGGTGTTCGGGGCAGAGCTTCCGCGTGAGCTCAGCATACAGGACATCCAGAAGCTGATCCAGCGTTTCGCCGAGGCGGCGAGGCGAGCTAAAGCAGCGGGGTTCGATGCTATCGAGATTCACGGCGCCAACATCAACGGGCAGACCCAGTTCCGCTCCGCTGTCTGGAATACGCTTAAAAACAAATATGGCGGCAGTGTGGAGAACAGGGCCAGGTTCATGTGCGACACACTGAAGGCTGTCAGAAAGGAAGTGGGGAAGAACTTCCCGCTATGGTGCCGCACCAGTATATTTGAGGTATTTTATGTAGGCGACGGCAAAATAGCCGAGTACGGGGTGACCCTTCAGGACACCCTTATACACGCGCCTATGTTCGTGGCGGCCGGAGCCGACGCCATCCACCTCTCGCAGGGCGGATTCTACGATTACGCCTGGCAATACTACACAATGTGCCCCGTAGAAGCCCACGGTGTTTCTCCTTACCTCGATATGGTGGGGCAAATTAAGAAGACGGTCAAGGTCCCGGTGCTCGCCGCGGCACGGGTCGCCCCCGAGATCGGGGAGAAGGCAATCAAGGCCGGTAAACTGGACTTCGTCGGCATGGGGAGGACAATCGAGGCCGATCCCGACCTGCCCAATAAACTTGCTGCGGGCAAGGAAGACGAGATACGGCCCTGTATCCACTGCAATAACTGCATCGAGACCCTCTCGTGGGCAGACGGGGTAGCTTGCACGGTAAATCCCGCTCTGGGACGGGAGAAGGAATTCGAGATAAAGAAAGCGGCCAAACCCAAGAAGGTGGTTATCGCAGGCGGAGGCCCCGCGGGTATGGAGGCAGCGCGGGTGGCGGCACTCAGGGGCCACCAGGTAACACTCTACGAGAAGAGCAGAAAGCTGGGCGGACAGATGATACAGGCCGCGATTCCGCCTCATAAGTCCGAGATAAATAAACTGATTAGCTACCAGTCAACCCAGCTCAAGAAGCGCAAGGTCAAGGTGGTGATGGGGAAGGCGCTGACACCGGATGAAATCAAAAAGCTGAAACCGGATGTGGTTATCTGCGCCACCGGCGTCAAGCCCGTTATCCCCGAGGAGGAAGTCCCCGGGCTGAACACCCTGTCGAACGTGGTCACCGCCGAGGATGTCCTCACGGGCAAGGCAAAGGTAGGCGACAGAGTTCTCATCATCGGTGGTGATCTGGTAGGCTGCGAAGTCGCCGAGTTCCTCGCAGAAAAGGGCAAGCAGGTGACCGTTGCCCGGAGAAGCCGGTTCATGGCAGACAAGATGAATCCCGACATGAGGATGATCCTCGTCGATAGACTGAAACAGCTGGGCGTCCGCCTGGTCCCGGGAGTCCAGTACATGCAGGCAACCGACACCGGAGTGCGAGTCCACGTACGGGGAGGCATAACAGCGATGTCAGAAATCGCTGCCGACGCCATGAAGAACCTGATCGCCGACACCATTGTCATCGCGGCAGGGGCAACGCCAAACACCGATCTCGCCGGTACGTTCAAGGGCAAAACTCCCAAGGTGTACAGCATCGGTGACTGTGTAGAGCCCAGACGTATACTGGAAGCCATGCGCGAGGGTTGGAAGACAGCGCTCGAAATATAAGGAGGCAATTCCCCTATTCCGCCTCCAGTAAAGGGGGATGGGGAATCCCCGAGAATATTCGAAATCCATCATAGTAGGAGGCACACAAGATGGCACAGCTAAAGCTAGGCGATCTCAAGTTCGAACACCTCGGTATCGTGGTCAAGGATATTGAGAAGGCCGTGGATTTTTACACCAGGGCATTTGGGCTGAGCTTCGAGGAGATCGCGGAGCACCAACTGCCGCCCGATGTGATATACAAGGGTCAGCCAAGTCCCTACACAATGAGGGTAACCTTCGCCCAGATGGGGTCGATAAGGCTGGAGCTCGTACAGGTCGTTGAAGGCGAGTGTATCTACACCGATTTCCTGAGGGACTACGGAGAGGGCATACACCATCTGGGCTTCGAGGTGGCCGACCTGGAAAAGGAAGTGGCCAATGCCGAGGCGCAGGGCTTAGAGATGATCTGCCACCTTAAGATGGTGGGTATTATGGCCTTCGCCCACTTCGACAATGCAAAGACTAACGGCGTCAGAATTGAGCTCGTTCAGGAGAATGTGCGAGATAGAATAATGGCGAAGCTGGCTGAGCAGTAGCTGTCGCTATGCATCTTCTTCCGGCAAGATGAATCAGGGGAGCCCGGCATTCGGTCGTACACCATGTTAGCGGGGCTCCCCTTTTGCCTATAAAATACCCGGCTATGAGGCAGGCTGAAAACCAGGGGGAGGGTGGAGCATCCGCTCCGCCCGTGTCCGGAGCAGATACTCCAGTCCACCCGGTTTTGCCATGTTTCCGGGCAACATCGTATAATATACATCGTTGCCAGCGCAGGATAGAGTGAGGTAGCCTATGCCGCGTCCCAGGAGTATTTTTGTCTGCCAGCAGTGCGGCAGCGAAAGCCCCAAATGGCTGGGACACTGCCCCGACTGCGACCAGTGGAATACCTATGTTGAAACCGTAGTCAAACACTCCACCAATGCCGCTAGAACCTCATCAGTTCAGGCGCAGGAGCTCTCCCAGCTTCCTGCCAACTCCATGCCCCGCCTTGCGCTGCCTTTCACCGAGTTCAACAGGGTGCTCGGCGGAGGCATAGTCCCCGGTTCCATGGTGCTCATTGGAGGTGACCCCGGCATCGGGAAATCAACGCTCTTGCTCGAGGTGGCAGGGTTAATTGCCGAACGCGAGGGAAAGGTACTCTACGTCTCCGGCGAGGAGTCGGTACATCAGATAAAGCTAAGGGCTGACAGGTTGGGGATACGTGGGGAGGGGCTTTTCCTTCTTCCGGAGACCGACCTGGAGACCATCATCGAGCGGGGAACGGAGATATCGCCGTGTATGGCAGTAATCGATTCCATTCAGACAGTTTACCAGAGCGGCCTGACCTCGACCGCGGGCAGTATTGCCCAGGTACGGGAATGCACATCGAGGCTGATGCAGTGGGCCAAATCGACCGGCACACCCATCTTCATAGTCGGGCACGTCACCAAGGACGGGGCACTCGCAGGGCCCCACACGCTGGAGCATATCGTGGACGTCGTACTCTACCTTGAAGGAGAGCGTTTCAGCTCCTACCGGCTGCTGCGAGGGGCCAAGAACCGCTTCGGCTCGACTAACGAGGTGGGCGTTTTCGAGATGCAGGACCGGGGACTGGTTGAAATTGACAACCCATCCCGGGTTTTCCTCTCCCGACGCTCAGAGGGGGTGATCGGCTCGGTGATCGTTCCCACGCTTGAGGGTACAAGGCCGCTCCTTGTAGAGATTCAGGCGCTCACCAGTCCCACCAGCTTTGGACTGCCCCGCCGCAATGCAAATGGTGTTGACTATAACCGGCTGCTCATGATAACCGCCGTCCTCACCAAGCGGGCGAGGCTGCCCCTGGGCAACCAGGACATTATCGCCAATGTTGTCGGTGGAATCCGTGTGAACGAGCCCGCTGCCGACCTGGGTATTGCCCTTGCCATCGCCTCAAGCTCCCGCAACGCCAGGGTTAATCCCGATCTCGTAGCCATCGGGGAAATCGGGCTCAGCGGAGAGTTAAGGGGCGTATCCCAGCTTGATAAGAGGCTGGCCGAGGCATCCAAGCTCGGCTTCAAATCCTGCCTTCTCCCGCCGCTTCAGGGCGGACAGAAAATGCCGCCTGATATCAAGCCTGTCGCCGTTAGCTCCCTGTCCCAGGCGCTCAAACTGGGACTGGAAAAATAATCCGGAACTCCCTCCTAGGTAGGCCTCCCGCAGCCAGACGTCCAGATAGCAAGACGCTCAAATGTTCAGATGTCTGGCTGGCTATCATCGAAACAGGGGATTCTACCGGCAGCGGATTAACCATGCAATCACTACGAAAATACGGGGCGGCAGTTCCGATTTGGCAGGTCGGCCGACGCCGGCCAACCTATCAGCGTGTCAGGGGCCTTGCCGACGATAGATCAACCGCATCATTACAAAGAGCCTCAGCGGCTGAGCAACTCTAATGATAAATAGCAGGGAAATAACAGGAGGTTGCTTTGCGGAGCCTGTCCTGAGTAGGGGCGTTTCGCGAAACGCCCCTACCTGTAAAACATCCGGCGTCTTAAATGACGGTTATCCCAAAACAGCATCTTCACCCTTAATGGCGAGTACTGCCCTGTCATGCCCATGACAGATTGCTTCTGGGGATTCTTCGCTGCGCTCAGAATGGCAACGAGCGAAGGACTCACAATGGCGTCTTTATCCCTTGTTTCTAGCGGCCCTTGAACTTCGGCTGCCTCTTCTCCAGAAACGATGTGATGCCTTCCTTGAAGTCCTCCGTCTGGAAGCAGATACGCTGGGCGAGGGTCTCGAAATCCAGTTGCCCCTCGAGATCACCCGCCGCACCCTTATACACGCCTTTTTTAATAAGCTCAATGGCAACCGACGGGCCGCTGGCAATCCGGGCGGCGAACTCCCTTGTTACCTTCATCAGATCGTCGTGCGGCACGACTTTATTCACCAGCCCCAGTTGCTCCGCCTCCCTCGCATCTATGGTGTCGCCCATCAGCATCAGCTCAAGCGCCTTGGACGTGCCCACTATTCGCGGCAGATAATAGGTCGCACCGCCGTCAGGAACCAGCCCCCTCTTGATAAATACCATGCTGAACCTGGCTTTCTCCGAGGCTATCCTGAAGTCGCAGGCCAGCGCCAGAGAGAACGTTACGCCGGCGACAACCCCCGGTATGGCAGCGATCGTCGGCTTGGGGAAATAGCGTACCGGCAATGTCCACCATCCCAGAGGCCTCTTGAGTATATACGGCTCTATCGGCCCGCTGTAATCGGCCGTCAACTCACCGGCGTCCGCCCCCGTGCTGAATGCCTCACCTGCGCCCGTAATTATCAGCGCCTTTATTTCATCATCGGTGCGCAGCTCGGTAGCGATTCGGTGCACCTCCGTCCTCATCGCCTCTGTCACCGCATTTAGCCTCTCGGGCCGGTTAAAGGTGATGGTGGCGATCCCTTCCTCCCTGGTGAAGAGCATCCCTTCAACTGCCATCTATTCCCCCTCCTGCCATACAAAACGCATCAGGCAGTTATGTATGAACTGTGATTAACTCCCAAACCCGCAGCGTAAAATCCGAAACAGAGTCAAATTTAGAATGTCCCACAGAAACACTTTAACCCTTGCGAAGAATAATTACTCGTCATCACAGGAGTGATGACGCTACCTTTAGCTGCTATTTACCCTTGAACTGCGGAGGCCTTCCCTCCATGAAAGACTTGATACCCTCCTGGAAGTCCTCGGTCCCGAACAGAACGTTCTCCACATATGCCTCGTGATCCATCTGCGCGGCGATATCAGTCTCAGCAATGCCCTTGTAGATGGCCGCCTTGGCGAATCCAAGGGCTATAGGGGAGTTCTCTGCGATCTTGGCCGCCATTTGCTTCGCCGCCGTCATCAATTGCTCCGCCGGGTAAATCCGGTTCACCATACCAATACGGTCCGCTTCAGCGGCGTCAACAGTATCCGCCGTAAACACCAGTTCGAGGGCGCGCGCAGTCCCCACAAGGCGAGGCAGGGTGTATGTGGACCCCGACTCGGGGATGACCCCCCTTTTAGTAAAAATCATGTTGAAGCGGGCTGTATCAGATGCCAGCCTGATATCACAGGCGAGGGCGAGTGCAAGGCCACCGCCAGCGGCCACGCCGTTTACTGCAGCGATGACTGGCTTTGGCATGTTTCTAATCTTCAACACGGTAGTGAGCACGTTGCCATCCCCTCGTATCATCTCCTCCATGGTCGTCTGGTGCAGAGTGTGCTCGGCTCCCACGGACATTAAATAGGCGATATCAGCACCCGTACAGAAGGCCTTACCGGCGCCTGTAATTATCAGCACTCTGGCATCAACATCCTTTGCCACCTCAGTAATAACAGCGTCCATTTCCGTCATCATCGTGCGATCGAACGCATTCTTGACCTCCGGCCGATTCAGGGTCATGACCGCTACCCCGCCGTCTTTTTCATAGATAACCGTCTCGTAAGCCAATTAATACCCCTTTCCTTGCACTGGTATCAAATGCGTTTCCGCTTATTTTAAAAAGCCCTGCGCCGCTACTTTCCCTTGAACACCGGTTCGCGCTTCTCAAAGAAAGATTGAATGCCCTCAGCGAAGTCCTCTGTAGCCATGAGCGCATTCTGGATATACGCCTCATAGTCCATCTGACTGCCCATATCGGGCTCCAGTAAGCCCTTATATAGCGAAGCCTTGGCCAGCCCCACAGCTATCGGCGGGTTATTTGCTATCTCCCCGGCGAACTCCCTGGTCGCCTTCATCAGTTCATCATGAGGGACAACCTTATTTACCAGACCGATTCTCTCCGCTTCCTGAGCGCTGATAACATTACCCATTAATACCAATTCACAGGCCTTAGCCATACCGACAAGGCGAGGGAGGTTATATGTAGCAGCGCAATCCGGTATAACACCCCTCTTGATGAAAACAGTGCTGAAGCGAGCCTTATCAGAGATAATCCTCATATCGCAGGCCAGGGCCAGGCCCATGCCACCGCCCGCAGCTATGCCGTTGACCGCAGCTATAACTGGCTTCATCATTTGCCTGATCTTGAGAACCACCGTGGGCATGGTGCCCGATCTCCGCACCACATCGCCAATAACCGTCCTGGCAATATGTGCCCTGTTCTCCATGAGAGTCTGTAGATAACTGACATCGCCACCTGCGCAGAAGGCCTTGCCCGCCCCTGTTATTACCACAACCCTTATTTCCTTATCCTGCGCAACGTCGTTTATCGCATCATCTATTTCGACCATCATAGGTTCATCGAAGGCGTTATTCTTATCCGGTTTGTTCAACGTTATAGTCGCGAGCATGTCCGCCTTCTCGAGAATTATGTCATTATAGGGCACTTTCTACCTCCTTCTTGCTTCTCGGAGCAACATAGAGCGCTCCTAAAACACCTTAGGAATGATACTCCGAGGCCGTTTCTTTGTCAATTTCGGGGGGCTTGACAGGAAGGTGTAGACCGTTCATAATGTAAATAGTTAGTCCAGTCTAACTTTTGAGCGCCATTCACTTGGGAGGTGGAGGATGATAAGCGAACAGACAGCCAGTATGGAGGACTACCTCGAGGCAATAGCCAAGCTCCGCCAGGAGGAACCCAAGGTAAGGGTGACCCAGATCAGCAAGAGGCTGGGAGTTAAGAAGCCCAGTGTCACTGCCGCTTTATATAAACTTTCCGAGGAAGGACTTGTACAGCACCCGAGATACGGGACTGTGGAACTCACTCGCGAAGGGCAGCGAATAGCTGAAGACGTCATGCGCCGCCATGAGGTTCTGTTCCGCTTCCTGTCCGAAATACTGGGTATTGATCAGGAGATAGCCCAAGAGGATGCCTGCAAGTTAGAGCATATGCTCAGTCCAAGCAGCCTGGAGAGGCTCGCGAAGTTTGTAGAGTTTGTCCTGACCTGCCCCAAGGGAGACCCCGTATGGTTCGAAGGATTCAACTACTATATAGAACACGGCGAGCGCGACCGGGAGATAGTGGCAAGATGTCTGGGAGAAGAGGGATAAAAGCCTTTCCTTCGGACCTTAAAAGCCGGACTATGTTGACAAATAACAACGTACTGACTTAGAAAGAGGTTATGTGGACGAACCGAAGCGAATAACGGTGCGCCAGATGAGGGCAGGACAGTCGGGAAAGGTGGTTCATGTCATGGGGGGGGTCGGTCTGGCCAATCGTCTTAATTCCCTGGGCATCAGACCAGGTAAGCGTATAACCAAAGTTAGCTCCATGTTTATGCGGGGCCCGGTTACCATCCAGGTAGACCGAGCCCAGGTTGCTATCGGCCATGGGATGGCGGGTAGGATCGTGGTCGAGGTAGTCTAGTGAAAATCTTGCTCATGGGTAATCCCAATGTGGGCAAGAGCGCCTTCTTCTCCCGCCTCACCGGAACCAAAGTAATCGCCTCCAACTATCCCGGCACCACTGTGGGTTTCACCAAGGGCCAGATGAAGCTCGGCGATGAGATAGCCGAGGTCATCGATGTGCCCGGCACCTACACCCTGGAGCCTACCTCCAAGGCAGAGGAGGTGGCTTCCCAGATGCTCCTCGAAGGAGACCTGGTAATCGACATCCTCGACGCCACCAACCTGGAGCGCAATCTTTACTTAACCCTGGAGCTTCTGGAGAGGGAAACACCCGTCATAGTTGCGCTAAATATATGGGACGATACCAAACACCGCGGTATAAATATCGATACAGCCAAGCTGGAGGAGCACCTGGGTGTGCCTGTTGCCCCCACGGTGGCAGTAACCGGAGAGGGAATAAAGGAACTGGTAGATCGCATCCCCGAAGCGGTCTCCCGTAAGATGCCCGAGCGCACCCGAGACGAGCGCTGGGCGGCAGTCGGCAGTATCGTCAACGAGATACAAACAATAACCCACCACCACCATACCTGGCTGGACCACCTGCAGGACACATCTATCAAACCCATGACCGGACTTCCCATTGCCGCTTTGGTGCTTGCCGCCTCCTTTTTTGTGATTCGCTTCATCGGCGAGAATCTGATCGGCTATGTCATGGAGCCTTTGTTCGAGAAGCTCTGGGTCCCGCTCATGATGAGACTGAGCGATCTTTTAGGCTCAGGGGGTTTCTGGCACGACGTGCTCATTGGCAAGCTGTTCGACGGGGAGATCGACTCCTTTCAGTCGATGGGAGTTCTGACTACAGGACTCTTCATCCCCCTGGGCGCCGTATTGCCCTACATCCTCGCCTTCTACCTTATCCTGGGCCTGCTCGAGGACGTGGGCTATCTCCCCCGCCTGGCGGTGCTGCTCGATAACCTCATGCACCGCCTCGGCCTGCACGGCTACGCAATCATACCTACCATGCTCGGCCTGGGGTGCTCCGTGCCCGCAATCTTGGCCACCCGCATCCTGGAGAGCCGCCGGGAGCGCCTCATCGCCGCCACGCTAATCTCCATCGCCATCCCCTGTGCTGCCGCCCAGGCAATGATCTTTGGCCTGGTGGGAGAACATGGAGCACAGTATGTGGTCATGGTCTACGGCACGCTGTTTATGGTATGGCTCTTCCTGGGCTTCATCCTCAACCGCACCGTCAGTGGATTCAGCCCCGAGATCCTCATCGAGATACCCCCCTACCGCCTGCCCTCCTGGCGAACGGTGTTGACAAAGCTCTGGATGAGAGCCCATGGCTTTCTTAAAGAGGCCCTGCCCATAATCATGCTTGCGATCCTGGCTGTTAGCATCCTCTACAGCCTGGGAGTTTTCGACGCTATCGCCGACTTCACCGCCCCCGTGGTGAGCGGGGTTTTCGGGCTGCCGAAAGAGGCCGTGGTTGCCATCGTAGTCGGTTTCTTGCGTAAGGACGTTGCCATCGGGCTGCTGGCCCCGCTCTCGCTGACCGCCGGGCAACTGGTCATCGGCTGCGTCGTGCTGACGATGTTCTTCCCCTGCATCGCTGCCTTTGTAGTACTAGCCAGGGAACTGGGATTCAAGGGCTTGCTTACAGCTATCGGGGTCATGCTCATTGCCACGTTTGCCGTAGGGGGACTGCTCAACCTGGTTTTGTAGCAGGATTGGGGGCCTGTTTGGTATACCCACGTGGCTTGAGTATAGCACACCGAAACCCACGAATATCGTCTAACCATCATCCTTCGGCAAGCCTGCCCTGAGTTTATCGAAGGGCTCAGGACAGGCTCTGACCTCTCCCTTAATGGGGAGCAGTATTACAGTCCTCCCTCCCCTTGCGGGAGGGATTTAAAGGGAGGGGGACTTCGCTGCGCTCGCAATGACAGGTGGCGAAGGGCTCAGAGTGACAGCAGGCACGGTAACCGTGCCCCTACTAACCATAAACGGACTATAATTGCAGGGGATGGACGTATCAGCGCCTCAGGCGCTGCCACCGCTCCTGATTATCGGCGTGCTCAGCCTCTTCACCTTACGCCTGGGAGACCGTTTGTGCGACCACAGATCCTTGAAGAAGTTGCGATCCAGCAGGTGTTTATTGTCGGCTACATCCAGTATGTCCCGGGACACATTACTTTCGAAATAGGCGACCTCGACATATTTGCCCAGGTTCTTAACCGCTTGCAGAGCGTAGGCGAAGTCCGAATCACCGCTTACCAGCACCGCCACATCGTAGAGGTCGTCCCAGGCAAAATTAAGCAGGTCCGTGACGATCATAACATCGATACCCTTTTCTACAGTGACACCCTGCGCCAGCTTGGTGCCTCCCAGCCTCACATCCAGATACGGCGTCTCGCGAAGGGCGCTGAGAAAATCCTGCTGCTCACGATATGCGTCAGGTCGCTGGCTCTGGTCTTGCAGGACATTGTAGTAATAGGCCCTAAACAGGCGCCGCGAGCCACAGAGCTTCTTGACAAACTCTGTGAACTTGAGGTCATAGCGATTAAAGTTGGCACGCAGTGCGTGGTACAGATTGCTACCATCTATGAATATCGCCACCCTGTCTTCAACTAATCTCTCCATCAGCTTCTCCTTTAAAAAGGCTCTGAGGCGAATAATACGCAGTTCGGGCCAACCAGTCAAGTCAAGAGTGAATCCCGTCTAAATCAAATAATCACGCCTCCTCGGCGAGTAACTATTTGTGCCAGCAAATCGGGGGTAGAGTCGTAACTTAATTGTAACGTCATTGTAACTTGCTCTTTAGATATTTAATCCGTTCTTCAACTTCACTCGTGTAAACTTAGTTTGATATTCATATGACTGTGCATAGTCCACGATTTTCACAGGCGGAGCATTGCATTCTGAGCGCTGATGCAATGAAGTAAATTACCGATTCCGTAATAAATATTTTTTAGAGGGTAAGATGAAGAACCCCCAGAGAACAAAACGCCAGCTTCCTAAGGAAATGGCAAGTCCGCAGCAGCATGCCTCTTCAGACTTAACGACACGAGTTAAACGCATGCCAGTTAAAGAGTTCTTAAAAGAAGCCCAAGACGAGGTGGAACGGCAGGTTAGAAAACGAACCTCAGACCTTGCTGTAACCAGTAAAGAATTACAGCATGAGGTCGAAAAACTCAGGAAGGTAGAGGAAGCGCTCCGTGATTCAGAGGAGAAATTCAAGTCTTTCGTAGAGGAAATGAACGACGGCTATTGTGTGATTCAGGACTTCACGATCGCTTTCGCCAATGCGAGAATTGCCGAGATGTTTGGATACACTAAGGAAGAGGTGATTGGCAAGAGCATCAGGGAACTCTTACCTTCCGAGTTAATCCATGAACTGACCGAGGTGCATACAAAGAGACGGCGTGGTGAGGCTGTTCCGCCACAGTATGAAACAGTGCTGACGAGCAAAGATGGCACAGCGCGCCCGGTCGAATTTGGGGCCAGATTAATAAATTATGAGGGCAACCCTGCTGCTTCTGTGGTTATCAGGGATATTACAGAGCGCAAGAACGCGGAAGCAAAGCTACGGCAAACCATGCAGGACCTGGCGCGCTCTAATTCTGAATTGGAGCAATTCGCATATGTCGCATCGCATGATCTGCAAGAGCCGCTGCGAATGGTCACGAGTTTCGTGCAGCTACTGGCACGGCGTCTCGAAGGTAAGCTGGATGCCGAAGCCAGTGAGTATATGGCCTATGTCGTGGATGGTGCCAGCCGGATGCAGATGCTTATCAGCGACCTGTTGACTTTTTCACGCGTAGGTACGCGTGGCAATCCATTTGAACTGACCGACTGTAAGGTTGCCCTTGATAGCGCCCTCATTAACCTGCAGTTGTCCATCGAGGACCAAGATGTGGCGATAACTAACGACCCCCTGCCAACAGTGGTGGCCGACGGTATGCAGCTGGTTCATGTATTCCAAAACCTTATCAGTAACGCGATTAAGTTCCATGGAGAGGACAGACCTCGTATTCATATCTCAGCAAAGCGGGAGGGGAATGAGTGGGTCTTCTCCGTGCGCGATAACGGGATCGGCGTTGATCCTCAATTCCATGAGCGCATTTTTCTTATATTCCAGCGCCTGCACAACAGGGCGGAATACGCCGGTACCGGCATCGGTCTGGCACTGTGTAAAAGGATCGTGGAACGTCATGGCGGCCGCATCTGGATCCAATCAGAACAGGGAAAAGGTTCAACGTTTAATTTCACTATACCGGTTGAAGGAGGTAAAGAATCATGACTACATCATTGATAGGTAGGCCGATCGAGATCCTGCTGGTGGAAGACAACCCCGGTGACGTGCGTCTGACGAGGGAAGCCCTCAAGGAAGATAAGGTGCGCAACAACCTGCATGTAGTTGAAGATGGTCTGGCTGCATTAGACTGGCTGCGCAGAGAAGGCAAATACGACAGCGCACCCCGTCCCGACATCATTCTGCTGGATCTGAATCTGCCGAAGAAAGACGGGCGTGAGGTGCTTTCGGAAATCAAGACAGATAACGATTTAAAACGCATCCCTGTAGTAGTTCTGACCACATCCAAAGATGAAGAGGATGTCCTCCGAGCATACAACTTCAACGCAAACTGTTACATTACCAAGCCAGTCGACCTGGAGCAATTTATCAGGGTGGTGAAGGCCATCGAGCAATTCTGGCTGACTATCGTGAAATTACCTGAATAAAGAACCATAGGAAATCGTGAACCGTACAATATCTTGCTAAGAATTACGATGGCAAACGAGAGTGAAATGACTACATCGGGAATAGATAGTAAATGCATCAGGGTGCTCCTGATCGAGGATAACCCCGGGGATACCCGACTGATCAAGGAGATGTTTACAGTTGTTGGAAGCGGTTCGTTTCAGCTGGAGTGTGCCGATCGACTCTCTACAGGACTTGAGCGTCTTGCCAAGGGAGGGATCGACCTGGTACTGCTGGACCTGTCACTGCCGGACAGCCAGGGGCTTGATACTTATGTGCGAACGCATGAGCAGGCACCTGACGCACCAATCGTGCTGCTTACCTGTCTTGACGATGCGGCTCTGGGAGTCAGAGCATTGCGAGAGGGCGCGCAGGATTACATAGTCAAGTGGCAGCTTAATAGCGACATGCTGGTGCGCCTTACGCGATATGCTGTTGAGCGACACAGGCTACAGAGAGAATTACAACAGGCACGGGAGCAGCAAGAGCAGGAACAGCTACGTAATATAATAAACACCACTACTGATGCCATGGTCATAGTGGACAGTGCCGACATTGTGCGTTTTGTCAACCGGGCTGCGGAAGCACTTCTCGGTCACAAGACGGAAGAACTTGTCGGTGAAACCTTTGGCTTCCCCATCGAGGCAGGCGAAACGACAGAGCTTGACATCAAGCGCAGAGACGGAGAAGCAGCCATAGCCGAAATGCGCACGGTGGAAATAGAGTGGGGGGGGCAAGCTGCGCACCTCGCATCGTTACGTGACATTACCGAGCGAAAACAGTTGGAAGAAAAAAGACTTATGATGGAGCAGCAGCTCCAACTCGCTGGCAGGTTAGCCGTAGTCGGTGAAATGGCAGCAGGCATTGCCCACGAGCTAAACAACCCATTGACCGCAATCCAGATGTACGCCCAAATCCTCAACGGCCATGAGGACCTCGATAAAACTATACGCAGCGATGTCGGGACTATTCTCCACGAAGCGCAGCGGGCAACAAAAATCACAAGCAACTTGCTTTCCTTCGCGCGTATGTACAGTCCCGAAAAGCAGCTCATCGCTACTAACGAAGTAGTAGTTAGCATTCTGGAGCTTCACACCTATCGAATGAGAGTCAACAATATAGATATTATTATAGAACTTGATCCCAATCTCCCGTCTACGATGGCTGATTTCCACCAGATACAGCAGGTCTTCGCGAATATAATTACCAATGCAGAGCAGGCTATGACAGAGACCAACCATGGAGGCAAGCTTACAATCAGGACACAGCAGACCGACGACCTGATCCAGATATCCTTTGTTGACACCGGGCCAGGCATTCCAGATGAGAACCTTAAACGGATATTCGACCCATTTTTCACTACAAAGGAAGTAGGGAAAGGGACTGGTCTGGGCCTCAGCATCTGTTATGGTATCATTGAAGACCACCAGGGTCACATATACGCCAGGAACAACCCCGATGTGGGAGCGACCTTTGTGGTAGAGTTACCCATTGTCTCAGAGAACCTGTAAATCGATTTCAGCTTTACCGTTCCCGTTAGAGCCGTCCCGGTGAACCGGCATCTGTATATGAAAGCGGCGTAGATTTAGCTAACGCAGTTGCTCTTACTCCCTTACCAGCAAGACGAACCCCAGTGCCGCCGCTCCCGCCATCCCGGCCCCGAAGAAGAAGGGCGCCTCCGGCCCGATCAAATGCCACAGCCATCCGGCAATCAGGCTCGCCGGCAACAGCGAGAGCCCCACGGCTGTGTGGTAGAGCCCGTAGGCGGTGCCACGCCTCTCTTGCGGCACAAGGTCAGCGACAAAAGCCCGTGATACTCCCTCGGCTACGCCGTAGTAGAGCCCGTAGAGCCCGAACAGCAGCCATACATGCCACGCCGTCGACGCCACAGCAAGCCCCAGGTAAGCCAGCGCGTAAATCGTCCAGCCAGCTATGATAATTCCCTTCCTCCCCAGCCTGTCCGAGACAAGCCCGGCAGGCAATGAGGCCAAAGCATACACCAGGTTAAAGGCAACGAAAAGCAGAAGTACCTGAGAAACCGAAAAACCCAGGTTCTGAGCGCGCAGGATAAGGAAGGCATCGCTGGAGTTCCCGAGGGTGAATACAATCACTACCACCAGAAAAAGCTTGAAGCGTAAATCAAACCCTTTTCTGGCATGAACACCTTCCGCTGGCGGCCCGCTAACCGGGTCACCGGGACTTCCGGGACCAGCCCCTCCTCCCCTCTCCCGGACGAAAAACAGGAGAACGAGTACAGCAAGCACCGCGGGAACTACCCCAACGAGCACAACTGTCTGGAAGGCATCACGGGTGAGCTCAAGCCCGCCTTTCTGTACTACATAGACGACCAGAGCCGCTATTGATAGCCCCAGGACAGCGCCCAGAGTATCCATGCCCCTGTGGAAGCCGAAGCTCTTGCCCATCCCCTCGGGATGGGCAGAATCGGCAATCAGGGCATCGCGGGGCGAGGTCCTAATCCCCTTCCCCACCCTGTCAACGAAGCGCACCCCTGCCGCTGCACCCCAGGTTGTGGTGAAGTGCAGGAAGGGCTTGGCTAAAGTGGAGATGCTGTAGCCGAAAACGGTCAGGCCTTTTCTGCGGCCGAGGCGGTCGCTAAGCCAGCCGCTGAATACCTTGAGCAGGCTCGCAGTGCCTTCCGCAATCCCTTCTATAAGACCAATTACGGGCGTCCCTACCCGGAGCACGTTTAACAGAAACAGGGGCAGGAGAGTGAAGATCATCTCGCTGGAGACATCGGTTAGAAAGCTGACCACGCCCAGGAAGAAGACGTTACGACTTAACCCGAACAACCCTTTCCTGTCGTCCCGTTCCATCATCTACCGTTCCCGCAGCACTTCGTCCACCAGTTCGGCTATCTTCTTCCTCGCCACGTCCAGCACTACTATCCCCTGCTCCGTGATGGTGTAGTACTTACGCACCTTGCCACCGACTACCCTCTTCCGAACGGAGAGGTAGCCCTCTGCTTCAAGGCGATGAAGGGTCGGGTATAGCGTCCCCGGGCTCAACCGATAGCCATGCCGCCCCAGTTCCTCAAGCATCTCGACCCCGTATATCGGGCCCCTTGAAGCATGATAGAGTATGTGCGTTTTCACGAAACCCAGAAAGAAGTCCTTAAACACACCAATCACCTGGTTATTAATATCACATAACGATATCGCATAACGATATCATTTCCTGTCATGTATGTCAATGACGCAGCGGCGCGACTCCCGTCGCGACCAGAAAATCGCTGCCACAGGCGTTTCGCCCTGAGGCTCTCTACGAGCCTGAGCCTCAGAGCCGAGGGCAAACCCGAAGGGAGTGGCAGCGATACAATGAGGCTGGCCTTTTTCTTGATGAGCATCGATGAAAGATGTATCATACCAGTGAAGCTGTGTATCAAGATACAATTGCCGCAATATCCACCCCCATAGGCGAGGGCGGGATCGGAATCGTAAGGTTGAGCGGTAGGGACGCCCGGCCTATTGCCCAGAGGCTGTTTTCCAGACAACTGGTGAACCGATATCTGGTCTACGGTCACATAGTCGACCCCGAAACCGAAGAGGTGGTCGATGAGGTGCTGGTTGCCTACATGGAGGCACCCCATACGTACACGAGAGAGGATATCGTCGAGATCGACTGCCATGGAGGGCCCGTGCCTCTGCAGCGCATCCTTGAGCTGGCCTTGCGCCAGGGCGCCAGGCTGGCCAATCCCGGCGAATTCACCCTGAGGGCGTTCCTGAACGGCAGGATAGACCTGGCGCAGGCCGAGTCTGTTCTGGATGTGGTTCGAGCTAAAACCCAGGCAAGCCTCCGTCTTGCAGTACAGGGGCTGGGGGGCAATCTCTCGGAACCGATCAAGGAGGTGCGCAGCAGCCTGATGGAGATACTTGCCTACCTTACCGCCCGGATTGACTTCCCCGAGGATGAGATTGAGGAACAAGACATCACGAGGCCTCTGGAGACTGCCCGGGAGGCTCTGCATGACCTGATTTCCAGCGCAGAAGCAGGTATGGTCTACAGGCAGGGGGTAAGGACAGCTATTGTGGGACGCCCCAATGTAGGCAAGTCCAGCCTCTTAAACCGCCTGCTGCGCCAGAGCCGGGCGATCGTCACTGCCACACCGGGCACAACCCGGGACACCCTGGAGGAAGTGATGAATCTTAAAGGCGTTCCCTTGCTCCTCGTTGACACCGCTGGTATCATTGACAGCAAAGATGAGGTGGAGGCACTGGCAGTAGATAGAACCAAGAAAGCGATCGTACAGGCCGACTTCGTGCTTTTTGTGATCGACGCCAGCGAACCGCTGGCCTATTCAGACAGGCAGTTGATCGACCTTCTCACTGAGAAAACGGTGCTGGTGGCAGCCAACAAATGCGATCTGCCGCGGAGGGCAGAGTTAGACGGGCTGCCCTGGCTGCAGGTCTCAACCTCAGCGCTTACCGGTGAGGGGCTCGCTGAGCTGGAGAACGGGATAGTTGACTTCGTGCTGGGAGGCAGGGTTACTGCATCGGATGCCCCTCTGGTGACAAATCCCCGCCACAAGGAGGCCCTCATCAGAGCAAAGCAGCATCTGGCCCACGCCCAGTCCGCTATCGCGGAAAATCTGCCCGACGACTTCATAACCATCGATCTCTCCGCGGCACTTAACGCTCTGGGAGAGATAACGGGGGAAACGGTCACCGACGAACTTCTAGATACCATCTTCAGCCGTTTCTGCATAGGAAAATAGCTAACGGCTCAAGGCCGGGGAGCAGGCAAAGAAGAGGGAGCATATGAAATCTGTCAAATTTTATCGCAGACCTGAGTTAGTCAATCCTCGCCTGGTAACCGCATGGCCCGGCGTGGGCAACGTAGCATCGATCGCAGCCACCTATCTGAAAGACAAGCTGGAAGCCGAGGAACTTGGCGCGATCGATCCTTCCGGCTTCTTCGATCTGGGCGGAGTTTTTGTTAAAGACAACGTAGTGGACCTGCCGAAATTCCCCGAGGGCAAGTTCTACTACTGGGGCAGTGGAGGCAAAGGCGAAGACCTGATTATCTTCCTGGCGGAGGCTCAACCTGCCTCTAGCTCCTATGAATACGCCAATATAGTGCTGGATGTCGCTCAGAAATTCGGGGTGCAAAGGGTATATACTCTCGCCGCCGCCCTCACCGAATACCATCCGGACCAGCCTAGAGTGCTGGGCGCAGCCAGCTCTACTGAGTTGCTAGAGGAGCTGGAAAAATTCGATGTGGTTCTGGCAGGGGACTTCTACATCGCCGGACTGAACGGCCTGTTGCTGGGGGTCGCTGCAGAAAGGGGGATGGAGTCCGCTTGCCTGCTGGGGGAAACCGTGAAATATGCAGCCAAGATGGCTAATCCACGGGCTTCACATGCAGTGCTCACCGTTTTGACCAGGCTTCTTGGGGTGGAAATCGATATGGCCGAACTTGAAGAATTCGCCCAAAGCACGGACGCACAAATCAGGCAATTAGGCAATGAAATGAAGAAGGAGTTCCTGCAGAACTTCACCAAGCCCATCTGGGAACGTGAGGAAAACGAAGAAAACGGCTGAGGCATTGCAAAGGGAGTTAAAAAGGGGGGCTGGCCCAAAGGCCAGTCCCCCTTCCTGCTTCTTGTTTTAAATCAAGCCCTTTTCGCTAGCCTTTGCTAACGGTAGTCTCGTCCTTCGATTCGCCATCCACAGGAACCCGACTTTGCTCTGGTTCTCCATCACCGGCAGCCTCGGCAGCCGTTTCCGGCGAAGGCACCGGCTCGTTAAATGCAGCCTCAAGCGCATCCCCCTCAAGCGTTTCCTCAACTATCAACCGCTGCGCTATCTGAACGAGCTTGCCCTTATTCTTGGTCAGGATAACTTTAGCCTCCTCGTAGGCATTGTTGATAAACTCGCTAATCTCATTGTCAATCCCATCGGCCACCTTGTCACCATAATCCTTCTGCTCATCTACCATCCTCCCCAGGAAGACCAACTCCTCCCTGTGGCCAAAGGTGCGCAGCCCCATCTTCTCACTCATCCCGTACTCTTTAACCATTTTCCGGGCAAGGGCAGTAACCTGCTCCAGATCGTTACTTGCCCCTGTGGTCACCTCCGACCCACCGAATATAATCTCCTCGGCGGCTCGTCCTCCCAGGAAAGTAATCATAATATCCCGCAAGTGTGCCATGGAGTAGAGGTGGCGGTCCTCGGTGGGGAGTTGCTTTGTATAGCCCCCGGCCATACCACGGGCCACAATGGAGATTTTATGTACGGGGTCTGCATGCGGCAGCATACGAGCTACCAGGGCATGACCTGCTTCGTGGTATGCGACAGTCTCCTTCTCTTTCTGGCTTATGACACGGCTCTTGCGTTCCGGCCCAAGCTGTACGCGGTCTATTGACTCCTGGAGTTCATCACTCCCTACCGCCTTCTTATTACGCCTCGCTGCCAGCAGAGCAGCCTCGTTTACCAGATTCGCCAGGTCAGCCCCGCTGAAGCCCGGGGTCTGCTTTGCGATGATCTCCAGGTCAGCATTCGCTTCCAGCGGCTTTCCTTTGGCGTGGACTTCCAATATGGCCTTGCGGCCGCCAATATCCGGTTGGTCCAGGACTACACGTCGATCGAACCTGCCCGGGCGCAGCAGTGCGGGGTCGAGGATGTCAGGTCGGTTGGTGGCCGCGAGGACAATCACCTTGGTGCTGGAGTCGAAGCCATCCATCTCGACCAGAATCTGGTTCAGCGTCTGCTCTCTCTCATCGTGACCACCGCCCAGGCCGGAGCCGCGGTGACGGCCTACAGCATCGATCTCATCGACAAAGATTATACACGGCGCATTGCGCTTGGCTTGATCGAAGAGGTCACGTACACGGGAAGCCCCCACTCCCACGAACATCTCAACGAACTCGCTACCACGGATGGAGAAGAAAGGCACTCCCGCCTCCCCGGCAACAGCCCTGGCGAGCAGCGTCTTTCCCGTTCCCGGAGGCCCGATAAGCAATACACCACGCGGTATGCGCGCGCCCAGGGCAATAAACTTCTCGGGGTATTTGAGGAACTCTACTACCTCCTCCAGCTCCAGCTTGGCCTCCTCGACTCCGGCCACATCGCCAAAGGTGATAGTCGGCTTGTCGCCGCTGGCCAGCCGGGCGCGGCTTTTGCCAAAGGACATGGCCTGGCTCGAACCACCCTGCGCCTGACGCAATATGAACAGGAGCAAAGCACCGAAAAGGATCAGCGGCAGGAAGTTAATCAGTATCCCGGCCCAGCTGCCCCATCCGCTCTCCCCCTCATAGTTAAGGGACACCTTCCCCTGAGAAATCTCCGTCCCAAACTCTTCAAACGCGTCAAAGCTCTCGGGAACAGTGGTTTTATACGTCTCGCCACCGATCACGGCAGTCAACGAAGTCCCTTTGATAGTGACTTCCCCACCCTCATTATGTATCTTGGAGATGACCTCCGCCGTAGTGAAGCTCTCACCTCCACCACCAGGCGAGATCAGCGTAAAGAAAATGACCACCGCGATCACAAGGATCACGAGCCAGATGACTAAGCTTCTAGATATTTTTGGCATCATATGCTTACCTTAGGGCGACTTTCTCATTATACCACACCTTGAAAGCGAAATTAATGGCGGGACAATTCGGGGGAAGCTCATATGTTCGGTCAGCACTGCGTGTGGGAGTTCATCCTATCTGCCTTAACCTCCAATTTTGTTTGAGAAGCGCCATGTGCTATACTCCCTCGTAAGAGGCTAAGAGATGTCGCTTGACCTCAACCAAGTAGCGGCGCAAATCGACGGAATGGCAGCAAACCTCAAGGCTGAGGAGGAGAACTGGAAAAGTTGCCTCAGCCGCGCTCTGGAGATACTCCAGCTTCAAGCCGCTGACGTTGATTCACTAAGACGGAAAATCGAGGCCAGCAATACCACCTGGCTGGTAGCTGGAGTTACCGACGAACTGGCGGGGAGACACCTGCCCCTGCCCTGCCCTGCCGATTTTGCCGTAATCGCCAGCGACGGCTCACATATCGATGTCGACCGCCACAGTCCCGCAAGGTGCTACCTGATAAACATCGGCAGCGCCACTCTGCTCTACGGACAGAAGCCGGATGCAGTTCTGCGCAGCAAGCCCACGCTCTACGCCGGCAAGGAGGACATGACCATAGTCGATCCCCTCGGCAGCGGCGAGCAGCCCGTTGAAGGTGGGCTTCTGGGATTCAAGCGCGCTGTTACTGAGTGTCTGGCCCTGGCCGGGTTGGTGGAATCGCTTACACCGGGACTATCGGCGATTGCCCTTCTCGACGGGTCGCTCGTCATGTGGGGACTGGCAGGTCATGCCTACCCCGAATACATCAGGACGGAACTGCTTAAAAACGGCCTTCTTCCCGCCCTGGACAGAATCAAGGAGGCCAGCCGGTATACAGGGCTGGCCCTTGCGAGCTACATCAGCCTCCCCCGGAGCACCGAGGTGGTTAACGCGCTCAGGATCGCCATCTGTCCCTATGAACCGCCTGATTGCGACCGCCACTGCCCCCTGAGCATGCCGTCGTCAGAAAGAGCGTGTGACGCCATTGCAGGCACTCGTGACCGCGACCTCTTCAGCGCTCTTCTGAAGCCCGGCGAAAGGTCAGCAACATTCACCAGCAGGTCGTCCATCATGAACTACTACGGGGGCCACGAGATTCGCTTCTTCTACCTGAAGGCTGACAATGAGATAGCCCGGGTGGAGTTCCCGCGCTGGGTACAGGACAACGGGCTCGTCGACATGCTTCATACCCTGATTCTCGACCAGTGCCGCAGAGGGCGGGGCTACCCCGTCGCTCTCAGCGAATCGCATGAGCAGGCGGTTGTAACCGGCGCCGACCGCGAGCAGTTCCGGCACCTTGTTGAGCTCGTCCTTGCTGAGCACAGGCTGCCGACCCCGACGTCGGATAAAAACATGAGCAAGAGAACCCGGTGGATTTAAATTTATGATATCGGCGAATCACCAATATCGAGTCTGTAAGAATCCAGCTAAAGTAGCGAGGGGTAAATCATGAACGCGCTTTTCAGGCGTAAGGCCTTTCTATGTTTGGTCGTGCTGGTCACGATAGTCGCGGGCTCTACAGGGTGTGGCTCAACAGGCCATACGCCATCCCCCACACCGACCGGAGTGACAGACGGAGCGACGGAAGTCAACGGATTGCTCGAAGAGATAAACGGGGTCACGGTCCTTCGGGTCTGGGGCTCCGGCCCGGAGATGGGATATGCCTACGGATACCTCCTTGCCGACCAGCTGATGGAGCTCATTGAGCAGTACCTGTTCGACCACCTGCTCGAAGGGCTGGAAGCCCAGGTCACCTACGATGCATTGGCAGAACTCATGGAGCAGTCGATCTACTGGCCGGAATGGTACGTCGAGGAGATGGAAGCTATGGTCGAGGGTATGAAGGATGCGCTGGGAGGAGCGCTCCCCGTTATTACTCACGAGCGCATTGAGGGAGGCTCCACGGTGCTGGAGGCTGACATGCTGGCCTTGATGAACTCCTGCCGCGACCTTATAGATGTCACCGCCGGGCAGAGCGATTCCTGTTCAGGCTTCGCGGCCTGGGGTGACGTCACCGGCGACGGCGAGACGAGGGTGGGAGGCAACTGGGACGATGCCCGGGGCGACGCGCTGCTGCAGGAGCATTCCCTGCTGATAGTCCGCCAGCCCGATTACGGCTACGGCACTGTCTCATCGGGGTTTGTCGGCATGGTGGGGATCTCCCGGGGTATGAATGAGACAGGGGTGGTAACGGTCCCGCAGGGATGCGACGACGCCAGCAGGTGGGTCGAGGTGACCGTCCAGTGCTTCCCCGCCGTGATTACGCGCGATGTGCTGGAATATCAGGAGGCGGGGCCCGACCTGGTCACCAGAATTACGGGGATGTTTAAGGGGTATCCCCCCAGGTGCGGCGCGACCATTATCCTGTTCGCCCAGGGGAAGCCCACCTGGGATAATCCCAGGGATAACCAGATGGCTATAGTAGTTGAAAGCGACTTCAATGGCGCGATCCCCCGTCTGCCGTCACACAATGTACTCTACGGCGACGAGCTGACCGAGGTGATAGTGGCGACCAACCACTACCTGCGTCGGAATTACCCGCCTGACTACGCCCCTACTGATAACAGTGTCGAGCGGTACGAAGCGATAATGGGTGTGCTGGAGAGCCAGGTTATAGCCGGGGTCTCCGATATGCAGGACGTTCTCCAGGCATGCCAGCAGCCCGCCATCACCAAACACTCGGTCTACCTCGGGCCGGACTCTAAAATGATTCACGTCGCCTTTCGTACTGGGGATGACCCGTCCTCCGCCGAGATGACGCCGGTCTCATTCCACTGGGATGAGCTTTTCGCCCCGATTCCAGACTAGGCGCGGGAGCCTGAGAAGACCGGCAGGGGAGATATTGATACATCCAGGGGACTGGATGGTAGGCTGTCTGGCTGTCCAGATGTCTGGCCAGCAGTAATTAGAACAGGCCGCTCTGTGACATGAACCATACTTTAAGGATTTCGATTACATGCTTTCTCGTGTTGCTGGGGGCGGCCTACGTCTGCTCCTGCTCTCCTCAAGCGGGGGGCGTGGTCCCCACAAGCTCACCGGTATCCCCGGCTAACACGGTCTTACCAACCGCCACGCCTTCAGATACAGTCATCCTCTATACGTACAGGGTCGTGAACGCCTATCCCCATGACTCGGACGCTTATACGCAGGGACTTGTCTTCGACGGCGGCGTTTTGTACGAGGGAACGGGGCTTTATGGGGACTCCACTTTGCGCCGGGTAGCGCTGGAAACGGGGGCAATACTTCAGTTATACGAACTGTCAGACCAGGTCTTCGGCGAGGGCATAACCATCTACGGGGACAGGATCATCCAGCTCACCTGGCGTTCCAACGCGGGGTATATTTATGATAAGGCGAGTTTTGCCCTGCTGAATGAGTTCAATTACCCCACCGAGGGCTGGGGCATTACCCATAACGGAACGCATCTGATCATGAGCGACGGCACGGCGATGCTGCACTTCCTCGACACTGAAACCTATGAGGAACTCCATCAGGTGAAGGTGCTTGACAGCGGCAGCCCCGTGACCGAACTCAATGAACTGGAATACGTCCGGGGGATAATCTATGCCAATGTCTGGCGGACGGACCGCATTGCAATGATCGCGCCATCGACCGGTCAGGTGGTGGGATGGCTAGACCTTACCGGACTTCTGAGTGAAGAGGACAGCATTCAGCGGGTTGACGTCCTCAACGGCATTGCATACGATTCAGAGGGCGACCGCCTGTTTGTGACCGGGAAGTGGTGGCCCAGATTATTCGAGATAGAACTAATACCTGAGGAGCAATCGTAGACATGTCCATGTATTCCGAAGGCGACCCGGCCACAATCTACCAGCGCCCGGCGGAGTTGCTGCGTAACCTCATCCGCTTCGATACGACAAATCCACCGGGCAACGAAGCCGGGTGCGTTGACTACATAAATAGCCTGCTTAAAGCGGCAGGGTTTGAAACCACTATCCTCGCCCTCGACCCCAACCGCCCCAACCTTATTGCACGCCTACCGGGGCAGGGCGACGCACCGCCACTAATGCTGTACGGACATGTGGATGTGGTAACAACGGCCAACCAGAACTGGACACACCCGCCCTTCGAAGGTAAGGTTGTGGACGGCTACGTCTGGGGCCGCGGCGCTCTGGACATGAAGGGTTCCGTCGCCATGATGCTGGCTGCCTTCCTCAGAGCCAAAGCGGAAGGCTTAACCCCGGCAGGCGACGCAGTACTTGCCATCCTGAGTGATGAGGAAGCGGGTGGCGATTACGGGGCCAAATACCTGGTGGAGAACCATGCAGAGCATTTCAAGGGCATTCGCTACGCACTCGGTGAGTTCGGCGGCTTTACTTTCCACATCGGCAGAAAGAGGCTCTATCCAATTCAGGTTGCCGAAAAGCAGGCCTGCTGGATGAAGGCGACTGTGCGCGGGCCCGGGGGACACGGGTCATTGCCTATGCGCGGTGGCGCGATGTCCGGCCTGGCCCGGTTGCTCCACAAGCTGGATAGAGGCCGTCTGCCTGCCCATATCACACCCGTAGCGCGCCAGATGATCGAGAGCATTGCCTCGTCCCTGCAATTTCCCTCGAACCTGGTCCTGCGCCTGCTCCTCAACGAGCGCCTCGCTGACCGTGTGCTATACCTTGTCGGAACAAAGGGGCAGTTCTTCGAACCCCTCCTGCACAATACGGTAAACGCTACCGTGGTTCAAGGTGGCGTGCAGATCAACGTTATCCCCAGTGAAATATCGATTCAACTGGATGGGCGACTGCTGCCGGGTTTCGGCCCCGAGGAGTTCACGGCCGAGCTGCGCCGGCTCATTGGCAGTGAGGTGGAACTCGAAGTAATTCGCTATGACCCGTACCTCGCCGCGCCGGACATGGGACTGTTCGACACGCTTGCAGGCATTCTGCGCGAGGCGGACCCCGCCGGCGTGCCCATACCCATGCTGCTGACCGCAGTTACAGATGGACGCCACTTCGCCCGGCTGGGCATCCAGAGCTACGGCTTCACGCCGATGAGCCTGCCAGCGGGCTTCAACTTCGCAGAGAATATCCACGCCGCCGATGAACGCATCCCTGTGGAGGCACTGGACTTTGGCGCCGACGCCATCTTTAAAGCCCTGCAGCGTTTCGGCCACCCGTAGGGGCGGTTCGTGAACCGCCAATGCCGGATATGGAGAAGCAGGTAGATATAGGTTAAAGATATGACATACGACCCGCAGATACACCATCGCATCTCCATTCGCCTTAAGGATTACGACTATTCACAGGCAGGCGCATATTTCGTGACCATCTGCACCCGGAACCGCCAGTCCATGTTGGGAGAAATCGTGGATGATGAGATGTTCCTGAATGAATACGGTCAGGTAGTGGCCGAATGCTGGGATTGGTTGGCAAGACAATATAAATATGTGGAATTGGCTGAAAGGATCGTTATGCCAAACCACACACACAGTATCGTGGTTATATCAGTAAAGGAAGATTCGCGTAGGGGCGGTTCGCGAACCGCCCCTACAAAATCATTGGGACGCCTTGTAGGAGCATTTAAAACGGTCTCTACAAAACGTATCAATCAAATGCGCCACACCCCGGGCGCAACAGTCTGGCAGCGTAATTACTACGAACATGTCATTCGAAATGAAGATGAATTGAACAACCTGCGCCGGTACATACTTGACAACCCTGTACAATGGAATATGGACGAGGATAATCCAAACCGTCCAGGAGTTCAGCTTTGTCGAATAAAATAGGCGAGGTTATTGAGGCCAGCACGGGCGAGTTCGTTGCCGAATGCTACGAACTCCACACCCCCCCACCCCTCGGCAGCCTGGTAAGGACTACCGACGGGGAGATAGAGATATACGGTATCGTCTGCAACGCCGCCACCGAGAGCATCGACCCGGGACGCCGTCCCGTCGCACGGGGCAGAGACGAATCGGAGGAGGAGAACATCTATCGCCAGAACCCGCAGCTTTCAAGGCTGCTGCGGACCACCTTCGAGAGCCTGGCTATCGGACACGGCCAGGGAAATGAGGTCCGCCACTACCTACCTCCCAGGCCCCCCCGCATCCACAGCTTCGTTCATATCTGTGAACAGGCCGAGGTGCGCCGCTTCACCGAATCCCTGGACTTTCTCAGCATATTGCTCCAGTCTAAAACGGGAGAGGTAGACGAGGTGGTCTCCGCCTGCCTGCGGCATGCCAGCCGCGCCCATGACGACGGCCGCGCTTTCCTGGTCAGAGCGGGGAAGGAACTGGCCGTCCTGCTTGGCAGCGAACTCAACCGGCTCAACGCTATCCTGAGGAGGATTAGACTGTGAACGAGGCCAGCGCAAAGGGAGGACGCCTGGGTATCGTGGTCGGCGGCTCGCTTACCGGGGGAATGGAGGTCAAGCTGGACAGCGCCACCCCGATCGAGGAGATGACTGTAGGACGCTACGTGGTTATCGAGGGGCAGAGGAGCCGCTTCTTCGGCATGATCACAGACATCGAACTGGGAGCCATCGACCAGCAACTTACCATAACGCCGCCCGACGTAGCCGATCCCTTCATCGCCGATGTCGTAACGGGAACCAGCACCTACGGGAAACTGCAGATAACACCAATGCTCACCATCAGCGGCAACGCTGCGAGCCTCCTCGAAGGGCCCCAGCCAGTGAAGACCGTCCCCGCCCACTTCTCAGCGGTCCGTGAGGCTTCGGAACAGGATGTGGAGCTGGTCTTCGGCCAGGAGGATGAGAAACATTTCTACGTCGGCACCCCGCTGGACATGGAGACAAGGGTCTGCCTCAACATCGACGAGTTCGTAAAGCGCTCCAACGGCGTCTTCGGCAAGAGCGGCACCGGCAAGACTTTCTTTACCAGACTCCTCCTCATCGGAATGGTGCAGAAGGGAACAGCGGCCAACCTCATCTTCGATATGCAGAACGAGTACGGCTGGGCGGGAACCAGCGAGCAAGGTTCTAAAACAGTAAAAGGCCTCAAACAACTCTTCCCATCAAAGGTCGCGCTATTTACCCTGGACGAGGAGAGCGCCCGGCGCCGGAAGGTGAGCCCCGACTACGTGGTGCAGATAGGCTATGACGATATCGAGCCCGAAGACATCGCCCTGCTGCGGGAGACCCTGAACCTGACCGAACCGGCTATCGAGGCTGTCTATCAACTGGTAAGCGAGTTCGGCGAAGGGCACTGGCTCGAGGGCTTTTTCAACCTGAGCGGAGACGAAGAGACCAAAGAACTGCTCACGAAACACAGCATCCACGAGAGCAGCTACCGCAACCTGCGGCGCGGCCTGGAGAGATTAAGGAGGCTTCCTTTCCTCGTGCCCCGTGCCCGCGAGAACTCGGTACAGCGAATACTGGAGTATCTTGACCGCGGCATGAACGTGGTGCTCGAATTCGGCAGGTACGACGATGTCACCGTTTACGTGCTGGTGGCCAACATCCTCACCCGCCGCATCTACGCCCAGTATCGGGAGAGGACCGAGAGGTCGATGGGTGAGAAGGTAGACAAGCCACATCCCCTGGTGATAACCATCGAGGAGGCTCACAAGTTCCTCAACCCCTCGGTGGCCGAGCAAACCATCTTCGGCACTATCGCCCGCGAGATGAGGAAGTACAACGTCACCCTCCTGGTTATCGACCAGCGACCCAGCGGTATCGACGAGGAGGTTATGTCCCAGCTCGGGACCAAGGCGACCTACCTCCTGGACAACGAGAAGGACATCGACAGCGTGCTCATGGGCGTTTCCGGTAAGAGCGAGCTGAAGACGGTGCTCTCCAAGCTTGAGGCCAAGCAGCAGGCGCTCATCTTCGGCCACGCCCTGCCGATGCCGGTTGTTGTCAGGACCCGGGAATATGGCTCGGCGGATTCTTACAAAGAGTTCGGATTTCGAGAGGCGGCAGAGCTCAAGAGAAAGGCAGAAGAGGAAATAAAGGAGCTTTTCTAAACCACGTTATTATCTAACTGGTAAAAGTACAAATAGTCTATCATATTGCGTCCGGATAGCCATTTGAGATACAATTAGGGGAGCAGCAGGGATTACACGTAGTATTTAGGGACAACGGATTCAGTGGAAAAAGAAGATATCCGCGTCGTTTCCGTGGTTGCGCTGGCAATCTTATTTATGCTGGGCTCGTTCATCTGCGCAAAGCTGTTGATGTGGCAGTGGTAGCGGATTAAACTCACCATACGGATAGAGCACAGAAGAAAGCGCACAGCGAGCGAGTTGCTCACCTGAACAGGGTGTTGATATTCGTCACGCGCTTCATTATATCCAGGATACAGGAAGCCCCTCGATATCGAGGGGCTTATTGTGATGAGTGCGGCTATCGCAGCAACCCACTATATCGTCAACATGCTACATTGGCGATAAACCTTATTCTAACGCCTGCCTCTAGATATCCATCGGCAGAGACGTTGGTCTGGGATGATGGGTAGGCTTGCTGGCTCTCGCCTTTCTCAAATTCCTGACTGCGACTATTGCCGCGGAGGTGAGAACCAGGAAAGCCCCGAAGCCGATTGCAATCCAGGGTACAAGTGTCCTGAACCAGAGGAGCATCAAGCTCGCACTCTCGGCGGTCGCCATCAGATTAACAATCGTGCTCTCAGCGTAGTTGACGTTAGCTATCTGAACAGGTATCTTCATGCCCATCATGTCGAGGCTGGTGACGGTCTCGCTAGTCTGGTTGACCACAGTACCGCTTGACGGCTCTACCCACAGCGTTATCCGGGGGCTGAGATAAAGTTCCATTCCACTCATGGGCTCGGTGCCAATCGGCAGGTACTCCTCGTTTATCTCGAAGACCAGCACGTCCATCCCGCGGAAGTTCTCCTCACCCACATTCTCCGCAAGGAGCGCTTGACCCGCACCAGGGTGCCAGAGTTCGAAGGCATCCCCGGCGGCCAGCGGCCTCGGGGGGCCGAAGTACCCCCACCTTCCCCTCTCGTCAACCTGAGGCATGAACTCAAGAGTACTCGGGTTTATCGCAAGAATGCTCTCATCGCCGTAAATTGCCGAAATATCAGCTCCAGTTACGGCGTTCTTCACCGAGCGCACCTCATGGATGAGCAGGGCACCATCCTCAGTGCCGACGGCTTCCTGCGACAGCGTCTGTTCGATGGGGAAAATATCCATCGACATAGTAGCTTCATTCATCACGGAAAATGTACCGTCGAATTGATAGTCTTGTGCATAGCTCGAGGGCATCTTATCGAGCGCGGGGAAGATAACGGCAACCCACAATGCGCCGAATACGGCAAGCAATGCCCCTACTATAGCCAGTATGATAATTCTGTACCCTCTCAGACCTCGTCTTTGAGCCTCCATGTCGTCCTCCTTTCTCACGTCAGAAACGTGAACCCCTATACAGCGATGCTCGATGGCATCAGCAAAGGATGTCGGCCTTCCGCTTATACGTATTATCTATCGGGTCGTACGGTATGTATATCACCATTTAGTGCCTATTCTTTGTAGTACTTTTTGGTAAATTGACAGGCTGTGAAAGTGACAATTCGCGGCGCTTGAAGGGATATCATGTGTGGAGGTTCTCTATCCGCGGGAATGCCTCAGGGGAACCGAGCGTGTATAGAAGGAGGCAAAGGCAGGTAACGGAGGTCTATCCGGAGTACTTAACCAGCAATCCCCATAGGTTACCGTGGGGCGCCTTTAGGAGCGCGACTGAAATTCAGGACGCAAGTTTTACAGCCCTCGCAGATCTGTTCGCCGAGCTTGAAACTTATATCATTACCAAATTCCGACGCCCAGACCGAATTCTCACTATCGCAGATAAGAGTCCCAATCCTTCCCGAAAGCCCCTCCCTGCCGGCGGAGACCATTATGTTGTGCCAGGGGCATTCACTGACCACTATCCTGAAACCACCGGTAACTGTTTCAACCTCAAATGCGAAACCTTCCAGATAGAGCCTCGTTGTAACAGCTTCGAAGAGGCCCTCTATTCCATTCTCCAGCCCTCCCATGGACTTCATCATGCGCGCCTGTATTTTGGAGAAAACCCTCCAGACCCGGTCGTCGATATCCAGAGCTACGTCGAATCCGTATTTCTCTTCGACCTTCATAAACCAGAGTCCGTCCACGGTCCTGTAGCTGCGATGCCAGTATTCCGCGATTTGCCTGTCGCTCAGCTCAATCATCTTTCACCTGCCTGTACGGTTAAATTGCGCTCACGGGTATTATACACGAACTCATTACATTGAACATGAATAACTGCCCCGTAAGAGAAGGGGATAGGGGGAACCGCCAAGACGCCCAGACATCTGAACATCCAGCCGCTTGAACGGCTAGAGGGCATGCATGCAAATGGCTTTACGTTAAATGCTTGACATAATGCATCAAGGGCTTTCAAACCAGCTCCCTCCCCCCAACGCAGGGGCGGTTCGCGAACCGCCCCTGCTAATTTTTATTCGGGGTAGCGCCGATAAAAGTCGTTGCCAAAGAAAGAAATTTCTTGCACCCTGAGCTTCTCTGTTATACTGGGCCGTAGTGGATTTACTGTCGATACTCCTGATCGCTGTCAGCCTGTCGCTGGACTGCCTTGCGGTGGCTGTCGCGGGCAGCATCTCGATGCCAAGCTTTCCCCCCCGCCAGGTACTGCGCACCTCCCTGTCATTCGGCCTCTTCCAGGCGGGGATGCTCGTCCTGGGGTGGCTGCTGGGGCAGACAATTGTTGACATAATTGAAAGCTTCGCCCACTGGGTGGCCTTCGGGCTGCTGGCGCTCGTCGGGGCCAGAATGCTCTGGGAGGCTCTACACGCTGACAGGGAGGGCGCAAAACGCACCGACATCACCAGAGGGTTCGCCCTTCTCACCCTGTCCGTAGCGACCAGCATCGATGCGCTGGCAGTCGGACTTAGCCTGGCTTTTCTGGAGTCGAGGTTGCTGGTTGCCGCCATCACAGTTGGGAGCGTCGCCTTCATCTTCACAGCGGCGGGGTTCTACTCCGGTAGAAGAATCGGCAGCCTGCTCGGTCGGTGGGCCGAGGTCCTCGGTGGGGTGGTCCTTATAGGCCTCGGCCTCAGGATACTGCTGACCGAAATTCTGTAGGCCCGTCGTAGGGGCGGTTCGAACCGCCCCTACCGGAAATTACGTCATTCTCAATAAAGTCCCTGTCTGCCGTGAAGCGAAGCTTAAACCGCCTGTCGCGCCTTCTGTGCGCCAACGGCGCTCGTCTCTTACTTTTCCTCAAGTTCAACTGCAAGATGCCGATTTTCCGCATTCTAAAGCGTCTGAGGGGAATATAACGCCGTGGCGCCACAGGTAGACGCTTCTCTGGCAATCTGTCGCATCGATTGAAAGCGTCACTGTGGAGGATTAAGGCGACAGGTTTCTCTGCACCACCTATATCCGACGTACTGGAATTAGATACGCTAGACCGCGTACTGCCTTCTCCTGTTTATTGTGAAGGCCACGAGGGCGATGAGCAATACGATCAGCCCGATGAGGATAAACACTTCAGCGGAGATTTCAGTCCAGCCACCGCCCTGCTGGCTTATCTCGACGATGGGCGCAATTATATAGTAGGTGGGGAAAATCTTCCCAACCCACTGGGGTACCCCCGGAAACAGGTAGACAATAGCGGGAGCATAGAGGAAGGCCCCCAGGACCTTCATACTGGCGGAGAACGACTGGAGGTCCCTGGCCATGGCACCGATGAGCAGTCCTATCCCGGCAGCCATTATAGAGCCGAGGAACAGCAGCATTACCAGCAGCCCCGGATGTGTGCCCAGGGCCTGATTCCACGCCAGGATCACGACTCCCATGATCATACCCATAATAATGCCCAGCAGCCCTTTGGCCAGGAATACCTCGCCTATATTCGCCGGGGTCACCACCAGAGCATCGATGGTCTTCTTCTCCTTCTCGGCCAGCAGCGATGACCCCGGTAACGACATGCCAGCGATCATCACCGTTATCAGGACGATAAAGGGAAGCAGTCTGTCTTCCCAGGGCATGCTCTCTTCGTCTCCGAGCGTAACAGCCTCGATCTCCACCGGGGCTTCCTGTCCGGCCAGCTCCCTCACCAGGTCCGCTACGGTTACCGCCACTATGGTGCGGTGCTTGGCCAGGCTTTCTCCCCATATGTAGAGGGAAAGTCCCACAGTCTCACCCTGCGAAACGGAATCGTCAAAACCGGCGGGAAGGACCAGCCCGGCGTCCACAGCGCCCGACGCAACAGCCTCCTTCAGTTCCAACACCGTGCCGTACTCCCTGCTATCCAGCGAGCCATTCTCTTCGAGCATAGATACAAGCCGGGAGGCCCCCTCATCCACGACTCCCAGCGTGGCCTGGTCGGCGAACAGCGTGCCGAAAACGAGAGAGACCACGAGCGAGAACACTACCGGAACCACGACAGCGAAAACAAAGAAGAAGTTCTTCGGCCCCTGGAAGAGTTCTTTTCTCAGAAGAATGCCTACACGTCTCAGGCCCATTGCAGCTTCCTCCTCAACGCCCAGACGCCGACAGCTACGATCACAGCGTTAATGCCCACGAGTATCAGCAGGTTATGCCAGACATCGCCCCAGCCGGCTCCGAAGTTCGACACCTGATATATGGTGTCCGTCAGATAATACGATGGGATGGCCTTGATCCAGCCCGACAAAGCGCCGGGTATCAGAACCGCGAATGAAGGAATGACAAGCAGGACCATAACCGGTACTCCCCAGGCAGTGACCGAGAGGAAGTCCTTGCCCAGCGACGCCATAATAAAGGCTACTCCCGTAACCAGCACCGCACCGAGCAGTAAAGATATCACTATTATCAGGGGCTGCGCGGTCATTCCGCCGACCACCGCCAGCAGGAGCACGGCCTCGCTGAAAGCCAGCATCGTGCCCATAATTCCCTTGGCCGTGAAAATATCCCTGACCGACATCGGTGTCACCAGCAGTGCCCATGCCGTGCGCCGCTCGAACTCCTCACTGATTAGAGCGGCGAGGCCAAAGGTCTCGATCATGAGGATAAAGACCGCGAAAAGCGAACGCATGCGGTCCCGCAGGGGTATCTGCGCCCCTACCATGTCCGGCCCCAGGACCTCCGTCTGCAAATTGACATTCAATGTCTGACCGGTCTGCAGATAAGCCATCTCCGTGACCAGACTGTCAATGACGCTTCTTATTTCATCGGCCGTGTCCGAAGCGAAATACACCCTTATATCGGGCGGCTGATTCAAATCAAACTTCTCCATTATATCGGCGGGGAAAACCAGCCCGGCCATATATTCACCCCCGGTCACGCCCTCCTTGAGCGCCTCTTCGGACTCGACTTCCTCTATCTCCAGTCCCTCCTCCACCTCCTGTATCAGCTCCAGGGCAGGAGGGACCACCGGCGCATACAGACCGATCTCCAGGGTCTCATCGACTGAATCCGGCATTACGAAATAGATAACGACGAACATGACGAGGGAAAGCACGGTTATTACGGCAATGAACCGGTTCCTGAAGAACAGGGTCAAGTCCTTCTGAACAAGGGCACCGATGGAGCGCCATCTCATGCCCGCAGCCCCCTGCCCGTGATACGAATAAAGATGTCCTCCAGCGTAGCCTCCTCGCTGTGAATGGTGACCACCTTCTGCCGTGAGAAAAGGTCACGTACGGCTTCGGGAGTATCGATAGAGTCCAGCGGAATCTCATAATACTCAAGACCGCTGCCGGCTGCCACCTCCGCCTTGAGCGCTCTCTTGCCGTAGGTCTGTTTGAGGTTATGCGGTGTATCCAGAGCGACTATCTTCCCCTGGTTGATGAAGGCCACGCGGTCGCTGAGCTTGTCGGCCTCCATCATATCGTGGGTGGTCAGAAAGACGGTGGCTCCGCGTTCGCGCTCCTCGAGGATTACAGCGCGTATCGCCTCGGCGGACACGGGGTCCAGCCCCGAGGTGGGCTCATCGAGGAACAGTATTTGGGGCCGGTTTACCAGGCTGCGCGCTACCATAAGGCGCTGCTTCATTCCCTTGGAGAACTCCTCCACCTTGTGTTTCCCCCACCCTTCAAGGCCGATACGGGTCAGCAGCGCTTCGTCATCAAATCCACTTATGCCGAACAGGCGTGCAAACAACCTGAGGTTTTCGCTGGCGCTCATCTGCTCATAGAGATTGGTGTACTCGAAGCAAACGCCTATCTCAGCCTGCACCTTCTCAGTATCCCCGGCGATATCCCGGCCCAGCACGGTCGCCTTACCCCCCTTTGGCTTCATCTGGCCGGTGAGCATCTTCCATGTCGTTGTTTTGCCAGCGCCGTTAGGGCCGAGAAAGCCTAAAATCTCGCCCCGGGCTACCTGGAAGCTGATATGGTCTACAGCGACAAGATCCCCGTACCAGTAGGTCAGGTCCTCAGCGATAATCGAATAATCAACCATGACGCTCTACCTCCAACAGTGTCTAAGGCACAACAGGCCAGCGACGCGCAGTCATCTATCTGTAACGGAATAAATAGTTACGCATGAACATTTAATAAATCCCAAATCCGAAGCTCTAAATACTAAACAAAATCGAATTATCAAATCTCAAATGTCCAAAACATTATTAAATAATCAGGTTTAACCCAGTTTTATTTCTGAATGCATCAAGATGTGTATTTTAAAATTGAAATCTTTGAATTTGTTTAGTGCTCAGGTATTAGTATTTAGAATTTTCACATATTGTGCGCATACATTTGTGCCGTCGAATCTAGGGCGAAACCCTCCTATTTTTTCCCTGCTCCCAGCGTTCCAGCACCGCAAGCCATTCCCGTTCCCAGAACATATATAGATTTCGCATACCCTCCAGCCGTTGTTTTACCTGTGAGTCCTTGCCTTCGAGCATTTCCAGCCCCCGCTCCAGGAGGCTGCGAAACTCACTTATCTTGGTCAGGCTTTCTTTCATCACAGCGTTCCAGGCATCCGGCTTGATGAGAAAGTAATCCCTGCGCTGCCCCGGCAGCACTGTTCGCTCGATTATACCAAGCCTGATCAGCATCCGGGTCATAGAGCTGATAGAGCCTTTGCTGGCCAGCAGGGCATCCGCCAGCTCGCTTGCGGTTTGATGAGGCGGATCGCAGATCAGGAGCCAGCCCAGAATCCGTCCTGCCATTCGGGGCAGACCGCGCTGCTCGAAGAACAGGCCGACCTCTTCCACGAAACGCTGCTGTTTTGAACGTTCTTCCTCTTCGTTCACTTTTCACCCCTCGATGCTATGTTTCACTATATATCAAGTATAGTAAATATTGAATATTCAGTCAATACTAAACTAATTAATCATTCCTCCCTATTTCTCACGTCATTGCGAGGCATCCTGAGTGCATCGAAGGGCCGCGTCCCTATGTCATTGCTTCGCCTTCGTAGGAAGGCTCGCAAAGACAAAAAGAGAGCGCATGAATGACATACTAACTGCTCCCGTAAAGAACGGCTAAATCCGAGTGTGATTTCGTAGGGGCGAGGTGACCTCGCCCCTACGTTTAATCTAACGGACTCGCAAAGACATAGGGGTAGGCAGGAGCATCCGCTCCTGCCATATATAGGGCTACCCTTCAATCAGTCGTGGGTGAGGCAAGGAGGCTGTACCTTGATAAACAAAGGCAGCAATTCTAACCTTGTGAACCGTTTCCCAATACCCTATAATTTAGCCAAAGCTAGCAATACTGTGATTATTTAGCAAGATGATGAACAAGGCCGATATGAGCAGACGCCTGCCCCTGGTGGAGGAGATTTATAACCCCCCTGCTGCCCCACATGCCTTTGAGCTATTCAAGGACAGGCCCTTCAGCTTTTTCCTTGACAGCGGGATGGACCCCCGGAGGCTGGGACGCTACTCCTATATGGGCAGTGACCCCTTTCTGGTGATGAAAAGCCGTGGGAGCGTGATCACGCTTCTAGACTCCGCGGGCGAGAAATCCATCTTTGGCAACCCTTTCGACGTGCTCGGTGAACTTCTCCACGAATACAATCTGGGCAGTAATTCCCTCGCGCTGCCCTTCATCGGGGGAGCTGTGGGCTACCTGAGCTATGACCTGGGTCATTTCGTCGAGAAGCTGCCCTCCACGGCGGTTGACGACCTGCAGCTTCCCGAGTGCTATCTGGCATTCTACGATGCAGTGATTGCCTTCGACCACCTGGAAGGCCGGTCCTATGTCGTTGCTACCGGCTTCCCCGAAACAGGGAGCGCCCGGCTTGCCCGGGCCGAGGTCCGCCTCGAAGAGCTGCGGCGCACCCTGACCGGAGCGCCCCGCCCGGATGACTATGAGGAGGCACTTTTCGACCAGCCCGTTGAAAGCCCGGTGGGCCTGAGTTCCAATTTCACCCACGAGGGCTACGTCGAGGCAGTACAGGCCGTCAGGGACTACATCATGGCCGGTGACATCTTCCAGGCCAATATCTCCCAGCGGTTCGACGCCGATATGCCCCTCCACCCTTACGATCTCTACCGCCGGCTGCGGCGTATTAATCCCGCACCCTTCGCCAGCTACCTCAACCTCGACGGCGTTACCGTGGTCAGCTCCTCCCCCGAGAGATTTCTGCTCGTTCGCGGCGATATGGTGGAGACACGCCCCGTCAAGGGCACCAGGCCCCGCGGCAAGGACGAGGCATCGGATAAAGCCCTGGCCCGCGAGCTGGTGCAAAGCATCAAGGACCAGGCAGAGCACGTGATGATCGTTGACCTGGAGAGGAATGATCTGGGACGCGTTTGCCGCTACGGAACAGTAAGGGTCAGTGAACTGGCCGCCCTGGAAAAGTACGCCACCGTGTTCCATCTGACCTCAACCGTCGAGGGCCAGCTTCGCCCCGGCAAGGGGGTCATCGACCTGCTCAAGGCCACCTTCCCCGGTGGCTCTATTACCGGCGCACCCAAGGTGAGAGCTATGGAGATCATCGACGAGCTTGAGCCCACCAGGAGGAGCGTATACACCGGTTCTATAGGCTATCTCAGCTTCGATGGAAATCTCGACCTCAATATCGTCATACGCACCATTCTGGTGAAAGAGGGCAGGGCCTATTTCCAGGTGGGCGGGGCAGTTGTCTACGATTCGGATCCCGAGGGGGAATATATAGAAACGCTGGACAAGGCTAAAGCCCTGATCCGCGCTTTAAGTATGGTACCAGAGCTGGTAACGGAGGGCACGGTATGATTCTGCTCATAGATAATTACGACTCCTTTGTCTACAACCTGGCGCAGTACATCGGCGAGCTGGGATGGGAGCCTGTGGTGCACCGCAACGACGCTATCGGGCTGGACGAGATAGAACAAATGGCTCCGAGCCATATAGTTATCTCTCCGGGACCCTGCACCCCGCTGGAGGCCGGCATCTCCAACGATGTGGTGCGCAACTTCAGCGGCAGGATTCCTATCCTCGGCGTCTGCCTCGGCCATCAATGCATTGGTTATGTCAACGGCGGCGTTATTGCGAGAGCAGACCCGCCCATGCACGGCAAGACCTCCTACGTGCACCACGACGGCAGAACCATCTATACCGGCCTGCCCAACCCCTTCCCGGGAGGGCGTTACCACTCGCTTATTATCGAGCCCGGCACCTTCTCCGATTGCCTGGAGGTATCGGCGTGGACGGAAGAAGGCGTGATTATGGGAGTTCGCCACAAGGAAAACGTGGTGGAGGGAATCCAGTTCCACCCCGAATCAATCCTGACCGATGTCGGCCATGATGTACTGAGGAAGTTCCTCAGCTTCTCTGAACCATTATGGAACAACTAGTATACTTGAACGGCACCCTGCTCCCCCGAGGCCAGGCCGTAATCTCCCCTTTTGACCATGGTTTCCTTTACGGCTACGGTCTCTTCGAGACCATGCGTGCCTACTCCGGATACATCTTTCGCCTGCGGCACCACCTCGAACGCCTCACTCGCTCGGCGGACCTCCTCAGCCTGCCCACGTACAACCTCGACCTCGAAAAAGCCTGCTACGACACGCTAACGTCGAACAACCTGGATGACGCCCGAATCAGGTTGACCGTTTCAATTGGAGAAGGGGAAAGCGCCCCCGACCCACCGCAGCACCCCAGGCCTACCGTGCTCATCTCAGCCTCCGCCTACACTCCCCCTCCTCCCGAGACATACATAAACGGCTTCAAGGCAATCGTGTCTTCAATACGACTGAACAGCCAGTCCCCTCTTTCCCGCTTAAAATCGGCCAACTACCTGAACAACCTCCTAGCAAGAAAGGAGGCCAGGGCGGCAGGAGCCAATGAAGCCCTGCTGCTCAACGAACGTGGTTTTCTCTGTGAGGGGAGCACCAGCAACGTGTTTCTGGTAAAGGGACGTACCGTGGTCACCCCGAATGAAGAGAGCGGCTGCTTGCCTGGCGTTACTCGCCAGGCAGCTATAGAGCTGGCCTCACAAATAGGGCTGTCTGTCGTACAGAGAGAGGTTCAACCGGAGGAGCTTTTACAAGCCGACGAAGTTTTCATCACCAACTCACTCCTTGAGCTTATGCCCCTCAGCGAGGTCGATGATAAGAACATCGGCGGAAAGAGTAAAAATATAGGGAAAGGCGAGGTAACAGGTAAACTAATGATTGCCTATAGAGAGCTGGTTGCAGGGGAAAAGGGGGCCCTGCCATAGGTCAGAAAATCCCTTACCTGTTCCCAGACTAGCTCTTCGACTTGCACCTCGGGAAGAGAGGCATTAATAACTACCCATCTATCGGGGTCAGCGACAGCCATCTCCATATAGCCGTCCCGCACCCTCTGATGAAAGGTGAACTCCTCGCGCTCGAAGCTGTCCCACTTACGCTTCTTGCGCGCCAATCCCTCTTCCGAATCCAAGTCCATTAGCAGCACCAAATCAGGAGAGAGACCATCGGTAACAAAGTCATTTAACGTTTCAAGCATGCCCAAATCGATTCCCCGCCCATAGCCTTGATAAGCGACTGTGGAAGCGGCGAAGCGGTCACATACTACGATATTGCCCTTTTCCAATGCAGGTCGGATGACTTGTGTAACCAGCTGGCTACGCGAAGCGAGGAAGAGCAACAATTCGGTAGGTATGGTAACCTCTCTGCCCCACTTGACCCAGCGACGCATCCTTTCGCCGAGCATGGTGCCCCCCGGCTCGTGAGTATACACTACATCGTAGCCAACCCTTCGTAGCCGGTTATACAAAGCTCTGGCCTGAGTTGACTTGCCGCTGCCCTCTCCACCCTCGAACGTTATGAATGTGGAACCTGCCATCTCTATACCTGATGTTTAAATAGCAACGGGATACCCTCGTGTGCGCCCATTATACTAGGGGCTCAGCTACCTTCTGTCAAGACTCTGTAGGGAGGTTCTCATCCATAAATGCCGCTACAGTCCACTGCCCCACCTCTCGGCCCAACGTTATGAATCAAGTTTGATACATTCTCCCGTTACCGCCTGGTCTCGCCATCGGTAGTATAAATGCGTACGCGGCGTCGCGGCGCCTTCCCGGTGCTCTTGGTAATCAGATTATATTTCTCCGCCAGTTGATGTTGCAGGCGGCGTATAAAGGCATTTTGCGGGCTCAATTCCATCGATTCACCCGTACGCTGGATCTCCTCGATTGCCTGCTCCGCCTCCATGAGAGCCACGGCCACAGAGTCCGAGTGCTCTTCTACACGATAGATGTTGGCCAAGCCCTGTTCCATTTGTGTGGTCTTATCGCTCCTGATAACATAAATTGGGATTCCCCTGAGTTCTGCATCCCTCAGGACCTGTGATTTCCGGCGGTAATGGCTTTTAGAGGTCATCAGCAGATCGGCTTCCTTGAGATCGCTAACCACGTCTACGGGTACTTTCATCCTCCTGATGCTCTCCTCCAGCCGAACCCGGCTAATGCCGAATGGCATTATGTTCTTAGGCTCATCACCCCGAGCCTGCTTCCTGGCGTCCTCTGGCTCGGGGTGAGCGTAGGGCATCGCCTTTTCGCTTTTCAACTCCCCGTTCTCGAACCAGCGTACATCTAACGGGATAAGGTGTCCCCTTAAAGTAGCATCTACTACAGCAGCGACATCCGGGTGAATAGCGACCCGCTCCCAGCTTTGAATCTCCACCACTACATCGAAGGTCGGAGGCGCTTTGCGCTCCAGAATCGACTTCTGTGTGCCCCTACGCCTTGCCTCCTCATCTCCCAGCGTAACTGTCTGGATACCGCCGATGAGGTCGGAAAGAGTGGGATTCATCATCAGGTTGTCAAGGGTATTGCCGTGGGCGGTACCGACAAGCTGCACTCCCCGTTCCGCAATGGTGCGCGCAGCCATCGCCTCAAGCTCGGTGCCGATCTCATCGATTACTATAACCTCCGGCATGTGATTCTCCACCGCCTCGATCATCACCGCATGCTGCCTGAGCGGAGTGGATACCTGCATTCTCCGCGCACGTCCTATCGCAGGGTGGGGGATATCTCCATCACCGCCGATCTCGTTTGACGTATCGACTATTATCACCCTCTTACCAAGGTCTTCAGCAAGGACACGGGCTACCTCACGCAGCATTGTCGTCTTGCCAACACCGGGCCGCCCCAGAAGAAGGATGCTCTGCCCCGACTCAACCAAATCCCTGATTAGAGCGATGGTGCCGAAGACTGCCCTCCCCACACGACAGGAAAGCCCCACGATGCGTCCCTTACGGTTGCGAATAGCCGAGATGCGATGAAGAGTGCGTTCTATGCCAGCGCGATTGTCATCGCCAAAGGCGCCGATGTGACGCACCACGTAATCTATGTCCTCAGCGGTCACCTCTTTGGAGCTTAGAATCATGTCCCTGTTCAAGTAGCGCGCCTCGGGCTGCCGCCCCAGGTCCATGACCACCTCCATGAACTCGCCGCGGGCATCTGTCTGGCTCAGCGGTTCGGAGATATGTGGAGGCAGCACATCGAGGAGCGCATCCAGGTCATCGGTGATTACTTTCTGCATAATTTGCAATCATCCCCTAGGCAGACAAGGGCACAAGCTGTGGCTCACGAACCCGCTCTACTAGCTGTTTGCTCATACAGAAGTATTCCGCTACTTGCCGGAAACCTCGTTCTTCGAGTACATGCCGTAACGGTGTTTGAAACTCCGGCACAAGGCAGTATACAGGGCTTCTTCCGCTAAGGACAGCCAGGCAGTAATCCACCAGAAGACTCACATCGGTTGATCCCAGACCAGTCACAATATCGAACTGCCTTGCCGTACCGTCGGCCCGGATTCGTAACCATGCGGTAACTTCGCCTCCATCTTCAACAACCAGCTCTCTAACCGCGCCTCTATCCATACCCTGGCACCATTCCTCAGAAGTCATCCCCTCCACGTTCCGCACTTTCAGGGGTACGGTAGCGCTATATAGTCGAAACAGCCTGTACTCGTCGGCACTTAACTTGGGCCTTGGCGCAACCAGGGACTCGGTTGCCTCCGCTTGCCTCTGCCCTTCCAGAAGGTACAGGAACTCGGTGAGGTAGTGGCTGAAACCGGCCTTTTTTGCCGTATCAACCACGTCGCTGTCGGAGTGAAGTCGCAGGAAAAGCCTCCCCGCCCCAACCGCATTATCAGAGGAGCCCAGTTCCTCCAGCAGGTCGAGACTGCATCCTTCGTGTCCCCGGGCCAGAAGGAGCCGCTCTATCTCCCACGCGCTGGGCCCACGACAGCTCCGAAGACAGGCCAATCCCCGGATGCCCCCGTCCGGGACACAGACGAAGCTGCGCCGATCGTCACCCGAAACCAGGCATCCTTTGAGCAGAGGAAAGAGCAACGCAGGCTCCCAACCCCTCTCGTTAAGCCTGCTGCGCACCTTTGCCTCTTCACCTGGGGACCTGCCCAGGAATAAAAGCAGCGTAGCGATGTCACCCAGTCGGAGGGGCCGAATCATCATATTTAAGCCGCCTTTGCTTTGAGTCTATCTTCTATGATGGTTAAGAAGTACTCATGAAAGCGGAGGTCAGTAGTAAGCTCAGGGTGGAAGGCAGTGGCCAACATGTTGCTCTCTCTGGCAGCAACAGGCGCCCCATCGGGCAGTCTCGCTAGAATCTCTACGCTATCCCCAGCCTTCTCGATCAACGGGGCGCGAATGAAGACGGCGTGGAACGGATGCTCGCCCAGCGCCGGGACCGCGAGGTCAGCTTCAAAGCTGTCCACCTGACGGCCAAAGGCATTGCGCTTCACCTCGATATCCATAACGCCCAGAGTCTGAAGCTCCATGCCGGAAACATCCCTCGCCAGCAGAACCATGCCAGCGCAGGTACCGAAAACCGGGAGACCCCCGGCGATAAGCCTGCTCAGCTCTTCCTCGAGGTGATACTCCCTCATCAGCTTGCCGATTGTAGTGCTCTCGCCGCCGGGTATCACCAGACCGCCAAGTCCCTTAAGCTCGCCGGGCAAGCGTACGGGGTACGCCCCCGCTCCCAACCTGCGCAGAGCCGCTATATGTTCCATAAAACCGCCCTGCAATGCCAGAACGCCGACCTTTTTCATCGGGCTTCTCTACCACCCCCGGGGTGCCAGCAACTCTTCTTCCGGGATCGTCTTTACATCCAGTCCGGGCATCGCCGCCCCCAGCCCCTTGGAGACCTGGGCGATAATCCCCGCGTCTCTATAGTGGGTCGTAGCCTTAACGATAGCCCTGGCCATCTTTTCAGGCTCAGCGGACTTGAATATGCCGGAACCGACGAAGACGCCGTCAGCCCCGAGTTGCATCATCAGCGCAGCATCGGCAGGAGTGGCCACACCCCCGGCAGCGAAGTTGACCACCGGGAGCCTTCCTGTACGATGTACCTCCTGTACTAGCTCGAAGGAAGCGCCCAGTGCCTTCGCCTCAGACATCAACTCGTCGGCGGGCATGCTCTGCAGCTTCCTGATACTATCCATCACTGCTCTCATATGCCTCACCGCTTCTACAATGTTGCCTGTCCCTGCCTCGCCCTTGGTTCGAATCATCGCCGCCCCCTCGCCAATCCTGCGCAACGCCTCTCCCAAGTCGCGACATCCACAGACGAAGGGGACCTTGAAGTCATGCTTATATATGTGATGGGTCTCATCAGCCGGGGTAAGCACCTCCGACTCATCGATATAGTCCACGCCCAGACTCTCAAGCACCTGTGCCTCAACAAAGTGTCCGATCCTGCACTTGGCCATAACCGGTATGCTCACCGCCTCCATGATAGCCATGATAATCGACGGGTCAGCCATCCGTGCCACACCACCGGAGGCACGAATATCCGCAGGAACTCTCTCCAGCGCCATAACAGCGCACGCTCCCGCATCTTCAGCTATCTTGGCATATTCCGCGGTGGTCACGTCCATTATCACGCCGCCCTTCAACATCTGGGCAAGCCCCGTTTTGACCGTCCACGTGCTTTTCTCCATCCTACCTCCTTCACCTCCAAAGCCGGAAAAGGCCTGTTTATGTTATGATTTTATATTCTACACTCGCCCCTCTCACTTGGCAAGCATGCTCATGCCCCCGACCCCGCACGGGCCCGACCCGCCTCGAGCAGGCGCTCTCGCTCAATCACCCCAACTATCTCACCGCCGCGCACCACCAGTAACAAGCCGCCGCGCCCCTTCTCCATTTTCTCCAGTACGGTGAGACCCTCTTCATTCGGATAAACCACGTCGATCTTCTCCAGGGGGACCATGACCTCGGCCGCCGACATCGTTTTCCGTCGTCGCTTAGGGACCAGCTTTATATCTTGCTGCGTTATGATTCCCCTGACCTTGCCTTCCTCACCGACAAACAGACACCGATCCCCCGCGAGATGAAACTGGTGCCCCGAAACCGCCTCCAGAGGCATGCTTGCAGGCACCTCCCGGCAGCCGCCAGTCATCAGGTCACGGGCGGTGAGTCCCCGCAGCCCCTCACGCAGCTTAGCCTGCCGATAGCTCGCCCAGGCGGCAAAGCATAGAAATCCTCCTACCAGAGTCAGCCAGAGGCCGCTGAACCAATAGACGAGGCTGCCTATCACCACCCCGGCTAAGATGAGCAAACAGCCCAAAGCCTGCCCGATGAATGTGGCGACACGGGTCGCTCGCCAGTAGTTACCGCTGCGCCACCAGATTATAGAACGCAGCACCCTGCCTCCATCCATCGGGAACCCGGGCAACATATTGAACGCAGCTAACACCAGATTAACCCAGCAAAGGTAAAAAGCTGTGGCAGCCAGGGGCTCCGAGGCATTCCTGCCTGCAAGCCAGATGAGAGCAAAAATGCCGGCCAGGCTCACGCTTGCGAGAGGGCCTGCAACCGCCATGAGCAGCTCGGTGCCCGGAGTAGACGCCTCCCTCGATATTCGCGCCGCGCCGCCGAAGATAAACAATGTTATGCTCCTCACGCTGATCCCCTTTTTGATAGCGACAAAGCTGTGTGCCAGCTCGTGGAATATCAACGAGGCGAAGAATAGCAGGCTGGTGCCGAGCCCGACAATCCAGCAGGCTAACGCAGACCAATCGGGATACAGGTCCGGGTAAACATAATGCGCGAGGGTCGCCGTTATCAGGAAGAAGATTATGAACCAGGAATAGTTTATCCCTATTGGAATGCCCATAATCTTTCCCAGGTGAATGGAACTCTTCATGGTTTACCTGCTGCCAATCTTTAATGACAACTTAAATCCTCACCACTTGAATTTCACCGGGTCGGACGCCCGATATTCAATGCGCCGTTCAAGTCGCGCCCTTCGACAAGCTCGGGGCGAACGGTTTAGATACTATTTTAACAACAATGACAATCCTGATATCTGTTCGCGGTCAAAAATCAGGCTTAACCGGACCGGCAGGAGCAATTCGCAGGGGTGTGTATCCGCGGCTGGAATGGCCTTAGACGTCCAGATTCTTCACCTGAAGGGCATGGGCCTGTATGAAGGCCTTCCTGGGGGGGACCTCCTCCCCCATAAGCGTGCGGACGATGTCGTGGGCGCTCACGGCATCCTCGATCTCAACCCGCAGCATCACGCGGTTCTGGGGGTCCATGGTGGTGTCCCAGAGCTGCTGCGGGGTCATCTCCCCCAGTCCTTTGTAGCGCTGGACATCCATTCCCTTCCCGGCTTTCTTCGCCAGCAGGGTATCCTTTTCCTTGTCTGTATAAACCCAGTGCTGCTCCTTGCCCTTCTTGATGCGGTAAAGAGGAGGTTGAGCTATATAAAGATGCCCGTTTTCAATGAGCTCCGGCATATAGCGATAGAAAAAGGTCAGCAGAAGCGTACGTATATGGGCGCCGTCTACGTCTGCATCCGTCATGATAATCACGCGGTGATAACGCAGCCTGGATATGTCGAACTCAGCGCCATTGCCCGCCCCTATAGCGGTGATCAGCGCGCGGATCTCGTCGTGAGACAGCATTTTCTCGGGACGCGCTTTCTCCACGTTCAGTATCTTGCCCTTCAGCGGCAGTATAGCCTGAAAGCGCCGGTCCCGTCCCTGCTTGGCGGAACCACCCGCCGAATCGCCCTCAACGATGTACAGCTCGCACTCGCTGGGGTCCTTCTCGGAGCATTCGGCCAGCTTGCCCGGAAGAGTAGATGTATCATAGAGCCCTTTCTTTGTAACCAGGTCGCGAGCCTTGCGCGCAGCCTCCCGGGCCCGGGCAGCCATGAGACACTTCTCGATAATCCGCTTACCCTCCGAGGGGTGTTCCTCGAGGTGAAACGCCAGGCCCTCGGCAAACACCGATTCTACCTGGCTCTTGACCTCCAGGTTGCCCAGCCTGGTCTTGGTCTGCCCCTCGAACTGGGGATCGGTAATTTTAACGCTGATTATCGCAGTCAATCCCTCCCTCACATCATCGCCCGTAAGGTTGGCTTCATTTTCCTTGAGAATCTTGTATTTCCGGGCATAATCATTGAGCACCCGCGTAAGCGCCGAGCGAAATCCGGTGAGGTGGGTGCCTCCATCCGGGGTATTGATGCAGTTGGCAAAGCTCAGAGTGGACTCGGTGAAGCTGTCATTATACTGAAGGGCGACCTCCACCGAAGTGCTGTTGACCATCTTGGCGATATAGACCGGCATCTGCTGCAGCACAACCCGCTTGCGGTTGAGGTGCCGTACAAAGCTGACGATACCGCCCTCAAAATAGAAGGTCGTTTCCTCACCGCTGCGCTCATCCTTGAACCAGATTTCCACCCCTTTATTCAAATACGCCATCTCCCGGAAGGACTGCGCCAGCGCATCAAAGCTGTAGTCGATCTCACCGAAAATCTTTTCATCGGCGAGAAAGCATATAAGCGTCCCGCTGCCCTCGGCTGCGCCGGCCTTCTCCAGCGGAGCTTTGGGTACGCCGCGTTCATACTCCTGGTGGTAGAGCTTGCCGTCACGTTTTACATCGACGCTGGCCCATGCGGAGAGGGCGTTTACCACCGAGCCGCCGACGCCGTGCAGGCCCCCTGAGACCCTGTAGCTGCCGCCGCCGAATTTACCCCCCGCATGCAGGGTTGTCATCACGGTTTCCACAGCCGAAACCTTCGTTGTGGGATGGATACCCACCGGTATACCCCGGCCGTTGTCGGCGACGCTGACCACGTTGTCCTCATGGATAGTGACCTCGATTTTATCGCAGTAGCCCGCCATAGCCTCGTCTATGCTATTGTCCACGATCTCATTGACGAGGTGATGAAGCCCCCGCCGGTCGGTGCTGCCGATATACATGCTGGGGCGCATACGCACCGCCTCGATGCCCCCGAGCACCTGGATATCCTTGGCCGTATATCTGGAGTTATTCTCTTTCATCTATCTCCCTGTTTTTGAATATGGCGATACCGCGCCGTAAAAAGGTTTCAAACTATAAATTGCATCAAGAGCATTGACGTAGTGTACGGCAGGGAAAGGACTGTAGGGGATTATGAGGCTGTTATCAAGAGTAATATCGAAGGTTTCAGTAGTGATCAAGCTATCAACAGGGTGCATACCCTATTGTATCACGTTTTAACGCCTTTGTGAACTCGATTTGCCTGCTTTTTATTGGTATATAGCGACGTAAATCAGCGTTATAATCGAGATTCTTCGCTACGCTCAGAATGACAGTCATGTCATATGTCACCCTGAACGAAGTGAAGGGTCTTCACTTACAAAACCATGTAACGCTCATTTCTACAACTGGATACTAGCAACATCAGCGGTTACTTACTTCAAACGAGCCTGACCTCTCCGGAGGCGTCGGCGGTCAAGATGGCGGAGAAGTCGTAACCTTTCCGCCTGATCTCATCGGCGCCGCCCTGCTGCCGGTCAAGCAGCACTACGACCTTTACCACCTTGCAGCCCCCGGCCTCCGCCGCCTCTATCGACCGCAGCACCGAGCCGCCCGTTGTGATGACATCGTCAACTATAGCCACCCGCATTCCCGCTTTCAGAGGCCCCTCGATGCGCTTCTGCGTGCCGTGCACCTTGGCCTCCCCCCTGACGATGAACGCGGGGATCGGCCTGCCCTCCAGATGGCTGACCACGGCCACCGCGGACGCTATCGGGTCGGCCCCCAGTGTCATTCCCCCCACTGCATCCGCGCCCGCCTCCACCAGCATTCGGAAGATTCTCCTCGCGATCAGATACGCGCCCTCCGGCCACAGGGTCATCATCCTGCCGTCAAAGTAGTAAGAGGTCTTGAGCCCCGAGGTGAGCGTGAAATCGCCGTGAAGGACCGCCTTCTCTTTGAATATCTCGAGCAGCCTGTCGTCGCTGTCCTTTGTCAATTCTCACCCCCTCATTCCATGTAGAGCCTGTTCGCCGCGATGTACGTTTCGACCTCCTCGGGGACCAGGTATTTTATGGAAAGTCGACGGGCAACCCGCCTCCTGATATCGGTAGCGCTGATTTCTATCTGGGGCACATCAACTGTCATAATACGTTCGGATATCCCCGGGACGGCAGAGTCCAGCGAGCGCAGATCGAGTCCGCCGTGGCCCGGCCTCTTCACGGCCACCACCTGGCACATGTCGACCAGGCGCCGGGGTTCCTTCCACAGGTGAATCTCGGCCAGGGCGTCAAATCCCACGATGAAATAGATTTTAGCTCCGGCTCCCATCCCCGCCTTCAAATCCACTATTGTGTCGACGCTATATGTGGGCCCGGGGCGCTCTATCTCAATAGTTGACACATTCAGATATGGGTTTGAGGCAGTGGCAAGTATCACCATCTCCAGCCTGTGTTCTACCGCGCTGATGTCCTTCCGCCCTTTTAGCCAGGGCTGCCCGGCAGGCATAAACAGCACCTCACGAAGATTCAGTCTCTGTCTCACTTCCTCGGCTATGATCATATGTCCCGTATGCACAGGGTCAAAGGTGCCCCCCAGGACTCCAACCCTGTATTCAGTCATTCTTCCTCCCGCCGCGGTCGGACTTTGCGGATAAAGGGCGCGGCCGGAATACCTTGTACTCCGCCCTCTCCTTTTCCTCGGATGCTGTAGAAGCAACGCTGCTTTCCTGCGACACCAGCTCAAACGTTTTCTTGATCAGAGCCTCAACCCCCTCCCCCGTCGCCGCAGAGATAAAGTATACAGTAATTCCGGCGTCCTTAAACCCTCTCTTCAGCCGGGGCAGCCGGCTCCTAACCTCAGGCAGGTCTATCTTATTCACAGCGATTATCCGCGGCTTATCCTTCAGCGCGGCCCCGTATTCCTTTAGCTCCTCCTCAATACTTCGCAGGTCCTCCATTATGCTCCCGGTGCTACCGTCTATGAGATGAATAATAACCTTGGTACGCTCGATGTGACGCAGGAAATCCAGGCCCAGCCCCAGTCCTCGATGAGCCCCCTCAATGATACCGGGAATGTCCGCTATTACAAAGCTGCTGTATCCTACCTCAACAACGCCGAGAACAGGCTCGAGGGTAGTAAAGGGGTAATCCGCGATCTTGGGTCTTGCCCTGGAGACCATGCTAACCAGCGTTGACTTACCAGCATTTGGATATCCTGTCACGCCGACATCCGCAATCAACTTTAGATCAAGAATCAGTAATGCTTCCTCTCCCGGTCTTCCATCCTCTGCGACACGTGGAGCCTGGTCGGTCGATGAAGCAAAATGCACGTTTCCAAGACCCCCCTTGCCCCCCTTAGCTACCAGCACCCTCTGTCCATGTTCCACAATATCCGCTAACAGCACCTCACTACCATCCTCCTGCGCACGTCGTATAAAGGTTCCAAGCGGGACCTTTATCAGCGCATCGTCTCCTCGCCTACCATGCATCTTCTTACCTCTCCCGTGTGCACCGCGACCTGCCCTGAAACTCTTTCTATATCTAAATTCCTGCAAAGTAGCAACGCTCTCGTCTCCGGTTATATACACATTTCCCCCATCCCCCCCATCCCCTCCATCAGGTCCTCCAAACGGGACATACTTCTCTCTACGGAAACTTACTATCCCATTTCCACCATCACCACCCTTAACATAAAGCCTAACACGGTCTATCATTTATCAACCCTTGCTTTCAGATTACGAATTATAGAATATTATAACTCAGATGGAGTTTGGGGTGTAATCAACATATAATAAAGGCGTGGTAAATGTTTAAATCAAGTTTAGCCGGTAATGGCGTATATGGTGTATTAATTGGGGAGAAATGGTTAAGATTGTGGAAATTATGTGACGTTTGGTGAAGGTGCAGGGTGAACAACCATCTGGAAAAAAGAAGACATAAAGAAATGGGAGTTATCCACGGCTAGAGGCGGTTATCCACGGAAAACGAGGGTTTATCCACGAATTTATGTAATCTGGTAAAATTATGGTTGGCCAAATACTAGCCTGATTTGGAGTAGAGCCGTTCTCTGATCTCCAGCAGGTCCCGGAGCAATACGGGGTCGGTATTGAGATCGCTGGTTATTTTTTGGTATCCGTGAAGTATGGTGCTGTGGTCTCTGCCTCCGAGTTCATGCCCGATATGGGTCCAGGAGCATTGCAGTTCTTCCCTGAGGAGATACATCACCAGCTGACGCGCCATTGAAAGCGGTTTGTCCCGTCTCTTGCTCTGAAGCACTTCTGTGGACAGCCCGTAAAATGAAGCCACATTATTAAGAATAAATGCCGGGGTCAGAGCGCGTCTGTGGGCGTCAGCGGATATTTCTGCGAGAGCTTTGGTTACAAGCTCGGTGGTGATTGGCTCCTTAATGAGCTTGGAATAGGCCAGAATACGGTTGAGCGCTCCTTCGAGTTCGCGTATATTCTTCTGGATACGGCGAGCGATTAAATCCAGTACCTCCGGAGGTACAGCCGACTTCTGCTCCTCCGCTTTTTTCTGAAGAATGGCGATCCTTGTTTCTAAGTCAGGCGGCTGCATGTCGACGATAAGTCCCCACTCAAAGCGCGAGCGCAGCCTGTCTTCGAGGAGGGTCAGGGACTTTGGCGGACGGTCACAGCTGAGTACGATCTGTCTGTTTGCGTTATGGAGGTCATTGAAGGTATGAAACAGGCCCTCTTGAGTCTGTTCTTTACCTGCGATGAACTGTATGTCGTCGAGAAGCAGGACATCTACGCTGCGGTACTTGTTCCTGAAGTCCTCGCTTTTCCCCTCTCTGATAGCGCTGATGAACTCGTTGGTGAACTGCTCGGCGGTTACATACATAACCCGGGGGCAGGAACGGAACGCTACCCATCCTATGGCATGCAGGAGGTGGGTTTTTCCCAACCCGACCCCGCTATAAATAAAGAGGGGATTATAGCTGCTTCCGGGGTCGTTCGCCACCCTTTGCGCTGCTGCGTGTGCCAGTCTATTACAGGTGCCTACTAAAAACGTGTCAAAGGTATACCTGCGGTTAAATTTGGTGGGCTCAGCGCGTTGACTGTACTTTTGGTGTGCCGGGTATGTGACTGAAGGTGCCAGATCCCCATCGCCGCTGCCCAGATGAACCTGAAACTGTACCTTCAAAGGGTGTCCCGCGATGCCGCTCACGGTCTTCTCAATCAAGGGATGAAGGCGCTTTTCCAAAGACTCGGTTACGAAGTTGCTAGGCACACCAACAATTAAACTGCCATCCTTTTGGTCTAAACCGACCGTGTTCTTAAGCCACGTTTGATAGTTTGCTGAGCTTACTTTGTTTTGTAGTTCTTCGAGTGCTGACTGCCAGATACCTGCAGCGGCTCTCGTCCTCATGGTATACCTCATTACTACAACTTATCAAAGCAGCCTCAGCACCGGATAGCGGTGTTTTAGCGCACAAGAGAGAACGATATAGCACGCTCTCCAACGAACCTCGGACAAAAGCACAGCCTCTAGCAAAGCCCATAAACCGGCGCACTCTGTCCTGTTTCGCATCTCCCTGGGGAGATACATTCCCTTTAGCAGCGGCACTTCTTGGGGGTAAGAGGGGAGATATTTAATTATTGCTTTGAACTAAAAATTTAAGATAAAAATGAAGCAAACTGCTTGGAGAAATGCGGGTACAAGAATAGCAGACGGCACCGCCGAGGTCAAGGGGTTTTACCCCCCATTTTTAGGGCTAAAAAAATAATTGTCCTAAAGGATATTTTACTCTTTTAGTACAGCGAAAACCACGAAGGATGTTAACTGGCGCGAAGGTATAGAGCCGGTCGAATAGAACTCAATTTCACCGGCCCTACTGCTCTACGAACTTCTTGAATACCAGACAGGCGTTCTGGCCTCCGAAACCGAAGCTGTTGGAAAGGACTGCATTGACATCTTTTTTCCTGGCTACATTCGGTACGTAGTCTAAATCGCAGTCCGGGTCGGGGAATTCGTAGTTGAGGGTGGAATGGATTATGCCGTCGGTGATGGTCTTGACGCAGGCTATCCCTTCCACTGCCCCGGATGCGCCCAGCAGGTGACCGACCATTGATTTGGTAGAGCTTATGGGTAATTGATAGGCGTAATCCCCGAAGAGCCTTTTAATTGCAAGCGTCTCGATGGAATCGTTAATCGGTGTTGAGGTGCCGTGGGCGTTGATGTAATCAATATCATGGAGTTTCAGGCCGGCGTCTTCGATTGCCAGGCGCATTGCACGGGCGGCCCCGTCGCCATCGCTGTCGGGAGCGGTCACATGGTAGGCATCGGAGGAGATGCCGACACCGGCTAACTCGGCGTAAATCCGGGCGCCGCGGCGCAGGGCATGCTCCAGGCTCTCGAGTATCATAACTGCTGCCCCCTCGGCGGGAACGAAACCGTCGCGTCTGGCGTCGAAGGGACGGCTGGCTTTCGTAGGCTCCTCATTCTTGGTGGTTAATGCTTTCATAACGCAGAAACCGGCTACACCTGTCGGAGTTATGGCAGCCTCGGTACCTCCTGCTACCATGACATCGGCTTTGTTCTGTCTTATAACCTCAAGTGCGTCTCCTATGGCCTGGGTTGCGGCAGCGCAGGCGGTGGTTATGGTAGAGGAGAATCCCTTGAGCCCGAAGATGAGACTAATCTGCCCTGCTGCCATGTTGGGCAGTATTATAGGCATGAAGAAGGGGTTCAACCTCATGCCGCCCCTGTCAAGCAGGATGCGATGTCCTGACTCAGCCTCGGGGAAACCGCCGATGCCGTTGCCGATAAGCACACCCATACGGTCCGCCTTCTCCCGGCTGAGGTTTAATCCGGCGTCCTCTACGGCCATCCGGGTTGAGGCGACGACAAACTGGCTGAACCGGGCCATCCTGCGTGCCTCTTTGTGATCCAGGTAGTCGCGGGGCTCGAAGCCCTTTACCTCGCCGGCTATCTGGCAGGTTAGCCCTGTAACGTCGCAGAGAGTTATGTAATCGATTCCCGATTTGCCTTGTAACAATCCCTGCCAGTATTCATCGACGGTGAGGCCCAGGGGAGTTATGGCCCCGATCCCGGTAACTACAACACGTCGCCTCCCCCGCTTACCCTTGCCAGCTCTCTTCGGGCGGGGTTTGGGTGTAGGCGTGATGGTTTCTTCCCCCTCGATACTGCTGAGAAGGTCGTCGATTTGCTTATCGACCTCTGTAGTAACTGCTTTCGTTTGTTGCCCTGTTCCTGATCTTGCTTGCCCCATAGGAATCCTCCCCGGCCATGCCGCATGTTCACCTACCATCTACTGCGGGTAGGTCTCCGGACATAAGCCTTTGACGTATTCTATAACCTCACCTACCAAGAACAGCGACCCGGTGGCGCAGATAAGGTCCCGTTTACCTGCCATTCCCTGCGCCTTCGCTACAGCCTGGGCAACATCCCCCACTATCTCGGCTCTCACCCTGTGGCGAGCAAACTCACCGGCCACCGCCTCGGGGGCAGTAGCCCTGGGGTGCCGAGAGCGTGTCGCAATAACACTATTGGCCGTCGGCGCAAGCGCAGTAACGATCCCGGTCATATCCTTGTCGGCGGATGTACCTATTATAAGTATTAAATGGTCGAAGTGGAAGTGCTGTTTAAGCGCCTCTTCGAGCTTACTTGCAGAATCGCCGCTATGGGCGCCGTCAACGACCAGGAGAGGCCTTTTTTTCAGAATTTGCAGTCGCCCGGGCCAGCGGGTATTGGCCAGTCCAGCCTCAATGCTCTCCCTGGGTATATTCAGTACCTCCAGTGTGGCGACTGCAGTTGCAGCGTTTTGCAGCTGGTAGGACCCGAGCAGGGGTATGGTGACCCGGTAATAATCCCTTTCCCCCTTTACCTCCAGGGATTGTCCGGTAAAGCTTGAGCCGGTCTTTTCCCAGGATATGTCGCTTCCCACCGAGATTAGCCTGACCCCTCTGGCGGTGCAGACCTCTCTGATAACCGCCTCTGCCTCGGCGGATTGCGCGGAGCAGACTACGGGAACCCTGGGCTTGATAATCCCGGCCTTTTCGGCGGCTATCTGACCGACCGTGTCACCCAGTACCTCCGTGTGGTCGAGGCTTATCGAGGTGATAACACAGACCTCGGGTGTAACCACATTTGTTGCGTCCAGCCTGCCGCCGAGCCCTGTCTCAAGCACCTGGAAATCAGCACCCTGCCGCTGAAAGTGGAGGAAAGCAGAAGCGGTTAGAAGCTCGAAGGTGGTTAGTTCGCCATATGTGGCCTCCCGGTCAATCGCTTCAGCATGGGGTCGCAGTCTGGCTACTGCGTCTGCCACGTCTCGCTTGAGAACCGGTTTCCCGTCCACGTTAATCCTTTCGCGGAGAGTGACTAGATGGGGGGAGGTGTAGAGGCCGGTTTTAAAGCCCGCGGAGCGAAGCCCTGCGGCAATCATGGCCGCGGTGCTGCCCTTTCCCTTGGAGCCGGCGATGTGAACAGCCCGGGCGCTGAGATGGGGGTCGCCCAGTCTATGCAGCAAGTCTTCCATCCGTCTCAAGTCAAATCTGCAGGCATAGGTATAGCCCGGCCACCGCTCGTAGTCGGTACGTTCCAGAATGAAATCGAAGGCGGCAGCGTATTTCATCAGATGAGATTTCGGCTATTATATCATCGGTTATGAAGACCTAACAAGGTCGCTGTTGGTGGCGAAGCCTGGCGTGTTGTATTATACTTAACCAGGTCAGGATGGCAGGGAAGGGGGAAAAATGAAGGGGAAAGACCTGCTCTCAGCGGGTGACCTTGCGGCGGACGATATATGGCGCATCATTGACAGGGCAGTCGAGCTGAAGCGGCAGGGCGCGAGCTCTATCCTTGACGGTATCTCACTGGCCTTGCTCTTTGAGAAGCCGTCGCTGCGCACCAGGGTCAGCTTCGACATCGCGATGCATCAGCTCGGGGGACACAGTGTCTATCTTTCCCAGAGCGAGGTTGGCCTGGGGAGCAGGGAGTCTATCGCTGATGTGGCTCGAACCCTCAGCCGTTATGTCAATATTATAGCCGCGCGCACCTTCGCTCATGCCACTCTAGAGTCACTGGCAGAGCATGCTGCCGTACCCGTTATCAACGCTCTATCGGATAGGGAGCACCCCTGCCAGGCGCTGGGCGACCTTCTGACCATCTACGAGAAGAAAGCCAGGCTGGATGGCTTGACTATTGCCTTTATCGGCGATGGCAATAACGTGGCGAGCAGCCTTCTGCTTGCATCCGCGCTGGCGGGAGTAAACTTTAAGATCGCCTCCCCCGAAGGCTACGGGATTTCGGATGAAATTAGCGGCATGGGGCGCCAAATTGCTCGAAGCAACGTGAATATCCTCCTCGTCGGGCAGCCCCGGGAGGCCGTTGAGGGTGCTGATGTGGTCTACACCGATGTGTGGACAAGTATGGGGCAGGAGGCGGAGGTCGAGAAGCGACGGGAGGCTTTTGCCGGCTATCAGGTCACTGCTGAGCTACTGGCGCAGGCTGCGAAGGATGCTATTTTAATGCATCCTCTGCCGGCACACAATGGCGAGGAGATAGCACCCGGGCTTATCGACTCACCCCAGTCGGTAGTCTTTGACCAGGCGGAGAATCGGCTTCACGTTCAGAAAGCGATTCTGGCGGAACTTCTTCAGAAATGATGGCGGTGAAATAGGAGTCTCTGGAAATGGCCTGGCTGAAAGACAAGGCAAAAAACATCTTCTCAAAGGAGAGGAGAGGTGGGATTGACCACTCTTTCGATCCTCACGCTTCTAGTGGAGCAAAAGCGACCTATCATGAAAAGCAGCTATCAATGCCGCTGAATTCCGGACACAGCGCTCTCATTGATGGAGCCCTGGAGCAAATGCAGGAAGATCCTGAGATAAGGTCGCTCCTTGAGAAGGCAGGGGTGCCTCGACTCACACAGAAGCAACTTGCGGAAGAAGGAGCGGCAGATTCTATCCGTCAGCGCGGGACGGGGTTGGCGGAGGAGGAGCACCGCTTGCTGACCGTGTTAGTCCTTCTGGGCAACGGCGATGCCAAGTTCCATGCAGGGTATTTCACCACCGCTGAGGCCGCGTATAGGGAAGCTCATAAAGTGGCGGTGGGTACGCGGGACAAGTCCTTGCAGGCTGTCTGCCAGGCCGTACTCGCTGCGGCCTTGGGCATGCAGGGTAAGTATGAGCAGGCGCTGAAGCAGGTTGAAAATGCGTTGCACCGCAAGGCCGACCTTGCCGAGGCGTGGTACAACAAGGGCGTGGTTCTGTTGATGCTTGATCGGCACAAGGAGGCACAGCCCTGTTTTGACGAAGCGTTGTACTACAAGCCTAACTTTATTGAGGCGTGGTACAACAAGGGCGTAGCCCTGGGGAACCTCAACCGGCATGAGGAGGCGATGACCTGCTTTGATGAAGCGCTGGACTATGATCCTCATGATGGCGAGGCATGGCTGGGCAAGGGTGTTGCTTTGTTGATGCTCGGAAGGCATGAAGAGGCGCTGTCCAATTTTGATGAGGCGTTAAGCCGCAGTGCAGGGTCTGCCGGGGCGTCGCTGGGTAAAGGCCTGTCGCTGGTAATGCTCGGAAGGCATGAAGAGGCACTGGACAGCTTTGAGGACGCGTTGCGTCGTGATCGGGAGTTCGCTGAGGCATGGCTGGGCAAAGGCCTGGCAATGGGGGACCTTGGTCGGCACGCGGAAGCGGCGGTCTGCTTTGACAAGGCGTTGGACTACAAACCTGATTTGGCCAGTGCGTGGAACAACAAAGGCGTGGCTCTGGAGAGGCTCGGCTGGTGGAAACAGGCTCTTGCTGCCTATGAGCGCGCCCAGGCTCTGGAGAAGGATAAGCCGTGACCAGAACCCTCGTCGCCATAGTGGGCCGGCCGAATGTAGGCAAGTCGACACTGTTCAACCGGCTGGTCGGCGAGCGACTCGCTATCGTCGAAGACATCCCAGGCACCACCCGCGACAGGGTCTACAGTGACATCTCCTGGGGAGACCGCGAGCTAACCCTGATCGATACCGGCGGGCTTGAGCTCAGGCCTGCCTCTGACCTCCGGCAAAAGGTAAAGGATCAGGCCGGGGTGGCTATAGAGGAAGCGGACGTTGTCATCTTTATGGTGGATGTTCTGGATGGAGTGACTATACCTGATTCTGAGGTGGCTGAGGCGCTCAGGCGCTCGCGGAAACCGGTAATTCTGGCGGTGAATAAAGCTGATAACGAGGACCGCCGCGATCAGGCGTTTCAATTCCACGAGCTGGGCATAGGTGAGCCGGTGGCGGTCAGCGCCCATCACGGCACGGGCGTGGCGGACTTGATGGACGAGGTCACGGCGAAGCTGCCTCCACTTACTCCCACGGTGGAAGAACCCGGTATGCTGAGGATCGCTATCGTGGGCCGGCCCAACGTAGGGAAGTCCATGCTGCTCAACGCTATCCTCGGCCATGAGCGGGCGATTGTGAGCGAAACCCCAGGGACGACCCGTGACGCTATTGATACCGTGTTCGAGTACGAAGGGGAACGCGTGCTGTTTATCGACACCGCAGGGATTCGACGCCGGGGTCGAATCGAAGGAGGCATCGAACGCTACAGTGTGATGCGCTCCCTTCGCTCTATCTCAAGAGCGGATGTCGTAATTTTAGTGACCGAGGCCGCCGAGGTTATTACCGCGCAGGACGCTCATATAGCAGGCTATGTCCATCAATCTTTCAAAGGGATGGTACTGGTGGTTAACAAATGGGACCTTGCCGGCGAACTGGAGCTGGATGCGGCATCATGCGCCAGCGAGATTTTACAGAGGCTCAAGTTTTTCCCCGGCGTGCCCATACTGTTTGTTTCGGCTCAGTTCGGGGAGGGAGTAGACCAGTTGCTTCCGGCCGCTCAGAAGGTTTTCCAGGACAGGCAGAAGCGCCTTCCCACAGCAGTGTTGAACGAAGAGATCCGTAGAATCTTGTCTTCTCACGCGCCACCTTCGGTACGGGGGAGGCAGCTCAAAATCTCGTATGTTACCCAGGCTGAGGCCAACCCGCCGACCTTTGTTTTTTTTGTTAACGATCCCAGGCTGCTCCATTTCTCTTACCGGCGCTATTTGGAGAACAAGCTTCGTGAGGCTTTCGGCTTCGGGGGCATTCCGCTGAAGCTTATCTTTAAGCGAAAGGGCAAAGATTGATCGAGTTCGCCGCTGTGGTCATCGGCAGCTACCTGATCGGCTCTATTCCCTGCGGGCTGATACTGGGAAGGATTCGAGGGGTCGATGTCAGGGAATACGGCAGTGGCAAGACTGGCACCACGAACGTATTGCGCACCATTGGCAAAAAGTATGCCGCTGTGGCCCTTGTCGGCGACGTGCTTAAGGGTGTTGTCGCGGTGATCATTGCGCGATACACCCTGGGGTCTCCCGTGGGGGAGATGGCTGCGGGCTTCGCTGCTGTCGCCGGACACGACTGGTCCATATTCATCAGGTTTCAGGGGGGACGAGGTGTGGCCACCGCTGCCGGAGGGCTTTTTGTTATGGAGCCGCTGGCTGGAGTTGGTGGTATAGCTGTCTTTGCACTTGTCATTGCGCTGTCTCGCTATGTGTCACTGGGCTCCATAGTGGGTTCTCTTGCAGGTGTGGCGGTCATGGTGGCTTTTACGGCTCTTGACCAGGTTCCCTGGGAATACCTCTTATACACCGCGGTCGTGGTTGCCTTGATAATCTTCCAACATCGGGATAATATAGGCAGGCTGTTGTCGGGCTCGGAGACTAAACTGGGGCAGAAAGGGGAGAGGAGGCAGACCCAGTGAAGAGCGAGGCGGGAAAGGTCGCCATTATCGGTACGACAAACTGGGGCACGACCCTGGGGATAATGCTCAGCCGTAAGGGGATGCGGGTCAGGCTCTGGGCGCGGACAGAAGCAGAAGCGGAGATATTGAACCGGGAGCGGGAAAACGCCAGGCGCCTTCCGGGGTTCACATTCCCCGAAGGGCTTCAAGCCACCGGCTCACTGGAGGAGGCGCTCTATGGGGCGAGCCTCGTCATCTTCGCCGTGCCCTCACAGGATATGCGGCACAACGTTCGACAGGTTGGAGAGCACCTCGACAGTTCGATGCCTGTTTTAAGCGCCGCCAAGGGACTTGAGCTTGATAGCGCAAAAAGGATGTCTCAGGTTATTCCCGAGGAGATCGACAGCCGTTTTCATCATAACATATGCGTTCTTTCCGGCCCTAACCTGTCCGGGGAGATCGCGCGCGGCCTGCCGGCTACGACCGTGGTCGCCGGTCACGATGCCGGGGTGGCGACAAGGGTGCAGAAAATGGTGGCCTCTCCACTGTTTCGTGTTTATGTCAATACTGACGTCATAGGTGTGGAGCTGGGCGGCGTGCTTAAAAACATTATCGCACTGGCGGCGGGAATGGTCGATGGCCTCGGTTACGGTGATAATACCAAGGCAGGCCTGATAACGCGGGGGCTTGCCGAGATAACCCGTCTGGGCGTAGCGGCAGGAGCCGCTCCCCTGACCTTCGCCGGGCTTGCCGGACTGGGGGATCTGGTAGCTACCTGCTCCAGTCCGCTGAGTCGCAACCGTTTCGTCGGCCAGGAGCTTGCCAGGGGACGCCCTCTGAAGGAGATAACCGCCTCCATGGCGGGCATAGCCGAGGGTATTACCACCACGGTTGCCGCCCTCAAGCTGGCGGGCGAGCTCGGAGTGGAGATGCCGATTGCGGAGCAGGTTTACAGGGTGCTATATGAAGGGCTTGATGTTCGGCAGGGAATAGCGGAGCTCATGGGTCGAGAGTTGAAGCACGAGTTCGCCGACCTCCAGGGTAGTGCCATTGAGCGTACATGATGCTATAATATGGGCAAATAATAAGCTGTACGTGGTTCACTGGGATTCAGGCAGGTGTTCAGCTATCAGCACTCAGCTTTAGCAGTCAGAAAGCCATTATTTCAAAGGTTTTTCACTGGACGCTGAAAGCTGTCGGCTGAACGCTTGCAGAAAAAGACACAAGGAGGTTAAAAAAGAATATGGGAGACAGATTGAAGGGGAAGGTGGCTGTAATTACTGGAGGTGGCCGGGGCATCGGCAGAGCTGAGGCTCTCTTGTTCGCCGAGGAGGGAGCCAGGGTGGTGGTTAACGACCTGGGAAGCGAGCCCGATGGTTCCGGAAAGTCAACCTCGCCCGCGGACGATGTAGTCAAGGAAATCAAGGATAAAGGCGGGGAGGCGGTTGCCAATTATAATGACGTATCTTCTACGGAGGGCGGAGAAAATATCATCAAGACCGCGCTCGACGCCTTTGGCAGATTAGACGTCCTGGTAAACAATGCAGGCCTGTATAGAGACCGGATGATCTTCAAGATGAGCCCGGAGGAATGGGATATTGTTTTAAAAGTTGACCTGTACGGAGTATACAATTGCACCAGACCCGCATGTATGATATTCCGGGAGCAGAGAAGCGGGCGCATAATAAACACATCATCGGAAGCCGGCCTGGGAAACATGGGTCAGGCGAACTACAGCGCTGCCAAAGAAGGTGTCATCGGCTTTACCCGGACGGTAGCCCGGGATATGGGCAAATACGGGGTAACCTGTAACGCCGTTCGGCCGCGCGCTGCAACCAGGATTACGGATCTCCCCGAGCTTCGGGCAGCTATCGACCGCGCCAAAGCCGAGGGGACCGCTATGCCTCCAGGGGCGGACGTTATACTCTCCCTGCCAGCCGGAGGATATGGTTCCATTCGTTATATACCTTGCAACCGACGAAGCTGCTAGCATAAACGGCCGCACATTCCTGATTAGTGGAGATAAAATCTCTCTCTACTCTGAGCCGGAGGAAATCAAGACAATCCACAGCAAAGGGAATAAATGGACGCTTGATGACCTGATGGCCGTTGTCCCCGGTGAGTTAACGGCCGGACTGATGAACCCCGCTCCACCCCAGCCGCCCAAGGAGTAGTCCTGTCTTGAACGTAATATAGCGTATGTACGTACGTTCGCCCTGAGCTTGTCGAAGGGGCCTGTAAGTGGGTAGGTTGGCCGATGTCGGACAACCTACCCCTATGTATATAATAACGTGCACACTGTAGCGGGCATAGTCACTGTGCCCCATCAAGGGAGAGGAACCCGCAATCCTCCCTCTCCTTGCGGGAAGGAGTTAGAGGGAGGGGTAAGTATGCTGCGCTGGTGATGAGTTGTTGCGAAGGACTTGAAATGACAGCATGGTTGGAGCGGATGCTCCAACCTACCCCTATGTATATATGAAGTGCACACTGTAGCGAGCATAGCCACCGTGCCCCATCAAGGTAGAGGAACCCGCAATCCTTTCTCCACCGTGGCAGTATTATAAATAGTCCTCCCTCCCCTTGCGGGAGGGAGTTAGAGGGAGGGGCCCTAAGTAAATTCACTGCTTTTAAGGGGCCTACGCAGTATCCAGCAGCCCCTCAATCGCCTCAATGACTATCTTTCCGCCCTCAAGGTCGATTGATTTGACCACATCCTCGATGGCCGGGATGAGTAACTCTCCACGCTTCCCTTTTACTATGTAGACGTCGTTGCTGGCCGTGGTCATGATGTCAACGATACGCCCCACATTTTTACCCTCCCGGGTCACCACGTCGAGTCCGACAAGCTGAAACGCGTAGTATTCACCCTCGGGAAGCGGGCGCAGTTCATCGCGGGGAATGGTGAGGTCGCGGCCCCTGAGCTTCTCGGCGTCCTGGCGTGTATCTATGGCTGCGAATTTGACCAGGAGGTGTCCCTTGTGGGAATGGCAGGTCTCGATTTCCAGCCGCTGGCCGTCGAGGTAGACCAACTCCCCCGGTGTAAAACGATCAGGGAAGTCGGTCACAACCTGGGCTTTTATCCCCCCCTTTATTCCCCAGGGTGCGAGGATTCGCCCTACGATCAAGAACTCTGGAGGAGCGGATTGCTCACCCATCGACGAAGCTGAAACCGCCTCAGAAACTGTTTCCGGGGCTGTCGGAGACTATCTCCAGCGTTGCGCGGGTGCCTTTCCTGATCGCCGCTACCCGCAGCAACGTACGCATTGCCTTGGCAATTCTACCCTCTTTGCCGATCACCTTTCCGGTGTCCTCGGGCGCCACCTGAAGTTTGAGGATAACCCCATCCTCTGCGGGCACCTCGGTTACAACGACCTCTTCCGGTTTGTCCACTATGGATTTGGCGATGTACTCAATAAGCTCTTTCATTCTATTCACCCTCTAGCTAGTCAGTTTATCGTTAATCCCCTGCTTTTTCAGCAGGTTGGCAACGGTTTGGGTTGGCTGTGCTCCCTGACGGAGCCACTTGAGGGCTTTCTCCTCTTCGATAACAACGGTCGCCGGATCCGTCATGGGGTCATAGTGCCCGATTATCTCGATAAAGGCACCATCACGGGGTGCCCGCGAATCGGCTACCACGACCCGGTAAGCGGGTTTCTTTTTCCTCCCCACCCTTTGCAGTCGTATCTTAACCATTTTCCATCTCCCTGCCTCTTTATTCTCGTTTCAGGCCTTACCTCTCAGAATTCAGAGATATTTCTAATCAATATCTGGATTCCTGCTTGTGCGGGATTGATACCAGAAGCAGTATACTCCTCCTATCCTGCCTCTACCAGGGATTGCTCCGGATGAAACTGATAATATTCAACGAGTTTCTTCAAAGCCCTGGCCGCCCGTTCAAAGCCGGGGAAGCTGGCTATGCCCCTACCCACCAGTTTCTCCCTCGTCTCCGATGCCAGGGCATCGCTGTAGGCTTCGGTTACGATAACCACAAAGGGCTTTCCGGTCCTCTTATTGAAGTCGGAAACGGCCTCCAGCACGGGGTCTTTAGTTTCAGGGTCGTTATTTAGCGGCCTGACTGCCGGAAATAGTTCCAGAGCTATGCAATCTATATTGGGGTCTTTATCCAGGATATCCAGCATACTGTTCAGATTGGAGACACCGTTGGCTGCCATAAAGAAGGTGCTGGATATATCGAGAGGGTTTCGGTAGCTTCCTCCGATGATGTCGAAAAAGCTGGCCAGTCTCTTATAGGAAGCCTCGGTTAGGAGCGGTATGTCGAGCCCTGCCTTGGCGAAGGTATCGGTCACAGCAACAGACTGTCCTCCGCTCATGGCTACAAGGCCTACTCTATTCCCTGTGCCGGGTTTGGCGTAGAGCAGTGCCTCTATAACGTCGATCATTTCATCGAGGCACTCTACCCTGATTGCGCCGCACTGCTTGGTGACTGTCTGCCAGACGACGCCCGACTCTGCCAGCGCCCCGGTATGGGAAGCCGTGGCCCTGGCTCCAGCCTCGGTCTCTCCCCCCTTCCAGATAAGCACGGGCTTCCTGCTGGCCACGTTCTTGAGGCAGTCGAGAAACCGCCTGCCGTCCTTCACTCCTTCGATATACATGCCGATTATCCCGGTCTTTTCATCCGACCCCAGGTACTCCAGAAAGTCGGAGCTATCGAGAACTACGGCATTGCCGTAGCTCACTGATTTGCTGATCTTTATGCCGTGGTGTTGTCCCACGAGGCTGAAGAGCGTAGCCTGAGTGCCGCTCTGGGCGATAAACCCGACCGGCCCTGCCTCCCCGTAGGCCTGCGCCTCCGTATGGCGCAAACCGATTTCGGGATTATACAGGCCGACGCAGTTGGGGCCGATGAGATTCAGCCCGGCATCGCGGGCCTGATCGGTTATCACCTGCTGCAGCCTTATTCCTTCTTCAGTGCCGGTTTCAGCGAATCCAGAGGAGAAGAAGCATACCCCACCGACATTCTTCTGGATACAGTCCTCGACAATCCTGGGGGCAACCGCTCGGGGGACGGAGGCGATAACATAATCTACGGGCCCCGGTATATCCATGAGGTTAAGGTAGTTTTCCACCCCGAGTTCTTCAATACCCGGGAGTTCGTTGGGGTCAATCTGCACCGAATAAACCTTTCCCTTGAAGGGGATTAAACTTCTCAGCCACATGTAGCCGATCGCCCGTTTGTCGCCGACTACTGCTACTGAGCGGGGGTTGAATACTCTGTCCAGCTTATTCGCCGTACTCTCCGCGACCTTGCTCATGCTTGGGATTCGAGTATCACCCTGGCGTCCACAGCTACTGCCCCGTCGCTATAGGCCAGGATGGGGTTGAGGTCCAGTTCCTTGATCTCCGGGGTCTTGTCTATGAAATCGGAAAGCTTCAACAGCAGGTCTTCCAGAACGGTGATGTTCGCTGGCTCCTGTCCCCGGTAGCCTTCGAGTAAGGGGTAGCCCTTTATCTCCCTGATCATCTGACTGGCGTCTCTTCTGACGAGGGGGACAATTCTGAAGGCTACGTCCTTGAGCACTTCGACAAACACTCCGCCAAGGCCGAACATCAGCACCGGGCCGAACTGGGCGTCCTTGGACATGCCCATGATAACCTCGACCCCGGGACTGGCCATTTTCTGTACGGACACCCCGTGTATCTTAGCCCCGGGGGCTGCTTGCTTCGCTGCTGCCATGATCTCGCTGTAGGCCCTGCCCACCTGGGCTGAGTTTGAAAGTCCTAACTTGACCCCGCCGGAGTCGCTCTTATGAATGATATCGGGAGAGACTATCTTCAACACTACGGGGAAGCCCAGCTTCTTGCTCATGGCGATGGCCTGGGCTTTGGTTTTGGCCAGCCCTGATTCGATAACAGGCATGCCCGCTTCGGACATAAGCTGTTTCGACTCGATCTCTGTCAGGACCGTTCTTTTCTCTTTAAGGGCATTGGTAATTATCTTGCTTGGCACCTTGTGCCTCCTTAAGCGCCTGGAGTTTGTCGTAGCTGCTCATTGTCTCTGCTATTCACCGCCGGTGATGCACAAACCCGCAGGCTATTCTAGCAGGTAAAATTATGAAAGTAAACCAAGATTAGCCCGCCCCGGCAAGTCGAGGTTCGTTGCAGCTCACCTCCTGCGTCCTCTGAAAGCGTCGGCTATCGCCTGCCGCAGAGTGGAGCGGAAGTGGCTCCTGTCGAACTCCGGCGCTTGATACCGTTTCCACTTCTTCAGGTTACCCGAATATAGGCCCGCCCTCAACGCCAGAAGCAGGGGGCTTCCGAAAACCAGCATTTTGAGCATTCTTGGCCTCGAAAGAAGCGTTCTCATAAGCGTGAGCAATGTCTTCATCATCGTGGGAGGGCACCCTTTGATCGTGGCGGCAGATTCGGCGTTACTATTGGCGTTGATGCCGCAGTCACCGTACAGGATAATTCTCCGTCCACCTCCTCCGTTCGCCGTTTTTCGCCCCCAGTAAATCCGGGTATCGCCGAAGTCCCTGTCGGGATTGGTTTTGGCGAATATCCCCAGTGCACAAATGAGGTTGCCATAGCACCCGGAGCAGAGGCCCTGCCCCGGATAAGGGGCCGAAAGTCCGGTTATTCCAAAAGTATGCAGCTCATCCTCGGCATTGAATTCCCACTCCAGTCTCTCCTTGAGGGGCTCTATATCCTCACCCGCGATCTGGATGCCCTGCATATCCAGTGGCCTGTTGTGGGCATCAGCGTGTTCCTTGAGGTAGCCGACCTGTGAAGGCTCGATTCCCATAATCGTGGCGCCTACACAGTCACATGCGAAGGCGTCGCGACTGGCTATTATCAGGTTCTTGCGGTGGGCAGTACCCATAAGCGTATCGGCGCCCTTCTCCAGCATATAGATGCCATCAATAATCGTCAGATCACATTCCAGGAGCTGGTTCAGAAGGTATATCAGGTGGTCGAGTCCCCTGTGGTGAAACCTCTTCCTGGAGGGTATATCGAGGCAGCCTTTTAGATTCTTGAAACCCAGTGAGACCTTCACCTGGCGGTGGGTTTTCAGCACCGGCACGTTGATCAGGAAGTCGGAGTCCAGGACAGCCTTTGAAATGCCGACCTTGATGCCCTCTAACCGTCTTGTTTCAAAGGGGCCTTCATTAAGGTCTATCAACCTGGCGCCGTATCTCCTGGCCACCCTGTCGATCCCTGCGTATCGATACCCTCTTCCGGTATTGGACCCCAGCACTTCGGCGACGGTCCCTTCCCCGATGGTGATGTCATGGCAACCATACTCTGCCAGAAGCTCCAGGATGCCCTCGATCATTTTAGAGGTGGTTACCATCCCGTAGGGCGGTATGGGCATCCACCCGGAGAAGGTGATGTTGGGTTTAATGAGCACCCGGTGGTGCCTGTCGAGCCTGGCGAAGCCGCTGCACATTTCGATGGCGCGGTGTATGGAAGCAAGGGAGCCATCGAATCTTACCACGGATACCGTCACAACATAATCCTGTTTTCTGTATGGGGGTATGGGCGGTTCGAGAACCGCCCCTGTTAAACCCGGGAAGACCTCAGAAACTCGCTGTACTCTGTGAGCTTGGCCAGGGCGAACGCTGCTCTCCTCGGTTCGGGGTACACCGGAACGCTGCTTTGAGCCAGGAACCTTAGTTCTCCCCTGGGCCATCCCTGAGGTGTGGCCCCGCAGATGACGGTCGGCTTACCCCCTTTTGCTATTTCGTTGAGCAGGATATCAGCGACCTTCCGGTCCCGGGAATCGTCATCGCCCGGGGGGCCGGTGAAGGCAGCGATAAGCATATCGACATTAGGGTCCCGGGCGACGATTCTGATAGCCTCCTTGACATAATGATCGGGGGCGAGGGCTCCTATCAGTCCCAGGTCTATCGGGTTATTAACACTTGTTCCTATGCTCTCTACAATATTGGCCAGCTGCTCTCTCGTTCCGGTTGTAAGCTGCGGTATCTCCAATCCAAGCTGGCTGCAGGCATCGGTGGCGGTGACGGCGAGTCCGCCGGGGGTGGTGATTATGCCCACCCTCCTCCCCTTCGTACGCGGCAGCAGCTGGAGCGCCATCAGCGCATCCATCATCTGCTCGAAACTGTCGACAGTGATTATACCCGTCTGGCTGCAGAGTGTCTTCCAGATGGCGGTGGAGACAGCGAGTGTGCCGGTGTGCGAGGCTGACGCCTTTATCCCTGCGTCGGTATGGCCTCCCTTGAGCACTATGATCGGCTTTTTCAGCGATATCTCACGGGCAGCTTTCAGCAGCCTGTTCCCATCCCTGATACCCTCCAGGTAGGCAGCGATTATCTTCGTATCCGGGTCCTGCCCCAGGTACTCCAGGAAGTCAACGCAAGTCAGGTCGCTGTCGCTTCCGCAACTGACGCCTTTGCTGGGTAGAAGCCCGTTGTCAGCGATGGATATCAGCAGGTAGTAGAACAGAAAGCCGCTGTGTGAAATCACACCGACGGGGCCGCTCTCTCTGGGGAGAATCATCTGAGGGACTAATCTGGCCGATGGGTTGTAGGGGCCCACGCAATTTGGGCCAATGACCCTGGTGCCTCCTTCGCGGGCTATACTGACGATCTCCTCCTCCAGCGCCCTGCCCTCCGTCCCCGCCTCGCTGAATCCTGAAGTGTAGAGAACGATGCCCTTTATCTTCTTCCTGGCGCATTCTCTGGCCACTTCGGGCACAGCCTCGCGCGGGATGGTCAGTATAGCAAGGTCGACCTCCCCCGGGATATCGCCGATGCCGGGGTAGACCTTCAGGCCCTTCATTTTTCCTCCCCTGGGGTTTACGGGGTAGATGCTGGGGAAGCCTGCGTCAATCAGGCTCTGCAGAAACATGTATCCCACGTTCATAGATGCGTTTGAGATACCAACCAGCGCTACCGACCTGGGGTAGAATAACGGGGTTAGCTGCTCTTTAATGTTCTGGTTCATGCTGTGAAGACTCTAAGCCTCCGCTTCCTGTCTGCGGTTCAGGTAGACCTCGAACTTCGTTATCTTCCAGACGCCGTCGCGTTTGGTGAACTCGTAGTGGTGCATTCCTTCTGAGAAAGCCCGTTCCTCGGACGCTTTGCCTGTCTCCGGGTCGATGGGGTAGCCGTAATGCATGTAGTAGTCCCGTCCTGTCGCTTTATCGCCTTTGATATCTACCATGATGTTGGTGATGGCGCTGAATCTCCTCTCCTCTCGGGTAAATATTACGGCCTCGCCGAACTCCGACAGCGCCTGCTTTCCGTTGATTTCAATATCATATTGGGGGACTACATAGCGTATGTCGTCACTCCACACGCTGAGCCAGAGCTCCCTGTCCCCGGAATCCATGCCCCAAGCCATTGTTTTCGGCAGGTTCTCGATCTCAATCCGGTCGGGAAGTTTCATCAGTGCGTCGACCTTCGCCTCCAGCCGGTTAACATCGCCCTCGAGCGATTTCATAACGCGGTTCAACATCGATTTTAAATCTTCCACTTCGCCTCCGTCCTTGGATGATGAGTTTGCCCATTATGATAGCCTACGTGCGTTATAAGTTCAAGCTGGTGTAGTGGTCGCTGCATCAGTAAATTGCAATGTATGCTGCTGTCATGTATCATTTTACCCAAGTTATATATTTCTGAAGTGTCTCTGGCAACGGATTATGCGTGGCATGGATATAGTCCAACATCTGGATTACCTCTTCAACCCCCAATCGGTGGCCGTTATCGGGGCATCTAATACACCGGGCAAGTGGGGCTGTGACATCCTTAATCTTCTGCTGACCAGGGGGAGCAGGAATGTTTATCCCATAAACAGGAACAGGCCCGAGGTGCTGGGAGTCAGGTCCTATAGCAGTGTGTGCGATGTGCCCGGTCCTGTGGATTTCGCCGTTATAACGGTATCCTCGGAGGCTCTTCCTGAAGCGATGGAGGACTGTGTACGCAAGAAGGTGAAGGCCGCTCTTATAATCTCCGGCGGATTTGCTGAGACCGGCGAAAATGGTGCCAAAGCGGAGCGGGAGATTATAGAGATCGCCAGGCGGGGCGGGATACGCTTCATCGGGCCGAACTGCGCCGGACATGTCAATACCTTCTCCGAGCTTTTTACCGCTCCCTATCTGCCGCCCGTGAGGGAAGGCCCGGTCGCGTTTGTTTGTCAGAGCGGGAATTTGGGGCTGGTGGTTCTCGCCATGGGATATGAGGCGGGACTGGGGTTCAGCAAGTATGTAAGCAGCGGGAACGAGGCTGACCTGCACTTCGAGGACTACCTTGAATATCTGGGGCAGGACGGGGAAACGGGGCTTATCCTGGGCTATATAGAGGGTCTCAGGGAAGGCAGGCGCTTTCTGTGGCTGGCAGGCGAGGTTACGAAGAGAAAGCCGGTTGTCGTAATGAAAGTGGGGTGTACGGACTGCGGAGCCAGCGCAGCATGCTCGCACACCGCAGCGCTATCGGGCTCGGACGTGATCAGCGATGCGGCATTCAAACAATCGGGCGTGATAAGGGTGGAGGAGGTTGGAGACTTGATCGACGTATCACTGATGCTGCTGGGGCAGCCACTGCCCGGGGGTAGGGGGGTGGCGGTGCTGACGGTGGGAGGCGGTCTGGGGGTTATCGCCGCGGATGCCTTGAAGAAGCATGGCCTTGAGGTACCGCCGTTGTCAGCGTTGACTGTTGAGAGATTGAACTCCGTTCTTTCAGGAAGGTGGTCGCGTGGGAACCCGGTGGATACCAGCGGCGATATCAGCTACCCCTGCCTGTTGCCGCTCATGGAGGATGAGAATGTAGATGCGGTTATGATTGCAGGCCCCGTCTGGGCCCCTGTTGGTTTCTCCGCCTTAATCAGTACGCCTCCCTGGGAGAGGGATAACCTGGCTGACATTGACAGTTTGCTTCAGGCCGTTGAGGAGGAGTCGCTGAGGAATCTGGATATCATAATAGAGCTTATGAAGCGATATCAGAAGCCCGTCGTTCTTTCCGCCTGGGCAACCGGCGAGGTTAAAAACGGGGAGCTATACAGGAAGCTGGGACAGAACCATCTTACCCCATATCCCACACCCGACAGAGCCGCTAAGGCACTGGCTCGCCTGGTAGAGTACAGCGAGTACCTTGGTATCGCCGGAAGGAGGCAGTAATAGTGAAAGCACTGGAAGGAATCAGAGTCCTGGACCTCAGCCGCATGTATGGCGGCCCTATGTGCACCATGCTTCTGGCTGAGCTGGGCGCTGAGGTCATCAAAGTGGAGATACCGCAGGGAGGGGATGGAGTGAGGAATCTCGCCCCCCAGACACAGGGCCTGGAAGGCTACCCCTTCGTTATATTAAACCGTGGGAAGCGGGGCATCACATTAAACCTCGATTCGGAGGAGGGTCGAAGCATCTGCAAAGAATTAGCCGGCAAGTGTGACATTCTGGTCGAGAACTTCACCCCGGGGGTGATGGAGGACCTCGGTCTGAGCTATGAGGTGCTCAAGGCATGCAACCCCGCCCTCATCTATGCTTCAATAGCGGGGTTCGGGCAGACAGGCCCTTCCCGCTCTCACGTCGCCTTCGATACCATTATTCAGGCCATGGGGGGGCTGATAAGCGTCAACGGCCAGCCCGATTCTCCCCCTACAAAGGTTGCCCCTGCCATCGCCGATTTTCTGGGTGGTATTTACGCTGTTGTTGCCATACTGGCAGCCCTTCAATACCGGTCCAGGACAAATCGGGGCCAGCGGGTAGATATTTCCATGCAGGACTGTATCTGGGCGATAACCGCGATTCAGCACCTGCCCATCTATCTGACGACGGGGAAAGAACCCGAGAGGCTGGGCAATAGTATGATCGAGGTCACGCCTTTTAACATATACCCGGCGAAGGACGGCTATATAGTTATTGCCATTGTCACCGTGGGTCAGTGGCAGCGCCTGCTTGAAGTGATAGGACGGGAAGACCTGAAAGATGTCCCGGAATACGGGAGTCAGCTTGATCGCATCAAGCATATCGATGAAATAGACGCAATGGTGCAGGAGTGGACGAAGGAGAGGACGGTAGATGAGATGATAAATGAGCTCAGGGCTGCCGATTTGCCCTGTGCCCCTGTCCCGACGTTCAGTCAGGTCGCCAGCGACCCCCAGCTTGCCAGCCGGGATATGCAGGTGGAGGTCGAGCAGTTGATAAGCGGCAGGCTGAAAGTGCCCGGCTCCGTATTCAAGATGAGCGAGACGCCGGGCGATGCCACCCAACCGGCCCCTTTCCTGGGCCAGCACGACGTTGAGGTCTATTCCGGGCTGCTGGGCTACGATAAAGAGAGAATAGACAGGCTGCAGAGTGAAGGGGTGATTTGACCCGGGCTGAAGGGCCGCAACATTTTTTATCTTGAGTTCTCAGTATCTAGTGCACTACGGCAAGAAATATGGTAAAATGCGCCCGGAGTTTTAGAGCAGAAGGGCCGGCTTCGATAACCAAAATTGTGGGTGCAAAGGAGAGTTATGACAGTTAAAGTTGTGACTGACAGCACATCAGACATTCCGGATGAACTGGCGAAGGAGCTGGGCATCAGGGTTGTCCCGATCTATGTGATGTTTGGGCAGGAGACCTATCGCGACAGGGTGGATATGGGCACGGATGAATTTTTCGATAAGCTGGTTCATAATAATGTTCATCCCACCACGTCGGTGCCCTCTCCCAAGGACTTCGCTAATGTCTACAACGAGCTTGCCGAGGAAACTGATGAAATCATATCCATACACCTTACCTCCAAGGAAAGCGGCACCTATAACTCGGCGGTGCTGGCGAGAGAGCTCGTCGAGAAGAAGTGCCGTATCGAGGTGGTAGACTCCGAGTCGGTATCGATCGGCCTGGGGATGCTGGTTATCGCCGCTGCGCGGCAGGCTTTAGCGGGAGCGAGTTTGGAACAGATAAGCGAGTTTGTACGTCGGCATGTTCCCCGTATACATATTATGATCCTTGTTGACACCCTTAAATACGTGATCAGGGGAGGGCGCCTTAACAAGGCCAGCGGGCTGGTGGGAACGGTCCTGCGGGTCAGGCCCTTGCTTACCCTGCGGGAAGGCGATCTTGCGACCGTCGGCGTAGCCCGTACCAAGGCTAAGGCGGTAGAACGTCTCTACGATTTCGCCAAAAGCTTCTCCCGCACAAAAGAGGTAGCGGTGGCTTACACAACCACCCGTGACGAGGCGACAAGCCTTCGCGACCGCATAAAAGCGCTTTTCCCCGATGCAACCAGCTACCTGACGAGGGTCGGCCCTTCACTGGGGACACATGCCGGTCCCGGCGCTATGGGCGTGGCTATACTGGAGTCGGAGGCCGAGGCGTAGCAGGTTCCCGGGCCTGAAGCAGCTGCTGTTCCCGACAGTTAAGAATAGGCTGCTTCGAGGTGCGGGCAGGGTCAATTCTTGACGAGCAGTTTCTTCATGGCCTGACCCAGGCCGTCTATGGTCAGCGGGTACATGGGGAAGATTCTCCCGATCATTTTCACCGTCATGTGGTTCCAGTAGCGCGGACTCTCCACGTTCAGCCAGACGCAGTGCCTGAAATGGTCGGAGATGCGTTTAAGCCAGATTATCCCCGGCGTTTCGTTGAGATCGTAGTAGTTTATCGCCCCGTGCCTCTCCGTCAGCTCGGAGGAAGCCATCGTGGCGTCTCCCACCAGCAGCACCTTGAAGTTGGAGTCCAGTGTGCGCAGCAGGTGGTCGGTGCTCGTTGCCTCCCGTCTGGTCATGTCCTCGTAGAGCTTATCGTAGACGCAGTTATGGAAGTAGTAGTAGCGGAATTCCTTAAAATGTTTGCTGCGGTGTGATGCCGAGAACAGTTGACTGCACAGCAGGGCGTAGGGTTCCATGGACCCGCCGACGTCCATGAGCAGGAGCACTTTAGCCGCATTCTTCCGGCTTCGCCGCCATATCAGCTCGATCTCACCGTAGTTTTTAGCGGCCGACTCGATGGTTTCGTCTAAATCGAGCTCGTCCTCGGGGCCGAGCCGGCTGAGCTGGCGCAGCCCTTTCAGGGCAACCTCGATCTGGCGGATGTCGAGGGTCAGGTCGTGGCGGTAGTTGCGGAACCTCCTGTCCTGAGCGATCTGCGCGGCATGCCCGCCCCCTCCCGTGCCGCCGATCCGGATGCCGCCGGGATGGCTACCCGAGTACCCGAAGGGCGAGGTGCCTCCCCGGCCTATCCAGTAGTCTCCCCCGTCATGCTGCTCGGTCTGCTCTTTGAGACGCTTCTCCAGCTCACTTATCAGTTCGTCGAAGTCCATGCTGTCGAACAGCGCCCGTTCCTCGTCGGTAAGGGCGATCCGGTTGAGTGGGTCTCTGAGCCAGTCCAGTATCTTTTCGGTGATCTCCGCCGGCGTCTCTATACCCTTGAAATACTCCTGGAAGGCGACATCGTAGTGGTCGAAGTAGGCTTCGCTCTTGACCAGTATCGCTCTTGCCAGGAAGTAGAATTCGTCCAGGGTGGTTATGTAACCCCTGGCGAGGGCCTCCATAAGGGTCATCCACTCGGTGACGGAGACCGGCACCTTCCTTTTCTTGAGGATGTAGAAGAAGTCGATGAACATACCTACCACCGGCGGGTTGAAGAGTCGCCCATCCTGGCCATACGCTTGTTCACGAAGTAATCGTAATCCGTCTCTTTCTTAAGCAGGGCGCCCAGAAAGGGAAACTCACTGGACACACTCTCGTAAGGCACGCCGCCGGCGATAAGGGCCTGAATCCAGTCTATCAGTTCGCTGGTCGAGGGTTTCTTCCTGAAGTCATCGATCCTCCTCAGTGAGTAAAAGGCCTTCAGGGCTTCACTGAGAAGGGCGCCCTTGATATCGGGGAAATGAACCCGCACGATTTCCTCCATCAGCTCGGCGTCGGGGAACTCAATGTAGTGAAAGATGCAGCGCCGCAGGAAGGCGTCGGGGAGCTCTTTCTCTGCATTGCTCGTGATAACCGTTATCGGCCGGTGGATGGCGGTGACGGTGTCATTGGTCTCGGGGATATGGAAGCTCATCTCGTCCAGCTCGTTGAGCAGGTCGTTGGGGAACTCGATATCGGCTTTATCGACCTCGTCGATGAGCAAAACAATCTGCTCGGTGGAAGCGAAAGCCTGGCCCAGTTTGCCCAGCTTGATGTACTGCTTGATATCGGAGATATCCCGGTCTCCGAAACGGCTGTCGTTGAGCCTTTGCACAGTGTCATATACGTACAGCCCTTCCTGGGCTTTGGTGGTTGACTTTATGTTCCAGACGATGAGCTTTTTCTCCAGGTCACGGGCGATGCTGTGCGCGAGCTTTGTTTTGCCTGTTCCCGGCTCCCCCCTGATAAGCAGTGGTCTTCCCAGGGCAATGGACGCATTGACCGCATTCCTCAACGGGTGGGAGGTGACGTAATCGGACGTGCCTCTGAACTGATCGAAACCTTCGACTATCACAACCGGGTTACCTCCTGGAGAAGACTTCAGCTCATATGCCTGAGTATGGTCTGTGCCGCGCGCAGGAAACTTTACGAGGAATTTTGCTTGCTGCCCTTATGTAAATTATATAACGTATAAGAGTTCGAATCAACCGAACGGGAAGCCTCGCTCACTCCGTGAGATATAACCAAGAGTGAAGCAGACGGTTAACGGTGCGGGCTATCTTATGTTAACCGGAGAATTCCATCCGGCTGGAAACTAGTAGACGGTAAAAAAGAACGATTGTATTCTTGGAGTAACGAAACGTCATTTTATATAAAGCTGAAGCATAGATGCGCTGATAGAGTCAAGAATTCGCCACCAAATAGGTAGAGAGAAATCTCTTAAACTTGATATTTATGCGATTATTTAAGTATAATCTGTCCATCATGGTGGTGCAGTACAAAAGCAGATAAATTATGCCAGTTCTTTCTGAATCAGACATTCCCGAGGAATTATGGTCGCAGGAAATGCTCTTCATACCAATTTGCTTGAGCAGATCCTATACCGAACTGCTACAAGTTTATGGAATGATGGATGCCGCATTCAGCAAGGAAGATGTTGCTGGACCTATCGGTGGAGAAGGTCGAGAGGCAACCCTTCAGCATTTCGCCCTAAGATATGGTGTCTCATCATGTAGAATAGAGAGTCTGGTTTTGGACCCACGTATTGCATTTGGTAATATTTCAGATGACTTGATAACAAGCTTGTCTTCAGGCCGAATGTCAATCCTCGATGCTCCGTGTGGTAGCGGCGCAGTGGGAGCATCATTACTTTCCTCAATTGCTGTGCTACGCAAAAACGTCGTGCTGCCTAAACTACCCCTTGATATAGATATTACCGGTGGCGACTTCTCTGAAACTGCTCTTGAGATTTATACAAAAATAATTGCCAAATTAGAGCCGACTTTGAATAGTGTTGGAATAGGAATTAATCTTAAGACTGTTTCATGGGATGCTACAAATCCTGACACAACTGCGAGTTTAGTTGATACATGGTTTGGCAACAATATTGCTTATAGTGAATATTTAGCCATTATAGCTAATTTCAGTGGAGAGGCTAGCAAGAGGTTTGCTGACTTCGAGCGCTCTTTTGAACACATTCATGAACGATTATATAATGAGATCGCTGAAAAAGACGACTTTTAAGAATTTACCCTTATCAGGCGATAAACTTTACTTTTTTCACCGCCATGATAGCCAATATTGGAGCAACATTTTAACTCAGGCTATCACATCTT